>Ga0154020_10001839_pt1 | contig 25983 bp, 17 predicted proteins | sample Klosneuvirus_201_FD_109709 | JGI IMG/M metagenome (GOLD analysis project Ga0154020, IMG submission 109709) | Active sludge microbial communities from wastewater, Klosterneuburg, Austria - Klosneuvirus_20160825_MG | ecosystem: Engineered > WWTP > Aerobic digester > Activated sludge | place...
ACAATCAACCGCCATTGATTGTCAGGACAAGTTTCAATGATCTTCAGAGTGTTCGCCGCCGCTGGCCTCCCGTCCGAAGTCCTGGCGTCTTTCATGTATTCGGCCATGAACTCAGACAGCAACGATGATGTTCGCTGTTTGACCAGCGCCGCTGCTCACGGCAGGACCACGGGAATCGTAAAAGGATGGTCCCACCACACAGCTATTCGGCATCTCACCAGCACGATCTGACAGACCGTACCAGCACAGCGACGCGTCAACTTCGCAGGTGAACATTCTGAGGCTTCACCAATAGCCCCTTGCGTCCCGCAGGACGGCTTAAGTCAAATTGTTAATTCCGTCTCACAAGTGCATTCCAATGCCTGGCCTCACTCTGCCGTCAGACTCGCAAGCATGCCGCTCGATTCCAGCGCGGCGAAGATGTCCCGAGGTAGACAGGCTTTGCGATTCGGTCTTTCGCAACGAGAATCTCGACTTGTCTCAGACTGCCTTGCAGTAGCTCGACAACCTGGCGTTTGAGCAGCCACTGTGGCTCTGGCTGGCTTGGGGTTGTGGCTGTGGTGCTCATGGCGCTCTTTTTCATTTTTGATCCCCTGTTCATTTGTCGCAGGTCTGTGGCGAGCGATCTTGCCGCCGCCAGCGTCATCAGCGTGGATTCGGCCGGTTGTTTTTTTGGAACTCGGGTCGCAGCCAGCGAATCAGACCGCGTTTTTCTTCTTCGGCTCGTTCGTGATTGAGGGCGACCAGGCGTTCGAGGATTTCTTCGTCGGTCAAATCGTGTGGCCAGCCGTAGGCGTCGAACACGGCGGCATCCAGTTCGTCGTGAATCTGTTTGAGAACGCTCACGAGTCCTTTTTCGTGAATCTGTTTTTCTTTGTCTGTCAGTTCTTCGCACGAACGCATTATCCGTGGCGACAATCCTGAGTTTCCGGTCAGGGAGACAATCAGCGGGGAGGAACACAAAATACCGGACAGGAGAATTCTCAACGGTTGCGATATATCGGGGCAGCGCGTGACGGCCTTTCCGTCAGCGTCAAAAACGGGTTCGATCGAATCCCACGCCAGCACAGCGTCACGGCATTCGATGTCGTCGAACTTGCGAATGATTGGTTCGGAAATCGATTCTCTGCCGAGTGCGCGAATGTGCGATTGCAGATAACCAATCCGCAACACCAAATCCACAATTGCCGCCGCTCGCGGGTTCACTTCGATGCCCATGAACCGGTGGTAATCAATCGTTGTGAAAATCTTCTGCCGGTCTCCAAAATCCGCCATTGCTTTTGCGACTTCGCCTTCCAGGCGTTTCATCAGTTCCAGCGCGACTTAAAGGGAGTTGCCTGAACCACAAGCTGGGTCGAGAACTCGAACGTGACACAGCTTTTCGTGAAACTCACGGACGGTCTTCTGTGCATCGCTGGTCTTGCCCGCTTCGTACAATACCACCGCCGTTGAGTAGGCACTGCCTCCAGCGAGAATCCTGGGAGGCAGGAGCCTCCGGAGCAGTGTGTTCCGATGCTGGAGCCTCGGAACAAGGATATAATGGCATGATTTTGAACTGAAGTATAACCTGCTAAATTCGGCGAGCGGCTTGCCACGACGCCAGTTTCTCCCAACAATCTGCTGCTGGATGTCTCGTCAAGTCTTAAAGCGACGCTGCGATTCGGTTGCGGCTGGTGTTCATGTTTCCAGATGAGTCGAGGGTGTTGACGCAATGAGCTGTCTTGTCGTTTCGTTCGCTTTACAACGAATCCTTGTCTCGCTGTGCCTGACGGCACCATCAGCGATGGTGATGCAGGACGGCGGCCTCATCAGTGAGATTGGCAACTTTTTCGGCGAGGCACTCCGCGGGTTAACGGACGATGACCGTGAATCCGCAGCTGAAGCCGAAATGCGAGCTTTTCCCGTTGAACAACGGCAAAAGCTTACGCCGTCGGAATCGGACCGCAAAGAATACGGGGAACGAATTCTCGCATTGTCGGGTTCGCTCCAGGTCTGGGTGACGCAAATCTGTGAACTGAACGAAGCGCAGCAGAAGCAGCTGTCGGAACTTGTTGTCAAACGGGTGAGCGACGTCAACGATCGCTATGCGAAGAAAAGCGATCCGGAGCGGCAAAATCGCCCATTTGGTGCCACCACCCCACTGCTGTTTGTGCAGCCAGACGGTGACGGAACAAAATTCACCAACAGCCTGCTAAAGTTGATTCGAAGCGATTTGTTGAACGACGGTCAAAGAGAGAAACTGGACGCCGCCGTCAGCGATCGCAGTGAATTTCAGCGAGCCGCGTTTCGCGAATACATCGTTTCGATCTTTGATCAGGAACTATTTCTGACGACCGAGCAACGCCGGGCGATGCTCGAACATTTCGAGGCAACGCCTGATCGGATCACGTCGCCATTTTATGCGTTCGTCGCTCAACCGTACTATCTGCCTTACAAGTCACTTGGCGAAATTCTCCGGGCAAACAAAGCCACCTTTCTCGACGATCGGCAACGCGCGAGACTCAGCGATCTGACTTCCGGGACGAACAACGGAAATCAGAACTACATAATGTTTCAGTCATCGGAAGGTCCCGAACAATGGGCTGAAAATGTGAAACAGGCGACAGTGGCACAGCGTGATATCTACTTGCGCGCCGCCGCAGTGCGTATCGGTTATCTTGAACGATCATTGGATTTGAACCCGGATCAGGTTGCCTATCTGACGGTTGCGAGCAAAGGTGCGACGACGGACGCTCTGGAATCGTGGAAAGAGACCACAAATCAAACGCTCGGCCGAATGCAGCAGCAGATGGCTCAGATTCAGGGCAATTTTTCGTTTTCAGCACAGAACATCACGACGGACGGACTCGACAGCAATGAAATCTGGAAGCACGCGATTAAAAAAGTGAACGCTGAAAAACAATCCGGAGATCGCATCGCTGCGATTCGCAATGCAAAAGCAATCGCAGTAACAGCCATGCTGGATCAGGAACTGTGGCTTCTGCCGAACCAGCGCACGGAAGTCAGCGAATTTTCGGCGGCGGCGCTGCCCCGCAATCCCTCCGCCAAGTCCAGCTACGATGATTACGTGCGAGATCTGATTGTGCTTGCCTATCCACTCCACAAAGGGGCCGACCCCAAAATCAACGCTGTCTTAAGCGAACCGCAGCAGGCCGTCTGGAAGAGTCTGAAGGAGTTTATTCGCTGGAACAAGGCACGCAACTATCTCGAAATTCCAATGAAGAATCAGGGTGGCAGCTTTACAGTACCGCTCGCCGACTAGGCTCGCCAGAGTAGAACAGTTGTCCCAACTGTTCCTTCGATTGATCATCTCAAACCAAACCACGGAGCAGTTCAGACAACTGCTCTACACTAACTGACAGGACACCAATGTCTTCCACAACAACGACGTCTCCTTCACTGCAGTCAGATGACGTCGCGGCAATTGATGAATTGAGGGACGTGTACCGCAGGCTCCGCGCGGAGCTTTCAAAGATCATTGTGGGACAGGAGCAGGTCATCGAGCAACTCGCCATCTGCCTCTTCGCGCGCGGCCATTCGTTGCTGATGGGTGTGCCGGGGCTGGCAAAAACTCTGCTTGTCAGTCGCCTGGCGGAGACGATGTCGCTCAGCTTCAGCCGCATCCAGTTCACGCCCGACCTGATGCCAATGGACATCACAGGTACTGATATTCTGCAGGAGACTCTTGATCGCCGCCGCGAATTTGAATTCGTCAAAGGTCCGGTCTTTGCCAATATCGTGCTCGCCGACGAAATCAACCGTGCTCCGTCGAAGACACAGGCGGCGATGCTTGAAGCCATGCAGGAACATCGAGTCACCGTTGTCGGTCGTCCGTATCCGCTCGATCCGCCATTTTTTGTGCTGGCGACGCAGAACCCCGTCGAACAGGAAGGCACGTACCCGCTGCCCGAAGCGCAGCTCGACCGGTTCATGTTTTTGATCAATGTCGATTATCCGTCGCGCGATGAAGAACTGGAAATCGCCCGCACAACAACGGGTGGCTCGGTTCCTAAACTGGACCATATTCTGAACGCGGAAGCCGTGCAACGATTTCAGGAACTCGTGCGACGTGTCCCCGTGCCTCAGCACATCTATGAATTCGCAGTCGATCTGGTGCGCCGCACGCGGCCCAAGACCAAGGAATCTCCTGACTGGCTCAAGCCGCTCGTCTCCTGGGGTGCCGGTCCGCGAGCTGTGCAGTATCTGATTCTCGGTGCGAAATCACGAGCCGCGCTGACGGGAAGCTACATGGCGCGTCTCGAAGACATCATGGCCGTCGCCGAACCCGTGCTGACGCATCGAGTCCTCACAACCTTCAACGCCGAATCCGAAGGCATCAGCAGCACCGACATTGTCCAGCGGCTGGTGGATGAACTGAATGCGGAACAGGTTGGGTAGTACCGTACACCCGTCGCTCCGCCGACGGGATTTGATAGTCGTCGTTCGCTCCGCGAACGAAACGGTCCATGTATAACGGCGAGTAGCGTTTCGTTCGCGGAGCGAACGACGACTCTGGAAAGCATCTCATGCGAAACTTCGTGGATCCGAAAGTCGTCTCCCGGTTGCAGGGCCTGGCGCTCGATGCCAGAACGCCGATGATCGGCAGCGTCTCCGGACGGCATCGCAGCCCGACACGCGGCTCCAGCCTGGAGTTTTCGGAATACCGCAAATACGTACCCGGCGACGACACACGTCGGCTGGACTGGCGAGCTTGGGGACGCAGTGATCGATTCTACATCAAGGAATACGAAGCCGATACAAATCTGCGACTGTGCCTTGTCGTCGATGTCAGCGGCTCCATGAACTTCGGCCCCGATGGGACTCGCGACGAAGGCAAAACCAAGCTTGACTTCGCGCGTCGGATCGCGGGAACACTGGCGTATCTGGCGTCAGGACAGGGCGACGCCGTTGGTCTGTACTCCGCAGGCAAAACGTTTCAGAAAGAGATTCGCCCCAAACGCAGCGGAGCCCATTTGAAGTTTGTACTCGATGAACTCGGCGACATGAAAGCTGAAGGTGAAACAGGCTTGCCGGAAGCGCTGCACCAGGCTGCCGAACGAATCGCTCAGCGAGCGCTGGTGGTCGTGATCTCGGACTTATTTATGGATCCGGAAGTCCTCAAAGGCGCGTTTCAGCATCTGCGGTTTCGCAAGCACGACGTCACCGTGTTTCATCTCGTCGAACAGAATGAGATCGATTTCCAGTTCGATCGCCCAATCCGTTTCGTGGACCTCGAAGGCGCAGGCCCAATGCTCGTCGATCCGACGACAATCGCAAAACAATATCGTCAGGCCGTGCAGAACTGGCTGGAACAACTTCGCATTGTCTTCCGAGATTCGGCAGTCGATTACCACCGCGTAAGTCTGGAAGAAAACTACGCCGATGTTTTGGCGAAGTTTCTGTTGGCAAGGAAAAGGTGATTTGCCCCAACGGGGCACCGGAAACCAGCCTGGGGCAAGTGCCGCCGCAACGCGGCAAACGCCGCCCCAGGAAACGAACGCAAAAACAAAACGTGCCCCAACGGGGCACCGGAAAACAACATGCCACAATTCCCGTGCCCTTTCAGGGCACAACATTCCGAACACACAACAACCCAGGGCGGCGCGAACCGCTGACGCGGATTCGCTTGCCCTGGGCTGATATCCGCTGCCCCGTTGGGGCAAATCGCAATAAGAACAGAAACCGCCAGTCAACCCCATGACATTTCTTCAACCATTTCTTCTTTTCGCACTCCCGCTGATCGGGTTGCCGATTCTGATTCATCTGATCAATCAGAATCGGCATCGCACGATTCCGTGGGCGGCGACCATGTTTTTGCTGCAGGCGAAACGCATGGCGCGTGGCATGGCGCGGCTGCGGTACATCCTGATCATGCTCGCCCGCATGATTGCTGTCGCCGGGTTGATCTTTGCCATCAGCCGACCGATGGCCGGAGGCTGGCTCGGTCTAACGACCAGCGGAGCCCCGGAACTCACGGTCGTCATTCTCGACCGTTCAGCCAGCATGGAAGAACAGGATCCGACGACCGGCGACTCCAAAAAATCCACCGCCCTCAAAAAACTTTCCAGTGTCTTTCGTGATCTCGGACGCAACACGCGAATTGCACTCTTCGACAGCGCCACGGGGAACCGCTACGAACTGGACTCCGCGTCCGCCCTGACAGAACTGCCCGAAGCTGAGGCAACATCGACCAGCGCGGATATTCCTTCGCTGATGCAGGCCGCGACGGAATATATCCTCGCGAGCGAGGCTGGCCGCACCGACGTTTGGGTCTGCTCGGACCTGCGGCAGTCTGACTGGAGTCCTTCCAGTGGTCGCTGGGAATCTGTCCGCGAACAACTTCGTGGCCGTGATGGAGTGAGCCTGTATCTGCTGACCTATCAGGATCTTGCACCGGACAATCTGGCGGTTTCCGTCAGTGGAGTTCATCGACGAGAAACTGTTGAAGGTGCCGAACTGGTGATGGATCTGAAGCTGACTCGCACCGCTGCCACCAGCGAACCGATCAACATTCCCGTCACGTTTGTCATTGGTGGCGCTCGATCAACGGTGGATCTCGAACTGACCGGCACGCAACTCGTTCGCAACGGTCATACAATCCCGATCGACCGCGAGTTAAAACGCGGCTGGGGACGAGTCGAACTGCCTCGCGACGCAAACCTTGCTGACAACGTGTACGACTTTGTCTATGCCGAACCGGCCATTCAAAAAACGGTCATTGTGTCGGATGAATCCGATGTCTCCGAACTGTTGCGTTTGGCCGCGGGAACTCCGTCCGACCGAAGTCTGATTTATGAAGCTCAGGTCGTTCCGTCGTCGCAGGCCCCGGCGATCGAATGGGATAACACCGCTCTGATTCTGTGGCAGGCTCCGTTGCCGGCGGATGTGCTGGCAAAACAACTGGAATCTTTTGTCGCTCGTGGTGGCTGTGTGATGTTTTTTCCGCCGGAAACTCCGACCGATCAGTCTCTGTTTGGGACTCACTGGGGCCAGTGGCGGGACCCGGCGGCGGGCGATCACTTCGCATTGTCGCGGTGGAGGACCGATGCCGATTTGCTCGGCAATTCGCAGAGCGGAAAGCCGCTGCCGGTCGGTCAGGTCATCACCTATCGCAGCTGCGACGTGGTGAATGACCAAGGCACGGTGCTGGCACAATTGAGTGACGGACCGCCACTGCTGCTGCGAGCCAACACCGATCAGGGTGCCGCCTGGTTCTGCAGCACGCTGCCGAACACATCGAATTCCAACTTCGTTAGCAACGGAATCACATTTTACGTCATGATCCAGCGCGCCGTCGCCCGTGGTGCCGCGGCGCTTGGCGAAGCGCGACAATTCGACTGCGGAACGTTGAAGCCCGGTATTGCGGAATCGTGGTCTCCGCTCGACGACACGTCCGGCGATGTCTTGCTCTCGCAGCGAACGCTGAATAACGGACTCTATGAAACTCCGGAAGCCGCCTTCGCTCTGAATCGCCCACTTGCGGAAGACGCCGTGGAAGTCCTCAGCGACGGAACGCTGGAACAGGTCATGAGCGGCCTGAATTACACCCGCATCGATGATAAAGCCGGCAGTTCGATGGCGCTCGCCAGCGAAATCTGGCGCACGTTCCTCATCGCCATGATCATCGCCCTGATCGCCGAAGCCCTCTTGTGCGTGCCGGAGAAATCAACCGCAAACGTCGAAGAAAAACCTATCAAGCGTGAACCCGTGATTGCACCGTTTCCAAGGAAGGCGTCCGCGATGAAGACCTAAGAAGTAGGTCCTGCCTGCCGGGCAGGACTTCGCGGCTTGCCGCGACCTGAGTGCATGTCATTTGGCTAATTCATCACGCATTTTCAGTGGCACGTCGCACAGGTTCGCCTTGCGGCGAAAGTCCTTTCCGGCAGAAAGGACCTACTTTTGCAGATCAAAAAACGAAACCCCCACATGACCTTCGTCTGGACAATCGGCACACTCATCATCTCCGTGATCGTTTTGATCATCGCGGCGGTTTGCTGCTTTATCAGCTGGCGGCGGAGCGGTTATCGGCGGTCGATGCTATGGCTGGAGTTGTTTCGATTTGTGCTCATCACGCTGGTACTGATCACGCTCAATCAGCCTGAGTTCACTCAGGAGATCAAACCACAGGAACATCCAACACTGGTTGTAATGCATGACGTTTCCGGCAGCATGAAGACTCAGGACGTGATCAATCCGAAAACGCCCGCTGAGAAACCGGTCACTCGGGAAGCCGCAGTTGCACCCGTAATTGAATCGGAACTGTGGAAGCAGCTCACGGGACGGATGCACGTCGTCTTTGAACCGTTTTCGTCCCAGCCGCCAACGGGTGAAAAAGGGACCGACCTGAATTCCGCCCTGCAATCGGCGGGCGACAAGCACGCCAATCTGCGCGGCATCGTGCTGTTGTCTGACGGCGACTGGAACATCGGCCAGGCACCGGGAACCGCCGCGTCCGCGTTGCGCGTTAAGAATGTGCCGGTGTATGCCGTCGGCGTGGGCAGTGAAGAGCGGCTTCCAGATATGGAACTGGCGGCGTCCGACGCGCCGACGTTTGGAGTCGTCAACAAGTCGCTGCGTATTCCTTTTCGAATCATCAGCTGGCTGCCCGCAGATCGCGACGTGAAGGTTTCGCTGACGGGAACGCGCGGCGAAAAGATCGAGAAGACCGTGCGTGTGTCCGGCATGGGGCAACAGCAGGACACGATCGACTGGAAGCCCGAAAAGACGGGTGAATATGAACTGACGCTTGAGATCCCCGTTGATGATTCTGAAACATTGCCCGACAACAACAGGCTGAAGATTCCGATCACGATTCGGGACGAAGAACTGAAAGTGCTGGTTGTCGAATCGTATCCGCGCTGGGAATACCGCTATCTTCGCAACGCACTCGAACGCGACCCCGGCGTCGCGGTGAGCTGCCTGCTGTTTCATCCGGACATCGACAGTGTGGGCGGCGGGCGAGGTTACCTGGAACAGTTTCCCACTGAAAAAGAGCTGTTCGAATACGACGTCGTGTTCCTGGGCGATGTCGGCATCGGGGCGAAGCAACTGACGCCGCAGGACTGCACCAACCTAAAGCAGCTCGTTCGCAGTCAGGCAGGCGGATTGGTATTCTTGCCGGGCTTTCGCGGCTACCAGAATTCACTGCAGACCAGTGAGCTGGATGAACTGAATCCGGTGGTGCTCGATCAGGCGCGTCCAAAAGGTTACGGCACGTCTCGGCCAGCCCGATTCACTCTGACGGAAGCTGGTCGTCGGAGTTTGCTGACTCGCCTGGAACCCGATGACAATGACAACGAACGCATCTGGAATTCGCTGCCAGGATTTCAATGGTACGCGGCGGCACAGCGGGCGAAGATCGGTTCGCAGGTTCTGGCGACCCATGATTCCGATTCCACATCGTTTGGTCGCGTGCCCCTGATTGCAACTCGCACCGTCGGCACGGGCAAAGTGCTCTTCATGGGCACCGACGGAGCCTGGCGGTGGCGCAAAGGCGTTGAGGATTTGTATCACTATCGATTCTGGGGACAGGTGGTTCGCTGGATGGCCTATCAGAGAAATATGTCGCAGGGCGAATCGATGCGGTTGTTCTATTCACCCGACCGACCGGAAGCGGGCAATGTTGTGACTCTGAACGCCAACGTGATGAGCACCGCCGGTGACCCGCTGCGCACGGGGACAGTCATCGTGCAAACTGTCTCGCCATCCGGTCAGACCGATTCCATTCGTCTCGCTCCAGCGGGTGAAGATTCCTGGGGCCTGTTCACCGGCACGTTTACTCCGACGGAAGGCGGCCAATACAAGTTTGTGACAACCTGTACCGAAACCGGTGCTCGTCTGGAAACGATCATCGCAGTGCTGGGACAGGAAAAAGAACTCATCGGGCAGCCCGCGCGACTCGATGTGCTCAAAGAGATCGCCCAAATGACCCGCGGCCAACTCACCACCGTCAGCGAAATCCAGGGACTCGTCGATCATATCGCCGCGATGCCGGAACCCGAACCGATTCTCCGTCGCTTCCGCCTCTGGAGTCATCCTGCCTGGGGTGGTTTGATCGTGGTGTTGTTGGGCGGGTTTTGGACAGGAAGAAAGCTGGCGGGGCTTGCGTGAAATACACCACAGGCTAAAGCCAGTCACAAATGATCCATTCCTTCTGCCTGACTGCGAAGCGTCGTGATGATTTCGTCGGTACTGCTTGGGTCAACCGCGCGGCACGTTTCGGTCAGGATTGACGCCAGTTCCGTGAGGTCGCGTCTCCATTCGACAGGATCGAGGCCCGGTGGTTCCAGTTGCGCGAACTCGCCGCAGAGGAGCACCATTCGCAGACAATGCCGGAACATGATGCCTTCCTGTTTTGTCAGCTCCCGATTTCGCACGTAGCGATCAAAATTGCCGCCGAAGCGCAGCAGATCGCCGATACACCAAACGCTGCGAATGTACACGTCGGAAATACCTGGATACTCGCTGTGAAACAGCATTCTCATTCGATCTCCCAGAGGCAGCGGGTAGATGCGACGGCGATTGACTTCGTCGAAATAGCCGGTCAACTCCTGCTGTGTCACAATGCCGCGCGAGAGCAGAAGTGGGTTGAGGAACTCCGTTGACAACGTCCCGTCTGGCATCTGTTCGGGCAGCGGAACTCGCACCTGGCTGGCCACCGACGACGGTAAATCCAGGGCGCTTTCCAGCAGTTGCAGTCGTTCTTCATAGTTGGCCTTGTGCATGTGTTCGGCCAGAAAGACGCCGTAGATTGCATTGATGCTGCGAAACGGAAGCATCAGTTGCATCTGCTCAGTCGCAATGGCCAGTCGCGGCGAGTATTCCGACAGCATTACATCCTCAGCGCTCGGAGCTTTGACATCGCGTTTCGCTTTCGAAGTTGAGTGAGCCGTCTTTGCAGTCCCGTCTTTGCGAGCTTCCTTAATCATCTGGCCAAGCAAACCGACGCGCGGCGGTTCGTCTGATTCTGTCGGAGCTGCACTGGGTGCTTTGTCTTCGGATTCATCGCTTGATTCTGGCTCGATCGCCAGTGGCGCATCCGGTTCATCGGAATCCAGCGCATCATCCACCGCGATGTCGTCGCCAAAATCTTCGGGAGCTTCGGTGGAATCGAAATGAATTACCTCGCCGACTTCGCCTCCCGCGTCTTCGTCCGCCATCGGAGCCAGATGGGACGACACCCAGCGACTGTCACGGACCGAGACCGTTGCCGTCGTGAGTGTCGTCAGCAATTCGTCCGTCACATTACCGGCGCGGGAGGAATGAAATACGGGACCAGTGGAAGTCTCAGTGTCCCGCAGCGTAAACGACGACTTCGGCGGTGGTGGATCGAGTGTCACAAACCCGCCCGCTTCGAGCGTAATCAACATTCGCAGCAACTGCTTTTCAGCGTCGTCCTTTTCGCCCGAATCCAGCAGTCGGCGCCGCACGGCGTCCTGCAGTGTCGAAACGGTTCCGGCCTTGCGAATGAAGTAGGCCAGCAAACGCCACGGAAAGCGACCACGACTCGCCAGCTTTGCAGGAGGAGCCTCGCGCAGGGTCTGAAACTGCCGCTCGGTCCAGAATTGCTGACCGTCCCGCCGACGCGGCATTTTCTTCTTCAAATTCTTCTTTGCCCGCAACAGCATTGGATCCTTCGTGTCTTCGGGGATCTCGTCGTACTTTTGCTGCCAGCGAAACATTCGCACATCGTCCTCATGGGCGACGGCGAACACATAGCCGCGCGCATCAAACTGCGGTCGCCCGGCGCGGCCAAACATCTGATGCGCGGAACTCGGCTCGATCAGCTTCATCGCGCGTGGCGGGCCTTTGAGCAGCGATGTCATCACCACCGACCGGGCGGGAAGATTAATACCGGCGGCCAGCGTTTCTGTGCAGACACAGATACTAAGAAGTTTTTTCTGGAACAATTTTTCGATGATGCGACGGTACTTGGGGAGCAGTCCCGCATGATGAATCCCCACGCCGCGAAGGAGAAAAGTTCGCAGTTTGCCGCCCGCGCCGATCGACCAATCGACCTGATCAATCTCAGCGGCCAGAAGCTTCTGCTGTCCGTCGGCGAGCAGACGTTTGCCCTTGAGCTGCTCGGCGACACTCCAGCATTCGTTGCGGTTGAAGCAAAACACCAGCGCCGGAGTGTAGCGAGATTCGTCGTCGCCATCGGCCATGATTTCCAACTGGTCCGGCAGCATTTCGTCGGCGATCCAGCGAAAATCCAGCGGCACGCGTCGCTCGTCGCTTTGCAGCAGTCGCAGTTTGCGGGAATGCTGCCGAGCCAGCCACACGACAAAGTCCGTCGCATTGCCAACCGTCGCGCTGATGAGCAGCAGTCGCGTATGCTTTGGCAGCAGGCCGAGCGACAATTCCCACACGATGCCGCGTTCCGGATCATTGAAGCTGTGAAATTCGTCCATGACGACGGCGGACACGTCATCGAACGAAACTTCTTCCGGCGACAGCAGTCGGTTGAGCAAAATCTCGGCGACGACAACCAGAATCCGCGCGTCTGGATTCTCACGCCGATTGCCCGTCACCAGACCGACATCCAATGCCGAAAATCCCCAGCGGACGGCGGATTCCTGCAACTCCCGAAATTTCTGTTCCGTCAACGCGATCAGCGGAGTTGTGTAATAGGCGCGTCGCCCGGTAAGCAGCGCTTCGTAGAGTGCCGTCTCCGCAATCAGTGTCTTGCCGGTCCCCGTTGGCGCGCAGACCAGAATGCCGTCTTCCGAATCGAACCAGGTAAGAATGGCCTGTTCCTGAAACGGATACGGCAGCCACGGAAGCTGATCGAGATATCGGAGAGCGATCTCATCGGATGAGGGGATGGTTGAGTCCATTCGGTTTTGCTGATTTCTGCTGGTGCGAGTGTACTGATCTTTGACGGGACATTGAGAATTGTGTGTTCCCGCCCACGCAGTGTAACTCGTCAACAGCGTGATCGCGAATAGACCAGAGCGGAGCGAAAAATATACGTCACGCGGTGAGAAACGAGGCCGGCGAGCCGGAGACGTCAGTCTCCGGTTAGAGGACTATTTCGACTGTCCCTTGTTCGCTGAATGAAAGACTCCCGACCCTCTGCTCACACCAATATGGGACAGTCGAACTATACTTCACGCGGTTCCAGACTGAGGTACTTTCAAAGGCAACGTCTTCCATGTCCCTTCTCCCCCTGGCGAGGGGGAGACTGTTTGCTCCGCGTCGGCACGGTCTAGGCCGACGCTGGCCGACAGGCCGGATGAGGGAGCTGACCTGGAGTGAATATGATGAACCAGAAAACAGTGGATTCTTTCCCCCTCACCCTAACCCTCTCCCCCCGTGGAAAACGTGCAAAGTTGGAAAATCAATTGCGGGGGAGAGGGGACAATCGCAAGAAAATCCACAGCTTCATTTCTGACCGCGTGAAGTATAAGTGTCGCCTTTCGCTCCGCGAAAGTTGCGAATACGCTGCTTTCGCGGAGCGAAAGGCGACTGAAAAAGCCGCACGATGTTAACCCGCCGTTGGCAGTAATTGTCCGATACGGCGAAGTGCATTCAGAACGTCTTGATCTCGCTGATCGCCGCCGGTTCGTTCCACACAGACCCAGCCCTGGCAGTGGGCTTCGACGATGGTGGGGAGGAGTTCGGTCCAATCGACAACGCCATCTCCAAACGGCACTTCAATTCCCCCGCCATCGACATCCTTTTGCGCGTCGCGAAGTCGAATGTAACCGACATGGTCGTAGTGGTCGCGGAAAACGCGAACTGGCTGGCTGCCGGACATCACACATGTGGCAGGGTCGAACACAATTTTGACGCCACCAGCCGTGATGCGACCGAGTAACTGCGCGATCCGTTCTTTTTCGAAGCTGGCAAACTGCAGCTGCAGGACGGCACCGTGTCGATGTCCAAAGTTTGCCAGATCGTTCAGGATCTCGGAGAGCAGCTGAAATTTCCGGGCATCGGATCGATCCGCAGACAGCACCGATGCTGACGCAGTTGGAGCAAATGAGAACGGGTTGCGCAGGGAATCCACGTCTTCGTTTGTGGGAGCGTTTGGTGTGGCCTCAGGTTTTGCGGATTCCGGATCGGGAATGCGACCGACACGCACGAGAATTTCCGACGTACCAAGTTGTCGAACCAGCTTCATCGCCGAACGAATGCCGTCCAGACGCTGATCCAGGTGCTGCTCTTCGTAGATCGCGTGGCGAGAGGAATACATTAGGCCGGCGACTTTGAGCTGATGCTCTTCGATGTAGTGTTTCAGCTGGCGCAGAGCGGTCTCTGAGAATTCTTCCGGTCGAATTTCCGTCCGGGCGTTCAGCCGCAGACCCTGTACTTTATTCTTTGCAGCCAAAATAATCGCCTGCCGCAGCGGCTGGCCGAAATCTTCTGTGGCGACTGCCAATCGTAGTGTCATTCTGTTCTTCTCTTTCCGAACGGATACTACTGCTGCCAGTAGTTTCGATCGAGTGTGCGATAATTGATGGCTTCGCTCAAATGTTGCGATTCGATGGCTTCACAATCTTCCAAGTCCGCGATTGTGCGACTGATGCGAAGAATCTTGTCGTGGGCTCGAGCGGACAAACCCATTTCTTCCATCGCGTGCTTCAGCAGGGCCTCGGCATCCGGCAGCAGCTTGCAGTACTTGCGAATCTGAGGTGGTTTCATCTTGCCGTTGACGCGCGTGGAATCGTTTTGAAACCGCGCCTGCTGGTGTTTTCTCGCGACAACTACCGATGCCCGCATTTCCTCGCTCGACGTTCCGTCGGCTGTGTCGGCAAGTTCTCGAAACGGCACGGGCGGAACTTCGATATGAATATCGATGCGATCGAGCAGCGGCCCACTGATGCGACTGAGGTAGCGCTCAATCTGCATTGAAGTACAGCTACAGCTGCGCTTCGGGTCACCTCGAAATCCGCACGGACAAGGATTCATCGCAGCGACCAGCATAACGCTTGCTGGAAACGTGACACTGCCCATCGCCCGCGAAATCGTCACTGTCTGATCTTCCAGAGGCTGACGCAGGACTTCCAGAGTCCGTCGGTTGAATTCCGGGAGTTCATCCAGAAACAGAATTCCATTGTGCGACAGACTGATCTCGCCGGGCCGCGGAATGCTTCCTCCACCCACAAGCCCCGCTTCGCTGATTGTATGATGGGGAGACCGAAACGGGCGGCGGAGCAACAGCGGCTGACCGGGCTCCAGTTGGGCGACCGCGCTGTAGATGCGGGTCGTTTCCAGACTCTCTTCCGGTTCCAGTTCTGGCAGGATCGTACACAGCCGCTGCGACAGCAGCGTCTTGCCGGTGCCTGGTGAGCCGATCATCAGGAGGTGATGACTTCCCGCCGCTGCCACCGTGACCGCGCGTTTTGCCATTTCCTGGCCTTTGACGTCCACGTAGTCAATTTCGTAACGACCGAAATCCCTGCGAGCGTGGTCCCAACTGAAGACGACGGGATCGAGCGGCAACTGGGCCGTCAGAAAACCGACGGCTTCAGCAAGTGTTCCAACCGCGATGACGTCAATGCCTTCCACGACGGCGGCTTCCATCGCGTTCGCTGCCGGCACAACAATGTGCGTGTAACCGGAATCGCGCGCCGCGAGGGCCATCGACAGCACGCCTTTGACCGCACGTAGACTGCCATCCAGTGCCAGTTCACCGATGTAGATTGTCTTGCGACTGTAATCCGGATCAGCCTGAGCGTCGGAAATCAGCAGTCCCAGGGCAATCGGCAGGTCAAGCGACGCGGCGTCCTTCGGCAGGTCCGCGGGCGACAAATTAATCACGATTCGATCATTGGGTCGCCGATAGCCGCTGTTGACCAGAGCACGTTCAATGCGATGGATGCTCTCCTTGACAGCCGCTTCCGCAAGTCCGACGAGTATCGTCTTCGGCAGCGCGCCGGGCGAGATGTCAACTTCGACTTCGACCGGACATGCTTCAATGCCGAACAGAGTGTAGGTTGCAAGTCTCGAAAGCATGTCAAAATTTCTGCGCGGACGTGTGAGAAGATCGCTTACCCCGCAGTGTGACGCCACTCGTCCGCCGATGCAATTCCAGGGCCGCTCGGATATCCTGGTGCGCTGACAAAGTTGGAATCCTGATTGGGTGGGTGCAAGGTATTTCAGCGTCCTGAGTTGAAAGCCGGACTTCCCTGTGTGTGCGTTGTCAACCGAATGGGGTCAGAAATGATACTGTGGATTTTCTTGCAACTGTCCCCTCTCCCCCGCAATTGATTTTCCAACTTGACACGTTTTCCACGGGGGAGAGGGCTAGGGTGAGGGGGGAAGAAGGGACATGGAAAACGTTGACTTTGAAAGTACCTCATTCTGGACTGCGTGAAGTATAAACGCGCAACGCAGATCGTTCGCCGCATTCAACATCCCGGATTGGGTTGCGGGCGAAGCCCCCGCGAGGAGCGACAGTGCTTTAGGCGAGCGGCAGAATCATGTCTACCACAAAGATGTCGCCATACCGAAGGAATCCGACTTGGGACAAGTCGGACTACAACGTAGGCAGATCTGTCCCAGATCTGCATCCTTCAGCATGATCGATGGCAAATGGTTGTCTGGCCGCAGCTTGGGGAATTGGTAATGCCTTTACTGCCGCTCGCTTTAGTCTGAATCCGGATTCGATGCCTGCTGAATCCATTTGGCGAGATCACGCTGCAGCAGCAGCAGGTTCTGGAATCGATCCCACGGCACATCCATCGTGCCGTCACCAAATTCGTCCTGCTCAGCGGCGGTCACGATCACATTTTGCAGTTGCTCATGGATCGAGCACAGCACGTCAGACATTCTTGCCTGCTGCAGCGTCGTCAGGTCCGTCGGCAGCGGTGGGCGTTCGTTGGGAAACAGCGGAGACAGCATGTGCTCGCTGTTGAGGTTGTCCGCGAGACTAAATTCCGCATCCGGCGATCCGCCGGCTGGCAGCGATCGGCCGTGTGGTCCCTGCAGTGGCAACAGCGCATCGACCGCCAGTCCCAGCTCTTTAGCTCGATCGGCGATTTCCTGCTCGCTTCCAAACAGCAGCGTGCATCGCCCAAGCTGCAGGTGGTCGCCCGGACGCAGGATCCGCAACTGAACCGGATGACCATTGACGCGGCTGCCGTTCGTGCTATTGAGATCCGTAAAGATCACGTGCCCCTGATCTTCCTGAAGTTTGGCGTGCAGACGACTGATGCGTTCGTCGTTAAGCTGCACACTATTCACTTCCTCGCGCCCGATGGTGATCGGAGTATGCAGGTTGCGAAAAATGTGGCCTCGCTCAAGACCTTCGAGAACTGACAGAGTCACATTAGCCATCGTGGATGGTCTTTGACGATAGGAATCAGGAAGTCCGCAGGATAAAAGGCATCACGCCTCACAGCCCAAGCACATCAGCCATCGAATAAATGCCCGCGCCTTTTTCAGCGACAAACTTGGCTGCCGCCAGCGCGCCGTAAGCATAGCTGTCTCGGGTATGGCCGCGAACGGTCAGATCAATTGTTTCGCCCATCAGCCCAAACACGATCGTGTGTTCGCCAACATTATCGCCTGTTCTCACGGCATGATAACCAATTTCATTCAGAGGTCGTTGTCCGATTCGTCCATCGCGGCCATGCACATGTCGATCCTGTCCCATCTGCTCGGCCACGATCCGGCCAAACTGCAGCGCAGTACCACTCGGTGCGTCTTCCTTGAAACGGTGATGTCGTTCGATAATCTCCACATCGACACCGTCAGGGTTGTTTTTTAGAACTCGGGCCGCTTCGGAGACGAGCTTCATGACCAGATTAACCGCGACACTCATGCTGGGTGACATGACAATGGGCGTCGTCTGAGCGGCCGCCATGACGGCGTCGCGGAGTTCCGTCGAGATGCCTGTCGTGGCCACAACCAGCGGAATCCGGCGACTCTCGCAAACTGTCAGGACGGATTGAAGACCCTTCGGAGTTGAAAAATCGATGATCACATCGACCGACTGATCAAGATCCGCAGTAATCAAAATCCCTGAATGGCCCGCTCCAGCGACCTCCCCCGCATCGCGACCAATGAACGGACTGCCGGACCATTCCAGAGCCGCAGCCAGCGACAGATCCTGATCCTGCATGGTCAGCGCAACAATGCGCTGTCCCATTCTTCCTCCAGCACCATTGACGCCAACCTTGAGTGGCATGAACACGATTCCTCATCAAAAAATCAATGCCCCGCTTTATTGTTGGGGCCGGATTTGACCACACTGGACATTTCTCGCTGCCAGCAGTCTATTTCCGCTGACCCATCGGCACATAGTCGCGTTCTGTGGCACCCGTATAGACCTGACGCGGACGATAGATGCGGCTGGTTTCCTCGTCGCGTTGTTCCCGCCAGTGAGCCAGCCAGCCGGGCAGACGACCGATGGCAAACATCACCGTGAACATGTTTGTCGGAATACCCATCGCGCGATACAGAATCCCGCTGTAGAAATCGACGTTTGGATAAAGCTTTCGACTTACGAAGTAATCGTCTTCGAGAGCCACTTTTTCCAGATTACGAGCAATATCCAGCAGCGGATCTGAAACTCCCAGTTCGTTGAGCACCTGTGCGGCCATCTTGCGAAGGATGGTCGCGCGCGGGTCGAAGTTCTTGTAGACGCGGTGCCCAAAGCCCATCAGTCGGAATCCGCTGTCTTTGTCCTTCGCCTTCATGACATACTTCTGGTAATTGTCACCGTCTTCGTGAATCATCTGCAGCATTTCCAGAACCGCCTGATTCGCGCCCCCGTGCAGTGGTCCCCACAAGGCACAGATGCCAGCGGAAATGGACGCAAAGATATTGGCTCGACTGCTGGCCACGATACGGACCGTCGATGTGCTGCAATTCTGTTCGTGATCCGCATGCAGGATCAGCAGCATGTTCAGTGCCTTCACCAAAGCCGGATTGATTTTGTATTCCTCGGCCGGCACGGCAAACATCATGTTCAGAAAGTTAGCACAGTAGGGCAAATCGTTGCGAGGATAAATCGTCGGCTGCCCGATTGATTTCTTGTAGGCGTAGGCGGCAATCGTCCGCACCTTTGCGATCAGACGCACGATGTTGACGTCTGAAATATCGTCTTCGGTGCCCGGATAGTAGGTCGAAAGCGACGCCACCATCGCTGACAGGATCGCCATCGGATGGGCGTTTGGCGGGAATCCTTCGAAGAATTTTTTCATATCTTCGTGGATCATGCTGTGGTACGTGAGCTGAGCTCGAAACGTCTTCAACTGATCGGCATTCGGCAATTCACCATAGAGCAGCAACCAGGATGTTTCGACAAAATCAGATCGCTCGGCGAGTTGTTCGATCGGGTATCCGCGATAACGCAGAATCCCTTTTTCGCCATCAATGAACGTAATCGCGCTCGTGCAGGCACCGGTGCTGTTGAAGCCGGGGTCCATGGTGATCGCACCGGACTGGGCCAGAAACTTGCTGATGTCAACTGCTGTTTCATTTTCGGTGCCACGAATGACTGGCAACTCGTAGGATTTTCCATCCAGATTCAGACTGGCCGTGGGCATGAGATGATATTCCCTGCGAACAAGATTTTGAAAAGGAGTCCCGAAAATCAGGATCGAAAACCTGAATCCGAATCACGAACACGATAAAGGCCGCAATTCGGACTCGGCAAACAGGACTCCGGAAATCCGATTTTGAGCGGACAGTGTACCGCCCTGAGGGGCAAACTGCGCGATTCGAGGCCGATTCATTGCAAGGAAACGGTATCACGCCCCCGTCAAAAGTAAACTCAGCCGCACTTTCTGGTCTTTTTTGAGACCAAATGCAGGAACGGGATTTGTGTGATCACCATGTCTCGTGAGTGGTCAGCCAGAAAACCTGAATGATTTCGCCCCAGGAACATTTCAACTTTGCAATCGCGATCCGTACCCTTTCGAGATGCAGAGTCACGTTGCCTACAGGAGAAGAAGATGTCTGTCGAGCGGTTGATCGGACGCTGTGTTGCGGGCCTGCTGCTTGCCTTGGTTGTGGCCGTGATTTTCTGGATCAGTCTCGGGAAATCGGCCGACCAATTCGAAGCGGAGGGCCGAGCCGCTCTCGGTCGGAGCGATTTGTCACTCGCCGTGGAATCGTTTGAACAGGCCGTCAAAGCGTCACCCGAGCGACTGTCGGCCTGGAAGTTGCTCGCCGACGCGGCCTGTCGAAATGGCCAGATCGATCGATCCTATGAAGCCCTGCAAGTGGTTGCGAGACTTGCGCCGGATGATGCCAACTCGCTTTGTCTCCAGCTTGGTGGGCGTTGGATGGCGAACAACAGAATCCAGCCCGCGATTCGTGCGCTGCAGCTCGCGACGGTCGCAAGTCCACAGCCACCGCAACCGTATCGATTGCTGGCGCAGATTTACGGGGTCATCGGCTATCGCCAGGAAGTGACCCACTGCCTGGTCGAACTGTTGAAGCGAAAGGAATTCACCCGCAACGATCTGATTGTACTGTCGTCCATCAACCCAAGCCTCGACGATCCGCAACGTCTCGAACTGATAATGAATGCCGATCCTGCGGACAAATCCCCACTAATGCCACTCGCCATGCAGGCGTTGGACAAAAACGACATTGCAGGTGCCAAACGGTATCTCAGCGAGATCACAACGGCAGACCCGGAAAACATGGAAGCTCAAAGTTCACTGGGGGAAATTTACGCAGATTTTCAGCCCGATCAATTTCTCGATTGGCACGCACGCCTCCTGCCTGCAGCCGAAAAAAACGCCCGCATCTGGCTCGCTCGAGGAAAGTGGCTGAATTCAATCGATGAGTCGGCATCGGCAGTTCGCTGTCTTCATGAAGCTTTCCTGCGTGAGCCGGAAAATCTGTCCGCAGTCACGCTGCTGGGACAGTTGCTCAAATCTGAGGGTGACTTGGAACTCGGTAACGCATTCACAGAACGCGGGCGGCGACTTCAGAGGATCATTGATCTCAATGAACGAATGAACGATCCGCAGGGCAATGAGTCCATCCTGCCGATGATCGAAGAACTGGAGGCCGCAGGACGCCTATGGGAAGCCTGGGGCTGGTGTGTCGTTTACGAACAACTGATGCCTCGTCCAAATGGGATGGTACACGCGGCTCGCCAGCGCCTCGAACCACAATTGCGATTCGAACTGCCGCGCACGAACCGCATGACGTTGCCAGGCATTGATGCGGATTGGAATCGCTATCCTCTCCCGGTCTGGTCACAATTGAATTCGCGGCCAACAGAATCATCAGGCATCGCGCCTCAGAATTCATCGACCATTCACTTCGAGGATCGTTCGGAATACGCGCAGCTTGACTTTCGCTACGTGAACACAAAGTCTCAGGAGCATGGACACAAGATCTACGAAACGATGGGAGCCGGAGTCGCGGTGCTGGATTATGATCAGGATGGCTGGCCGGATCTCTATTTTCCACAGGGCAAGCCGCTGCCTCTGGACAGTGCCGACGGTCCCTCCGACGCCCTTTATCGCAACCAGCGCGGCGAACGTTATCTGACTGTCACGGACAGTGCGGAAATTCACGAGACGACATATTCTCAGGGCGTTGCCGCAGGAGATTTTGACAATGACGGATTTACCGATATTTACGTCGCCAACCTGGGTCGCAACACGCTGTATCACAACAACGGCGACGGAACCTTTAGGGACATCACTGACGAAGCCGGAATCCGGCAGCACGTCTGGACTGTCAGTTGTGCCATCGCAGACCTGAACGACGATGGACTGCCTGAATTATTCGACGCGAATTACGTGCAGAGCCAGGAACTCCTGACGGCCACCTGCTACGACAAAAATCGCCGGTCAGTGGTCTGTCGCCCGACCGTTTTCGATCCGGTTCTGGACACCGTGTCCCTGAATCACGGGGATGGTCAGTTTCAGGAGTTGCAGGCCGAAGCCGGGCTCAACCTTCCTCAGGGGATGGGATTGGGCCTGGTGATCGCGGATTACAACGATGACGACCGTCCCGATGTCTTCATCGCCAATGACATGACGGCCAACTTTTTGATGATCAATGATTCGAATGGGCCAGGTGAGCCACTCCAGTTTCATGATGAGGCGTTTTTGCGCGGCGTCGCCCTGGATGTAAACGGTCTGGCTCAAGCCTGTATGGGAGTCGCGTGCGAGGACATCAATCGGGATGGCCGGCAGGATCTGTTCATCACCAATTTTGCAAGAGAGTCTAACACGCTGTATTTGTCGCAACCGAGCGGCCTTTTTCAGGACGAAACGCAGCAAGCCGGACTGCGGGAGCCCAGTTTTGACCCTCTGGGTTTCGGCACACAGTTCCTGGACGCGGACCGCGACGGATGGTCTGATCTAGTGGTGATGAACGGTCACATCGATCAGTTCGTCGATGAACCCTTTCAGATGAAAGCTCAGGTGTTTGCGGGCCAGACCGACGGACGATTCATTGAACTGAAGGGACTTCAAGCGGGTTGGCTATTCGATGTACTTCGTTTGGCGCGCGGGCTGGCGCGAATCGATTGGAACCGTGATGGTCGGACCGATTTTGTCGCCACGGACCTGGAGAAACCCGTGCTGCTCGCCGAAAATACAAGCGAAAACGGCAACCACTCTCTGCGGCTAAAGTTAGTTGGGACCGCGAGCAGTCGCGATGCGATTGGCGCGAAGGTCAAGGTGCTTGTCTCCAATGGGGATGAACGTATGTGTCAGCTGACCGCTGGTGACGGGTACGAGTCGAGCAATGAACGGGTCATTGAAATCGGCGTTGGTGCCGCAGAATCGGTGGTACTCGTCGTCGTGCGATGGCCGTCGGGAACAGTGTCCCGATTCGAGAACGTATCCTGCGACCGGCAGTGGCTGGCCATCGAAGCACGAACGGCATTAGTTTCAGACTCGCATCAGTGATGTACAAACATTTCCGTGGGCTGAAACCCACGGCTACCTTCACGCGATTTCCCTGGTAATCCCGTTCCCAAAGTTATCCGTGCGCTCCCGTAAATGAAAGTTGCGGATGCGTGAACCGTTCAATACAATCAATTTGGAACAGTTCCGCAGTTTCAGACTTGACCTTTTGCTCAAAATGTGACCAGAGGTTTGGTTGCATTTTTTCCTCGAATGCAGCCTCGTTCGAGTGAACGAAACGTCCGGTTGAATAAAAGCTGTGAATTGCTGGATAGAACCTATCGTCATGAAACATGGCATGAACCATGCTTGATGGATAGACGATTTCAATCGAACGGTTTAGCACTCAAAAGGACATGACTGCATGAAAAAATTTAATCACCAACCTTTGGCTCTTGTCGCACTTCTTGCGCTGGCCTTCTTCTCTGGCTGTGGAGAAGGTACTAAAGAAGGACCCGTGGAAAAACTGGTGAGTGGCTCCGGTTGTATCAAAGTCGATGGGGAGCCTGCCGGGGCGGTTCGTATTCGATTGACCCCAATCAACGATACCAAAAGCGTGGGCGGTTCATGGGCGGTCACGAAGGATGATGGAACCTTTAGTCTGACTCATTGGACAAATGAAGCAGGCATTGCTCCCGGTTCCTATCTGATCACGTTTTCAAAGCTGGTTAAGCCAGACGGCAGTCCGTTGGGTGAAAAAGATTCCCCGGCTCTGGTTCAGGCAAAAGAGACAATTTCAACGAACTGGAGCAACCCCGAACCAGATCAGATGGCCATTCTGGCTCGCCGTGTCGATATCCCGGAAGGCGGGAAGCAGGATATTGATTTCTCAATCACGTCGGAGGGAAAATAGATTCGTTGGACTGTCTAGGTAGAGATTATTAATCAGCCCTAGGGCGTTAGCTCAATAGCATTGCAATTTTCCATAGTAGTTGTCATTCGCCGAGTGAGGCAGGCCGCAAAACTTGGCATTCAGAATTTGTCTTGCTCTGAACGTTTTTGTCGAAGAATGTCTCTTCGATGGTCGTCTCTCTTTCTTGTTTTAAGGGTTGTCTTATGAAAACTCCGAATAGATTTGTTGCTCGGGGCAGCGTGACACGCATGTCTCGAGCATTTACCCTGATCGAACTACTCGTCGTAATCGCGATTATCGCGATTTTGATCGCGTTGTTGCTCCCGGCTGTTCAGCAGGCGCGTGAAGCCGCCCGACGGACGCAGTGCAAGAACAACATGAAGCAAATTGGATTGGCACTGCACAACTATCACGACACGTTCAACATGTTCCCGTACTCGAGCAACGCGGCTGCTTCGACTGTGAATGCTAACCCGACGATCTTTTCAGCCTACAAAAATCAGACTGGCTGGGTTCTGTTACTGCCGTACTTTGAACAAGCTCCTCTGTACAACTCGATTGATCATAATGCAGCGATGGGTCGCTGGACAGGTACTCCTCCAGGCGCTATGACGTTGGCGAGCGGCGGCCCGACGGCAGGCAATTCCGCTGCTACCGCCGTGAAGCTGACAGCACTGCTGTGCCCGTCCGACAGCGGTCAGCAGGCCTATCCCGGTTTTGACGGCAATTATGGCTGTAACACGAGTGTCCCGTCGTACAAATCAACCTACGGCTTCAGTGCCGCTGGCCAGCCTTCTGCTCTCTGGAGCAATCTCCCTCAAACAACAAGACCGATGTTCGGTGCTCAGTCGAACACGAACATGAGAGACCTCACCGATGGTACCAGCAATACCGTTGCGATTGCAGAAACGACACTCAACGTTTACGACGGGAAAACTGGTTCATGGGCCTGCAATCAGCATGTGGGCAACGGTGTTGACTTTGCAAATCTGAATGGTCAGCGCAAGATCAATGACTGGGACTGTTGCGGCTGGGGACCAGGAACGCCATGGAGCATCAAGAATCCGGCGGGAACTTTGGGTGAATGGGGTACCGTTGGAAGCATGCACACAGGTGGTCTCCAGGTACTGCTCGGCGACGGCTCCGTTCGGTTCATCAGTGAAAACCTGGATGCGACCACTCGGCAGCGTCTTGGCTATATCGCCGACGGAAATGTCATCGGCGAATTCTAGTTCGATCACACTGAACAGTATTTAAGCAACTCCGGGAAATTCACCGGTGTTACTTCTCAGAAAGCTCCTGCAACGCAGGGGCTTTCTGCATTTTGTGGCTCGCTCGACTTTGCAGATCTATCGAGCCCCTGAAGGCCCGGCGTGGGAAAAAACGGAATCGAAGAGAGAAAAGCGGCATCCCTGCCAGGAGGCCATCCCTGGTGAATCAAAGGCCCGTCGCGAGTCGTGTTGAGTGAGCAAGCGACCTGAAGGGAGTTGGCTGAGTGAGTGAGCTTTGCTTTTCTCTGCTTCGATCCGTTCTGCTTCCAGATGTTGAACGTGGGTTTTCAATTATTGCGTCAGTTGTTTGAACAGTTCGCCAAAATCCGGCATCTCTTCGCGGAGCACGCTGTTCCATGCCTCCGGATTCCAGATCTCCACACAAATCACAGCACCGACAATCACGACTTCCTTTCCGGCATCGACTCCCAGAAAAGACCGGAATCCTTCCGGAATCAGCAGCCGTGAACGATTCGCCAGACGCACTGCCTGATGTCGCGTGGACAACAAGCGACCAAGCCGCTGAACTTCTCCCCAGCGCTGTTCCATGCGACCAGAGTCAATTTTTTGGCGAAGCAAAGCGATTCCACTGTCCAATCGTTGTTGCCATTCCGCCTGTTGCCACAAACTGACACAACCCGCTCGCTCCTTTGCGATGATCAGATCACCGTTCTCATCCGATACCGCCGAAGCTAGTTCCGGGGGCAACATCACGCGATGACGATCATCGATCGTTCGCTGAAATTCCCCGGTGATGAACATAATGAAGACCTTGTGGTGAACTTGCTTCTGGCTCATTTGAGCCAGAACATAAAACAGACCCGGCTAACCGGCTCTCTTTCGAAGAGCCTCAGCGTATCGGGCACAAAACCCACTTTCAACTGATTTTCAAAGATCTTTATGGGCGTGAATCCCACAAATCATCCGAGGAGCTTACGATTGGACGTTTGGGATGACAAGCCATTGCCTGTTTGTTTTTTTCGAATTTTCCGAAAACACCGAGGATACCAATTTGGAGGAT
>Ga0154020_10001840_pt1 | contig 25951 bp, 14 predicted proteins | sample Klosneuvirus_201_FD_109709 | JGI IMG/M metagenome (GOLD analysis project Ga0154020, IMG submission 109709) | Active sludge microbial communities from wastewater, Klosterneuburg, Austria - Klosneuvirus_20160825_MG | ecosystem: Engineered > WWTP > Aerobic digester > Activated sludge | place...
GGTATCGACAGTCGTGATCACGTTCAGATGCTCGACGTTGCCCACCAGCACGTCTGCATCCACGATGAATCCGTTCGTCATTTCATTCACGCACATGGGGGTGAAGTTCGGAGCGTAGCCGCCCTCTTTGTTTGGAAGAATGCGGGCGTCGAGGTCACTTTTCGGAAGTTGAGCGGGGTTCTTTTTCGGATCGGTGCCGTCGGCTTTGCGTCTGCGGTCCATCTCTCGAAGCTGCTCAAGCACTTCTTTCATCTTCGTCCGCCGAGTCGTCAGTTCCGCAAGTTCCGGAGGCAGTTTGTCAAGGCTTGTGACGTCGTCGAACATCTCGTTGACGCTGTCGTTGGTTTCCATTTCGGCCAGTGCCGTCTCGATCTGTCCGTCGAGTTCGTTCAGCAGTCGTTCGACGCGATCAGCAGTCCATGTTTTGTAGCGGTTGGCATTGGCTCGAACTCGCGTACCGTCGATGCACAGTTCCGACAGCTTGGCGACTCCCACGTCGATCGCGACGCGAAGCATCTGCCGGCTATTGAACTTCACGCGGTCAGAAATGATGCCGTCGATTGCCTTGCGATTGTCTCCTCTCCCCCCGCAATTGATTTTCCAACTTGACACGTTTTCCACGGGGGATAGGGCTAGGGAGAGTGATAGTGTGATTGGGATGGTTAGTGGGAGGGTGATTTGGATGGTTAGGGGGAGGGTGAGTGGGAAGAATCAACTGTTTTATGGTTCAGAATATTAGCTCGAGGTCAGCCTCCTCGTCCGGCCTGTCGGCCACCTTCTCCCCCCGTGGAGGCTGTCGATTTAATACTAAGGATCGCACGAAGAATTACAGTCGTGATTGAATCATCTGCAGTGTGTGTGTCGCCGAAATTCGATGCGGCCCAGTATGCAGCGTTTGAGTGCAATTCCGTTTGCGTTCCGGCCCAACGGGCCAGCCATAAGTCAGCCCAGGGCAACGCCCTGGGTTTGGGGATCTCAAGCACGAAAAGCCCCAACGGGGCGGACCTAAACAGATTCGATCTGGCCACTGTAAAAATTAGTGCCGCCCCGTTGGGGCTGGAAATCATCGCGTGGAACTATTTCCCAGGGCGTTGCCCTGGGCTGACATAGAGTCGGCCCGTTGGGCCTGATAACCGGACGCCAAGTCCGGCTGATCGGACACTTATTTATCGAGCGATCCTAGCCCGAAGCGCCAGCGAGGCAAACGCTTCACGCGGAAGGGCAGACGTAACTTGTTTGCCTCGCTGGCGCTTCGGGTTAATATCAGGACAGTTTGCGCAACTTCAAAACTGGCGCTTCGGGTTAGTAAAACGCATTAAATCAACAGCCCGTGATGCCACGGGCCACCTGTTCTTGTTCCGAGGCTCCTGCCTCGCGAGCTTGTCGCTGGAGGCAGGAGCCTCCCGTGCAGTGCGTTCCAGGGCTGGAGCCCTGGAACGAGAAAGCCCGACAGCGCACTTGATTTCGCACAGAACAAAAAATCGGGCAGAAGCAAGGTTGACATCGTTGCAACGAGCCACTACTGTAATATGTGACTATTACAGCACTGGAGCGGCGATGATTTGTCAGGTTGACACAAACAACGGAATTCCGATCTACGAACAGATTTGCCGACAGGTGAAATTCGCGGTGGCGAATGGCTCGCTTCTCGTCGGGGAGCACGTCCCGTCTGTCCGCGAGATGGCAATTCAGACGGCCGTCAACGTCAACACCGTGGCCCGCGCGTACCGTGAACTGCAGGTGGAAGGTGTCCTCGTTTCCATCCGCGGCACAGGCATGGCCATTGCCGCAGATGCTCCGGAGAAATGTCGCCGCAATCGACTTGAAATGGTCCGCGAACGACTACGGCACATTTTGCGGGAAGCGTTGCAGAATGGCGTCACGTCAGACGAAATTCAGGCTCTCGTGCATTCTGAATGGAATGCGTTGAAGAAAGAGGCACCACCATAGATGACGACGAACAAGTTCAAGTTTATGAGCGGCGTGGCGCTCACCAGTTTGCAATCATCTCTCAAAAAGGTCGATCCATGAATCCTGTCATTCGCTTCACCGGTGTTTCAAAACGCTTCGGCAGCGTTAGTGCTCTGGATGATGTCACGCTGCAGATACAACCGGGCACTGTCTGCGCCGTGCTCGGTGCAAACGGTGCCGGCAAGAGTACCGCCATCCGATTGTTACTCGGATTCGAATCGCCGGATAAAGGCGACATTGAAGTGCTGGAGATGAATCCAAAAACGCACGCTCTGGAGATTCGCGGTCGGGTCGGTTACGTCTCCGACGCACCGCCGCTGTATGAGTGGATGACGGTCGATGAAATTGGCTGGTTCGCGGCTGGTTTTTATCCAACGGGCTATCAGGCGGAATATGACAGATTGACGAAGCGGTTTGATCTTGTTGGTTCGCAGAAGATCAAGGGACTGTCGAAAGGCACGCGGGCCAAAGTCGCGCTGTCGCTGGCGATGGCTCATCGCCCTCCGCTGTTGATCATGGACGAACCAACTTCAGGACTCGATCCACTTGTGCGACGCGAATTTCTCGAAAGCATGATCGACGTGGCCGCAGAAGGACGCACGGTGCTGCTGTCGAGCCACCAGGTCGGCGAAGTCGAACGCGTCGCCGACGATGTGATCGTGCTGATGAACGGCCGCGTTGTGGCTCACGAACGGCTGGAAGATCTGAAAAAATCTGTGACGGAGGTTGTGCTCAGCCTGCCTGCAGCGAACAGCGTTCCACCGATACTGCCAGGCCGCGTCGTCGCCCATGTCGCGTTTGGACACGAACACCTCTGCCTTGTGCGGGATCTGGATTCTGATCGACTGGCAGATCTTTGCCGCTCGCAGGAGTTGCCTCAGCCCATCGTGCGCAAGCCATCGCTGGAAGAAATTCTGCTGACGTTGTTGAGGCAAAATCGAAATCAGCAGGCAGAGGGGACGTCCGCTTTAGTGAGCGGCAAGGCGCTAGCCGCCGGTATTGGATCGGAAAGCACAGGAAAGACCGGCGGCTAGCGCCTTGCCGCTCACGACTTTACGAATCAGTTGATGACCCCAGAGGTTGCCGGGCTCCAATTTGTGTCAATCGAATGTTCCCACTGGATCGATCCCCATGAACGCCGCTTTCAATCGCCTCCTCTGGAAAGAATACCGTGCTCAGCGGGCGCTTTGGTTGTTGTTGCTGTTCGGTGCATTTGCAATGTACGCCATGATGCGGTCCTTTGGTGCTCCATGGACAATGTCTCTCGTCCTGACAAGTATCTTCAGCATCTGTTTTCTTGTCGCCGAATTCGCCATCGCGTTCGCCGGTGAAGTTGATGAAGGAACTGTCGGTCTGCTGCGAATGCTGCCCTGCCGCACAAGAACTCTGTTCTCCGCAAAGCTGGCAGCCGTCTTTGGCGGCTGTTTTCTTTTAGCCGTTGCGTCACTTACCCTGTGCGGTTTGTTTGAACTGATGGCACAATTCTTTCCCAGGCTCTATGTCAGGCCGGAAGTTTTTGTGGAAGAGGCGATTGAGGATGCGTTGCTCTTTGGCCTCTCTGTGGGTGTGTTTTGCGCCGCATCCCTGTTCGCGTCACTCATCTCCCGCAAGGTGATTTCATCGGTTGGGCTTGCGGCTGTGTTGATTGTTGTAATCATTGGCGCTGTCTCCGCAATGGCGACTCCAGCCAACCGCATCCAATCGGGCGTTGCGGTCGTCTGGTTTGGTTCGATTTCGATTGGATTGCTTTCGGTTTCGCTGTTTGCTCTCACTCGACCCTGGCATCTGGGCAGGTTGCCAGGATCCTGGACCGTTTCAAACGCGATCCGAGAACGGGCCAACCGACGATTGCCATCGTTTGCTGGTTTTTGGAGGCCGTGGTTGCACGCAATCGCGTCACGTCCCCTGTCGCAGCGGCGTGTCTTCTCCACGCTGTACTGGCGAGAGTGTCGTTCGGCGATCCCATTCGCGTTGACATGGCTGACGATCGGTATGCTGACCTGCACGGGCGGCTACCTCTCGTTGTTTTCGCTGCCGTTGCCGTTTATCACATTCCCCTTTATCCTTGTGTTTATTCACGAATGTGGACAGCGCACGATGCGAGAAGATCAGCGATCCGGGGCGATTTCTCTGTTGGGAAATATCGGCGCGTCACCAAAACTTATTTGGTTGACGAAGACTACATGCTGGCTCGGTGTTGCAATCGTCGGGACAGCAAGTCTCGTTTTTCTCGACTCTTTGGTTCCGTTTTACGATGTGTCCCAGCACCGGAATCTTGACGAACTCCACATCGTTCGTTTGATTGATGCGTTGAGAATTCCCGAACTGGGACAACGATTCGGCAGCATTGAGACTCCGGCGACTTCGGCCGACCGATGGCTGCAGGCCGGCGTATGTATTTCGCTTGCCCTGGGATTGTTCAGCATCGGCCATCTTACAGCGTGCTGGATTCGCCGACAGGTTCTGGCATTCTCCGCGTCGTTCGTGCTCATAGTGTCCGCAGCCTGCTTTCTGGTGCCATCCGTCATCACAAATGACTTTCCCGTTTGGATTGCTCTCGTTCCCATTCCTGTCTGTTTTTTATTCGCAACACTCACCACGGCGCGGAACTGGATCGATCGATCGATTACGTGGCGTCTCCGCTTCCGGCAGGTGGCATGGATCATCGTTCCAACAGTGTGCTGTCCTTTGCTGGCTGGATATTTCTGGTTCCATCAGCCATCGGCCGCGCTGGCCGCTCTTGATCCGAATCTCATTGAGAAACGATGGCAGAATCGGCTCGGGATAATGGATCCGTCAGTTATGGCTCAAATGGACGAACTCACCAGGCTGGAACAATTGCCACCAGCCATGTGGAATCAAATGGAGGATTCTGCTGGAGCAAAATGCTGGTACGAGTTCGCGGCCGCAGTCGAAAAACTGCCTCAACCCGGACTGCTGATTCGGAATAGCGAATTCCCACAGCAGCCAGCATTCCTGCTGAGTCATTGCCTGCAACCGCAGATCGCTCCCGAATCCGTTCGCGAGCTGCTCCGGCCGTTTGATGGGATTCTTGAGACGACAGAGGCCTTCCCAATGCTGCCCGCCACGTGGACAGCTCCCTGGTCCGGAACGCCCGCCGAAACAATCACAGCGGCTCTGCTCGAAGACGCTCGACTTCGGGAAGCCGCCGCTGATATCAATGGGGCAGTACGACAAATCACCCGTGCCATTCGACTGAATCGCGCGTTGGCCATTCAAACGTCGTCATGGAGCAACTGGCTGAAGTGTCTTGATGCCGAACGCGTGGCACTGGGGCGGTTGCGACTTCTGCTGGGAACTGTCGATCTGGCATCGGTGGACCTTGAGGCGCTCTTCCAGGAACTCAAAGCTGAACTGGTCTATGGCAGGCAAGGCGAACATGTGTTTCCTCAATGGCATGACTTGCATCCGATGCTGCGACGGCGAACACTATTCTATTCGGCGGCGGCAGCGAATCCGCTTGAATTCTTCACAGTTTTTCAAAGTCTTCCCACTGCCGCACGTGGATTCAGGGCCGCCGACAGCACGCGCGACGTTGAAGTACTGTTCACCCGGGATTTGGGATCAATTGACGCTGCCCGTTTCATCGAAGTGATGAAATTCAGCGAAGCGCTGCTGGTTGCAAAATATCAGGCAATGGTCATCACTGGCCGAGTCCAATACCGTGGACCGGACTTGACCGAGTCCATTCGTCAATTAAAGCGATTCCTTGCCGCATCATCATCTTCGATTCCAGAATTGCAAACGGATGTGAATGCACTTGAGGCGATCTATGTACCATACGGCCTGTATTTTCTGGATGTCGATACTGTCGCGTCAGAAAGAGCGACTCTGCTGACGATCAAGCTGCATCAGTACCGCCTCGAACATGGTGCCTTTCCAGAAACTCTGTTGGCCCTGATGAATGGCGGTGGGACGGACTACCTGATATACGAAGAACCGTGGTCGGGGAGTCCGTTCCTCTATACAAAACAAGCTGTCAAAACGAATTTTCAAATCAGCAATCAGGCAAAATCCACCGTGGCAACTGGATGTGCAATTCTGGCGACACCTGATGCGTGGCTGTCCAATTTTCGATCGCCCGTTTTCAGTTTGACTCCGGAAGGCATTGCAGACATCTATGAACTGCCCGCCAATCTGGTGCTGTTCATCGGGACTCAGGATCCCGTCGATTGGCGACTGATACAATTCACGACCTTAGCGAACTCGTCAGATAATAACTCTCCAGTTTCGGATGACGGCGGTATCCTGCCGCCCAGGCAGTAAGTTATTTGTGGACGACCCCTTAATTGGACAACGACAACTCTTCAAAAGCGATATCAATTACGCGCCGACGTCACTTAACTGCACGGTCGCATTTGTCCGTGCGGAATTCAAGAGCGCTTCGCAGACGAGTTGCGTTTGCAGTGATAATTGCAGCCAGTCGTGCTGCACGGCCTTCTGGTGAATCAACTGGCAGAACGCATCGACGAGGCAACGTTCGATGGGGGGATGCGGCACGACATGCTGGTGTGACGTCCCGTTGGCATCATGGATCCAGAAACGCGGCTTGTCGAGATTCCAGGGCTTTGTGAAGTCATCGCAGACGAGCGCCGCAGTCGTGCCCGCGACTTCCATCCAGCGACGGCGGACGGCGTTGAAGCCCGATTCAAACGTCGCCATCTGCTCATTCCGAAACCATAGAATTCCATTCATGTGGAGATCGACATCGTTCTGCCATTGAGCGGTGGCAAAGACCTTTTCAGGCAACTTCTGCAACAGCCAGAGACTCATTCCGACACAATACCAGCCGATATCGAGCAGCGATCCTCCGCCCAGATCCGAAGAGAATCGCAGATTGTCAGCGGCCAGCGAATCTCCCGGAAATGTAAACGCGGACGTGATCTGACGGACTTCTCCCAGTTGACCGGTCTGCACAATCTCACGGATCGCCTCGGCACGGGCCGTGTGATACCACATGACGGCGTCCAGCAGCACGACGCGGTGACGAATAGCGGCGTCAATCATTTGCTGGGCCTGATCGGCATTGATCGCCAAGGGTTTTTCGCAGAGCACATGCTTGCCTGCCGCCACGGCATTCAATGTCCATTCGCAGTGCATTGAAGGAGGCAGCGGGATGTAGACAGCATCCACATCGTCCGACGTGAGCAGGTCGTCGTAAGATCCGCAGGCCTTCGGAATCGCGAATTCCGAGGCGAATTGCTGAGCCCGGTCGAGCGAGCGACTCGCGACGGCAACGACAGTAGCGAGATCGGACTCAAGCATCTGAGGAACGACGGTCCGGGCGATTCTGGCAGTTCCCATGATTCCAATTCGAACGGGCGATGTCATTGTGAAACCCTTTCAGGGTTCGTGTTCGGATGGTACATGAACCTGGGGCGGCGTTCATCCGCATTCGCGGATTCCCTTGCCCCAGGCTGACTTGTATGAGCCTTTCCGGCTCAATCACAGCATCCATCAAATACTACTCGTTTGTGGTACAGGGCCGACCGCGCACTTTATTTCGCGCAGAACCGGTTTTCACACAACCGGACGCTAGCGCGTTCCGGCTGATGAGACAACAATAGACTTCACACAGTCAGGAACGAGGCTGTCAATCCTCGTTCCTGGGCTCCAGCCCTGGAACGCAACGCACTGGAGGCTCCTGCCTCCAACGAGAATCCAGGGAGGCAGGAGCCTCCGGAGCAGCGTGTTCCGAGGCTGGAGCCTCGGAACAAGAACATTAACCGCTCGATACTTAAGGACCCATGCACAAGCTAAATGGCATAATCGCCGGATTCACAATCAGGGGGAGTGACGTCCCCGGTCGCCGCAAACCCGGCGAGCGGAGCGGCGTAAGCCCTCCGAGTCAAATGCGGGCAACTCGGTGGGCTGACACCCACCGCTCGCCAAGTTCTGCCTCAAGACTTACGCACCGATACTTACTGCTGCAACTCAGCCATGTTCTTGTCAAAGTCCGCAAGACACTCGCCGATCGCTGTCTTATTGTCTGGCTTGGTTCCGGATAACCTAATAAGAGATCGTATCACATTCAGACAGAGAACTCCGTCGTGAGTTGTCCCGGACCGTTCATGGATCGATTTGTACAAAGCGGACATCTCGGGCAGGGTCCGGTCGGAGAATTCCTGCCAATCCGATTCCGACGGATTTGCGGCGATGGCCTTGTACCGCGTCATCGCATCATTGATTGATCGAAGTGCATTCGCTTTATCAAATGAGCCACCTCCAGTCACGATGGTTACGCTATCAGATTGCCAATACGCATAGCCTCCGGTCAGAGCCAGCATCAGGCCGACGACGATCAGAATTGTCTTTGGATTCACACCAACGGATCGGCGGGATTTCTTCGGCGAAGACGTCGCCGCCATGGCTGCTTCGGCAAGGCTGGCCATGGTCGCGCTGGAAGACGACGCGCGGGAACTCACCGACGCCGCTGTTGGCTTCTCGCGTGGTGCGGCGGGAATGGATGGGCCGACCGCTGTAACCCGGTGGACTGCCGCAACAGTGGGATCTGAAGACGTAGTTGCACGCCGGGCGGGGGGGCTGTCGTCATTGAACACATCGTCGAAAATCTCGTTCAGCAGTTCCTCTTCGCCCTTGCCTCCCTTACGGCGGCGTTTGCGAGTTGGAGCGACTTTGCCTTCGACGGCCGAATGCGAAGCCTTTTGATCAGTCTTCCTGGCCAACGGGGCCGTGTTCTCAACAGGCGCGACATTTGGCATCGGAGATTGCTCAACCACTTCTTCAGGCAATTTCTCAGCGTAAGCCGCGCGACGCGCCGTAGGGCCGGAATCCTCAAACTCGAACGCCAACTCTGACAAATCGGCGATCTCGGTCGTCGCGCTGGCATCAGAGGCTTTCTGCTCGGCCATAGTTGACAGGTTCAGTTCAGCAAGTGGAATCCAGTCCGGGCTGACTTCGCTGCGCACCAGGTCATCTTCGCTGAGTGTGCCATCCTGGAACAAATCGTCCAGCTGCTCAGCCGTGACGGGGCCAAACTCTTCCATCAGCATTTGATAGTACCATCGAGACGACATCTCTGCTCCAATTCACTACAAATCATTTCGCAACCAGGACAGACTTGCCTGTTCTGGCCGTCTCGCCGCTTCTCCGTTATTCGGAGTATACCCGGTCCAGACAGGCTCGCCAGAGTTGCACTCGATACTTTTCACACCGTACCCTAGTGTTCTTTCCAGTTCATCAATCTCACACAGGAGTTTCCCACCATGACGCATCGTGACAATCCGTCGGCCACAGTTTCGAATTTTGATCACTCAGCAAGGGCAGCCGACAGAACGCAAAGCCGCGTCACGGCACGACGCTCGTTTCTTGCGACAACTGCAGCCGCGCTTGTCGCTGCGAAAGTCGTGGTGGCTGACGATTTTGAATTCGGTGAAGGTCCGGTGCGTTATCCGGATCCGCGGCTGATTTCGCTGGATGACCGTTTCAACAAATTGAAACTTGGCAACACGCCGATTCAGCGAATTCATTACAGCAGAGAGACCCTGTGGACAGAAGGGCCAGCGTGGAACGGCGTCGGACGTTATCTCATCTGGAGTGACATCCCCAACAACATTCAGCAGCGTTGGCTGGAAGAAGACGGCCATGTGAGCACGTTTCGCCACCCCGCGAACAACAGCAATGGCAACACTTTTGACCTTCAGGGACGTCAGATTTCGTTTGAACACCTGACGCGCAGTGTGGCTCGATACGAAGTTGACGGCACGCGGACCGTGCTGGCCGACAAATTCGAGGGCAAGTCACTCAACGCCCCGAACGACGGCGTGGTACATCCGAATGGCGACATTTGGTTTACGGATCCCGGTTACGGGGCGCTGGTGGACTACGAGGGCGCGTTGGCAACAACTGACTCTGTGCAGCCGTACCAAAAAGAGGCCATTTTTCGCATTGAAGCCAGCACGGGAAAAGTCTTCAAAGTGACCGACGAAATCTTCAAGCCGAACGGACTGTGCTTTTCACCGGACTACAAGAAACTTTATTCAGCCGATACGGGCTCGTCGAATTACAAGGAAGCGCCGAAGAACATCAAAGTTTGGGACGTCGTGGACGCCAAAAGTCTGGCCAACGGTCGTGAATTCGCCTCGATGAAAATGACCATGCCGGATGGGACAGAGAAGGTCGGCTGGGTGGACGGCATTCGCAGTGACATTTATGGCAACATCTGGTCCGGCGCAGGCTGGGTCGGTGAAGGCTACGACGGAGTTCACGTCTTCGCTCCCGAAGACGGCGTGCGGATCGGTCAAATTCAGCTTCCGGAAATCTGCAGCAACGTGTGCTTCGGAGGCACGAAACGCAATCGATTGTTCATGACGGGAAGTCAATCAGTTTATGCCGTCTACGTGAACTCAAAGGGAGCCCATCACTGCTGAGCCGAATGCCGGCAAGTTCGCGACGCTGGGCTTTCCCGGCGGCGGAGCGACGGGTGTACAGTACGCCCGTCGCTCCGCCGACGGGATTTTTGCCGGTAGTAGAGCAGAATCAGGTCTCGCCCAAGTCGCGAACCTATTTGCGGACAGGTTCTTACGATCGTTACATCGTGCTTGTCCTGGCTGGTTGTCAGAGTTTGCCCGGTCTGGCTGATGCTTCGAACGCACGTCTGGGATTACAAAATCCACCCAGCGCAGGAACTTCATTTCCTCAGTGCGCTGAGCGATGTGATACGTTTGAACCAATTGCGGTTTGAACTGTCGTGTCACAGAGTTCTATAAAGTTCTGCCGTTTACAAAACTCCGGTAGTGAAGGATTTTCCCAATGAGCAAACGATTCTGCCGTCTTACGCTGTGCGGACTGGTATCTCTGACAACGAGTGCATCATCAACCGCGCTCGGTGACGACGGTCAGATGACTCCCACTTCGATCGTGGCGGCGCCAGTGGATGACGGATCCGTCGTGCCGCCGGTGTTCCAGCATCCTCACCTGGACGAAGGTGACTTTAATTTTGGCGAGACGGAGCATCACGATGCCGCTGGTTCAGTGATGAACCGCGAACTGAGCATTACTCCGCCCGGAACATTGGGAGAAACCTATACTCGAGTGTCCCACCCCGTCCCTATCGATAAGCATCCCCGGAGTGGAATGCTGGCTGTCAAAGAGGATGGTACGATTCCCTATTTGACGGTGGCGACAATGGGCGGCTTGAAGATGAAGAACGGAATCTGGTTGTTCGAATCCGCGCGTCCACTGGATCCCGGAGCCTGCCAGATCGTTCGCGTGGAAGCTCGCGAGACACCTCAGGATATCGAACCGTACGCGACGCGATTTGTGCGACTGATCCCAGGCCGGATCGTCTTCCTGAACTTCTGATTGTTGAATTTGGATTCCCCCAACTTCCGTGATCCCGATCATAACCCTGCGGTCGGGATCGCGGCGTTTTTGCGCCGCGCTAAACCTGGTTCGGAATGAGAACAGACGTTCTGGGTGGCCAGGGTTGGAGCGCAGCGAAACCCCGGTGTCTGCAACGTGGCACGTCGAACCCCCGGGGCTTCCTTCGCTTCGCTCAGTCCAGCCCCGGCCACCCCGTCGGAAGAAACTCTGGTTTTCAAAGCGATCATGAATTGTACTGTACGCGGTCAGGAATGATGCCTTCAACGGCAATCGTTCGCACGTCCCTTCTCCCCCGAGATCGGGGGAGAAGGTGGCCGCAGGCCGGATGAGGGGTTTGACTTGGTTTAACCGTGATGAATCAGAAATCGGCCGCCTCTTCTGCCCCCTCACCCTAGCCCTCTCCCCCCGTGGAATGGTTTAAAAATTGGAAAATCGTTTGCGGGGGAGAGGAGACAATCGAAAGACACTCGCAACCTCATTCCTGACCGCGCGAAGTTTAGATCGCCGCATGCGACCGCGCTGGCTCAGACCTCGAACGATTCGCCAAACTTCGGGACGATCGGTGGCAGGTCGGAACAGTCCGCAGTCAATGTGGCCATCGCATTCAGGCCTGCTTCTTCGCCATGCACTAAAAAGATCTGCCCGGCACCGCCCTGTTTCTGCAGTTCACCAAACCACCAGCGAAAGTCTTCAGCGTCGGCGTGAGCGGACAGACCGTTGACGATTTCAACGCGCGCCCGCAGAGGCAGGTCGCGGCCCAGAATTCGGAGTTCGGGTTTCCGCTCAACAATCTGGCGACCCAGCGTGTGCATGGCCTGAAAGCCGATGATCAGAATTGTGTTGTTTTCGTCAGCGACGGTATTCTTCAGATGATGGACGACTCGTCCGCTCTCGCACATACCGCCCGCTGCGATCACGACAAACGGTCCCTTTCGCTTATTCAACGCCATGCTCTCGCCCTGCGAACGCACGTAAGTCAGGCCGTCAAAATTGAAGACGTCGTCATCAACCTGCAGCGTCTCCTGAACCTCCTCACTCATCACATCCGAATTCTCACGGTGAACTTCCGTCAATCGTGTTGCCAGCGGGCTATCGACAAAAACCGGAACCCGGCACAAAGCGTCCTCGTTGCGCAGTTCGTTCAGGAGATAGACCAGCATCTGAGTTCGACCAAGACTGAATGCGGGAACGATAACCTTGCCTTCGCGGCTGCCCGCTTCGCAGATCACACGTTTCAATTCGGCTTTGACGTCGCCAGCCAGCGGATGCAGCTTGTTCCCGTACGTCGATTCGGAAATCAACACGTCGCAACGTTCGACGGGTTCAGGGTCATTCAGAATCGGCTGATTGCGACGCCCAAGGTCACCGGTGAAAACAAGTCGCTTCCAGTAGCCATCGTCCAGCAATTCCAGTTCGGTGATGGATGCTCCCAAAATATGGCCGGCGTGTTTGATGCGAATTCGCACGCTGGAACTGATTTCTTTCCATTCATGGTAGCGGACAAGTTTGAAGAGCTGCGTCGTTTCGCGAACATCTTCAAGCGTGTAAAGCGGCTTGTCGGAATCTCCGGGACGACCGTATTTCTTCTTCTGCCGATAGCGCGCGTCTTCCTCCTGAATATGAGCGCTGTCACGAAGCATGAGATCAGCGATATCCGCAGTGGCGTGACTTGTGTAAATCGGACCCCGAAAGCCAGCTTTGTAAAGTGCTGGCAGTCTGCCGCAATGATCGATATGCCCGTGCGACAGCACCACCAGATCCAGTTTTTGCGGCGCACAGCGAAATTTTTCATTCAGTGGTCGCGTGTAATCGGATCTTCCCTGAAACAGCCCGCAATCCAGCAGAATTCTGGCCGACGAGGTTTCGATCAGGTGCTGACTGCCGGTGACTTCACCTGCGGCACCAAGAAATGTGAGTTTCATTCAGCCAGGCTCCTGCACTGCTCACTCTTTCCAGAGCAATGCAGCTGAGTCACGTTTTGAAGGTTGTATTGAGCGGCGGTCGAATTAGACAGGATGTTCTTGACCGCAACAACCCAGAATCCCTTGCGAATCGTGGCAAAGTCCGGCCCCAATTCCCAGTAAAAGCAGGACTGCAACTAAAACCAGCGATCACCTATCATTCGTCACCAGTCATTTGTATCGCGTTGAGTTGATGGAGTGATTCGCAGATGAGCCATGAGGTCCCATTCAGGTTGGCAGAATCGTCTTCGACGAGAATTGCCTGGATGCAGCAACAGTCATTTCGTGTTCTGTCCGTTGTGTTTGCGCTATTAGTGGGAATCTCATGCCCGGAGCTGCTGGCCGACGATGGACTGCTTCCTCCAGTGACGGCCCCGATCGTCAATGGCATCAAAGTGCCTGACGGATTTCACGTCGAACTGTATGCGGATGATGATCTGGCGCACGATATCCATTCGATGACGATTGACTCCAAAGGCCGCGTTGTTGTTTCCGGCCCCGGTTATGTGCGGATTCTGATCGACAGTGACAACGACGGACGCGCTGACTCATTTAAGCAGTTCGCCGACAAGCCGGACACCGGCTCCCAGGGCATGTTCTTCCTCGGGTCCAGCCTGTTGTGTTCGGGCGATCAGGGGCTGCAGATTTTTCGCGACGACAACCAGGATGACATCGCCGATGGTCCTCCGCAGGTCTTTCTAAAAATCTCGGCAGGCGGCGAACATCACGTGCATTCAATCCAAAAAGGCCCGGATGGCTGGTGGTATGTCATGGCCGGAAACTTTGCAGGCGTCAGTGCCGCGTACGCGACTGTTCCGACTTCGCCGATTAAGCAACCCGTGTCCGGCACGCTGCTGCGACTGAAACCTGACCTGTCCGGTGGAGAAATCGTCAGCGACGGCTTCCGCAATGCCTATGACTTTACCTTCAACGGAACGGGTGATTTCTTTACATACGACAGCGACGACGAACGTGACATTTCCCTGCCGTGGTATCTTCCGACGCAGGTCTTTCACGTGCTGCCGCTGTCCAACGCCGGATACGTAACAACGGGACTGAAGCGTCCGGGCAGCTATCCTGACATGCCTCCGGTGCTCGCGACTTTTGGACGCGGTTCTCCCACCGGCGTCACGTGTTATCGGCACAATCAATTTCCGGAGCCTTACCGGAATGCGCTGTTCATGCTCGACTGGACACTGGGGCGCATCCTGGCGGTGCCGCTGACGCAGGAAGGTTCCGGTTGGAAGGAAGACGGCGTCGTGTTCGGCGAAGGCCAGGATCAGTTTGGCTTCGCACCGACCGATATCGAAGTCGCCCCCGATGGCAGCATGTTTGTCAGTGTCGGAGGACGAGGAACTCGCGGCAGCGTGTTTCGCATCGTCTGGGATGCCGCTCAGCTGCCCACTGTTGCGTCGGATGGGGACTCAATAACACAACAGGTTGATTCTGTTCTGAATGCGCCTCAGCCAAACAGCAGCTGGTCCCGCGCCGAGTGGATTCCACTGGCCAAATCACTGGGCGCGGCACCGTTTCAGGAAGCCGCGTTGATGGAGAAGCGGCCCGCGTCGCAACGCATGCGGGCGATCGAGATTCTCGTTGAAGTATACGGTGGGCTGGACAGAGCGACGGCATCAAAGCTCAGCCTGGCAGGGTCGGATCTGGTTCGCGCGAGGACAGCATGGGCGGTTGGACGCAGTCGTCCCGAGGCACCGGACGCGGACATCCTGAAGAAACTCATCTCAGATCGCGATCCCTTTGTGCAACGCTTCGCGCTGGAGGCTCTTTCATCAACAACGTCTGCGGCGTCGTTCACGACAACGATTTCTTCCATCGCCGCCGCGCTGGCTTCGAATGACCGCAGCGTTCGGTTTTCCGCCGCGCTGCTTGTGTCCCGCATGAATGATGATCATCGGAACGCGCTGGCAAAGGCTCTCGCAAATAACCCTCGTGGCTTGATGTGGTTTCACATGGGGCGCTGTCTGCGGTCGCCGCTGCAAAGCGTTCCCTCGGCAGCGGTCGCCCTGAGCGTGCTGACGTCGAAGGATTCATCTGCGGAGGATCGATACGACGCCGTCCGGATTCTGCAGATGACACTGGGCGACGTTGGGCCAGCCAAAGACCGCCCTGTCATGTTTGACGGCTACGCGCCTGCATTGTCACTCGCCTCGATTGAACGTGAACTCAACCCGATCATGACAAAAGTCGCGGTCGTGTTTCCGTCCGGCGACGCGCATCTGGATCATGAATTGATTCGCCTGATCGCCATGACACGACCATTCAACCGCGACCTGTTCTCAAGACTACTGGCCAGCATCACCGACTCCACACTTCCGGCGGATGACATTCACCGCCTCGCTGCGATCAGTCAATTCGAAATTGAGAGGTCTTACGATGAAAGTGTCGCTACTGCCAAAGCGCTGCTCGGCATCGACATCAAAATCCGCAGGTACGGCCTGAAGCAGGATACAAACTGGGATGATCGCATGGGCGAACTCTACAAGACCCTCTGCAAAGTCGATCCCGCCATCCCGTCACTGCTGGCCGAACAGCCCGATTTTGGTGAACCGGGACATGTCCTGTTTCTCAGTCAGGTCCCGCAGGGATCAATTCCCAAAGCGATTGAAGGACTTGTCGGCGCGATCCAGCGTGATCCGGAATACAAGTGGTCTAACGATGTGGTCTTTGTCATCGGTGAATCTACCAAACCCGAACATCAGGCATTGCTGCGTGAACAACTGGAGAACCTGTCTGTCCGTGATGCGGTTTTGATAGTCATCTCCGATCATGCAACAAAGGAGGATCGTGAGATCCTGCTCTCCGGTCTCGAATCCACCCAGTTGAACGCCGTGGAAGCCTGTCTGAAAGCACTGATCAAACTGGCTCGCAACAACGACGCGGCGGAACAGTTTCAACTGCTGGGGGTAGCTCGACGTCTGATCAATGACAAGCGAGAATTTCAATTGCGTGAAATTGCGATGCGGTTGCTGCAGAACAACACGTCTCAATCCCACCAGTTTGCGTTTGGAGAAGAAGGCTACCACCCGCAGCCCGAATCCATGCAGTTGTGGCAAACGTGGCTCGAAAACCGCTATCCCGAATATCGCCCGCCGCAGACATCCGACGTGTCGCAGAAGATCCTGCTCAGTCTGGAAACGGTTGACTGGGCCGCGGGCAACGTCGATAACGGACGGCGTCTGTTCGAACGCCTCGCCTGTGCCCGCTGTCACGGCGGACGTCAGGCTCTGGGGCCAGACCTGAAGGGCGTGACCAAACGATTTTCACGTCACGATTTGTTCGCCTCAATCGTCGAACCGAATCGGGATATCTCGCCGCGGTACCAGACGACGTCGATTGAGACAAAATCCGGCAAAGTCTACACGGGGCTGATTGTCTACGAATCAGTTGACGGCCTGCTCCTCCGCGATGCCGAGCACAAGACATGGCGCATCGAAGCCGCCGACACAGAAAGTAAAGTTCTGCAGCGCAATTCGCTGATGCCCGCCGGCCTGCTCAGGGATACAAAACCTTCGGATCTCGCCGATCTGGATAAGTACCTTCAGAGTCTTTGAGCCGGTGTGAGCCCTGACAAACCTGCACTCCATGGAGAAAAGACCTTGTCAGTACGTGCTATAAGGGTGCAAAGCAGAACTGTGGCAAATGTACAGCGAATCATACAACATCATCCGTCATCTGAACGGACGCATTGCAGACAATGGTGATTTCGATTTGTTCACTTGGAATGACGGCACACTGACAATGAATCGTTGCTGGTTGATGACGGAACGCGGCATCCGCAAGTAGATGGTAATTTGCTATCCACAACGCCCAAACCACAATCGGCAATCCGCAATAAATCTGGAGCACTACCTCGTCATTGATCTCGAAGCAACTTGCTGCAACGATGATTCATTCCCTCGCACTGAAATGGAGATCATTGAGATCGGGGCCGTCACGTAAACTTAAAATCTGAGTTTTCTTCAATCAATGGCCATCGAAAGAAACTTGGCGTTCCCGCCGCGCTTCGTTCTGTCGGATTGTCATTTTCGGGGTGCCACCATCGAGGGATAGACGATGCACGAAACATCGCATGTTTGTTGCCATAGGTCTTCCCACCATCCCATAGTGCAAATGGCGGATAAATCGGGTAAGTGCGGCCATCACTGACGGCACTCCCTCAGGGTGCGGTTTGTCCCGTCCCGTGTCGTGTGGGGCATTTTGATTGAGAGAATGATCAAAATGTCGTGGAGTTGACGGAATCGCGGTGGTTTGAAACATGAATTTGAGTGGCGACTTTGCGTTTTCGAATTCCGTGGTCCCCAACCGGCTTCACGCCGGTGGACACCAGGTTTGGCAACTACTGAAAGAAGAAACGGACGCTTGGGCTCCCCACCGGCTTCATGCCAGTGGAAGCCGGGTTTGACAACTTCGAGCAACGGTTGCCCGTGACTCGAACGTCTTGCGATTCCGAGTTGCCAAACCGGGCTTCCACCGACGCGAGGTCGGATGGGGATCCGCTTCATCTGGTTTGGCGTCTTTAGTCGCCAAACCCTGGTCCGCTGGCGTAAAGCCAGCGGGGCTACACAAAGAGTCTGTCTGGACTCCGATTATTTTGAGGTTCTGCGCGAAATAAAGTGCGAGGTCGGCCCCGTGCCACAGACGAGTTGTATTTGATGGATGCTGTGATTGAGCCTGAAAGGCTCGTACAAATTAGCCTGGGGCAAGAGAATCCGCGAATGCGGATGAACGCCGCCTCAGGTTCACGTACCATCCGAATACGAACCCTGAAAGGGTTCCACAATACGGTTTTGTGTAGCCCTTTCAGAGCAAAACGCATTGCTGCCTAAAAACCTGGTGCGTTGCCCCAGGCTGACCTGTTGTGGCCCGTTGGGCCGAATCGCAGTGTTTCAGTGGGCTTTCAAGAGTTCGTGGGCCTTGTGTGGCTTGCCACACTTCCCGATGATATCCGCGAGTCCATGACATCCCTGATTTCTGACACGCGCACTTCATTTCGCGCAGAACCGGAATTTCAAGCTCAACTGAATCAGGAGAACTGGGAGGCAGTTGGGCACCCATTGAGAAACTGGTGGGATGAATTGCAGACCAGGCAGTTTCCTCGGACCGGCCAGGCAAGACTGGATGACTCGGAATATGATCGCTTAGCCCTCAGGTTCGTGTATTCACGTCTCGAAGCCGCGAAACGAGTTCCCGCGACTGATGCCGCGCTGCAGGCACTAAAGTCGGGGCCGCATCTCTCACCGCGCGCGATGGAACGGTTTTCTTCGTCGAACTCCACATCGCACCCCGCCGATCAGTTCATTCTGAGGTACTACATCGAAGGCACGCGCCACTTGTTCGAGCGCTGGCAACAGGTCGGCGGACAACGCCCGGCGCAGTTTGAGTTGTATTCCGAGATGGCGGCTGAATACCTGCGGGCGGTGACGGACGCAGAGAATAGACCTCAAACTGCCCAGCCGGCGTACCGTGAGTTCGCGTTGGAACTGGCCATGAAATGGCTCGAGTCTTACGAAGCACTTCCCGTTGACGTTCAGCGCTGGCACGCTCCCTTCCGTGCGCTGTTGTGGGTGACCGTCGATATGAATGAGTCACAAGCCAGATCGCTGGAGCCGCTTTATCTGCGACTGGACAACCATCAACACCCGTTCCTCAAGTTGCTCGGTTTTCGTGCACGGCAGTTGGGACCATGGGACCGCGTGAAGTCGCAACCTCAGGAATGTGTCCGCCGGTTCAAGACCTTTATGGATGCGGCCATGGCTCTCTGGAAACCAGAAAATTTTTCGGACCAGTTCGTGCTGATGGAAGTGATTAGCGGCTTCGCGAACAATACGAGTCACACCAGTCTGCCCGAGATGAATGCCGTTCATCTTGAATACGCGGAGCGTCTGGCTCCCACAGGTGCCGTCCACTCGATTGCGATTGCACAGCTTCTCCATCCCTGGGATGACGATTCGGCTCGCCGCAGTATCGCCCTGCTCAAGCAGCACTACGGAAATTCGAGCGACCGAGGAATCAAGTCGCTCGTCGAATCAATTCAGGACCGGTTTCCCGCTCTGATAGATCCTGCCCGCCTGGCTGTGGCTCCGGACATGCAGTTATTGTTGGACCTGGAGCCACACGGACGCCTCGCCTCGCTTCAATACCTGGTCACACGTGGTGGTCAGACCGTTGGCTTGCTGTTAAATCGGCCAAAGCCCACCGAATTAGTGAGCATCGATTTAGCGTCAGGAGATATCCGCAAAATTGCCGAGATTGAAGGTGAGGGGACGGCTCTATTACTGGATGGAGACTCCGCGATTGTGGCGACCAGCGCGGGAGTGTTTAAAGTCAATCTGACATCCGGACAAAGCAGTTCAGTCCTGTCACGTTGGTCCTCCACAATTTCCAGCCTCGCTCTGGCGGACGGCAAGTTGTTTGCGGGCACATTGGATGGCAAGGTGATTGTCATTGACGCGGACAACCACACGGCCAGGGCCATCATTGGAGGAGTTGACACCCATTCCGTTCGTGGTGACTCGCCGCATCAGGTCAGTATTTCACACGTGTTCTATGACGCACCGCGCAAGCGAATGCTGGTTATCAGCCGAGTTCCCAATCATGTGCGTGATACGGGCCGGAATGCCGTCTGGGCCTGGGATTTGCAGACTCAGAACCTCAGTAAAATGTTCGACTTCGGCGACCTCCAGGGGCTGGGATTTTGGGCAAGCATTGAGGAAGACAAACTAATCCTCTCGAACTGCTGGCTGCTGCAATACAACTTGTCCAATGGAAAGTATGAACTGCTGGCAAACTACGTGTGTGGCGACCTGCATCCAACTCACAAAGGATTTATGATCCCAATTACGCCAATCAATGTCGGTGGGCGATTTTGGTGGGGCGGATCGAAACTTTGGGAACTTCACGACAACGGCGCAGAGTACACACTACACATTACGCCCCAAATCCCAGACCGAATTGTGAACTCCAACGGCAGCATGGAGAACTATCTCACCAAGATCGACGAAACACAATTTTTGTGGTATTCGCGCCGACAACTGTATCTGGTTCGCCCGCGGCAATAAGACAAGCGATAAGGGGACGATAGACTCTTAGAACACTGATCCTTCAAGTGCATTTTGATTGCCGGCGACTTCTAGAAACAAGCCCAGCCATCGATCATGAAGCGTATCCAAAGACGGGCGATCTTCGCGTTTTTCGGACAGCATATCGGTTATGAAACGATTGATCATTCCGCCTTTCCCGCCCTTTATGTACCGGACCTGGTCGCATTCGACGTCACACAGCATGTCATCGTACTTAACTTTCTTTTGGGGATTCAGGCCGGTGAATAATTCGGCGGCTACAAGTCCATGTTGGTATACATCGGATCTGCAGTCGGGGATACGTGTTCCTTTGGCATAATCCACAAGGTCAGGAGTTCGATATCGAAAGGGCATTCCGATTCCGACACTGTGCTTGAGTGCATTTTCGGTGTCTTCTTCGGGAAGCTCGTCCAATCGTTTCATCAAGCCGAAATCGCCCAGCACGATGCTTCTTCCCTTCACGAAAATGTTTGCCGGTTTGACGTCACGATGAATGATCGGACGTTCGAGGGTGGCGATAGATTTCAAAGCCGAAATGAGTTGGCAAATGAATGCGATGCGTTCTACCAGGCGCGTTGACCTGGAGCGAATAACATCCTGTAAAGTCTGCGGCATATAGTCCGCAACGATAAACGGGTGTTCTGCGTGAAACACGCCGCCGTCGTACACTCGCATGATGGCCGGATGGTCACACGATTCCAGGAACTTCATCTCATCCAGGAAAGACGCACGACGCGCTGGTGCGGAGAGCTTTCGAAATACCTTGACCGCAAACGGGACACCTGAGTTTGGTCCGGTCGTCGCTATCATCAACCAGGTTGTCGCATTTCCGCCTCGACCCAACTGCTGAATTGCCCGATACCAGAATCCGGAGTTTGCCTGAATCGACTGATCGAAGGATAACTTGACTTCGTCATGAGCCATTCAGTTCGATCCGTACTCGCCGGAAGTCACCGGATGAAGTACCATGCGGTGATAAAACGGCCTCGAGGGGTTGTCGAGGTCATAGCCCCAGGAAAGCGTGCCGTCTTCAAACAACTCTTGCCAAAACTCCAGCAGCATTTGTTGGTCGCGCAGCGTTATCGGACGAATGCGTTCCATCGCGTTTCGCATGACGACGGATTCCTGGGCATAGCCGGGCCCTTTCTCAGCATATTCAATTGCGATTTCTCGCAACATGTTGCGGGCATCTTGAGTATTCATTACTTGTCTCAATGGCTAAACAATTACACCAACATTACTTCTACGGCATCAATCCTGTCACGCAATTGCTCCGTTGCGTACGCCGGATTCTACCAATCCGACGCGCCTTCGTGAAGCAAATTGTGCGAATCACGGCTTGATCGGAACTCGATCCTGTTCCTGGCAGCCCAAACCTCAGATTCTTTGAAGTCAGCATTGAAAACAGAGGCCATGAGGAGCATCAAAGCAGGGGGCAGGTCTCTTTACCCTTCGTCATTACGCGGTCGTTTGCCGCGAGTTTTGACGTCGTGATAAGGGGTCGTGCGTGATAAGTACGAGCTAAGCGAATCACCAAAGCCGCCGAGCCAGCCTCTTACCAATGGCTCTTCTATTCCAGCGGTTAGGTGATCTGAGGTGATGCGCCATTCAGGGACAGCAGAGGTTGTGATTACTGCCCGAATTCGTGACTCACAATAGGCAACTCAATCAGGATTGTCCACCAGTCCGATACGATCGAACGGAATGTCCTCGAACGTCGGTAGCTCCTGCTTCAGACGAGAATCTTTTCGCAAATGGAAATTGTGAGCCGCCGCGTCTGTGAATCCGACGTCCACGGGTTTGTCCGGCGTGCCTTTGATCAAGGCGAAACCTTTGAGTTCCCCGGCTGTGGCGATGTTCTCCGCGCCGGTCGTGTTGATCACGAGATTGTCCGCGATTTCCAACTTGTCGATCAGCTTCTTCACGTTGCCGTCAAAACTGCACACCTCCTTCGTGCAATCGACAAACACGTTGCGGCGAATCGGATTGTAGAGCGGCTCGCGCGGGGAATCGTCCATGATCGCCGCCAGTCGCGGATAGCGTTCGCTCCACGGCGGTTGCTTGTAGTTCATCGCCTGAGCTTTCGCGTCCAGTTGCCAGCCTGCTTCATTCGGGTTGTTCCAATGTTTCCACGTCATGCCTCGCGAATCAATGTGCAGGCCGATCGGACAGTCAATCACCAAATTGTTCAACACCGGATTGTCACGCCCGCCGCCGATCATGATCGCTCGGCCAGCACGATAAAATACATTGCCCTCAACGGTATCGCCGCAGTCGCAGTCATCCAGATACACGCCCATCGTATTGACATGACTGGCATCGCCACCGCCGAGATCGTGAATGTAGTTATGTCGCAGCACGTTGCCCTGACTGGTCCAGTCGCGACCCGTATAGAACGCACCTGCGTCGCCGGTCTCCATGACGACGCGATAGATTTCATTCAGTTCGAACAGGTGTTCGTTGCCGCCGTACAGCACGGCGTTGTGAGGCGCGTCGTGAATGCAGTTGTGACGCACGATCTGCCCACAACCATTGACTCCGATTCCTGGTGCATACGTGCGTTGAAACAATCCATAGTGATGAATGTGATTGTTGACGGCCTGATTGTCGGCGCGTGTCAGCGATTTGCGATCACCGCCATCCAGCGAGATCCCTTTCGTGCCGAGATTGTGAAGTTCGCAGGAACGTACGATGTTGTGTGAGCCGCTGACTGAAACGCCTCCGCCTGCCAGATTCGCAATTTTACAGCCGACGACCTGTACGTGCTGAGTGTCCTTCAGCACAATGCCATCGGAGTGACCATACTCAAACGCCAGCCCCTGAAACGTCACATGTTTCGCGCCGGTGATCTTCAGTAACGGTTGATTCAGAGTTGCCAAAACGATCGAAGTATCTGGGGTCTCGTCGCCGGGGTAGTAGTAGAGCTGCTTGTGTTTGCGGTCGAGATACCATTCTCCGGGAGCATCCAGTTCTTCGAACGCATTCATCGCGAAGAAGCGTCGTTTGGCGGCTCCCCAGGTTCCGCCCATGATTCCGTAATTGTGCGGGGCGGCGAGTGAAACGGCATGACGTTGCGGATCATAAGCCGCCACGCGGATCACTTCGTCGCTCCAGTCGTGCGTCCAGTATCCCTGCAGCCACACGCCTTCGGCCATATTCCAGCGTGTCGGTCGGAGATCGTCGAATTCGAATGCCCCAGGTCGCGCTTTGTGTCGCGAAGCATCAGCGGATTCCGGTTCCGGGAGTCCCGTGTCGATGGCTTTGGAAAAACTCGCCCAACCGGATTCCGGAGCGTCCGTGTTTGGCCACCGCGCGATCGTCTTAGGTTGACCATTGGCGTAGAGCCATGGCCCGACGGGTGCCCCGTGAAATGAAGTCCTGAACTCTTCGAATTGACCGGGGACAGCAGCAGACAGATCGAACACACGCACTTTGTCACGCACAGACTTTTCCAGCCGCGACAGCACCGATTCATCGGAGACCGGCTGAAACGCATTTGCATCCAGTGTGATACCGCCATGAATCCGCGCCTGTCCGGAATGCTCGGCAAGCCAGGTCACGGGAGCTTCCTTCGAACCGCTGTCTTCCGCCGTCAATTCGAGCGTGCCTTCGAGGCGATACACGCCGCTGCTGATATGCACGGTGATCGCGTCGTTGCCGTCCAGCTCATTCGCGCGTCGAGCCGCTCGAAGAAAGTCGCGAGCCTCCGTGAGCGTTTGAAACGGCGCGCGTTGCGTGCCGTCGCCGTTCGTCGCTGCATCGGCGGACACATAGACGTCTCGAGCGGCACAGACGTTCGTTGCCATTACAGCGACGACACAGGCGGTAAAAAACCAGTTGACGATGTTCATGTTTGCTCTCATTTGTACGTCAGCCTTTCCATACGGACCGTATCATGCTCATGTCAGGCTGAGAAGCCTGACGTACTTCACACTACCAGTACGTTTTATCGAGATGCCGGGGTAAATAGAAGCTGGGGATCAAACGATCGACCCGCAGCAAGCCGTCTCGCGTCAACGTGACGCCGCTGTTATCTACCTTCAACCAGCCACGCTGTTCACAATTGGACAACGGTTCGGCAAAAAACTCTGCCACGTTGACGCCAAATTTATTTTGGAAATACGCCGCCGAAACGCCGCCCAGTTTAAGTTGCAACACGAATTCGCGAACCATCTGCTCGTCGTCCGCTAACTCGCACGCCCGCGCCCGAGCGTGACCGTGTTCGGAAACACTTTGCAGGTAGCGGTCCAGCGATGCCTGATTCTGGTAATGCACACCGTCGAAATACGAAAACGACGCCACGCCGACACCCAGCAGGTCGGCCCCGTGATACTGCGCATCCTGATACACGAAGCGGCAGTTGTCCAGATCACGAACCGCCGCATACGCGCTGCGAATCGCATAGCCGCTCTGTTCCAGTTGCTCGAATGCACGTCGCATGCGATCACGTTTGACATCCCACGGTGCCGGAGGCTGCTCAATCTGATGCTCTTGCAATGCGTGAAACAACGGCGTGTTGGGAGGAATTTCCAGCAGATAGATGGTGACACTCGGCGGCCCCATTTCGATGATACGTTTCAGGCTGCGGAAGAACGATTCTTCCGTCTCGCCGACCAGTCCCACCATCAGGTCCAGATTCACAACAGGAAACTCGAGTGGTTCGATGCGTTCCCAAGCGCGTTCCACGTGTTCGACGCGATGAATACGGCCGCTCTTCCGCAGCACTTCATCGTCCAACTGCTGGACGCCCATGCTGATCCGCGTCACGCCCACATCTCGCAGCACTCGCAGACGATCCTCGGTTGCCGACTGCGGCGCACATTCGAACGTCACTTCACGAGCGGAATCGAACGGAAACAGATTCTTCACGCCGTCGAACAATCGCTGAATCTGACGGGCGGAAAGCAGTGACGGTGTGCCACCGCCGAAGTAAAGGAAATCCAGGGAGCGATCCGCAACAGCAGGGGTCCGAGCGTAAGTTGCCAATTCGTTCAGCAGCACGTCAATGTAGTGATCCGTCTGATCGTGCGTTGGCTGCGCGTATGATCGATAGTAGCAGTAGTGGCACCGTTCGGCACAGAATGGCACATGCAGATACAGTCCCAGAGGAACCTCGGTCGCCCGAGCGGCTGGCTTGTCAAATACGGCCGGAACCTTGTCAAGCTGCTCTTTGTTCCAGCATGAAAATGGCGGATAGCTGGATACAAAATAATTCCCCGCACTCGGCTCCGGAGGCTCACAGCCCAGGCAATCTGCGACGGATTCGGTTGGTAGAGTCATGGTGTTTTCCTCAGCGACGGTGCCGGGTGCTGGATGAAGGAAAGGGTTGGGAATCTTTTTCGGAGAGTTGCATAGTGAAAAGAGCTTACGTTTCCGTCCGAAAAAGACTCCCGACCCTCTGCTCACCCCCGGTGTTTTTTTTTTATATGTCACCGGCAGCTAGCGCCCAATGGCACTTACTTTCCCATAGTAGACCTCACTCTCCGAGTGAGGCAGGCCGCAAAACGTGGCCCTTAGCATTCGTCACTCGGAGAGTGACGGCTACTTTAATCGCAA
>Ga0154020_10001841_pt1 | contig 25925 bp, 41 predicted proteins | sample Klosneuvirus_201_FD_109709 | JGI IMG/M metagenome (GOLD analysis project Ga0154020, IMG submission 109709) | Active sludge microbial communities from wastewater, Klosterneuburg, Austria - Klosneuvirus_20160825_MG | ecosystem: Engineered > WWTP > Aerobic digester > Activated sludge | place...
AGCTCACGGCGGAGATGATGATCAGCCTCGTTTCTCAGACTCTCCTAGGAATAAAAAGATCAGAACAGAATTCGAACAGTGGGCTGCATTCCAAGATTGGTCTAAAAAGTGGACAGTAAGCATACAGCCTGAAGAGAAAGGATGGCTATCCTTTGAAGCTGTCCGCCGCAAAGGTCTTAAAGAATCTATCTCCGATTCAGACTATAAGAAAATGGAAAATCTTCATGATGAACTATTGGAAGCAGATGAAGACGATCAAGAAGCTCTCATAGATACTCTGTTCGAGAATTTAGCGAGAATGAATATTAAGGGAGATAAAGCTTCAGAGATTTTAGATGTCCTTATGATGGATCCGTTCCCAATGAAAAACCGAATTCTGGAACTGATACGTGAAAAAGATCTTCCTAACTTTGTATCATATTTAGCAGATCTCTATAGATAAATTTGCCTTAACGATAATATTTTATTATACTAGAGTTGTCAAGAAAATAAAAAGGTACTAATAAAAGTAAAATGAAAAAGAACAGTTTACATTGGAGTTATCTACTGCCTTGCCTCCCATCGTTTGAGGAGGATTCGTTGCACACATGAATTGACCCAAAGTGCAACGAAGTAAAAGGGTCACCAAGCGGTGGCCTTTTTTATTGGAGTTCTTAGTCAGTAGGATTAAGACTCCGAAATTGAAAACAATGGATTGCGAGGTATCCCTCAAAATCCAGACATTCGGCGACAATGAACCAGATTGTTCGTCGAGATTATGCCGGCGTGGTGAAATGGTCAACACAGGGGGTTTTCAACCCTCGATCGCGAGTTCAATTCTCGCCGTCGGTACAAAGTTGCATGATCTTAAAAACATGTGTAAGCTCTCGTAGCCGAATTGGTAGAGGCGGCGCATTTAGACTGCGTAATCTGGAGGTTCAAGTCCTCTCGAGAGTAAATGGTCTTATAAAGGAGGTACATTATGATACGATTAAAGGAACGATATTTGGTCTTGATTTAACTCAGTTGAATCATGTAGGTGTATGCAAATGGTGAAGCAAGCAGACTGTAAATCTGTGACCCAAGCGGTAAACACTGGGAGTTCAAGTCTCTCCACCTACACCAAATAGAAGCGTGCATGGCCGAGTGGTTGATGGCGTAGGGTTGTAGCCCCTATTCTCTTCGGAGGCGCGGTGGTTCGAATCCATCTGCACGTAAATTTTGAGGGTTCTGACGGTCTCCCGATGCAAAAGGCCTGTCCGTTATATTAAAATAAATGCCCGCGTAGCTCAGTGGTAGAGCGCCAGGATGTGGCCCTGGATACTTTAGTTCAATTCTAAACGTCGGGAATATAAGCGGAAATGGTGAAGTGGCGAAACACAAGGGACTTAAAATCCCTTACGGATTAATGATCACATCGTGGGTTCGACTCCCACTTTCCGTAAATTTATTATAAATGGAGACGTCGCATAGTGGCCGATTGCACCTGTCTGTCGAACAGGAATACAACATCGTGGGTTCGAATCCCATCGTCTCCGCAGATTATTATAATCTATCAATGAAGTTAAAGAAATGCTGGAGAGTAACGGTAAATGTCTATGAATGGACGGAAATCGTAGACGGTCTTGCAATAGACTACGACCGCGATCCTCTTGAATCTGAGATTCTGACTGTTGTACAGACAGTGAAGGATAAAGAGCCTAAGAACATGAAGCGTTACATGGAAGTATACGTAAAAGAGATGTATAAAGTGGAGGATTAGTATGACTCATTAGTGAGAGTAGTATATAAAGTAAGAAACAGTTATAAACTCACGACTAACAGTCGGATTTATAAAGCGATACATAGAGAACTGCATACCAGCTGTTCTTTCTGTAAACCTAACCGAGTCGAGAATCGCAAAAGCAAGTTAACGCGTAACTGGAAGCGATTTAGAAAAACACAATGGAGGGATGGATGAAAGAGAAGAGTCTCTTGCTTAATGAGAGACTGAAATACGAACTAGGACTTAGAGAATTCGGCGAAGACCTGAAGATGAGGAGAGATCATGAAAATACCAGAATTGAGAGACGAGGTAAAAGGAAAGGTTTATTTCGTCTGTTTGAAAAACAAAGAGCTCTGGTACAAGACTGACTCTGGTTTTGAATTCCCGATTCCACTCGAAGACTCTGAGGGTGGAATCTTCCTGAACGAGGATAAAGCGTCGCTGTTCATGAGGTGGATGAGAAAGCGGATTCAAGATCTGAAGGACGAGGAATCTGTTCAGATCTTAAATAGCATGAAGAGATCTGATTTTGACTCAGAGTCATTAATGGATCTTTCAAGACCTCTTCCCTTCGAAGACGTAAATGAAGTGATGGATGTTGTCCTGACTAAAATGATTAAGCAAGACAGCGTGCTAACTGTCGGAAACAGATTAGAGATTAAGGAGGAAACGTGAAGAAACGATTTAGTAGCTCTGAAGACAGCGACCCTGAATTTAGAGAGGTCTTGTAGCTCAACGGTAGAGCGTCTGGTTGAAGCCCAGAGCGTAGCAGGTTCGACTCCTGTCAAGACCAAACGCAGCAGCTTGTACGTAGAAGTGAAACGTAGCGCCTATCCGGCCGGCATCGAAAGATGTGTGAAATAGGAGCCTGTAATGGGCTGAAGAGGTGCAAATCCGAACTGCTGCAAATATCGCTGTTGTAGCTCACCGCTAGAGCGTTGGGGCAATAACCCCAAAGTAGGAGGTTGAATTCCTTCCACAGCGACCAGTATCATAAAAATAAGAATAGGAGGTAGATTATGTTTAAACCCAGTTAGTCCGTCGGGACATAAATCACGAGTTTGATTTTGAAACTCTCATAAGTGTTATGGTTACACACGTGCTTTGGGAGCATGAATAAACAGTTCAATTCTGTTATGAGAGATTAATAGAGTCGTGGCCGAGTGGCTTAAGGCGGCACCCTGCTAAGGTGTTATTCCTCGAAAGAGGGATCATCCGTTCAAATCGGATCGACTCTGCATGGTGGATGGCGAGGCCGGTAATCGGACAGCTTGGAAAGCTGAAGCCTAGGATTAAAACACTAGACTGAGTTCAATTCTCAGATCCACCGCCAAAATAGATAGTTAACCAGACAAGCGTGCTGGATTGGTCTTGAAAACCAAAGGACGTCGTAAGACGTTGGGGAGCATGTCCTCAGCTATCTGCAATTTTATTATACTCTATCTAATGATCACCTATGAAGATACTCTTAAACTGAGAATCAAAAAAAGACAAAAAGAAAGAGATGCAGATCAAGAGAAAAAGATCGCTCGATTAGAAGAAGAGCAGAAAATCTGTAAGGAATATCGAGAAAATTATATTCTCCCTTACGCTCATCTTATTGACAATCAGATTCGTAATCACGGCATAGATAAAGAAGATCCATGTATAGTTCAAATGAGGATTCCTAACTTCGAAGGATTGAGGGTTGATCTAATGAAGGCGTGCTTCTATGAGTACATACATATCGATCTTAAATTTCCTCCCTGCATAAACAAACAATTTCTTAACTCATTACCAGGTAATGACGGAACTTGGTTCATACATCCAAGCTACGGTGAAAGAAAATGGTACGATGTATTCGATTCCCTTAAAAGAGAAGTGATAAGCTATACCTTCTACGCTTCAATCACATTAGGTTAATATGACAAATCCATTCTTAATCATCGGAGCTGCCTTGCTCGTTACATTAGTTATCTGGTCGGTGATAAGTCGAATCAAAGGCGGTGGAGGCGTCGGCCCGTTTGAATACTGATGAGATCTATCTTCCTATACAAAGCGATCGGATGTTCTGATCCTGAGATGGAGTCTTTCACAGCTATTCTGGATTCAGGCGAAGCAATCGCTGGAGCTAATGGCACTTCTGTCGAGAAGGCCAGAGATAAGCTTCACAGTCCTGAATATCAAAATATCTACAGAGAGAAATCGCCAGAAGGCTATACAATAATAGACTATCTGAATTATATGCCTCAACAAATCAGAAACAGACTATTCCGTCAAGCTCACGGAGCTAAGAGATGAAAATGTTCCCTATTGTCTTCCAGGGTCCTCGATACAAGGATCATGGATTAAGAGAAATCCCTTGGGAGATGATTGCACAGTTCGAGAAACAAGCAATTAAAAATCACGATCAGGACTTAAAGGAACTGGCTCGACTCGGCGGATTGTGTATAGAAGAAGTCTGGCTGGTAATATTTGAAAAGCCTTTATCAGATTTCTGGAGAATCAATTGGGATAAAATAAACGCGGTTGCAGATGTCAAGGCGAGAATAGTCTGTTTCACTTCGCAGGGAGAAGAACTCGATGAGAAAATACAAACTAGTCCATATTGAAATCCGACGCAAGTCGGATAAAGTTATGCGATTTTGCTGTGAAGACTATGAATTTCAGAATATCAAGCAATTATATGGATACGGAGATTGTTTATTCAAAAGATTTATTAGATTCTGGAAATGGGATATTGTGATCTCTTACCGATGACCGCTTCAGATGCTCAAATGAGAGCTGTGATGCCGATTGCCATAGCTTACGATATTATTGATCAACACTTGGACGGATGGCATCGAGACGAACTCGGCGAAGATCAGTATGAATATTTCCGTCAGTTGATTATCCAATATAAGCATACTTATGACAACCCAAACATTTCATAGTGATATAGTCGTTCGTAGAATAGAGCATGACGGTAAAACGTACTGCTATGTGAGGTGGGGGGGATCTTCTTAATGCTCTTCGTCCGATTATTAAGGTGAAGAGAAAAGAAGAGAACGCCGTAGGATTCCTCATACAGAGATACCGAACATTACATAAGAACTGTATGCAATCTATGTATACACTTCAGCAAGTTCGTGAAATGAAAGAGGAGATGCGAGATATTTCTGATTATCTTGAGGATGAATACAAATTGTATGCTGAAGCTTTTCTGTGACACCAAACGCCATCTTGTATGTGTTCCCTATTCAATAGAGAATCTACACAAGATGGGAGAAGAATTAGAACTTAATTAAAGATGATTCATACTAATAAGTATGAAGTATCATCTTGTTTATAAAACAACTAACACTCTCAATAATCGATACTATATCGGCATGCACTCCACAAATAATCCAGACGATGGATATTTAGGATCCGGGAATATTCTCAGAGCATCTATCAATAAATATGGAGCAGAAAATCATTCAATTGTGATTCTATACTATTGTAATTCGAGACAAGAACTAGCTAAAAAAGAATTTGAAGAAATTTCTGAGCATAAAAATGATATATTATGTATGAATATTGCAGATGGAGGATTTGGAGGAGCGACAAGAAGAGGAGCGAAGCATACAGAAGAAACGAAGTTAAAGATTAAAGCATCTCTTATGGGCCATAAACATTCAGAGGAAACAAGAATAAAAATAGGACTAAAGAGTAAGGGTAGAAATGTAGGGAAAAAATTCAGTTTATCTCATCGGCTGAATATATCAAAAGCTAAAAAAGGAATGCCATCTAAATTAAAAGGAATACCCAGAACAGAGGAGACTAAAAGAAAAATATCAGAAGCCAACAAGGGTAAAGTAACAAGAATTGGGTATGTGCTTTCAGAGGAAACCAGAAAAAAAATCAGTTTATCTAACAAAGGGAAAACTCGCTCAGAAGAATTTAAACAAATAACCTCAAAACGCATGAAAGGGTATACACCCTCTGATATTACAAGAAAGAGATTATCTGAAAAAGCTAAATTACAGTGGCAAAGATACAAAGAGCAAAAATTAAATCCAAGCGCACCTTAGTAGGACAGAGAGATATACTGAAGATAATTGGCGTCGTGCCTCGAAGTGGTTAGGGATAGGTCTGCAAAACTTATATATGCAAGTTCAAGTCTTGTCGACGCCTCAAATAGAGCATTAGTACAATGGTAGTATTTCCGCCTCCAAATCGGAAGATGATGGTTCGACTCCGTCATGCTCTGCAATTCTGATCAGCTGGAGTAGATTCTTTGCTAAGATGTTTGTGCCATTGACAAACATTCCCAGTTGTACATTGACATTTCGTTAAAGAGTTATCATGCAATCTACAGACATATCCTGTAGTGCACTGGCATCTCATCGGCCAGACATTGAATAGAGACCAGCTGTCGTAAACCGGCTGACTAACTCCGCTTAAAATGGCTTCACCTCAATCTGCTGCGCTTTAGTGTTCTTGTACGCTTGAATCTGAAGATCTGTTGCGTGAGTTCTCATCTTGATATGATCCCAGCTTACTCCTCGATCGAGTAACTCTGTAATCTGCATGTAGAGCTTGAAATTGATGTAAGCGGGATATATGATATTCTTCTGCGGGTCTCTAGATTTGTCTCTGTAGATCCCGCTACCGCCAATCGGCTGTATACTCTCATAAATGCGCATAGTTATTAGTTTATTATAATAATCCTATGCTGGCTCCAGTAATAGAAAAATCCCTCCAACACTACGTAGCAGAAGCTCGTAAGGTTCGTAAAGAACTAGATACTTGCGAAGATCGAAGAGGTATCGAAGAACTTCAAGAAAAATATACAAAAATACTTGATGGCATCGTAGATCTATTCGAGACGAAATGAACGAGATGGATCGACTGACTATCCAGTATCGAGCTAATGCTCGGGCTGAGATTCTCAATGTCAAAACCGCTCTCTTAGCTAAAGAGGGCAGAGAAGATGAGATTTCCGACCTTGTTCGAGATACTTTCAGACAAGATTTTATTATACGCTCTGCTATAATAAATCGACACTAATAAATAGTGTTGAGATACAGAACCATAAGAGTTCGTCTTTATCCTACAGCAGAACAAGCTCAGTTCTTCGATGATACATTCGGAGCTTGTAGATTTGTATACAACAAAGTTCTGGAATCAAAAATTAAAAATTGGCTGGATTTCAAACATGATAAAGATCTCCTGAAGGACTCCAAAACAATTTCAGAAGTTGATCTTAAGAAAGAACACGAGTTCCTCAAGCAAGTCGATTCAATCGCGCTTCAGCAGTCGCTGAGAGATATGCAGAAAGGATTTGAGAATTACTTCAGAAAGAAGAAACTTGGAAAGTTATGCCTGAGTCCTCAGAAGAAAGAGAAGCTCAGTCGAAGAATATTCAAATCCAACGAACAGAGATACACAGCTTACAATCCTGGACATCCTAAATTCAAATCCAAGAAAGATCTGATTCAGAGATATCGGACATTCAATGTAAACGATGCTGGATTGAAAATCAAAGATAATAAGATTCGACTTCCTAAAGTTGGATGGGTGAAATTCCGAGGCAAGAAAGATCTAACAGAAGTTATCAAACAAGCGACAATTGAGAAAGACAATCTTAATAATTATTACGCTTCATTTTTGTATACTCAAGAAGTCGAAGAAAAACAACTGCCATCTAATTTATCTGATTCAGAAATCTTTGCTGGAGATATGTCTCATAGGGAATTTATAGTTTCTGGAGAAATGAAGTTTGAAAATCCTAAATTCTATCGCAGAACTTTGAAACAAATTCAGAGGAAATCTCGTGAATTATGCAGGAAGAAAATCAGATCAAACAATAGAAACAAATCAAGAGTGAAACTCGCTAAGGTTCATAGAAATTTAACAAATCGTAAATCTTTCTGGCTTCATGAACAAGCAAATAGGATTGCTAGGTCCTTTAAAGCAGTAGTGATTGAGAATTTAAATGTTAAAGGAATTCAATCTCTATCTTCTGGTCATGCAAAAACTATTTCCGGTGATTTCAATTGGGGATCTTTTACTCGAATTCTTGAATCCAAATGTCGTAATAATTTTATACATTTTATAAAAGTCGACAGATTTTTTCCAAGTAGTAAAACGTGTTCAAACTGCGGATTGATCAACGATCAGTTAACACTTTCAGATAGACAATGGAAGTGTGATTGCGGTGCGGAGCACGATAGAGATATCAACGCTTGGAGGAATATCAAACGAGAAGGAATTCGAATACTCTCGAGCTTAGGCTCGACTACGGTGGAACACACCGAAAGTTACGCTTGCTAGATACGATCTACGAAGATCGGAGCAAGAATTTTATTATAGTTCTCTTATGAAAATAGGAGAACAGTAATTAAACTGCTATAGATACGCGTGAGGATTAAATACCCACGAACTTATCACTTCGACTGGTCTCCCGGTCTTCAGAACGACGATCGTCGCATTGAGAATCTAGACGGATTCAAGGGCCGAGAAGTAGTCATATCCGAGAAGTACGATGGCGAAGGAACTAGCATCTATCTCGATCATATCCACGCTCGATCAATGGATTCAGGTAAGCATGAATCCCGTAATTGGCTGAATGCATTCGCCGCGAGATTTCAATACAAGATACCTGAGGACTGGAGAATCTGCGGAGAGAACATGTACGCCAAACATAGCGTATTCTATAAAACGCTCCCTAGCTATTTTCTCGGATTCTCAATCTGGGATAGTGCTAATCTTGCGCTCTCATGGGATGATACTCTGAGATGGTTTGAGGAACTCGGGATCACTCCTGTTAAAGAGCTCTATCGTGGACCCTTCAGTATGGACATTCCTTGGGATTCCTTCGTCAAAGAGAATGAATGGGAAGGCTATGTGATGAGGATTACGGATTCATTCCACTATGACGACTTCCACAGAGTAGTAGCTAAATACGTCCGTAAAGGCCATGTGACTACTCCTGCTCATTGGATGACTCAGGAAGTAGTTAAGAACGGACTGTTAGGCGAATAGAATGAAAATTGATGACAAACTCTTCTCCTTTATAGCTTCTCGGCCTGTAGAGGAAATTAAGAAACATTTGGAGAAGGAGAGACCAGCCGTAGTGAATCAAGTATTGAAACATCTCCCGGATCATATTCGATCAAAAATGTATCCGGGATTTAATCTTTCAGCTATGCCGTCCGCTAGTCCTGAAGTATTAAGAGAAATAGAAAGAGTGCTTGAAAGGAGAATGACATGAACACAGCAATAATTCCACAGAGAGTCACTGTGGTACTCGGAGAGACTGTTTTGAGTTTTGAAGATATCCAAAAGATCGGAGAAGGTAGCGTTGTCGAATTAAAGAATAAAGCTAATTCCGAAGTTGAGCTGCGGGTAAATGATGTCCCTGTTGCTCTCGGAGAGATTCTAACTATCGATGACAACTTCGGAATCCGCATCACGAGAAATCTTACAGAGGACGAGCAGAAAATCCGAATGGCTCAGGGCAAGAGGGTCTATCTAACTGAGGTAGTTAAAAGCAATGGGTGACGGATCCTTATCTCAAGAAGAGATTGATGCTCTCTTAATGGGAGAGGATCCTGAACCTAACGGATCTCCGATCAGAGATGTGATCGGAATGGCTCACACTGATGACGTAGTTCTGAATTCTCAAGATGATTCTGTGATTCCTGTAATGCATCCAGACACAGAAGATTCTCAACCTATGTCTAAGGATATGGAAGAATTCTTTCGGAATCTCCCAAATATGCAGAGGAGAACAGAGGAGAAAAGAGCAGGATCTCGAGAAGATCTTCTCAGTCAAGATGAGATTGATCAGATGCTGTCAGCGATATCAGATGGCGATCCCATCCAAGATAGCTACTCCTCGCAAGATCACCGTAGAGTTAGAATGTACGATGTAAAGAGAGCAGATCGAATTCCGAGATCAGATCTCAGATCATTTGAGGATTTCTTATCAGATCTTCTTCCCTTTATTCTAGGCTCTAATTGGGCGGAAGTCTTCGGTTCAGGTGTAAGCTTCAGAGTAAATAGCGTGGATGAATTAACCCACGATGAGGTTTCACGATCTTTATCTGATACAGCTGTTATTGGAGAACTAGCTCTTAATTCTCCTCTGGAAGAATCCGCGTATATCGTATATTCTCAGAGTTTCTGCAATCTACTCATTGATACAATTCTTAAACATCCTCCGATGGATCCAAAGAGAACTCTTACTGATTTAGATCTGAATCTTATAGAGGGATACTTCGTAAGGGAATCTGGATCGATCCGAGAGATTCTGTCATCTCTCTTGGATTTACGACCACGTTTGAGTAAGATTGAACCCGACCGAAAGATCATCCGAATTGGTAGAGACGATCATCATTGCGTACTAATCAATTACACTCTTCAGCTAAACAAAGAAGAGTATGAGTTTGATTGGGTATTCGGTATTCGAGATGCTCAGAAGATAATCAAGTTCATCCAACAGAGATTAGATTCCGGCGTTGGAGTACCTTATGAAGTCTTACATAAATCTGTTAATGTAGAGTGCACTGTTCAGTTAAAAGAAGATATTTTATTGAACATGCAGGACTTAGCTACACTAAAACCAGGTGATATTCTTCCTCTCAAAAGTTTAGATCTCGGCCTCTTTACTCGATAATCACGCTAGTTACACGCATTTACCTCGATTTTTGATTTCCAGATACTAATAAAGGTCTGGAAAATCTTTTAGACATCTTCAGCGAGGTATTTAGTGATCAAGCAAACAACACGTGATGAATTTCTACGCGAATTTCTGCCGGTATTAAAAAAATATATCTACTCGAAGCCGTCTGGGAGATATAGTTCCTCTCAGTTCAGACAGGATTTCCCCGGTAGATATGCAGTATCTAACGTAAGATTTAAAACATTCGCAACGATGATGAACATGGCTGTGAAGAAGCTTACCAAGAAAGAACGAGAGCTGTACATAAAGATCTGTCAGATTCGTATATCCCGTAAAGACATCAATATAATCAAGCGAAGTAAATCAGAGGGAGAGGTAAAAAGAATATTTATTTCCTCTGTTCTTCCTGACGCTATCTTAGATCGCAGATTCTGTGCTTCTGTGCAGAATTTCTGTAAGAGAGAAAAAGCTGAATTAGTTATCTTGCCTATGAGAGGTATCCATCATACTCACAAGCACTATTCTAAACTCGTAGAGCAGATGGCAGATAAATTCGTAACTGAATACTACGTTACAGATACTCTTAAAATCCTCGAAGCTCAGATACCCCCCGATGGCAGCTCAGCCCTGTCAGATCGCAAAGAGATTGGCTAATCAGTACAATCTTATAGTAGCTCATCCAAAACAAGACATGATCTCTCTGCCTACTATACACAAGAATAAGCCCAGAACTGTGATATCGACCGGCGTTCTGACAACACGTAAATATCCGAAGACTGCTTCAGGATTTAAAGGAGAGCTAGATGCAATCGTTGGCGGAGTAATTCTTGAGATAGAGACAAAGACCAATAAAGTATTCTGGAGATTCGTACAGTCCAATCATGATGGATCGTTCTATGACATAGGTAAGCATTACACTCCTGATGGAGAGGTCAAGAGTATAATTCCTGACTATCTCTATATCGGAGATACACATCCAGGGTTCACAGAAGAATCTGCGTTTCAAGGAACTGTGGATATGGCTCGCTCTTTGAAAATCAAAGAGATGGGAGGAGGAGACTGGTTTGATGCTTATTCAATCAGTCATCATCACAAAAACAACATTAATGTTAAAGTACATAAACAAGAGAGGTATGATAAGCTCCGCACTCTTAAAGACGAGCTGAACAATCTAGGAGAAGAATTGACCCGCTGGACAGACGAACTCCCTAATATTGTAATTGATATTATTCAATCCAACCATAATGAGCACCTAGATCGATATCTGTATGAACAAAGATTCTTTGATGACGCGCTTAATTACAGAACAAGTTTGGAATTAGCAGCAGCCTATCTCGATGATCTCAATCCTATTAAATATTGGGTTGAGAAACATTATCCTAATCTCAATGGAAAGATCAACTGGTTAACTAGAGATACAATCAAGAGAGTATCAAAGAAAAATATTCTAGTTTCTCAGCATGGAGATCGTGGCCCTAACGGATCGAAGAGCTCTAATGAGAATGCTGAATGGAGTTTCCAAGATTGCGTATTAGGACATACTCATTCACCGTCCGTATTGAGAGGAGTATTTCGAGTAGGTACTTTAGCTCTGAACATGGAATATCTCTCTGGTCCAAGTAGCTGGCAGGTGATGAACTGTATTATCTATCCTAACGGTGCAAGACAAATGATATGGATAGATGAGAAAGGAAGATGGCATCTTTAAAAACACACAATAAAAGCCGGACACCGGGCTGGGCTTTCATATTTAAACGCGCTAGAGAGGCTGTAGAGAGGTCTCAAAAAGCCTTGTGAAGCTTCTTGTATAGCACTTTTAAGTCTGCGTTTGATATAGTTGAATTAGTGATAATAGGAGCTTTCAATTTGGCTGCTTTTGCATTCTCCGTTTCATACACTACAGAAGGGATCTCTTTTGACTCTTTCGCCTTAAAGATTGATCCAGCCACCGCATCCGAAACGTCCTTTGCATGACGACCAGAAATAGACGTATCCCAATCTCCGTTATAGATATTGGTTCTATCTCCTGACGAGTGATCTATCTTTTCTTTCTTGCCGTCATTCTTTACTCTGTAGAGAGAATCCAGATTATTACGAAGAAAGATATTCTTACCTGCTTTAAGAGTATTATTAAGCAGACAGGTGTAGAGATACATGTATGGATCCAGCGTACGGTCGACTGACAGTCTGCTTGAGTTAATATCCTCACGAGCTAAATTCTGAAGTACAGTCTTACTCTCAAAACTATCCGCAGTTACCGAAGCTATTGGGACTTGGCCGAGTAAACTAAGATCCTTTATGAAGCATTCTAACGCTTGAATATTGATACCATTCTCACCTAGCCCTATCGCGAATGCTAAGTCTACTACATGAATTAATGCATTTAGTTCTGATGACACTTCTAAGTGAGACATCGCGAATCCTGTAACGTCTCCCTTAACCGCGAACGCAATATCGAGAGTAATGAATCGTAATTCTTTCGGCGCTCGTTTGAGAATATACTCCTCATTATTGTATCGATAGAACATCTCATCGCGGACGATATTCCAGATGAACTGATCGGGATGATCCATTGCATCTACGGTCATGATTCCTTCTATGTTGAATATTGAATCCGTGAAGATATTATCGATTAGGGCTTTGTGAGGGATAAACTTAGTCTCGGCTGAAGTCGGCTTACCTGCGATATCTCGAATCGAACCGAGTAGATCTTTCTTGAATTCCTTTGTAACGTCGATAGGGATATTCAGGATTAGGTGAGATGGATATTTAGATACTTCATGTGGCTCTAGGATCTTTGCTGGTACGTTACCATCTCCAGTACATACTGTGAATGTCTCGCCCGTTTCGTTGTAGATCGGGAATAGTTCTGGACGTGCTTCCCAACGAGTACGAGATTTAAAGTAAACTTTAGGATCGAATGCAAGAGTCTTTAGGATATAGTTCTCAATAAGAGAATCCGCCATATTTGCAGATGTATCGAGATAAGTAAATGATGCGTAAGTTCTACCGACCGTAGCTGTAATACGTTCTGATACCTTAGAGTAGAATCTCATGATCTGATCTTCTGACGCACCGGCGCTCTGTATGAAGAAAGCAATCTCAGAGATGTAGGCTTGAAGAATATCCGCGCCGATTACAGAAAGTTCATCGTCATTACCGCAAACAATCTGAAGACCTGAAGCAAGAGTTACAACACCAACCAGAGCGGCTTTAGAGTAGACGATTACATCATCTCCCATTTTCAGTTGTGTCTTAGGAACTTGATCCTGCTGCTTCACCTTGTGGAATCGCGGAGATGATTGCATTAAGTTGTAGAGAGGCTTGAGATATACCTCGTAAACTTTGTCATACTTAAATGACAGAATATAGATACACAAGTTCTTCATAGGAGAAATCTTGTAGAAGGTATTCGGATCTCGGAGACAGTGCATCCAGACTATTGTGTAGAAGATTATTAATACTGCGAGGAATGACTTACCCTGTCGAGTACATCCGTACATTGATACCTGTTCGTAGTTCTTGCGCTTGTTCAGGATCTCTATGAAGTCGCTCTTAATGTGAGGGAACACCGTATCTAGGATCTTCTCTGATATCCATCCGTTAGCTGGATCAAGGAACTCTTCTGGAGTAGGAGGTATTTTCTTAAAGATTACATTATAAAGAGAAGCAAAGTTTCTCTCTCGGTCTTCTTCTGATGCGTTAAGGAATTTGTCTAATACTTGCTGGCGCTCGTCTGGATTCAGCTTATCGTATAGTTCTTGTAAATTCGCCACGTTTTATTAGTCATGTAATGAAGGCCATGATTTTCTATCATGGCCTCTTTTGAAGGTTAGTGAGAAACGATCTGTCCGTTAGATACGAACTTCTGTTTCAGAGAGAGGAACTTCATATGAATTCCGTCAAAGATAGTTTTGTATCCTTGAGGATTGATCTTCAGTTCCTTACGGATCTCTTTAGACTGGTATCCGAGATTTAACATATCGTATACTGTCTTTTCCACACCTTGGAGTTCTCGTTTGAAAGCGGTGATGAAGGATTCTTCAACCTCGTTTTCAACCGTAACCTGTACAGTGAGATTCGCTGTTACTTCGTTCGCTTCTTGCTCCGGAGCGACTGCTTGACCCACGAGATCACGCGTATAGCCCTGCTTCTTAGAGAAGGCAGAGTTCCACTGATTCTTGATCCACGCGTTGCAGTAACTGGCGATATATGTCGATACCGCCTTATCCTGTTGATCGTAGGGGAGAGAGATCTTTTCAGGATTTACATACAACATCGCTTTCTGAGTTTGAACGCACGCTTCGATGTAGCAGTCGTCCCATTCCAGACCTTTGCAGACAGAGAGAGTCTGCGTCAGCATCTGCTTAGCGAGTTTGCGGATAGCGTAGTTGTACTTCTTGACGATGTACTCCCATGCAGTTGAATCCTCGGTTTGTTGGTAGTAGACACAGATGTCTACGTCGCGCATTTCTGTATATTTTGGTTTGTTGCTCATTTGTTTCTCCTTAGAACCTTATAAATTTTTCAGTTCGTATCGACAAGCGTTTTCTTGGTTTGGGTGCAGACCACGTTTGGGTACTGATCCTTGATCTTGTCGAGGTTTTTCTCAAGAGTTTCGAAATGGTTGTAGAAGCTTGTCTGCTCCTTACCATCTGCGAAAACTCGGACGAATTCGAAGTAAGACTTTGTCTTTGAGTAACAAAGGATAGTTTTTACTTCGACGATTGGTGTTGTGCTCGCTAATTTCATACTGTTTTTCCTTCCTCTGGATTTTGGAATTCTTCTCGCAGGTTTTGGAGAAAGTCGGTAGAAGCGTTTACATACTTCTTCGCTACCTCAATCCAAGCAAGATTGAATGAGGTAGCTCGCGCGACCACGTTTCCTGACTTATCAACAATTACTCGATTTTTAATCTTCATATCTACTCCTTTAACCTATCTCTTCAGACGACAGCCGGTCAATACTGCCATGACTAGCCTTTCGGCTAGTTTCGAATTAAATCGCCCTCACCATCATAACGCCAGTAAATGCCATGGCGTTTCTCATCGTACGAGCAATCTCGCGAACCCGACTGTTTGAACGGTACAGGCGCTTCATTGTTTCGTTGATCGCAACCTCAGAAGAGGAAGCTTCGAGCTCGCACTCTGCAACCTCATTGGTAGGATTGTGAACGACCTTCACGAAGTATGTTTCTTTTTTGCTTTTCATTTTTGTCTCCTTGGTGCCGAAGCACAAAACCTTATGCAAAACATCCCTCATTCCGTATACTCTTTTTTGAAAATTATTTTCAAATTATTTTGACAGTACTAAAGCTCTTGCCATACCGCAGCCGAATGGTCTATCCTTGAGTTCTTTAGCTCCTGGACAGTTTTCGGTTTTGAAAGGACATGTCGCCATAAACGAACACGCGCCGGAATCTTTCCTTGAATCAGTTTCATATTGTTACTCCTTATATTTGACTTCCATACTCCATCTCAAATGGATTTAATCCTAAAATTATAAAGACTCCTTCATCTACGAGTTTATCAAAATCCATCATATAATAGTGTTCAATAACTCCTGATTGATGATCACGAAGCGAGACTTTATAGTTTTCTTTCAAAGAATATCTTGATTGGTCCAATATTAATATATCTCCGGTATCAGCTTCTTTTATATACGGAAATTCTATTAAAGTCTTTTTCGTAGGCTCTTTCATAGTGTTACTCCTTTTATTCTTGATACTGGAATTTCGAAATGGATACCCTTATCAGCAGACCATTTACTCTTGCAAGTGCTCGGCATACACTTTCCTGGTTCTGGTGCTTGATGATAAAATCTATCTAATGCTTGCTGACGATTTATAGGAATTGGGATTTCCTTTAAATGTTGCAAGATGAGAGGGTTCGATGTATAGATTGGGCTTGAAATCGTAAAATGAATCATTCCGGTTTCAAGTAATCTATCTATACCGTCTCGAGCTGACTCAATGCTATTGAACCAAACTGCGCCGGGCATCACTTGCAGTACACCGCCATCCGTAACATTGTATCCTTCAGACACAAGCTTATCTCCGAGAACTGCTTTACGCTCTACAACTGAGAAGCCTTTATAGCTAATTTTCATTGTATCTCTCCTTTTTCTGGACGTTGCTCTAACGTATCCTTCCAATTTAAATCTGATCGCTCGACTCTTTGAGATCTACCCTCATCCATAGAGTCGAACCAGTCGCATCCATTTACCGCTACGGGTTTTGTTTCATACCAATGCCAATATCCATCACCATCCTGAGCCAGATAATTCGCCCAGTAAGGAGCATCTTTCCATAGAGGTTTTGATATATTTAGAAAGTTTTCAAACGCATCCAAACAATTATTGACTGTCCTCTCGTATTCAGAAGATACAGGATTATCAAGATATTTCATAGCTTCTCTTGCTTCCTGCAGAGTTTTCTTTTCAAGTTCAATATTCATTTTAATCATCCTTAACTACGTAGTCAACATTTTTAATACGAGCTGTCAACAAGTCTCGAAACCAGAGTTGGATGCTGGCTATCAAACCGGCAATACCAATCCAGAACAGGACTTTCCATCCATAGTGGTTGGCGCCGAACATCATAGCTAGCAGCGGCATAGTTATAGCTGCACGATAGCTAAATCTCAGTATCTTTCTCATTGTAATGGTTCTCCTTGTTCATGACCGAACATGAACTCTTCTAAGAGACGCTCTTGAATCTTCGGAGCAATCTCTTTCATTATATCATACATCTCTCGATCAGTAGCACCCATAGAACGCATCCGACTGATGAACTTTCCTTTAAGATCCAAGATAGCATTCTCTATCATAGAGTGCTTGACCTTGATCAGCTTATCTGGTTTTGCAGTTATCATGTTAACCTCTTCTTCGCACATTCTGGACCAAGACCTGAAAGAATAGATTCAGGTACAGTTAACGCTCGTGCGCAGCGTAAGCAGCATCCCTCATGGTAGAACTTTACCTTGTCGGGCATCTTGTCGATATGAGTCACGAGCCATTCGAATCCCCGAATCGCTAAGTGATTCTTGTAAATCTTGGATTTCCGAGAGTAGAAGAAGTGTCCTTCGCGGTTGAGAATACCAATGAAATCGTATCCTGAACCGTTGAGGAACTTCACCATCAGAACTTCCGCTTTCTCTGGGTTGTCGATCTTGTTACCGTCTCTATCATACTTCGGAGCGTTCACTTGGTAGGTGAATCGATTTCCTGAAGCCTCATTGAGAACTGTGAATCGTGATCGCCCGGCGAACATGATCTCACGAGGAGATAGTCCTTGAATTTCAGAACTCATACTCTCCTCGCTTTTTCTTCCGAGAAGACTAACACTTTGTCTAATAAGACATCTACTTTAACCACAGCTGATCCGTGAAAAGAATCAGGCACGAATTTGAGAGCGATATTAATATCCAATCGATTTTTTAACAGCTCTATGATATGCTCTGGTTTGATATCGGAGATATTCATAATCTTAATTCCCTAGACTCAACAGTCTCCGGAGCTATAGTACTGAGCTTAGTTATGTATTCGATGAGAAGCCATGAATCTGGTTGAGAGATCCGATTCTTTTGATGGATTTTGATGAACTTGTTATTGAGATTATAAACCCATCCAAAATTGCTCGGGCCACTTAACTCGTGGACTTCTCCTGTAGCAATATCCATCCAGCGGACAGCCGTGTCTTCTTTTGCGAGATGCTCTACCATACTGCGAGTAAGAGCTGATTTATTAAATTTCATTTTCAATACCTCCTGCTCCGAAGAGCACAAGAACTGTATACCAAAAGCCTGTTATTCCGTATACTCTTTTTTGAAAATAAATCGAAAATAATTTATTGAGAATTTAACTTCTCAAGGAGCGTTTTGTACTTGTGAGAGAAGATGTCTACGCCGTGATTTAAGTTCTGTTCTTGAGACTCGATAATATCTCTAATCAGTTCTGCTAACTGATCGCTGGTTAGTGTATGTTTGTCTTGATTCTGCGATAGATTGTATTCGATTAAACCGTAGGCGCTATTCTGCATGAGACTCTTTATATCGAACCGCGCAGCTTAATGAATAGAACTCAGATTTGATTGTTTTTCTACCACAACCACATTTACAAGGATTGGTATCCTGAGGAGTTCTCACGTTGTAGATCTCCTTGATACTCTCAAGAGCTGACATATATATTGCGTTTAAAGACATGCTCTTATACTCTCCTCAAGTTCTTCTTGAACTGCTTCTTCTACGCTACAGTCCTCGTAAATCTCTAGCCATTCTTCATCGGTGTGAGAATCCATAGGATAATCACTAAATGTACCGAGCGAAGCCTTATCCATTTCGATTACGAAGTACTGCTTCCAAACTCCGATATTCTCTTTATTAAGTCTGATATAAATCATTAGAAGAACATGTCCTCTTCGTAACCACTCTCATCTATGGATTTATAGAATTCATGGAGTTTAGCTTCTTCTGCTATCTGCTCCTGAGTCATTATCTTAGTCCAGTGAGGAATGACTACGAAATTCTCTTCTTTCTTGGCTATGATAGATTTAGCTATCCAGATCTCTTTACCTTCGATTATGAAGAGGTAGGCTTTCGGAGTTTCTGATTTAATCTCTGTGAAGAATTTCTTAATGCAGTTATCATACCCTACGCCTCTACAGGCTCTGCAAGGCTCCGTTCTATGCACATGCGTGGTTGGCTCCGGCTCCTCATCGAAATCATGGTAGGGAGAGTCGTAGAGAGGTACTAGGTATCTCTTGGTTCCTTTCCCTCGACAGTCCTTGCACTGCTTGAAGAACTTAGACATGGATTCCGTTCTGCTTGAAGAAATCAGTATAGGTCAGGATAGGAATTCCGAGCTTACGCGCTTTCACAGCCTTGCTTGAAGTAGAGTTTACATCATCAGTAATTAAGAACTTTACTTCTTTATCTACTCCGTCATTCCAAGCGAATCCGTTAGACTCCAGAAGCTTTACGATTTCAGATCGGACAACTGGAGCTTTACCTGTCGCGCAGACTTTAGTTCCGTTTGATACGGTCTCGTCTATAATCTTGATGCAATCGTGGAGTTCTCGGAGCATATCGAGATTGCCCGGTTCTTTCTTCCAAGCGATGATGTTCTGACCGATAACATATCGAGGATCATTGAACTTAACGAAGTCATCATAAGTCTTAATTCCCAGATTCTTGATCGCTCTTACGCCGACGTTGAGGATACTCAGCTTACCTGCGAATTTAGAGAATGGCATCTCTTTGGATTTCTCCAGCTGATACACGAAATTCTCTGCTTTACGATCCCCGAATCCATCCAGCTTTCTCAGATCATCTGCAGTTAATCGGTAGAGATCTGTGATTGACTGAATTAAGTTATTATCCCAGAGAAGATCGATAGTTGCGGAAGCGACGAAATCCGCATCGAGCGCGGCGACCCAAGATTTGATCTTACCGATTACTTGTTCGCGACATCCCTTTGTATTCGGGCATTGAAGATGAACACCATTCCAGACTACTGGCGTACCGCAGCACGGGCATTCAGTTGGTAAAAGGTTTGTTTCCATTGTATTCCTTTATCTTATCTATAATAATCTTTGGGTTTGACTTAAACTCCTCATCAGAAATCCGGATGAGATTGAGAATTGTTCCATTTTGTATGATGTCGTTTTTCATAGTAGCTATAATTTGTTTTCCAAATTTTTTCATCTTCTGGATCTGTTCTAAGCTATGCAGCTTACCGTGCCAAAATACTCCATCCAACTGAATATTTAAATCATACAGCGGTAGATAAAAATCCATTGCATAACCATTGCAAACTCTTTGTCGAATAACATCTTTGTCTATATTCTTTATGATGTATTCGTGGCACTCATTCTCAATTTGAGATCTACCATAACGATTGTTCTTTTTTAAGGTTGCATGTCTTTTACTTGCTACCTCTATTCTTTTTTCTTCTGATCTGTTTCTGATAGAATTACTTCTTTTTTCAGAGCGATTTTTTCGCTCCTCTTCTGTCGCGTTTAACCAGAAGCTTTTCGCAGACTTAGAATGAAATTCCTTGCCCTGATTTTTTAATAGTGTTGCTTGTTGTTTGTCATATATTTCGCGAGTTATTATAGGGTCTCGATTTCTAGCGTGAGTACTTATTGATTTCGCCATTCTCTCTAAATCTTCTGGTTTTCTGCTTCGATTAGCTTCCGCTATTTTTTCTGAAAATATGCTTTTCTGCTCCTCAGACCAATTCTGTTTGGCTATCTTAGTTTTTTCCACAAATTCTTTTTGATAATTGGGGTTTTTCATGCGATAAGCTATATTATTTTTGCTTTGTCTGATCTTAAAACAGGGAGAACAGTAGGAGAACCGCCTCCCAAGTCTATCGACTACGACATCCTCAGATGCGCAGTTGTTACAGATCTTTTTTATATTTGGTGTACTCAAGATTTTCCTCTATCTTAGGGATAACATCGTTAGCTCTGGCTACCAAAATCCTGTCACCTTTGTTCCATTTCATATTAACTACATGTCTAGCATTGTTTAATGTCGCTCTTTTTATAACAGCTCCACCCATAATAACAGGTTCAAAATTAGCCACTGGCACTAAATATCCATTTTTAGATACTTGCCAGTCAATACTTATTAGTATCGTTTCCTGCGTTTGGTTAGGCAGCTTATAAGCAATCGCCCATACTGGATGGTGATCGTTTCCATCTTCCAGCTCATCTTGGAGATGGCAGTCATTTGGAAGGACAATCAAACCGTCGATTTCATACGGCAGCGCGGCGCGAATTCCATCGATATACTTTTGATAGACATCTTGGATTCGAGAGACATCGTCTACAATATTCCATGAAGAGAAAGTCTTGAATCCGAGTCCGAGAAGCATATCAAGCTTTTCACTCTCATACTGAAAAGATTGATTCAATATACCGTAGGCGATGAATGTCAGATATTTGCAGTCTTCAGGATCAGACTTACGATTGATCAGACCTGCTGCCAGATTGCGGAGTGGCTTACCATTCGTCTCAAGTTTCGTGTCTTTAAGAAGGACAAATTCTCCTCGGATCTCAATGTTTCCTTTGAGAGAGATCGTAGAAGGTATTGTCGGAATAAGCTTAGCATTCCCTGTTACATCCTGACCGTACTCGCCGTTCCCTCGGGTCAGGGCTTGATAGAAAACACCGTCGAGATATTTCACAGAACCGCTGAGGCCGTCGATTTTGTCTTCAATGAGATATTCGACTTTCTTGCCGTTGAGAGAATTCTGTTCCCAGGACTGGAGATCTTGGAATGTATTGCACTTTTGCATCGAGCGCATACGAACAGTATGTTTCACTTTTACGCCGGCAAGCTGCATCCCTACCTTTTTGAAGTAGGCGTTCTTGGGGTTCAGTTCTCTGAGCTCGTCCTCAAGATCATCGAACTCTTTGTCAGTCATGATCTCGTCGCCTAGATAGTAGGCCTCTTTCGCTTCGTTCAGTTTTTCAACGATATCGTTTTCGTTCATATTTTATCCTCAGGGTGATTGATGTTCCAAGCAAACCTCAGCTGAGCTAACCCAGTCACTTTAGTTGAGGGATCAATAGCATGCTTATTCTTTATCCATTCAGAGATCATTTCGAGATCTTTTCTTGGAATAGATCCTTTACCCTTTGGTAAGATATTGAGATCTTTATAAGATTTGATGCCGTTAATAGGGATTTCAATATTAACATTATACTCATCTTTTTTAACTGCATGGAAATGAGCAGGATTGTGATCATTAGACCAAATGATTAATTTGATATTGTTGAATCTGGCTACTTCAGCCATCTCAACAAGTTTCCTCTCTTTATATAAGCGCATACAAACTCTATAATAAAAATTGGCTAGATCGTATACTCTTTTTTGAAATTATTTTGCGAATAAAAAAGCCTAGCTCAATAAAGAGCTAGGCAAAGGCAATCAACAAACCAAATTATTTAGTGCATTTCAGAATCAAGCTTTGAAGCTTGTGGCTCTCCATCTTTACTACATTTTCTACGTTAGCGAATTTAGCTAACTTCTTCTCAAGTTCTGCAGTAGCAGTTTTACTCTTGATCGCTGCTTCATATCGCTCTTCCATCGGCTGAACTTGTTTAGTGTACATTGAAGCGCAATTCACGCGAATGTAACTGTTGTTCAGATTCGAATTATCGACCTTTTCACCAGCTACGTAGTTCAGATAAGACTTCTCATACGCAGAGGAGTAGATTGCACACTGCTCTGTGACCGAGATCTTGCCGGAGGTAGCCGCGCGGTAGATAGTGATTCCGATAAACAGGATAATAATCGCTGTCAGAACCACCACGTACTTCACCAGTTCTTCTACTGATTTAGAGTAGAACTTCATCTTAACCGCCTCGAATATATTCGCCGGTTCATATTTCTTAACATCTTTTGCCATTTTCATTTTCTCCTTTTACTTTATAATAAAATTACATGTAAGCTATACGAGATATCCACCAACTAGGCGGCTGAGAGAACTTCCACTTTGCGAAAGTCTTTGTGAAATAGAATCTGCGATAGGCGACCACATCCGTGACATCTCTATACTCTTCTGGCATGGCCTGAGCAAAAGGAGTTAAGTCAATATCAGGGAAGATCCCGCGAGAATGCCAATAGAGCCAATCAAGAGCGTGAAGATCATGTCGGAATTTATTGTATCGTTTGAGATGTTCCTCACACAGTGCGTAAGCAAGACTAATCAGCCAGTCATAATTCTGCTGTGAAGCTCTCGCCCATTTAGTACATGGATGATTGATATGATTTGGTCGACGAGGAGTATTCTTTACGGTTGGAGGACAGGTTGAGACATCTCTTCCTGTGAGATAATAATTCGTGAAGAGCATCTGAGTAGACTCAGTCGCCATTTTCATATGCTGATCACAATGGGATTGCGCAGCAATCTTAGGATCTCGATCTAGAACAAAGATATTCATTTTACCCAAGTACGTGTATACACTTCACCATCAGGTATAATACAATTTTCCGGCACATATGCGAATTCACAGAGCTTTACTTTATTGCCGATCTGAGCTCCATGTCGGAGGATGGAGAAGTTACCAACTATTGTATTATCTCCGATCTTAACATGATTGTCAACTTGAGAAGCTTCTCCGATTAAAGATCGAGATCCGATAGTTACTTCACTATTGATTTTACAGACCTTGCCAATAATCGAGCGATCTCCGATAATCAGATTATCATTAATCTCTGAGTAACTAAGTATCTTTACATTATTACCAATCTTTGCTCTGAACGATAGCTTAACGCCGGTATCCAAATATGAATGATGTCCAATCTCTGCTCCGCAAGCTATCTTACAATCTGCACCTATTACAGAACTCGCTCCTATTGAAAAAGGATAAGCCCAGAAAGATCCCTTCTTGATCGAGTGACAGGAGATGAGACAGTCCAGCGCAATATAGCTATTCTTACCAAAGGTCATTAGACCTGGAGATAGCAATCGTGTGTTATGAGATAGAGAGAAATATCCTTTAACATTAGATCCGTACAGAGTATAGACCAATAGTCTCAGAAATTCGACTCGGTTGATAATACCTGTAATAAACGCGCTTGAAGAGTGGACCTCTCGGAACGAATCATGAATCAGACTTAAGAAGAATTGACCAGAACCAATCTTGAACTGACCTGCTTTCAATCGAGGAAGCGCCGCGATTATAAAGGAGGGTAAGAAGATTAAGATGACTAACGTGAGAAAACTATAGAGTATGAAACATACGAACCGCTCGATGTGATTTAAATCTGGCAGATAACTCAAAAATATTCCCATCGGAGTTAGAACTGATCCGTAGATTACTATCCGATAAATCAGAGTTACCAGAACATTGAAGATCTTGAACTTAATCATTCTGAACTTCGTAAGAAGTAGTGTAAGAGTTCTTATCTGGATCTTCGCATTCAAGCGGGAGCGCAGTCATAATTAATTTACGAGATTTATCGTAGCATATAATTACATCTTTATCCTGAACTTTTACTTTAAAGATAGATCGAGTGAGTGACTGTTTATAAAGATGTGTAATCTGCCCATCTTTAATATCTCGCTTAATCTTAGAGATAATCTGATCATACTCCTTGCGAGTCAGTTCAATGCCATAACGTTCGTAGCATCTCTTTTTAGTATGAGGGAACAATTCTTTGTCTGTTTTCTTCTTTTTAGCCACGTGTACAGCCTCTTAGCAGCGTTTAAAATCAAGAACCGGGACTTGGGCCCGGCTTTATTTACGTAGGTCTTCCTTGGCTAGATCATCCCAGAACTCTGGAATGCTCTCCTCAATCTCAAACGCACGCTTAGCTTCTGATTCATTATAATAATCATAGGTAACTATTACTTCTGGGTACAGACCGAAATCATGTCGTTCCCAGGCAATCTCAAATTTAGCTTCTGGGAATAATCTCTTTAATTGATTTAGATAAGCTATGCACTCTTTCTTGGATCGAGGATCTCCGACTTGAGCACCGGTCTCATGAGAAGGAGTTGGTCCAAGGAAGAGTCGATCAATCATAGTTTACCTTTCAATACTTGAAGCTCCTTAAGATAGATATCTTTCGGAGTAGATTTGCGAAGAACATCGCACTCCGTATTTAGTTCTTCAATTCTCTTGTTGAGCTTGTTGATCTCATCCATCGTCAGATTGTAGATCTTGATTGAAAGAAGATCATCTGTATTTTCGAACTTCAGATCAGTCAGGATCTTTTCGATGTCCGCTTTCTTGATCTTAGAGAATGTAGTCGACCAGTTGTTTTGGATGTAAAGTTCGATGAATCGCTTTCTCTCAGAATAGCGATGAATATCGATTTCCAGAAGACTGATCTTTTTATTACGGCGCTCCTCGTAACGCTGAAGTCTCCACTCTACGAAGTCAGTAATGATCGCACGAGTATTTTCGTATACTCGGATCTTACCATTGCCAACCCAGAGAGTATAGTTTTCAGAATCGCGAGAAATGAGATTAAGCTTACTAAGCAATTCTTGTCGAGTTAATTCTGTCTTTTCTCTCTTCACATCTATCACAAATTCGAATCCCTCCTCAGTAGAGTTATCATCGTAATCTTTGATCCAGCCGTTGTCCATCAGCTTATTGAGATACTGACGATAAGATTCTTGGTACATCCCGACGGGTAACTCAAAAACTCGGATTGTATTCGAATCGACTATTTCGAAGTCTCCATAAAACAGAGACTGAATTGGTGATTCAGCATTGCGCTCGATCTTACCCTTAAATCCTTTATACCAAGGAACCAAGTAAGCTGGGATCTCTTTTCCAGCTAATAGCTTTTCGATATTCGCGATAAGATCTTTTGGGTTGTAAGCCAGTACTTTGGTCGCATATCCCGTACCCATACCTTCAGAACCGTTAAGAAGACATCCTGGGAGAAGAGGAATGTAATTCTCGGGTTCGATTAAATCTCCTTCATCCTCTTTCTGAACGAGTATGATGTCGTCCTCTTTCAGAAAGATCTTTCGAAGATTCTCATCTATCTTGGTATAGATATACCGGGTAGAAGCAGAGGATGG
>Ga0154020_10001843_pt1 | contig 25923 bp, 32 predicted proteins | sample Klosneuvirus_201_FD_109709 | JGI IMG/M metagenome (GOLD analysis project Ga0154020, IMG submission 109709) | Active sludge microbial communities from wastewater, Klosterneuburg, Austria - Klosneuvirus_20160825_MG | ecosystem: Engineered > WWTP > Aerobic digester > Activated sludge | place...
ATGCGCTTGTCCGAAACCGACCGTCAACTCATCGTCCAGCTTGTCGCCGAGGTGGCCGGCGCATCGGCGCAAGTGCAGCTGTTCGGTTCTCGCCTCGACGATGCACGTCGGGGTGGTGACATCGACCTGCTGGTGTCGGTGGATGAGCCCGTCGAACGGCCCGCCGTGCTGGTGGCCACGCTCGGTGCCCGCCTGGAGCGCGCTCTCGGTGGGCGGCGCGTGGATGTCGTGCTCAGTGCACCCAACTTGCGTGTCTTGCCCATCCACCAGGTGGCTCGGATGTCGGGGGTGCGTTTGTGAGCCGGCCCGCACTCGACGAGCGCTTGCGCTTCCTGCTCACGGTGGTGCAACGCGAGGCCATCCTGCTGTCCGACACCGACGCCCGCTTGTTTGCCGAACCCATGGACGTGGCGCGGGTGGCGGCGTGCGCAGCCGACCCGGTCCTGTCGGAGCGCGTCGATGCGTTCGTGGCCCGGTTTGGCCGGCTGCAGGACACCCTTGGCGACAAGCTCCTGCCGGCCTTGCTGAATTGGCTGGGGGAGCCGGGCGGGCCTGCCATCGACAACCTCGGGAAGGCCGAGCGATTCGGCTGGATCGAGTCCGCCGATGTCTGGATGAGGCTGCGCCGCCTTCGCAACCAGATGATTCACGAGTACGTGGAGGACCCGAGCCTGTTCGCCGATGCCTTGTGCGCGGCTCATGAAGGCATCGGCGGGTTGCTCGTGGCGGTACAGCGGATGCGGGCCGAGGCGGGCGTGCGCTGACGTTGCGCTCGGCCATGTTCACGCTGGCAGGCTGCCAGCGTGAACGGGTCAAGGTCTGGATACCAGCAGTCCGGCCAGATCGAAGCCGCTGTCCTCCACCTGCGCCACGGTCGGGCTGACCCCAGCGTCCAGCAGCTTGCGCGCCTGCAGGTGGTCCTTTGCGGCGTTGACCGAGTCGACGCCGACCAGCTTGCCGGCGCGGAAGTGGTAGATCGAGAACGACGCACCCGCAGCCATGTCACCGCGGACGGTCCAGGCGTCGGCGCCGCCGGAGAGGCCGGCCATCTGGAGCTTTTTGTCGTACTGGTCGCTCCAGAACCAGGGCGTGGCGGTGAAGGGCCGGGGCTGGTCGAGCAGGGCGGCCGCGGCGGACTTGCCCTGCTCGGTGGCGTTCTGCACCGACTCCAGCCGCAGCAGGCTGCCGTCGGCCAGTTGTCGGGCGGTGCAGTCGCCCGCCGCGACGATCAGCGGGTCGGCGGTGCGGGTGCAGTCGTCCACCACGATGCCGCGGTCGCAGGCCAGGCCGGCGGCGGCGGCGAGCCGGTCGTTGGCGGCCACGCCCACACCCAGCACGACCAGGCCGCAGGGGTGCCGGCTGCCGTCGGCCATCTGCACGGCGCAAGCCTCGCCGGCTGCGTCGAGTTCGATGGAGGCGATGCGCGCATCCAGCACCAGGTTCACGCCGTGTTCGCGGTGCAGCGCGGCGTACCAGTCGGACAGCAGCGGTGCCAGCACGCGGCCGAGCAGGCGCGGGGCGGCTTCCAGCACGGTGACGGCCAGGCCCTTCTTGCGCGCGGTAGCGGCCACCTCCAGGCCGATGAAGCCGCCACCGATCACCAGCACCGGCAGGCTCTGCTCGGCGCAGGAGGCCAGCCGCGCGGCGATGGCGCACGCATCGTCCTTGCTGCGCAGCGGCAGCACGTTGGGCGCACCGATGCCCGGCAGCGGCAGGCTGCGCGGGGTGGAGCCGGTGGCCAGCACCAGGCCGGTGTAGGCCAGCGTCTCGCCGCCGGCCAGCCGGACCTGCTGCGCGGCGCGGTCGATGGCTTCCACCGTCACGCCGGTGCGCAGGGTGATGCCCTTTTTGGCGAGCATCTCGGGCGCGCGCATGATGAGCTGTGCCTCGCCGATCTCGCCGGCCAGCCAGGCCTTGGACAGCGGCGGACGGTGGTAGGGGCCGTGAGGCTCGTCGCCGAGCATCGTGAGGGCGCCGGTGTAGCCGCCGCCGCGCAGCGACTCGGCCGCCTGCGTGCCGGCCTGGCCGGCACCGAGGATGACGATGTGCCCGTCCATGACGTCGGCTTATTCCTGAGTGGCCGGCAGGCGCACGGTGGCGCCGTCCATCGCGGCGCTGGCCTTGATCTGGCAGGCCAGGCGGCTGTTGGGGCGGCGCTCGTCGGCCACGTTCTCCAGCATGTCCAGCTCACCCTGCGCCGGCGCGGCCAGCACCTTGGCCATCAGGTCGTCGACGTAGCAGTGGCAGGTGGCGCAGGCGCAGGAGCCGCCGCACTCGCCGAGGATGCCTTCCACGCCATTGGCGGTGGCGGCCTGCATCAGGCTCCAGCCTTCCGGCACGTCGAGGGTGGTGGACTGGCCGTTGGCTTCGATGAAGGTGATTTGGGGCATGTTGGAACAGGCGGTTGGAGTGGACGTCGGCAGGCTCAGGGCGTTGGGCAAGGCAGCGTCCCCCACCACAACCAGAACAGTGCGGGAGCCGCTGCAAGCCAGGCGCGAAGGTTACTGCAGTGGGCCGATCGAAGCGGCGAACGAAGCCGCGACATCGCCTGCGATGAAGCCCGAACCACCGGCTCGATCCCATCGCGACCGCTGTGGATTCATTCAATCCGGTTGCACGGACTGCGCGAAGGTCTGCAACCGCCTTGCGCTTGCTGCTGTTTACGATGAAGGCCCTCGGCAGGGTTCTGCTCTGGGCCTCCGCACCCAAGCTCCTGCCTTCACTTCCCCAGAACCCACACCATATCCCAGATCGTCATCGTCTATCACAGCGGCTACGGCCACACCCAGAAGGCCTCGCAGATGATCGTGTTCGGCTCGCCCACCTACATGGGCACGGTCAGCTGGCAGTTCAAGAAGTTTGCAGACGCCAGCTCCAAGGCCTGGTTCACCCAGGGCTGGAAGGACAAGCTGTTTGCCGGCTTCACCAACTCTGCGTCGATGAACGGCGACAAGCACAGCACACTGTACTATTTCATGACCCTGGCCATGCAGCACAGCGGCCTGTGGGTGGGCACCGGCATGATGCCCAGCAACAGCAAGGCCGCCACCCGCAACGACATCAACTACGTCGCCTCCTCCGCCGGCCTGATGACGACCACGCCATCGGACGCCGGCGTGGACGAAATCCCGGGGGGCGACATCGCCATCGCAAAGAAGTTTGGCGTGCGCCTCGCCGAGGTGGTGGCGCGGCGGGGCTGATCGCGGCCTCGCTGCTGCGAGGAAGGGGCTCACCCTTCCAGCAGCGCCACCGACTTGACCTGCACCCACACCGGCGTGCCGGGCTCCAGCGCAAGGCTGGCGGCGGCACGCCGGGTCAGGCGGGCCAGCAGCTGGGCCTGGCCGCCGGCGGCATCGCCCACGTTGACCCGCACCAGCGCCACCGCCGGGTGCTGGTCGGCCGCCAGGGCGTCGACCTGGCCGGTCAGCACGTTCTGGATGCTGCTGCTCCATGGCGCCTGGCGGGCCAGGCTGACGTCGCGCGCCAGCACCCGCACCCGCACCGGCCGGCCCACGGGCAACCCGGGGTCGCGCGTCCAGAGCTGACCGCCCGGGAAGGTCACCCGCGCCAGGTGCCAGTTCTCATCGCGCTCGGCCAGGTGGCCCGAGAGCACCACGGCAGCATCGTCGCCGAGCAGCGGGCCACCGTCCAGGCGGGTGAGCACCTGGGCCAGCGGGCCTTCGGCCTGCACCCGACCCCGCTCCAGCACCACCAGGTGATCGGCCAGCCGGGCCACTTCGTCGCTGGCATGGCTGACGTAGAGGATGGGCAGGTCCAGCTCGTCGCGCAGCCGCTCCAGGTAGGGCAGGATCTCGCGCTTGCGGGCGCTGTCCAGCGCGGCCAGCGGCTCGTCCATCAGCAGCACCCGGGGCCGCAGGGCCAGTGCCCTGGCGATGCCCACGCGCTGGCGTTCTCCGCCGGACAACCTGTCGGGCCGCCGGTCCAGCAAGGCTGCGATGCCCAGCAGCTCCACCGCCTGGTCCAGCACCGCTGCATCGGCACCAGCGCGTTTCAGGCCGAAGCGCAGGTTGCCGGCCACCGTCAGGTGGGGGAAGAGGCTGGCCTCCTGGAACACATAACCCAGCGGGCGGCGGTGGGTGGGCAACCACTGCCGGCCGTCCTGCCAGAGCTCGCCATGGAAGCTCACCCGGGCGCCGGGCGCACGCTCCAGCCCGGCGATGCAGCGCAGCAGCGTGGTCTTGCCGGAGCCGGAGTGGCCGAACAGCGCCGTGACCCCTCGACCGGGCAGGCGCAGGTCCACATCCAGCGTGAAGCCAGGCCAGGGCAGGTGCACACGCACCTCAATGGGCAGCACAGCCTGCTGCTGCGGCGTCACAACGCAGCCCTTTGCGCCGGCCGGCCCCGCCAACCGTAGACGGCCAGCAGCACCAGGAAGGAAAACACCAGCATCAGGGCCGACAGGCGGTGCGCGTCCGCATAGGCCAGGGCCTCGACGTGGTCGTAGATCTGCACCGACACCACCCGGGTGGCCCCCGGGATGTTGCCGCCGATCATCAACACGACACCGAACTCCCCCACCGTGTGGGCAAAGGTGAGGATGCCCCCGGTGAGGAAGCCGGACCGGGCCAGAGGCAGCGCCACGCTGAAGAAGGCGTCCAGCGGTGAGGCGCGCAAGGTGGCTGCCACCTCCAGTGGGCGGTCGCCGATGGCCTCGAAGGCGTTGTGCAGCGGTTGGACCATGAAGGGCAGCGAGTACACCACCGATGCCAGCACCAGCCCCCAGAAGGTGAAGGGCAGCGGCGCCAGTCCGACAGCGGCGGTGAGCTGCCCCAGCGGCCCTTGCGGGCCCAGTGCGATCAGCAGGTAGAAGCCCAGCACGCTGGGCGGCAGCACCAGCGGCAGCGCCACCACCGCGGTCACCAGGCCCTTCCAGCGCCATCGGCTGCGCGCCAGCCACCAGGCCAGCGGGGTGGCCAGCACAAAGAGGACCAGGGTGACGACGGTGGCCAGCCGCAGCGTGAGCAGCACGGCCTGCCAGTCCTGCGGGCTCAATGCCGTCACCTTCGCTCAGTTGCGGTAACCATGGGCACGCATGATGGCACGCGCCCGGTCGCTGCGGAGGAAGGTGAGAAGGGCCTGCGCGGCCGGTTGGTCGCGACCGGGCAGCAGCAGCAGGGCGTCCTGTCGAATGGGCGCATGCAGGGATTGCGGCACGATCCAGGCCGAACCCCCACTGAGCCGGCCGTCCCGCCAAACCTGCGACAGAGCCAGAAAGGCCAGCTCGGCATTGCCGGAGGCCACGAACTGATGGGTCTGAGCGATGTTCTCGCCCATGACGAAGTTCGGCTGCAGTCGCTCAGCCAAGCGGCGCTGGCGCAACACCTCCATCGCGGCCTCTCCGTAAGGCGCCAACCGGGGGTTGGCCAGCGCCAACCTGCGAAAACGACCGGAGGCCAGCACCGCCCCCTCGTCATCCACGTAGCCCGGCTGGGGCGACCAGAGCACCAGAGTGCCGATGGCGTAGGTGAAGCGGCTGCCTGGGACGGCAGCACCGTCCTTCTCCAACTGGATCGGCTTTTCGTCGTCGGCGCTGAGGAAGACCTGGAAGGGTGCACCGTTGCGGATCTGCGCGTAGAGCTTGCCGGAAGCACCGTAGGACAGCAGCAGCCGATGCCCGGTCTCGCGCTCGAAGGGGGCGGCCAGGTCCGACATGGCGGTGGCGAAGTTGGAAGCCACCGCCACGCTCACTTCGCCCGATCGAGCGGTTGCGGCCAGGAGCAGCGTCGTCAGCAGCAGCGACAGGGTCGAAAGGGCTCGCAGCATGGGCAGGCACTCCGGGACCGGGAGCGGCAGACGTTCCTCAGTGCCGGCCGGCAGCCTGCACCCCTTCGACGCGGTAGCTGCCCTCTCCTTCAGCGCACGCGAGCAGGCGATCGATGTTGGGGTGCTTGCCCGGGAAGGCACGGGCATCTGCCGTGTGCTCGGCGTACAACTCCAGCCCCTCGCGGGCGGCCTCGGGCGTGATGCCGCCGTGGCGCAGCGCCAGTGCATGGTAGACCGCCAGGGAGCCGGCCTGGCCGGGTCGGTTCTCCAGGGTGGCCACCTGTTGGCCTTCGGCGTCGATCAGGTGCAGCGCCGCGAGGTGAGACACGCTGGGCAGGGTCTTCAGGTTGTCGGCAAAGCTCATGGCAGGCGAAGATGCGCAGAATCAACGATGCGTCATTGTGACCGGCGCCGAATGCACTCTCCCTTGCATCGGCTGCACGCGGCCTCACCTCATGGCTGTCAGGAGGGTTCCAGATGAACCAGTTTGCCCCGGTTTCTCCGTCTGCCCAGGCCCCAGCAGGCCTGATGCGCAGCCTGCACATCATCTATGGCCTGCATGCGCTGGGCCTCGGCCTGGGTGCCTTCGGTGCCGCGTCGGTGCTGGGGTCCTTCCTGTTCGGCTGGCCGTCGGTGATTGCCGTGGTGCTCAGCTACATCAAACGCGGCGAGGCGCAGGGCACCTGGCTGGAATCCCACTTTGCCTGGACGATCCACACCTTCTGGTGGGCGCTGGCCTGGGCTGCGGCGGTGGCCCTGCTGTCGCTGCCGCTCACCCTCGTGCTGATCGGCTTTGCCACCTGGGGCATCGGGATGTTCCTGCTGGGCGTGTGGGCCGTCTACCGCATCGCCCGCGGCTGGCTGAACCTGAAGGACGGTCGGCCGATGCCCTTGCAGTGAGGCAAGGGCATCCGAACGCGGTGTCCCTGGGCGAGGTGGGGGCCGTCTGTGGCCTTCTGCAGCCGTCTGCGCGATGCAGGACCGCTGCGAGCCTCACCTCTGCCCACACGCGTTCGGCGTTCAGCCCTGGGCCTGGCGCAGCATCGTGGCTGCGTCGCTGACCTCGAACTTGCCAGGACCTTCAATGTTGAGGGTCTGCACCACGCCATCCTTGACCAGCGCGGAATAGCGCTGCGAACGCAGACCCAGCCCCTTGGCGGCCAAGTCCAGCGTCAGGCCGGTGGCCCGGGTGAAATCGGCGCTGCCGTCCCCCAGCATGCGCACCTTGCCGGCCGTGCCCAGTTCGCGGCCCCAGGCACCCATGACAAAGGCGTCATTCACGGAGATACACCAGATCTCATCCACGCCCGCCGCCTGGAGCGCGGCGGCGTTCTCGACATATCCGGGCACATGCTGTGCGGAGCAGGTCGGGGTGTAGGCACCGGGCAAGGCAAACAGCGCGATGGTCTTGCCGGCCGCGGCCTTGGCCGCATCCACCGGGTTCGGACCGAGCGAGCAGCCTTCAGTGGCCACGTCGATGAACTCGTACAGGGTGGCCGTGGGCAGCGAATCCCCGATCTTCAGCATGTGTGTCTCCTTCGACAGCAGAGAGTCGGACCGAAAGGTCCAGACGAAAAAAAACCGGCCGCCAGTATCCAGCGGGCCGGTTTTTTGCAGCGCCGGCGGGTCGGATGACCCCGGGCTGCGTGGGCCTGTCGCAGTGACAGCCTGCCGTCACCCTGCAGTTGGTGCAGGACGACGAACCAGGACCATCAGACCACGCGGGCCTTTTCCACCAGGCGGGTCACCACCCAGTTCTTGGTCTTCGACAGCGGACGGCTTTCGACGATCTCGACGGTGTCACCCATCTTGTATTCGCCGTTTTCGTCGTGCGCGTGGTACTTGCGCGAACGTGCCACGATCTTGCCGTAGAGCTCGTGCTTGACGCGACGCTCGACCAGCACGGTGACGGTCTTGGCACGCTTGTCGCTGACGACCTTGCCAACCAGGGTGCGCTTGACCTTGGCGGCAGCAGCGGTGGCGGGCGTGGTGGATTGGGCTTGGGCTTCGCTCATCACGCAGCTCCCTTCTTCTTCTCGGCGAGGATGGTGCGGGCGCGGGCGATGTCGCGACGCGTCTGCTTGATCACCGCGGTGTTGCCCAGCTGCTGGGTCGCCTTCTGCATGCGCAGGCCGAAATGGGCCTTCAGCAGATCGCTGATTTCCTTCTCGAGCGCAGCAACATCCTTGGCGCGGAGTTCGGAGGCTTTCATGTTCTTGCTCCTTGGTCTCAGACGCCGAAGCCGCGCGTCACGAACGTGCAGCGCAGGGGCAGCTTCGCAGCGGCCAGGGTGAAGGCCTCGCGGGCCAGCTCCTCGGGTACGCCGTTGATCTCGTACAGGACCTTGCCCGGCTGGATCTCGGCCACCCAGTACTCCGGGTTGCCCTTGCCGTTACCCATCCGCACTTCGGCCGGCTTCTGGGAAATCGGCTTGTCCGGGAAGATGCGGATAAAGATGCGGCCACCGCGCTTGATGTGGCGCGAGATGGCACGACGGGCAGCTTCGATCTGGCGGGCCGTGATGCGGCCGCGCTCGGTAGCCTTCAGGCCGAACTCGCCGAAGGATACGTCGGCACCGCGGGTGGCGACGCCGGTGTTGCGGCCCTTCTGTTCCTTGCGGAACTTGCGCCGATTCGGTTGCAACATTGTTTATTCTCCTTTCGCTGCCGCGCCAGGCGCAGCAGCGCGCACCACGCGCTTGACGCCGGTGCGATCACCCGCCGGGGCAGCGCCTTCGGCCGGGGCACCTTCACCGCGAGGACCGCGACCCGCACCCGGGCCGCCAGGGCCACGGGGGCCACGGCGCTCACCAGGGCGGTCATTGCGCGGACCACGGCGGCGGCGGTCGTCTTCCGTACGCTCTTCGCCACGGATCACCGGCGCTTCGCCGTTGGCCAGGCGGTCGCCACGGTAGACCCACACCTTCACGCCGATGACGCCGTAGGTGGTCTTGGCTTCCGAGAAACCGTAGTCGATGTCGGCGCGCAGGGTGTGCAGCGGCACACGACCTTCACGGTACCACTCGGTACGGGCAATTTCGATGCCGTTCAGGCGGCCCGAGGACATGATCTTCACGCCCAGGGCGCCCAGACGCATCGCGTTCTGCATCGCACGCTTCATGGCGCGGCGGAACATGATGCGCTTTTCGAGCTGCTGCGTGATCGATTCCGAGATCAGCTGGGCATCGACTTCGGGCTTGCGCACTTCCTCGATGTTCACGGCCACCGGAACGCCCAGCATCTTGGCCAGCTGGACCTTCAGGTTCTCGATGTCCTCACCCTTCTTGCCGATCACCACACCCGGACGGGCCGAGAAGATGGTGATGCGGGCGTTCTTGGCGGGGCGCTCGATCTGGATGCGCGAGACCGCGGCGTTCTTGAGCTTCTTTTTCAGGAACTCACGAACTTCGATGTCTTCGGCCAGCATGCCGGCGAACTGGCGGTTGCCGGCGTACCAGCGCGACGACCAGTTGCGGGTGACAGGCAGGCGGAAGCCGGTCGGATGGATTTTTTGTCCCATGGTCTTCTACCAGCCCTTTCAGTTGCCGACCGACACGTAGATGTGCGCGGTGGGCTTGCTGATGCGGTTGCCGCGCCCCTTGGCGCGTGCAGTGAACCGCTTCAGCGTGGCACCTTGCTCCACGTAGATCGAGGTGACGCGAAGCTCGTCGATGTCCGCGCCGTCGTTGTGCTCGGCGTTGGCGATCGCGCTCTCCAGCGCCTTCTTGATGATCCCGGCGGCACGCTTTTGCGTGAAGGTCAGGATGTTCAGGGCCTGACCGACCGGCTTGCCACGGATCATGTCGGCCACCAGGCGGCCCTTGTCGCAGGACAGGCGCACGCCGCGAACGATTGCTTTGGTTTCCATTGCGTCGGGCTCCTCAGCGCTTGGCCTTCTTGTCCGCCGGGTGACCCTTGAACGTGCGGGTCAGGGCGAACTCGCCGAGCTTGTGGCCAACCATCTGGTCGGACACGTACACCGGCACGTGCTGCTTGCCGTTGTGCACGGCAATGGTCAGACCGATGAACTCGGGCAGGATCGTAGAACGGCGCGACCAGGTCTTGATCGGCTTTTTGTCCTTGGTCGCCGTGGCCTTCTCGACTTTGGCGATCAGGTGGTGGTCGACGAAAGGACCCTTCTTCAGTGAACGAGACATGGGCTACCCCTTATTTCTTGCGGCGCGAGACGATGAAGGTCTGCGTGCGCTTGTTGTTGCGGGTGCGGTAGCCCTTCGTCAGGGTGTTCCACGGCGACACCGGGGCACGCGCCTCGCCGGTACGGCCTTCGCCACCACCGTGCGGGTGGTCCACCGGGTTCATCGCCACACCGCGGACGGTCGGGCGGATGCCCTGCCAACGGATCGCACCGGCCTTGCCGTACTGGCGCAGGTTGTGCTCTTCGTTGGAGACCTCACCGATGGTGGCACGGCAGTCGATGTGCACACGGCGCACTTCGCCCGAGCGCAGACGAATCTGCGCGTAGACGCCATCGCGGGCCATCAGGGTTGCCGACGTGCCGGCCGAACGGGCGATCTGGGCACCCTTGCCCGGCAGCATCTCGACGCAGTGGATGGTCGAACCCACCGGGATGTTGCGAATGGGCAGGGTGTTGCCGGCCTTGATCGGCGACTCGGCGCCGGACAGAACGGTCTGACCCACTTCCAGGCCGCGCGGGGCGATGATGTAGCGACGCTCACCGTCCGAGTAGCACACCAGCGCGATGTGCGCGGTGCGGTTCGGGTCGTATTCGACGCGCTCAACCTTGGCGGGGATCCCGTCCTTGTTGCGCACGAAGTCGACCACACGGTAGTGGTGCTTGTGACCACCGCCCTTGTGACGGGTGGTGATGTGACCGTTGTTGTTGCGGCCGGCGTTCTGCTTCTGCGGCTCGAGCAGCGAAGCTTCCGGCTTGCCCTTGTGCAGGTGCTTGTGCACCACCTTCACCACGGCACGGCGGCCGGGCGATGTGGGTTTGACCTTGACGACAGCCATTACGCGGCCTCCCCGGAGAAGTTCAGTTCCTGACCCGGCTTCAGGCTCACATAAGCCTTGCGCACATGGTCACGACGACCGATGCGACCGCCGAAGCGCTTGGTCTTGCCCTTGGTGTTGACCACCTGGACCGCAGCGACCTCGACCTTGAACATCAGCTCGACAGCAGCCTTGATCTCGGGCTTGGTAGCGTCCTGCAGCACCTTGAACAGCACCTGATTGTGCTTTTCACCGACGCTGGTGGCCTTTTCCGAGATGATCGGCGCCACGAGCACCTGGGCCAGACGGCCCTCATCGAACTTGGCGGTGCTCATGCGTACATCTCCTGCAGCTTGTCGATCGCGCCCTTGGTGACGATGACCTTCTTGTAGAAGACCAGCGACAGCGGATCGGCATAACGCGGCTCCACCACCAGCACGTTGACGAGATTGCGCGAGGCCAGGAACAGGTTCTCGTCGACCTCGTCGGCGATCACCATCACGTGATCCAGGTTCATCGCCTTGAGCTTGGCGGCCAGCAGCTTGGTCTTGGGCGCCTCGATCTTGAGCGAGTCAACCACGGCCAGGCGGCCTTCGCGCGCCAGCTGCGACAGGATGGTCACCATCCCGACGCGGTACATCTTCTTGTTCAGCTTGTGGCTGAAGTTCTCTTCGGGCGAGTTCGGGAAGATCCGACCGCCTCCACGCCACAGCGGCGACGAGGTCATACCGGCGCGAGCGCGGCCGGTGCCCTTCTGACGGAACGGCTTCTTCGTCGAGTGGTGAACTTCGGCGCGGGTCAGCTGCTTGCGGGTGCCCTGGCGGGCGTTGGCCTGATAGGCCACCACGACCTGGTGCACCAGCGCTTCGTTGTAGTCACGCGCGAACACGGTGTCAGGGGCATCGACCTTGGCGGCCGCCTGGCCCTGCTCATTCAGGAGCTCGAGCTGCATCAGTTGGCTCCTTTCTTGGCCTTGACCGCGGGACGGACGGTGACAAAGCCACCCTTGGCGCCCGGAACGGCGCCCTTGATCAGCAGCAGCTGACGGGCCTCGTCCACACGCACCACATCCAGGTTCTGGGTGGTCACGGTCTCGTCGCCCATGTGGCCGGTCATCTTCTTGCCCGGGAACACGCGGCCCGGATCCTGCGCCATCGAGATCGAGCCAGGCACATTGTGCGAGCGGCTGTTACCGTGGGAGGCGCGCTGCGAACTGAAGTTGTGGCGCTTGATGGTGCCGGCAAAGCCCTTGCCGATCGAAGTGCCCTGCACGTCGACCTGCTGGCCGGCGGCAAACAGGGTCACGGGCACGGCGGCACCGGCCTTGTATTCGGCGGCAACGTCGGCGCTGACACGGAACTCCTGCAGAAGTTCGCCAGCTTCGACACCGGCCTTGGCCAGGTGACCCGCTTCGGGCTTGTTGACGCGGGAGGCCTTGCGCGATCCGAAGGTGACCTGCACTGCGCTGTAGCCGTCGGTCTCGGCGGTCTTGACCTGGGTGACGCGGTTGTTGGACACGTCGAGCACGGTCACGGGCACGGCATCGCCGTCGTCCGTGAAGATGCGCATCATGCCCACCTTGCGGCCCAGCAAACCGAGGCGTTCGCCCGGATTGGCTGTCGTCATGGTTCTTCTCCAATGCCCGACAACGATTGGCCGGGCTGACTGATTGGCTCCGGACCCTCCTGCAGACCCCCGAAGCACAGCTTCGACAGCCCGATTCAGACCGGAACGACGAAACGGACGCAGCTTACCCACGCCCGAAAAGCTTGCGATGCTAGCACAAAGAACATCCGGCCAGCAAGATTGCACGCCGCGCCGGGACTGCCACCCGGCCGACTGCCTAAAATTGCTTCCATGCCCAGTGCCCTGCCCCCGCCATCCTCCCCACCCGAAATGGACGTGTGCATCCACGGCGCCGGTCCGGTCGGTGCCTGCCTGGCACTGGCGCTGTCGCGCCACGGTCTGTCGGTGGGGCTGGTCGATCCGCGCCGCTCCCCGGCACCCGCCCGGGAGGATCTGCGCGCCTATGCGCTCAGCCCGTCTTCGGTGCAGCTGCTCCAGCAGTTGAAGGTCTGGGAGGCCCTGCCAAGCGAAGCGCGCACCTCCGTGCAGGCCATGCGTGTCCAGGGGGACAGCGGTGGCCGGCTTGAATTTGCGGGCGCGCAGCAGGGCCTGAATGAACTGGCCTGGATCGTCGATGCCGGGGCCCTGGAGCGGGTCCTGGCCGAGGCGCTGCGTTATGCGCCTCACGTGCAGTCGCTGGGTCAGGCGGCGCCCGCGGGCCTTCAGGCGATCTGCGAAGGACGGGAATCGGCCACGCGGGCCGACCTGGGGGTCAAATGGCTGCGTCAGCCCTACCAGCACACGGCAGTGGCGGCCCGCCTGATCGGCGACCAGCCCCACGACGGTATGGCCCACCAGTGGTTCCAGCAGCCCGGCGTGCTCGGCCTGCTGCCGTTTGACCGGCCCAAGTCCGGCAGCAGCTGGGCCCTGGTCTGGTCGCTGCCAGAGGAACTGGCACGCCTGCATCTGGAAGAAGACCCCGCCAGCTTCGAGGCGGCCCTGGAGGACGCCACCGCCGGGGCGGTGGGCCGCCTGCAGCTGGCCTCCGACCGCGCGGCCTGGCCCCTGGTCAGCGCCCGCGCCGAGCCGGTCTGTGGCGAAGGCTGGGTGCTGCTGGGGGATGCCGCCCACGCCATGCACCCGCTGGCAGGCCAGGGACTGAACGTTGGTCTCGGCGACGTAGCCTGTCTGGCCCCGCTGCTGGCCCGCAGCCACCGCGAACAGCCCTGGCGCAGCCTGGGCGACGCCCGCACGCTGCGCGCCTATGCCCGCTCACGCGCCTGGCCGACCCAGTCCATGACCACCCTGGTCGATGGGCTGTGGCAGCTTTTTTCGCGTCCGGAAGCCCCTTTCAAGGAACTGCGCAACCAGGGCATGAGTCTGGTCAATCAGTTTTCACCCCTCAAACACTGGCTGGCCCGCCAGGCCATGGACGACCGGGCCACCCAACCCAACCGGAACCCCCGATGACCGCCCTGCGCCCCCTGCTGACCGCCGCCGCACTGGCCGCCCTGTCCCTTTGCGGCGCCGCGCGCGCCGACGAGGCGGACATCCGCAAGAACCTCTCCGAGCGTTACCCCAACCTGCCCAAGGTCGACGAGATCCGACCCGCACCGGTGGCCGGTCTGTGGGAGCTGCGGTTCGGCAGCGACGTGATGTACAGCGATGCCAAGGGCAACTACCTGATCCAGGGCAGCATCATCGACACGGCGGCCAAACGCAACCTGACCGAAGAGCGCATCGAAAAGCTCACCGCGGTGGACTTCGCCAGCCTGCCGCTGAAGGACGCCATCGTCTGGAAGAACGGCAACGGCAAGCGCCGCATCGCCGTGTTCGCCGACCCGAACTGCGGCTACTGCAAGAAGTTCGAGCGCGACCTGCTGAACGTGAAGGACGTGACCGTCTACACCTTCGTCATTCCCATCCTGGGCGGTGACTCGCCGGAGAAGTCCAAGTCGATCTGGTGCGCCAAGGACAACACCGCCGCCTGGCGCAACTGGATGATCGAAGGCACCACGCCACCGCGGGTGATGGCCAGCTGCGACGCCTCCGTGCTGGACCGCAACCTGAACCTGTCGCGCAAACACCGCATCAACGGCACGCCGGCGGTGATCTTCGAGGACGGCAGCCGCGCCCCCGGGGCGATCCCGGCGGCGGAGGTGGAAAAGCGCATGGCCGCCGCAACGGCCAAGTCCTGATCCTGATCAGCGGTGCGTGAAGCCGGGTGTGCGCTTCTCCAGGAAGGCGCCCATGCCTTCCTTCTGGTCGGCGCTGGAGAACAGCGCATGGAACAGCCGGCGCTCGAACAGCAGGCCCTCGCTGAGCGGTGACTCGAAGGCACGGTTGACGCTCTCCTTCACCGCCATCAGCGCCAGCAGCGAGTAGCCGCACATCGCATCCGCCGCCTTGGCCGCCTCGGCATGCAGCTCGGCCAGCGGCACCACACGTGAGACCAGGCCGGCGCGCTCGGCCTCGCTGGCGTCCATCATCCGGCCGGTGAGGGCCAGGTCCATCGCCTTGCTCTTGCCCACCGCCAGCGGCAGGCGCTGCGTCCCGCCCGCACCGGGGATGATGCCCAGCTTGATCTCCGGCTGGCCGAACCGGGCGTTGTCCGCGGCGATGATGAAGTCGCAGGCCATCGCCACCTCGCAGCCACCTCCCAGCGCAAATCCGGACACCGCCGCGATCACCGGCTTGCGCACCTGGCGGAGGGTGTCCCAGTTGCGCGAAATCAGCCCCTTGCGATAGGCATCCGGAAAGTTGAAGGGATGCATCAGCGCGATGTCCGCGCCGGCCGCGAAGGCCTTCTCGCTGCCGGTCACCACCACGCAGGCGATGCCCTCATCGGCATCGAAGGACAGCAGCGCGGCACCCAGTTCATCCATCAGCGCGTCGTTGAGCGCATTCATGGCCTTGGGGCGGTGCAGGGTGATCCAGCCATAACGCAGCGGGCCTTCGCCGCGGGTTTCGACCAGGATGTTCTCGTAGGCGGTGCTCATCGAATCGGTTCCTCGAATGCGACGTGGGTCCAGTCTCCGGCAAACCCGGAAACCGCTGGGGAAACTATACCCATGCGCCCGAGGCCCATGCGTCATGATTCACTGTCGATCCTCTGCGCCGATCAGGCCCCCCGCTCCCAGAACACCCCATCCTCCGTGAGCATGGCCTGCAGCGGCACATCGTGCGCCTCGGCCTCCAGCCAGGGGATGTAGCCGTGTGCGTAGCCGATGCCTGCGGTGAAGGGCAAGGGCGACAGCGAGGCCAGGGTGCGGTCGTAGAAGCCGCCGCCATAGCCCAGCCGCACGCCGCCGGGGCCGAAGCCGACGCACGGCGCCAGCAACAGCTGAGGATGGAACTCCTCGGTGTCCTTGGGCTTGAGGATGCCGAAGGCGTCCTCCTCCATCGGGCAGCCCGGGTACCAGACATGAAAGCGCAGCTGGTGCGTCTTGCGGTCCATCACCGGCAGGCCGATGCGGCGGTCCGGGTCCGCCTCGCTCCAGCGGTACAGGGCCGGCAGCGCGTCGAACTCACCCTTGATGGCCCAATAGGCCCCGATGGTCTTTTCCGCCCGCGTCAACAGCCACACCCGCAGCACCTCCTGCAGATGCACCGAGCGCTGGTGGCGGTCGGACATGGCCAGTCGTTCGGCCTGCAGCTGCTTGCGCAGCGTCAGCTTGTCGCGGGGCGGTTCGGGCAGCTTGAATGCGGGCAGCGTCATGGCGTCGGGCCTTGGGCGTGAAGCATGGGTCGTTGGGCGGTCGCAGGGCATTGTGCGTGCTGCAGTGCAGCGCGGCAACGCCACCTCAGCGCACTGTCGCCGGGGAGCCACCGGACGTGCATCCATCACGGCCCCTGCAGCAGGAGGGCGCCCGCGTGAGCTACAACAGCATCCCGGCTGCGCTGAAACCCCGGCGCAGGCCCTCGATCCGACACCTTCATGACCCTCTCCCCCGTTCCGCGCCACCCGCTGGGCCCCGCTCATCCCCTGCATCGCCTGCTTCGACGGACCCGCTGCAGGGCGGTCCTGCGGCTCTCCCTGCTGGCTTTCACAGGTGGCCTGAACCTCGGAGGCGCGCTGGCCCAGGCCCCCGCGGCGGCCACGGAAGCCGCGCGGACACTGGACAGCCGGATGTTGGACGCCCAGGACGCCGCCCGCAAACGCGACCGCGCACGGCTGCTGGACCACCGCAACGCGCTGGTGGCCGCCCGCCACCCGCTGGCCTCCTGGGCGGAGTACTGGGAACTCGGCAACCGCCTCGGCGAAGCTCGCCAGGACGAGCTGGACGCCTTCTACGCCCGCTGGGGCGGCAGTTATGTCGAGGACCGGCTGCGCAACGACTGGCTGCTGGAGCTCGGTCGGCGGCGCGACTGGCGCAACTTTGCGCTGGAGTACCCGCGCTTCAAGATGAACGACGACCGGGAGGTCAGCTGCTACCAGCTGCTGCTGCGCCACCAGGCCGGTGACGATGTGCGCAGCAGCGCCCGCAGCACCTGGCTGGCGCAGCGCAGCGTGGACGACGGCTGCCACCTGCTGGCCACCACCCTGGTGGAGTCCAAACGCCTGTCCGGCGCAGACGTCTGGCTCAAGGCCCGCGCCGCCGCAGAAACCGGCCGGCTCAGCCTGCTCAAGCAGACCCTGTCGCTGCTGGCGGACCCTCCCGCTGACCGCACGGTGCAGCAGATCTACGACCAGCCCCAGCGCTGGCTGCAGCACGCCCCGGCGCGCCAGCCGGAGCTGCTGGTGCTGGCGCTGGTGCGCCTGGCCACTTCCGACCCGGTGGCCGCCTCCACAGCGCTGCAGGAGCGGGCGGGCGGCTTGGCGGCGGACACCGCCGCCTGGGCCTGGGCGGCCATCGCCAAGCAGGCCGCCTGGAAGCTGATGCCGGAGGCCGAAGGCTGGTTCCAGCGCGCCTTTTCGACCCCACCCGGCACCACCGGCAAACCCCGCGACATCGACTGGGGCGAGGAAACCCTGGCCTGGCGCGTGCGCGCCGCCCTGCGCTCCGCCCCGGATCCGTCGCGCTGGACGCGCATCCTGGAGGCCATCGGGCTGATGTCGGCCACGCAGCAGGCGGACACCACCTGGGTGTACTGGAAGGCCCGCGCCCTGCAGGCCAGCGCAGCCACCGGCAGCGAGGGGGAGGCCCAGCGCATGGCCGCAAGGGTGCTGTGGGAGCGCATCGCACCCCAGCTGAACTTCTACGGCCAGCTCGCCGCCGAGGAACTCGGCCGCAGACAGGACCTGCCCGCCCGCCCCGCCCCGCCCAGCGCCGTGGAGCGCCTGCAGGCCGAGCAGCATGCCGGCCTGAGCCGAGCCCTGACGCTGATCGCCCTGGGCCTGCGCAACGAGGGCGTGCGGGAATGGAACTTCAGCCTGCGCGACCTGAACGACCGGGAGCTGCTGGCCGCTGCCCAGCGCGCCTGCGACCGCGAGGTCTGGGACCGCTGCATCAACTCCAGCGACCGCACCCGGCAGGAGGTGGACCTGGCACAGCGTTTCCCCACCCCCTTCCGCCAGGAGGTGGTGGCCATGGCGCAGGAAGTGGGTGTCGAAGCCGCCTTCGTCTACGGCCTGATCCGCCAGGAGTCGCGCTTCATCACCGACGCGCGCTCCTCGGTCGGCGCCTCCGGCCTGATGCAGGTGATGCCGGCCACCGCCAAGTGGACCGCCAAACGACTGGGGATGACCTTCACCCAGGACATGATCACCGACCGCAGCACCAACCTGCGCATCGGCATGGCTTACCTCAAGCTGCTGATGGACGATTTCGGCGGCTCGCAGGCCCTGGCCACCGCGGCCTACAACGCCGGCCCCAGCCGCTCGCGACGCTGGCGTGAAGGGCCGACGCTGGAGGTGGCAGCCTGGGCCGAGAGCATCCCCTTCAACGAAACACGCGACTACGTCAAGAAGGTGCTCTCCAACGCCAGCATCTACGCCGCACTGATGGGCGGACAGCCCCAGGTGAGCCTGCGCCCGCGGGTGACCCCACCGATCGCGCCGCGGGAGCCCAGCGCGGCGCCGGAGAACCGCGAACTGCCTTGAACCGCGCCAGCCGGGTCAGCCGGGTCACACCGCCTGCGGCACACTCCCCAGCAGGAGAACCTGCCCATGAAACGCCTGACGATGTCGCTGGACGACGACCTGGCCGACGCCTTCGACGCCCTGGTGCGCGAGCGCGGCTACGAGAACCGCTCCGAGGCCTTCCGGGACCTGCTGCGCGCCGACCTGGGCGAACAGCGCCGCCGCGCGCTGCCCGACGGCCCCTGCATCGCCACGCTCAGCTACCTCTACGACCACCACCAGCGCCAGCTCGCGCTGCGGCTCACCGACATGCAGCACGAGCACCACGAACTGACCATCGCCACCACCCATGCACACCTGGACCACGACCGCTGCGTGGAGGTGGTGATCCTCAAGGGCCGCAGCAACGAGGTGCAGGCCTTCGCCCAGTCGGTGATCGCCCAGCCGGGCGTCAGCCACGGCAAGGTGCACCTGGTGCCCATGGCCGTCCACCACCACCATGGCCACGATCACCTGGTGCCGGCGCACCACCACGGCGCGGGTGACAACCCCGCTGCCGGTTCGGCTGCCGCAGCGGACAAGGGCTGACCAAGGGACAACCCGCAGCCCGGTCGTGCTGTCAGAGTGGCACCACAGTCGGCTGACGCGGCGCTCGCGCTGGCACGGAACCTGTATGACACTGAGCAGGACTTTCATACCCTCCTGCCATGCACGACCTCCCCACCGACTGGTCCGCCCTCTGCGCCCTGGTGTTCCTGCTGGGCATGCGGCACGGCTTCGACGCCGACCACCTCGCCACCATCGACGGCTACACCCGGCTCAACAGCCGCCAGGGCCAGCGCCATGCGCGCTGGTGCGGGGCGCTGTTTTCGCTGGGCCACGGTGTGGTGGTGATGGCCATCGCGCTCGCCGTCGGACTGGCCAGCGAGCACTGGACCCCGCCGGAGTGGGTGGACCTGTTCGGCGCCTGGGTGTCCATCGCCTTCCTCATCACCCTCGGTGTGGCCAACCTTCGCGCCGTGCTGGCCGCGCCGGCAGGCAGCGTGGTGGGCATGGTGGGGATCAAGGGCCGCTGGCTGGCGCGGCTGGCACCCTCGGGCAGCCCGCTGGGCGTGGGGCTGGTGGGCGCGCTGTTCGCGCTGTCCTTCGACACCGTCAGCCAGTCCGCGCTGTTTGCCGTCACCGCCGCCCAGTTCGGCGGCGTGGGCCATTCGCTGACGCTGGGCGGGCTGTTCGTGCTGGGCATGCTGGCCACCGATGCGGTGAACGGCTGGTGGATCGCCCGCCTGATCGCCCGCGCCGACCAGATCGCCGCGCTGGCCTCCCGCATCATGGGCCTGGCCGTCTCCGGCGTCAGCCTGCTGGTGGCCGGCCTGGGGGTGGCCAAACTCGCATCACCCGCCATCGACGGCTGGAGCGACGGCAAGGAACTCGCCTTCGGCGCAACGGTGGTGGCGGTGATCGCCTGCAGCTACCTGGCTGCGCGTTGGCTGGCCCGCACAACACTGCCGTTCACAGCCAAAGCCTGACGCCTTCAGGCGGGGCACACGAAGTTGCGGAGATCTTCCAAGCGGTGGCCCCAGAACACCACCAAGGGCGTGTCCTGCGCTTCCAGAACATACCGATCCCGAAACACGCCCTGCAGCGCCACCGCCGGAACCACCTGATCGCCGAACTGCGCCAACCAGGCACGCGCGTTCTGAGCCGCCTCCTTGTTGAGCCGCTTGCGGCTGTTGATCTCGCTGTTCGAACCCTTGTACTCGATCGCCAGCAGACGGCCATCGTCCAATCGGATCAGAACATCTGCGTTGTCCGCACCCAGGTTCACCTGTGTCAGGAAAGTGCGCGGCGCGGGTGCATCGTTCAAGAGATTGCGCACGCCCTGTGCAGGACGCGTCGCCTCCTCCCACCCCAATCCGATCAGCAGACCGCGCACCGAACCTTCGACCATCGCCTTTTCATCGCTGCGACGCAGGGTTTGCACACGCTGGGACGCCATCAGCGTGGTGGTCGACAGCACCGCTGCACCCAGTTCGGCAGCCGACGGCGTGCGACCTTCCGCCACCCAGGGAAACCGGCGCGGGTCCAGGATGGCGCGCATCACCTCCATCAAGCGCCCGAACGCTTCTGGGTCCTGCACCACGGCGCCACTGCAGCGCGCCTGGGCCAGGGTGTTCAGGTCATCCTCGGAGATCGGCGGCGCCCCCAGGTAGCGAAACGTGTCCCGCCCCAATTCCTGCGACCACAGTGAAGACCAATGGGCCTGCGCCGAAGCGGAGCTCTGGAGCATCGGCTGCAGGCCGGCGAGCACCTGCTCGACGGTTCCAGCGCGCTGGTCATAGGTTTCCAGATATCGCGCCAACGGCTCCCCCAGGCGGCGGCGCCGAAACGCCTGGCGTGCCAGTTCCACATCGCGGCCGACCTCTGCCTCGCTCCAGCGTCGGGCATAGGCCGGCCAGCGGTAGGAAGACGCTGCGTTCATGACAGGCCCTCGGCCCAACCCGCAGGCACCCGCAGCCGAGAGATGTCCCCGGGCTCGAATTTGGCCAGCCCACCACCGTACATGCGCCCGCTTCCCACGGAGGTCGCCGTGTTCAGATGCTGCAGCAGCCGCTCCAGTGCCGAAGGCGCAATCGGTTCATGCGGATAGAGACCATGCGCGATGTTCAAGTAACTCACTCCCCAGGGATTGGCAACAAAAACAGGGGGGCGCCGACCCATGTAGCTGACAAAGGCCGCCGGCGGAGCGCGCATGTCCACGGCGTACCAGGGGCGGCGGCTGCGGGCCACATAGCCCTGGTGCGCACCCCGGCGCTGCGCCTGCGCAATGAAGGCTTCGGCCGCATCACGATGGGGCTCCGGCAGCCGCTCCAGGTCTCGCGGCAGATTGACCACGCGCTTGAGGCCCCGCACACCGGACTGCGACAGCACAGCGCCATCGATCAGTTCCCGCGCGCGCGTCACGGCCGCGACCGTCAGGGTCTGAGGCAGCAGATCCTGGTCAGACGGAAGCACAAACACCTCGTTGCTGCCGGTGACCTGCCCTCGGGTCACATGAAAAAACTCCCCCAGCTGGCGTCCGCCCAGGTCTTCGAGCCCATCACGCCGACACAGCGGCGACCAGCGCGGCGCCTCCAGCAAGGCCGATGCGGCCAGCTGCCGGCTGTCCTGCAGGTCTGCACCCGTGATGCAGCCCAGGCGACACAGGCCCGATCCATCGCCTCCCGCCAGGTGCAGCACCACCGCGGAGACCAAGGCATCCGCAAACACCGGTTCACCTGCATCGGCAAGCCAAAGACCCACCGCCTGCAGTGCAACCCGCCCGCCGCGGGCAAACAACTGGCGCAGCGCACCGCCATAGTGGTTGTCCAGCCACTCCGCAGAAGTCACGAAGCAGAGCTCATCCCCCGGGCGCATGCGTGCTGCAGCGGCCACCAGAAAATGGGCATGCAACCCCGCCAGGCGGGTACCGGAAACCCCCAGGCCGGACAGGCTGCGGCCGTACCAGTCCTTCCAGGATTCAGACAGATCGTGGTGGCGGACATAGGGGGGATTGCCCAGGTACAACGTCCGCCCCGCGGTCTCGAAGGTCGCCTCGCGGAAATCCTGCGCCACCACCTGGACACGCCCTGCCAGATTTTCGTCGGCGACACGCCGCCGCAGGATGGCGAGCATCTCCGGGTGATTCTCCACCGCAACGATGCGAGCCTGGGGAAACCGCCGGGCGGCGGCCAGAGTGAAGCGGCCGCTCCCCGCCCCGGGGTCCACGATGGTGTCAAACCGACCGCTGCCCTGTACCTGGTCCAGCATGCGCTCGACCAGCCAATCGGGGGTCAGCGTGATGCCGTGGGGTCTCCTGGCCTGTGGCGAGTGCTCCCGGCAGTAGCGCTCGCCCAGGACATCTCCAGGAGCACAGGCCGGCACAAGCTCCGGCATCGTGTCGAAAAGTCCAGCCTGTTCCATCGGGTGCATCGTCGCACAGGATCCCGCATCCGAGCGCAGCTTCAGCGCGCCAGCTCCTGCCGCATCGCCTCGATGACTGCCCGGTAGTCCGGTTTGCCGAAGATGGCGCTGCCGGCCACGAAGGTGTCGGCGCCGGCATCGGCCACGCGGCGGATGTTGTCGGCCTTGATGCCGCCGTCGATTTCCAGGCGGACGTCGCGGCCGCTCAGCTCGATCAGCCTGCGCACCTGCTCGGCCTTGCGCAGCGTGCTGTCGATGAAGCTCTGACCGCCAAAACCCGGGTTCACGCTCATCAGCAGGATCACGTCGAGCTGGTCGATCGTCCACTCCAGCACGTCGATGGGCATGGCCGGGTTGAACACCAGGCCGGCCTGGCAGCCCGCGCCCCGGATCAGCTGCAGCGTGCGGTCGACGTGGGTGCTGGCGTCCGGATGGAAGGTGATGATGTCCGCACCGGCCCTGGCGAATTCCAGCGCCAGCGCATCCACCGGCTGCACCATCAGGTGCACGTCGATCGGAGCGGGGCTGCCGTCGGGTTTGACGGCATGCTTCTTGAGCGCCTGGCAGACCATCGGGCCGAAGGTCAGGTTCGGCACGTAGTGGTTGTCCATCACATCGAAGTGAACCCAGTCCGCCCCGGCGGCCAGCACGTTGCGCACCTCCTCACCCAGGCGGGCAAAGTCGGCCGAGAGGATGCTGGGGGCGATGCGATAGGTGGGTCGGGACATGATGGCGGCGCGAGAGTGCGGGGGGCGGGCTGACCAGCCCGGGCAGGGGAGCGAGGATTGTAGGGAGGCGGTCCGCAGCACCTGCCCGGTGGCTGCTGGATGCCCAATCCCACCCGGGTCGCGGGTTTTCACGGCTGTCACACCCGCTCACCAGGAGCGCCACCTATGATGTTTTGCATGAAATCCAGGCCTCGATTGCGTGTCAGCGTCCAACCTCGGTACCTTCCCGAGGAATCGGATGCCACCCAGGGCGTGTATGCCTATGCATACACCGTGACGGTGGTCAACGAGGGCGAAGTTCCGGCCCAGCTGGTGGCGCGGCGCTGGCTGATCACCGATGCGGCCGGTCGCAGCGAAGAGGTGCGCGGCCTGGGCGTGGTGGGCAAGCAACCGCTGCTGCGCCCGGGTGAAGCCTTCGAATACACCAGCTGGACCCGCCTGGCCACACCCCATGGCCGCATGACCGGGTGCTACTACTGCATCAGTGAAGACGCGCACGGGTTCGAGGTGGAAATTCCGTCCTTCGAACTGCATCAGGCGCACTCCCTGCATTGAGCACCCCCGGCAATACCCCGGAGACTCCGGAGACCCCGCCGGATCCGGAGCGCGGCCCCTCCGGCAGGTGGAGCGGTTGGGCGGCCCCAAGCCGTCAGTGGCTCGCGCGACTGGGCGAACTGCCGTCGCGCGCCCTTCAAGTCCTGCATCGATGGCGGCACCAGGGTCTGTTGCGCTGGCGCCGCCACGGCCGCTGGGACCTGACCGCCCTGCTCAATGCCGCCCAGGCCCAGAACAGCGGACCGGAGCAGCGGCTGTGGTTGATCCGGCTGGCCGAGTGGCTGCGTGGGGATGGCCAGAACACCGTCTCCGATGACGGATCCGCTCCCGCATCCACCGCATCCAGCACCCCATCTGCCACCCCTTGGCCAGTGCGCCGGCTGCGCCACCTGGTCAACCTGCTGGAACGGCACCCGGAACATGCACGGGCGGTGCGCCACCTGCTGCAGCAGGTGCTGCGCGAGTGCGACCTGACCGCACTGCTGGCCGACGCCGGTTTTGCACCGCGTGCGGCCTTCACCAGCGAGCTGGGCGAGCGCCTGCGGCTGGCGCTGCTGCCCGGCACGCCGGACACCGACGACCTGGGTCGGCTGTTCGAGCTGCTGTTTCCCGACCCGGCCGATGCGCGCTGGCTGGAGGCGATCGATGCCGACACCCTCGGGCGCTGTGTAGACCTGCTGGCCGGGCCGGACCTGGCGCGGCTGTGGCGCCGCGGGCTGAGCGACTCGGTGCAGATGCTGTCCAGCCAGGTGCGGGCCGTCGGCCTGTCCAGCACCCTGCGCCAGCGCATGGACCCGGCGCTGCTGGACGCCCGCCCCTTTCACCGCCTGGCCCAGGCGGCTGCCCACCTGGCCGATGCGGTGGACGCCGAGCAAGGACCACCGGATCCGGCCGCCGACCCGCTGGCAGCCCCCGCAGCCAGCCTGCGGGACTTGCTGATCGAGTGCCGGGCGGCCGCCGATTCGGTGCGGGCTCACCTGGCCGCCTTTGGCATCTCGGTGGACCTGGTGTTCCAGGTGGCCCAACTGCGTGAGCGCACCGAACGCATCGAAGCGCTGCTGGATGCGCTCACCTCAGCCCAGCCGTTGGTCGAAGCGCAACGCCTGCTGGTGCGGCTGGCCGACGGAATGCAGGTCCGCCGAGGCCTGCGCCCGCTGTTTGCACACCACTACTCCATGCTGGCGCGCAAGGTGGCCGAGCGCAGCGCCGAAACCGGCGAGCACTACATCACCCGCACCCGCTCCGAGTGGCTGGACATGCTGGCCCGCGCCGCCGGCGGCGGCCTGGTGATCGCCGGCACCACACTGGCCAAGTTTGCAGTTGGGGCACTGGGTTTCACGGCCTTCTGGGGCGGCTTCTGGGCGGGTGTCAACTACGCCGCCAGCTTCGTCCTGATCCATCTGCTGCACTGGACGGTGGCCACCAAACAGCCCGCCATGACCGCACCGGCCATGGCCGCCAAGCTCGAAGGCAGCCGGCTCGATGCAGCCCAGGCCGAGGGTTTTGTGGACGAGGTGGTGCACCTGATCCGCTCCCAGCTGGCCGGCATCGCCGGCAACCTGGCGGTGGTGGTGCCGGTGGTGCTGGCCGCGCAGGGGCTGGCCTGGTGGTTGGCCGGCGCCCCACTGGTCGGGCCCACCACCGCCCGGTACGTGCTGAACAGCCATCACCTTCTGGGCCCCACCGCTGCCTTTGCCGCGTTCACCGGCGTGCTGCTGTTCGCCTCCAGCCTGATCGCCGGCTGGGTGGAGAACTGGTTCGTCTACCACCGGCTGGACAGCGCCATCGCCTGGAACCCCGGCATCGTGCGCCTGCTGGGGGCGCCGCGGGCGCAGCGCTGGTCCACCTGGTGGCGCGGCAACATCTCCGGGCTGGCGGCCAACGTGTCGCTGGGCCTGCTGCTGGGGCTGGTGCCGACGCTGGCGGCCTTCTTCGGCCTGCCCGTCGAGGTGCGCCACGTGACGCTCTCGGCCGGGCAGATCGCCGCGGCACTGGGCACGCTGGGCGCCCAGGCGCTGCACGAGCCGGCCTTCTGGTGGAGCCTGGCGGCGATCCCCTTCATCGGCGCACTGAACCTGGGGGTGAGCTTCTGGCTGGCCTTGCGCGTGGCGCTGCGCTCGCGCGGCATCCAGTTGCGCGAGCGCGACCGCATCGGCGCCGCGATCCGCGCCCGCCTGCGCAGCGCGCCCGGCAGCTTCCTGCGCCCGCCGCCCGCGTGACGGGGGTGGTTGCGGCGATGATCGGGGGCTGACGCGGCGGCTGATCTGCCGCTCGCACGGTCACCTCCGCACGCCCCCCCGCACGGCCCCGCCCGATCCCCCGTTGACGATGTTTG
>Ga0154020_10001846_pt1 | contig 25913 bp, 17 predicted proteins | sample Klosneuvirus_201_FD_109709 | JGI IMG/M metagenome (GOLD analysis project Ga0154020, IMG submission 109709) | Active sludge microbial communities from wastewater, Klosterneuburg, Austria - Klosneuvirus_20160825_MG | ecosystem: Engineered > WWTP > Aerobic digester > Activated sludge | place...
GGGCAGATCCGGTTCGATCTTGAGCACAGCGACGTGTTGGCGGCGACATTCGGCGCGCAATAACGCCAGCAGCGCGGCCACCTGCGCGGCGTCCGCCCAGTTCACCAGCGGGCCGCGCGGCGCGTACGCCAGCCGGACGCCGTAGGCGCTGCGCAGCAAGATTTGCGCGCCGGCCACAATCACCCCGCGTGCGTCGCGCAGCGTCACATGATGTTGCGCCCAGCCGAATTGTGCTTTGAGACAGCCCCATCCACTCACCTGCAGGGGATGGCCGTCGCCGCGCCCGTTTACCCAGCCATCCCACTCCGTGCGTGCGATGGCTGGAGGCGAGTGCTCGATTGAGTTGGTTGATCGTGCGCGGTTTCGGTTCATGGCGGGTATAATACCTGAAAAGTGGGGAGAGGGGCGAGTTGCGAGGGGCGAGTTATATGTCGATCATCGAATGTGTGCCAAATTTTTCCGAGGGGCGCCGGCCTGAGGTGATTCAGGCATTGGTCGCGGCCATCCAGACGCCGGGCGTGTTATTGCTTGACCACAGCAGCGATATGGCGCATAACCGCTCGGTGATCACCGTGGCCGGTCCGCCGGAAGCGGTGCTGGAAGGTGTGTTTCGCGCGGCGGCGGTTGCCGCACGCACCATCGACCTCTTCGCGCACCGCGGCGAGCACCCGCGTCTCGGCGCCACGGACGTGATCCCCATCGTGCCGGTTGCGGGGATCACGCTGGCGGAGTGCGTCGTGCTGGCGCACCGGCTGGGCAAGCGCATCGGCGAAGAACTCAAGCTGCCGGTTTACCTCTACGCGGCCGCGGCGACGCGACCGGCGCGCCGGCGGCTGCCCGACATCCGCCGCGGCGAATTTGAAGGGTTGGTCGCCAGCATTCAGCAACCCGAGCGCGCGCCCGATTACGGCCCGGCGCAGGTGGGGCCGGCCGGCGCGGTCGTCGTCGGGGCGCGGCCATTTCTGGTGGCCTACAACATCTACCTCGCCACGCCGCAGGTCGAAATTGCCCAAACGATCGCCAAACAGATCCGCGAAAGCAGCGGCGGGCTGCCCGCGGTGCAGGCCAAGGGCTTTCTGGTTGAGGGCCAGGCGCAGGTCAGCATCAATCTACTCGACACAAAGATTACACCGCTGCATGTCGTCTTTGAGACCGTGGCGCGGCTTGCCGGCCAGCAGCATATCGCCATCGGCCGCTCCGAACTCATCGGGTTGATGCCCGAACAGGTCATGTTGGCGGCGGCCGCCCACTTTCTCAAGTTGGAAGGATTCCAATCCACCAACACGATCGAAGGCGCCATGCGGCAAGCGGCCGCGCAACAGAAGTGAACTGCTCGGATCCCATTTTGCTTTGCCCGCTTCTTTCTTCACGTGCTACAATGGCGGGCACGTGAGGAAAGACGTGCGTGAGGAAAATCCATGCTGAATCGTGCTATCGCCTCAACATCAGAGCTGACTGCATCAGAAGCGGATACAGCAAGTCCTGATTCAGCCAAACCGGTTGATTTGGCGATTGTAATTTTGAATTTCAACACGGCCGCGCTGCTGCGCAATTGTCTGCATTCGCTTCAGACAAGCCGTCATCAACTCCATGTTGCCGTCATCGTCGTAGATAATGCCAGCGTCGACGGCAGCGTCGCCATGGTGCACGCTGAATTTCCAGAGGTCGAGTTGATCGCTCATACGACCAACGTTGGCTACAGCGCGGGCAACAACGCCGGTCTGCGCCGTCTGGGCTTCGGCCAATTTCCCGCGCGGCCAGCCGTTGCCTTGCCACGCTACGTGCTGCTGCTCAATCCAGACACGGTGGTGGCGCCGACCACGTTGGCGGACATGGTGCGCTTCATGGACGACCATCCGGCGATCGGCGTAGCCGGCCCGCGCGTGCGCCGGCCCGACGGCAGCCTGGATCGCGCGTGTCGCCGCAGCTTTCCAACGCCGCAGGTGAGCTTCTACCGGATGATCGGGTTGAGCCGCCTCTTCCCCAAGAGCCGGCGCTTCAACGCCTACAACCTGGAATATCTGCCAGAAGACGCGGTGCATCCTGTCGATGCGGTCGTCGGCGCGTATATGCAGGTGCGCCGCGAGGCGATCCTGGCCGCGGACCTGCTCGACGAACGCTTCTTCATGTACGGGGAAGATCTCGACTGGGCGAAGCGCATCAAAGATGCCGGCTGGGAAGTCTGGTACAATGGGGCCGCGGAAATCACACACGTCAAAGAAGCGGCCAGCAGCCAAAGCAGCAAATCGCGCATTGATTTTTATGAGGCGATGTGGCTCTTTTACCAGAAACACTATCAGCGCGAAACCAATTGGCTGCTGGACAAGGGGATCATGCTCGGTATCGTGGTCAAGGGTGGGCTGGACGTAGCCAGGCATCTCTGGCGTTATTGCCAGGGTGCACGGCGGCCAAGTCAGAGCCTGCCAGCTCGACAGATGAACGTGGACAGCGTGTAAATGCAACAGAGCATTTCCGATCGAACCACGCAAAATGAATATGGCGCGCGCCGGGTAAACCGCCCCGGCGTGTTAAAGCGCGCGCAATTTTTCTTCATAGTGGCGCTGGTGGTGGGCGACCTGGCCAGCATCTGGCTCGGCTTCTGGTCGGCGCACGCGCTGCTGCTGCGCGATCCCGATTTTGTCATTGGCCCCTTCCGCGAATTTTTGCTGCTGCCCGGCGTTTACACCGCGGTGATGGTCTTCATCTACTTCAGCCAACGGATGTACCAGCGCCGCCGCCCGGTGACTCACCTCGACGAGTTGTTCAAGATCGCCATCTACAATGTCCTGGCGGTGCTCTTCACCGTGGCGCTGCTGACGCTTTTTGCGCGTGAGTTTCAGTATCATCGCGCGCTGATCCTGTTGGGCGCGGGGTTGGTGATCGTCTACGACACCTTTGGCCGCGTCGTACACGCGCAACTGCAATGGCTGGCGCAGGCGCGCGGCATTGGCGACGACCGCGTGCTGCTGATCGGCGCCGGCGAGATCGGCCAGATGTTGCTGCAGAAGATGATGATGCACCCCAAGCTAGGCTATCAGGTGATTGGCGTCATCGATGCGAGCAAGGCGGAGCGCGCGCTGACCAACCTCAACGCGCCAGTGCTTGGCTCACTCGTCGACGTCCCCTCGATCATCGATCGCTATGCCGTGGATGAAGTCATCATCGGCTTGCCGGAGAGCAGCTCCCAGGAGCTCGTCAACATCATCAGCCTGTGCGAGCGCGAAAAGGTCGGCATCCGCGTCTTCCCGGATGTCTTTCAAATCATGGCGAGCGAAGTGACGATCGGCGATTTGGGCGGGCTGCCGCTGCTGACGATCCGCGATGTCGCGCTGCAAGGCTGGAAATTGGCGGTCAAGCGCGGCGTGGACATTCTGTTCAGTGGAATCGGGCTGGTTGTGCTCAGCCCCTTCATGCTGCTGACGGCCCTGGTCGTCAAGTTAGACAGTCCCGGCCCCGTCTTCTTTTCCCAAGAGCGCATGGGGTTGGATGCCCGTCCCTTCAAGATCATCAAGTTCCGTTCGATGCGGCAGGACGCGGAAACCGATGGCCCAGGCTGGACCACGCCCGACGACCCGCGCAAGACCAAACTCGGCGTTTTCATGCGCCGCTTCAACATCGACGAATTGCCACAACTGGTGAACGTTTTTGTCGGGGACATGAGTCTGGTCGGGCCGCGGCCGGAGCGCCCCGTCTACGTCGAACAGTTCCGCCAGATCATCCCGCGCTACATGGATCGCCATCGTGAGAAGGCCGGCCTGACCGGGTGGGCGCAGATCAACGGCTTGCGCGGGGACACGTCGATCGTCGAACGCACCAAGTATGACCTGTGGTATATTGAAAACTGGTCGATTGGCCTGGATATCACCATTCTGATCCGCACAGTATTGCAGACCATCTTTGGCACCAATCGCAACGCGTATTGAATCATGCATGACGAACAGCTAACGATCGACTCCATTTCCGAACGCCAGCGCGAGGTGCTGCGGATCGTCATCCAGGAATTTGTGCAGACCGCGCAGCCCGTCGGCAGCGCAGGCATCGTGGGGCGCCATGATCTCGGCGTCAGCCCCGCGACGATCCGCAATGACCTGGCCGCGCTCGAACGGCTGGGACTGCTGACCCACCCGCACACCAGCGCCGGTCGCGTGCCCACCGACCTGGGTTATCGCTTTTTCGTGCACTATCTCCTCGCCAGCCTGGAGCTGAGCCTGGAAGAACAGGCGATCATCCGGCGTCAGTTTCACCACGCGCCGCCCGAAGTCGACCAGTGGCTGCGCACGAGCACGGCAATGCTCGCCAGGACCGCCCAGAGTGCGGCCGTAGCCACCGCGCCGCGCACCATCCGCTGCACCTTCAAGCACATGGAGCTTGTCCACATCCAGGGCGCCAAAGTGCTGCTTGTTCTGGTGTTGCAAGAGGGCGCGGTCAAGCAGCAATTGCTCGATCTCGACAAGCCAATCGAACAAAACGAGTTGAGCCGCGTCAGCAATGAGCTGAACGACCAGCTTGCGGGGCTTGACGGCAGCAGTGTAGCGGCGGCGACGAGCCGCTTGACGCCTTTTGCCGCCCAGGTCGCCGAATTGGCGGCCGCCACCATGCGGCGCATCGAGCAACATGTCGGCGGCATCCTGTTCCGCGATGGCCTCGCCGAAGTGCTGAGCGCGCCGGAGTTTGCCGAGGGTGAAAACGCGCGGCGCATCGTGCGCGTGCTCGAAGAACCGGGCGTGATCGAACAGATCGCCGAGGATCTGCCAGGCAGCAACGCGGTGCACGTCGTGATCGCTGGCGACGGCCGTTACGATGAATTGCGCGATGTGACGCTGATCCTCTCGCGCTATGGCGCCAGCGACCGCGTGTCGGGCATGTTGGGGGTGATCGGCCCGGTGCGTATGCGCTACGGTCACACCATCGGCGCGGTGCGCTTTGTGTCGGAGATCATGAGCGAAAAGCTTGAGGAGATGTACGGCGGCTGAGTCAGGCTAAAACAAAAGTAGACTGCACCTTCCAAAAAGCTTCGCATTTTTGGAAGTGTTAACAAAATTTTTTGATGGAGAGTATCGTATCAGTATGGCTGAAGAAAAAGTTGAACAAGTTGAACAGCAGGAAGCCTCAAAAGAAGAGGAAGTTGCAACCGAGGCTGCCAATGTAGCAGCCGATGCACAAGTCCCGGCAGACGCAGCAGACATCGACGCAGCGGAGCTGCTCGAAACCGTAGCGCGCCTCGAAGCAGAGTTGTCCGAAGCGCGCCAGGAATGCGCCGAAATCACCGATAAATCACAGCGCCTGGCGGCCGAATTCCAGAACAGCCGGCGTCGCCAGGATCGCCAACTCGCCGAAGAGATGGAACGCGTCAGCACTCACATCATCAAGCGTATGCTGCCTGTGATGGACGATTTCGACCTTGCTTTTGCCCACGCGCCCGCGGGCGTCGACGCACAAGAAGCATGGGTCGAAGGCTTTCGCCAGATTCAGCGCAAACTGCGCAGCCTGCTCGAAGAAGAGGGGCTGACGCCTATTCCAACGGAAGGAGAGTTCGACCCGACGATCCATGAGGCAATCGCCAGCGCGCCCAGCGACGGCGTCGCCAGCGGACATATCATCGAAGCGTTGCGCGCCGGATATATGCTCAAAGGCCATGTGTTGCGCCCGGCGTTGGTGCGTGTGGCGATCTGACCATGACTGTCATTCCCGTGCCCGGCTACCAGTACGATCAACGGTTGGAAACAGGCATTCGCCCTTTCGACATCGGCCGCGACCTGCGCGCCGTCGCCGAGTTGATCTCCGTGGCTTTTGCCGCGGAACTGGATGATCGCGGCTCCGCAGCGCTGCGTGAGATGCGCACGATGAGCCACTTCGGTGGTCTGTTGGGCGTGCTAAATCGCGGCACGGGAGAATTCAACGACTTGCTCAATGGCTTTGTGTGGGTTGAGCAGGGTCACGTGGTGGGGAACATCACGGTGCAGCGCGCCGACAAATACGCCACACGCTGGCAAATTGCCAATGTGGCGGTCGCCCCCGGCTTTCGGGGGCGCGGCATCTCGCGGCGTCTGATGGAAGTTGCACTCGAACACGCCACGCGCGCGGGTGGGCTGTGGGCGGTGCTCCAGGTCTACCAAGCCAACACCGTTGCCTATCATCTTTACAAAAGCCTCGGCTTTGACGATGTCACGGCCATGATGGATCTGCGCGCGCCCCGCGCGCCCCTGGTGAGCGCCTTGACGCCGCACCCGCTGATCAAGCCCTTTGCAGCGTCCGACTGGCAGTCGCTGTACGAGCTGGTCAATCACCAACTAGGGTCGCACGCTCAGTGGTGGCGCTCGATCCGGCGCACCGACTTTCAGGCGACTTTTGAAGATCGGCTCGGCGAATGGTTCTGGCGTTTGGCAGGCCGCGGCGTCCACTACCGTCGCGTGATTCAGAATTCACCACGCTTTGAGGCGGCCCTGCTGCTCGACGCGCGACGCTGGCGCGGCGAGCATTGCATGCAGTTGTGGGTGCGTCCCGAACAATATGGCAGCTACGACCGGCCGCTGATCGATTGGGCGCTCTGGCAGTTGCAGCACTATCCACGCTGGCCGATCCGCATCAGCGTCTGCACCGAACATCGCAGCGCCATCGACTACCTGGTGCGCTCCGGGTTTGCGCCCCAACGCACCCTGGTCACGATGCGCCGGCGGCTGGCAGAGGACGCCGACGCCGCTATCGCTGACGAAAGACCGTGAACCCTCCATGAAGACACGCTTTCTGCATTGCGCTGACATTCATCTCGGTTATCTTCAATACGGCCACAAGGAGCGCTTCAACGATTTTGCGGCCGCGTTCAACGCCGTCCTCGACAAGGCGATCGGCGTCTATCAGCCGCGCCGCGGCGGCAAGGAACTCCATTTCGACGAGCCCATCAGCGGGCCGGTGGACTTCGTCATTCTCGCCGGCGACCTCTTTCACAAGCGCGCCATCGACGCCCTGACGCTCAACCAGGCCATGCGCGGCCTGCGCCGGCTACGCGACGCAGGCATTCCCTGCATCGCGGTCGAAGGCAACCATGAGCGCACTTACTACGAAGACACCATTGGCTGGATGAAGTTTCTGGCGCTCCAGGATCTGATCATCCTGCTCGACGCCGAAGTCAAAGAGGGCAGCTTTGACCTCCAACCCTGGGATCCCGTGCGTCGCCAAGGCGCTTTTTACGAACCGAAACCCGGCGTGCGCATTTACGGTTTACGTTATTATGGCGCCAGTACGGCCGCGGCCATCAATCTATACGCCGAATCCCTGGCTGCGACGCCCAAGGAGGGCATCGAATATAACATTTTCGTCACCCATGCCGGGGTCGAGGGGGAAATGGACGACAAGGCAGGCGGCGTGGCGTTTCGCCAATGGGCTGCGCTGCGCGACCAGGTAGATTATGTCGCCCTTGGTCATTTCCATAAACCTTTTGTGTTGGAGCATTGGATCCACAACCCCGGCAGCCCGGAAGCGTGCTCCATCTCCGAGGCGGCCTGGACGCCGCGCGGCTATCTTGCCGTTGACGTGGACACCGCCACACCGCAAGACGAAGCTGGGCGCCATCATCGTAGCCAACAAGGCAATCCGCCGCGGCGCTGTTTTCGCCAGTACAGCTTCAAGGTCGACCATGTCACATCGCCCGAAGACCTCACGGCGCGCGTCAACGAATATGTGACGCGCAAAGCCAGCGACCTGGCCACGGAGCTGAGCGCCGGCGGACAACTTGAGACCACCCCGCCGGTGATCGAGCTGTACCTCTCCGGTGTGTTGCCTTTTGATCGCCGCGCCCTCGACATGGCCGGCCTCGAAGCGGCGGTGCACGCCGCGTTCCGCCCGTTGAGCGCACAGGTGAAGAGTCTGCTGCAAAGCGCCGATTTCGCCATCGACAGCGGGGACGCACCGACCCGCACCGAGCTGGAGCAGCGGGTGTTGGCCGATCTGTTTGGTCGCGATGTGCGTTTTGCCGATCACAAGACGCGCTGGATGCAGGCCGCGTTATCGCTCAAGCAATTGGCGTTGACCGGTGCGCCCCCCGACGCGATCCTGGCGGAACTCGACGGCTATTTGCAGCGCATCGACGCTGAACCACGGAGCACACCCACGCAAGGGAGGCGCGATGCAGATCGTCGCCCTTGAGCTTGAGAATGTAAAAAGCTATACGCACGCCAATTTCACCTTCACGCCGGGCGTGAACGCCATTGTCGGCCACAACGGCGCCGGCAAGAGCACGATCATCGAGGCGATTGGCTATGTCCTTTTTGACGCGCTGCCCTACACTGTCCAGGAATTTGTGCGTGAGGGGACGCGCACCGGCTCCATCGCCGTCACTTTCCTCAGCACCTACGACGAACGTCCCTACCGGGTCGAGCGACGTTTTGGCGGCAGCAACGCCTACGCCGTCTACGATGACGAGCTGAAAGGCAAGATCTGCGACGGCAAAGCGGATGTGCTGGCCTTTGTGCACCGTCATACCAAGGCCGACCCTTCGGTCGATCTGACGCGCCTCTTCAACGATGCTTTGGGGGTGGCGCAAGGCGCGTTGACCGCGGCCTTTGCCGAAACGCCGGCCCGCCGCAAACCGATCTTCGACGCCCTGTTGCAGGTCGACGACTACAGCGCCGCGGCTGACCGCCTGCGCGAGCCGGCGCGACGCGTGCGCGAACAGATGGCTGAGAGCGACCGCACGCTGGCCGTGTTGGCGACGCGTCTCGAACAACTTCCAGAGCTAGAGAAAGCGATCAAGCAACGCACGCGCGATTTAGCGCAGGCAACCGCCACGCGCGCCCACTTGGAAACGGCGCTGGCGGCCAGCCAGGTGCGGTTGCAAACATTGGAGACGCAGAAAACATTGGTGGACACGCTGACCGCGCAGCAAGTCCGCTATGAGGAAACCATGCGCAACCTGGAGGGGCAACGCGGCCGCGCCGAGCAGGCGCGCACCGAAGCCGAACAGGCCGCCGCCATTGTCGCGGCCAATCAGCCCGGCCACGATGCTTATCTGGCAGCACAGACGGAGCAGGCAGCCTTGCAGACGCGCGCCGGTGAGCGGCAAACGCTGCTGAACCAACGCAGCGCCGCGGACAAACAGCTCGCGCTGGCGACGGCCCGCTGCACCCAGCTCGAACAGGCGCTGCAGGAGGTTGCCGCGGCCGAAGTCACGGTGAGCGACCTGGCCGAAGCGGTCACGCGGCAGGCTTCATTGACGGAGCAGGTGACGGCGCTCGAACACGCTCAAAGTCAGTTGGCCGACTATGACCGCCGGCTTGCCGCGGCTGCGCTGCGCCGCCAGAAACTTGTGGAGCGTCAGCGCAAGGTCGAAGCGGGTCGAAGCCGCGCGCGGGCAGTGGAGGAGCAAGGTCAGGCAGCCAGCGTCCGTCTGACTGACCTTCGCGCGGCGCTGGACGCCGCGCGCGAACAGGTGACGCTGCTGGGCGCCGAACTGGCAACCATCGAGCAGCAGACCGCGGCGTTAGGCGACATCGACGCCCCGCTGTGTCCGGTCTGCGAACAGCCGCTCACGGTCGAACATCGCGACCAGATGCTGGCGCGGAATCAGGAACAGAGCGCCGGGCTGCGTCGCCAACAGGCGGAATTGCAAGCCAGCGTCGCCAGCCGCCAAAGAGAAATTGCCGTCCTGGAAAAAGAACACACCCAATTGCAAAAGGAGTGGAGAAGCCTGCCGCGCGAGAACGAGCTGAACGACCTGGGCCAGGGGTTGACGGAGGTGGAAGCTGAAATCGACCGCGACAACGCAGGGCGTCAATCACTCGGCGAGCAGGCGGTCGGCCTCGACGCGCTGCGCCGAACCCTGGCTGCGCTGGACGATCCGCGCAGCCGCAGTGCAGTCGCTCGCGCGCGCGCGGCGCAGCGCCCCCAGTTGGAGGCGCAACTCAAAAACGAGCAGAGCCAGCAGATGGAGGCGCAGCAACAGATCGCAGCCGTCGAAGCGACGCTGACGTTGCTGGGCGATCTCGACCGCGCGCTGGCGGAGAATGCAGCGCGGCTGCGCGAACATGTCGTCGCTTACCAGGCGGTGCTGACGCAACGTCAGGTGGCGGCTGGGCTGCCGCGTCGCAGCGCCGACCTGATCGAGGTCGAACGCGCCCTACAAAAAATCCATATCGACATTGCGCAAACGCGCGCTGATCTCCAGGCAGCCATCGAACAGTTTGACCTTGCCAACTATCAACAGGTACTATTAGACGATCGCGGCATGCGTGAGGAGTTTGGCAGCCTGTCCGCCAGCATCAGGCTGATGCACGAAGCTCAAGGGCGCGACGAGGCCCAGATGCGGGTGCTGCGCAACGATCAGACGAGCCATTATGCGCTCGAACAGGAGCGCAGGCAGTTGGCCCGGCAGGAAGAAACGCTGGAAGCAATCCGCGCCATTATCAAGCAAGCCGGGCCATTCGTCACCCAGGCGCTGGTGCGTCAGGTAAGTGAAGGCGCCGCCACCATCTTTGGCGAGTTGATGGGCGATCACAGCCGCGTGTTGGCGTGGGGCGAGGATTATGGCGTCAGTTTGACGACAGGCGGCGCCGTGCGTAGTTTCCGGCAACTCTCCGGCGGCGAGCAGATGAGCGCAGCATTGGCGGTGCGGCTCGCCCTGGTGCGCGAAATGAGCAGCATCAACGTCGCCTTTTTTGACGAGCCTACTGCTAACCTCGACAGTGTGCGCCGTGAGGCGCTCGCCCAACAGATCATGGCAGTGCGAGGTTTCAATCAATTGTTCGTCATCAGCCACGATGACACGTTTGAACAAGCAACCCAGAACCTGATTCGGGTGACACGGTATGGCAACACAACCACCAGTGGAGATACAGCAGAATAGCCGGGCCATGCAGACCCCTCAGCCAAGCATTCTGTATGTAGAACATGATGTTGCCTTAGCCCATCTATTCAAGGAACAGATGGAGCAGGAAGGCTTCTCGGTTGAACTTGCGCATACGGGGCCTGAGGGCTTGGGATTTCTCAATCGCGAACGGTATGATTTGATTGTTCTCGACTATCAACTGCCTGAGTTGAACGGCATTCAGCTTCTCTACAAATTGATGGAGAACGAAAACCGCCCCCCGACCATCATGGTCACTGCGGAAGATGATGTGACCATTGTCGTCGAGGCGCTGCGTCTTGGCATCTCCGACTATATCATCAAGAGCACGGGAGTTGGATATCTGGAACAGTTACCCTCCGCTATCGATCGCGTGATCCAGGATCATCGCAAACGATTGGAACGCGATGCCATCGTCCATGACCTCCATGAGCAGAACCAGAAGTTGGCGCTGCTCAACCGCGCGACGCAGATCTTCACTTCGACGTTGGAGGAAGATCAGATCACTTCACAACTTGTCAGCAGCATTTGCGAATTCACCAACACAGAAGGTAGCTCGGTGTGGCTGCTGGGGGCAAGTGAATTGCTCGAATGTGTGGCAATTTATGCCAACGGCGAGTACGTCGAACCGCGACATGTGCCGCTTGCGCCAGGGCAGGGCGTTGCGGGGTGGGCATTTGCCAACCGCGAAACAGTGCTTGTCAACGATGCCGCCCACGAGCCACGCTTCTCGACCTCCAGCGACGCCAAGTTGAATTTCCGTACGCACACGTTATTGGCGGTGCCGCTGCGTGCACCGGATCGAGTGCTCGGCGTGCTGGAGCTGGTCAACAAGCGGTCTGGCAAATTTACCGACGCCGACCGCATCCTTGCTGAGACGCTGGCCGCGTCAGCCGCGATCGCCATCGAAAATGCACGCTTTTTTCAGGACCTGAACCGCCAGGCCGAAGAACTGCGTTTGCGCAATGAGGAGCTGGATGCCTTTGCGCACACGGTCGCGCATGATCTCAAAACGCCGCTTTCGCTGGTGGCAGGCTATGGCGATATGCTGCGTGAAAATTTTGCCTTCCTGCACCCCGACGAGGTGCTCGTCTATCTCCAGCAGATCATCGACAACAGCATGCGCATGAATCATATTATCGAATCGCTATTGCTGCTGGCGGGCGTGCGCGGGGCGTTGACTGTCGAGATCGAGCCTGTGAACATGCAGAGCATCATAGCGGAGGCCATCAGTCGGGTCGAGTTTATGTTGGTGGAACGCAATGCAACCGTTCACATACCCAATGACTGGCCGTTAACGATGGGATATGGGCCGTGGTTGGAAGAGGTGTGGTACAACTATATCGTCAACGCGCTGAAATATGGCGGCGATCCCCCGGATATCACGTTAGGATTTGATCTCCTAGATGGCCCCTGGGTGCGCTTCTGGCTGATCGACAACGGCCCCGGTGTTTCCGAAGATACGTCACATTTATTCAAACCGATGTTGCGCGCCCCGCGCAGCGAGGGACGCAAGGGCTATGGCCTGGGTCTCTCCATTGTCAAACGGATTGTGGAGCGTCTGCAAGGCTCTGTCGGCGCAGAAAATGTCCCTAACGGCGGCAGCCGTTTCTACTTCATCCTGCCCGCGGTTGAAGACGAAGCAGAATGACATAGGGCATCAGCCCATAATACCAGGCCAGCCAAAAGGCCATCCGCACCCCTTGCCATCCATCCCGCCACCCTTGCAACGCAATAAAACGCCGCCGGAACTCCCGGATGGGCTGCACGATGAAATTGTGTGGCCGCGGCCGGATGTCACGTGCGGCCAGGATGCGCGCCTCGTAGGCGGCGTAGACGCGCTGTTTGCGGTGAAATTGCGCCCACGTCTGGTAATTGTAATGGATGAGTGGATGCGTCAGGTGCGCGCTAGGCCCGGCCAGCTCTACGATCTCGTGCACCTGGCGGTCGGCGATATAGCGCGCCGCGTCCCGGCGCAACAGGCGCAATTGGTAGTCGGGCGTAAAGCCGCCGCCGCGCATCTCGTGGCCGACGATAAAGTTGCGCCGCGGCGCCCAATAGCCCACCACCTCCCCCGGCGCGTCGATGGCCTGGCGAACTTCGGACGCGAGCGCAGGCGTGGCGCGTTCATCGGCGTCGACAAATAGGATCCAGGCAGCGTCGATGGCGTCGAGCGCGGCCTGACGTTGCGCGGCGTAGTGGTCGAACGGCCGCTGCACCACCAGCGCACCCGCGGCCGCGGCGCGAACTTGTGTGTCGTCCGTGCTGCCCGAATCCCACACCACGACGACGTCCACCCAAGCCCGCAGCGAGGCAATACACGCCGCGATGTGATGCGCTTCGTTATAGGTTAAGATGACCGCTACCAGTTGCTGCATGGCCACGTCGTCGCTCCTTCTTTTCCATCTTTATGGGTTTGCCACACCGTGAATCAAAGGCAGATAGAGCAAAGTAGCCGCACGCGGCGACGCCCCTTCGCTCAAGAAATTCAGCGCCGACACCGCGGCTGCGCCCACGCGTGCGACGGCCGGACGCTCCAGTTTGTCGGCAGTATCGGTCGGCCTGTGATAGTCCGGCCCACACGCGCCATCGGGTGAGTGCATGTTAAACATCACGGACGGGATGCCGCCATCGGAGAACGACGCATGGTCGCTGGAGCCATGCGTCAGGTAGTCGATGCGATCCGGCGTCACCGGCAGCGACTCGGCCAGCGCGCGATCGGCGTCGCGTACAGCGTAGAGATGCAGGGCGTCGCCAATGCCGACGCAATCGAAATTCACCATCGCTTGCGCCAGAAAACGCCCGTCTGGCGGCAGGTGGTTGACAAAGTAGCGCGAACCCGCCAGCCCGTTTTCCTCGCCGCCAAAGGCGATCAGGGTGAGCGTAGGCGTAAATGGCGCAGACGCATACAGCCGCGCGGCTTCGAGCAGGACGCCGACTCCGGCGGCGTTGTCATTGGCGCCTGGCCCGCCGTAGGGCAGATCCGACAAGCGTTCGACGGTGTCATAGTGTGCGCCCGCGTAGAGCACGCCATAGTCCGGCAAGCCGGCGCGGGTGGCGATCACATTCATCCCGATGATCTCATTGCCGCCGCGGCGCAGCGGGAAAGGCTGAATGCGCACCGCGTAGCCGAGCGCCGCAAATTGTCCGGCCAGCCAGCCCGCGGCTTCCTGTTCACCCAGCGTGCCCGCGGGCCGGTCGCCGATGACAGCGGCAAGATACTCTGCATGGGCAAGCGCGCGATCCGGGTCGAACTCGCTTGCATCGACCGCGGCGGCAGGTGTGGTCAGCGCCAGCAAAAGCACACACGCAGCCAGGCATTGCGCCAAAACGCGGCGTGATGAAATAAGAAGCTGCGACATAAATTTACCTTCTTCTAAAGACGTCGTTCTGAAAATTTCCCATTTTGACGCGGAGACGCAGGGTCGCAGAGCAAGCGCAGAGAATTGCCGATTGCATTTCTCAATTTTCGCTGCGGTTCTCCGCATCTCTGTGACTCTGCGTCAAAGGGAGAACATTCCCAAACGGATTTCAAAGCTCCCGGATCGCAGCATAGGCGACCAGCGCCTGCTGAAGCGCCACGCCGTCGATCTCGCCGCGGGCGAAGCGTCGCTCTGCGCGCCGCGCTTGCTGCGCCATGCCGGCGCGGATCAGACGGCGGATCAGCCACAGCGCACCCGGCGGGTATTCGTCCGCATACTTGGCGTAGAAGCGGAGACGGCTGCGCCACAAGCGCGCCTGTGTCTGCCAGCGGTGCTGCCGGCTGCTCTGCGCCTCGTGATGGATGATCTGCGCGGCGGGCAGCACATAGACCGACCATCCGCCGCGCCAAAAACGGCGGCACCAATCCATCTCTTCGCAATACATCCAATAGCCGTCATCCAGCGCGCCGACCTGCACGATCGCCGCCCCACGCACCAGCATGGCGGCGCCCAGCACGAAATCGACGGCGAACGGCGCGCCTTGCACCCACCGCGCCGCGGGATAGCGGCCATTGACGCGGCTGTCGAGCAACCGATGGCCGCCGCGCAGACCCGTGGGCGGGAAGAGATCGAGATAAACCTGCGCCACGCCGGGAAAGCGAAACGCGCTGTGCTGGAATGCGCCGTCGCCGTAGCGCAGCCCCGCGCCACACACCGCGGCATCAGGATGCGTTTCCAGAAAATTGACCATCTGTCCCAGCGCGTCGCCGGTCACCTCGGCGTCGGGGTTGAGAAGCAGCACATAGTCCGGTTGAGGATGGCGCGCGGATGACGCGGATTGGGTGGATATACGCTGATTTTGATCTGCGGCGATCTGCTCGATCCGCGTCATCCGCGTGCTATCGACCTCCGCCGTAGAGAAACCCAGCCATTGCAGCGCGGCGTTGTTGCCGCCCGTGAAGCCGAGATTCTGCCGGCTTGCGATGAGATGGGCGTCGGGAAACTCGGACGCCACCATGGCAGCGCTGCCGTCGCTGCTTGCATTGTCCACGACGACCGTGACGACCTCAAGCGCCACAGCAGTGCGCGTCGCAGCCGTGCGCACCGCTGACGTCGCGATACTGTCCAGGCACGTGCGCAGCAGATCGCACACGTTGTAGGAGACCACGACGGCGGCGAGCCGGATCGGGCGCTTCACGGCGTCCCCAACTCCACGGTAATGCGGTCGATATTGTTGTTCGCCACTTCGACGCCTTGATGGATCAGGCCGCCCCACCAGAAGCGCGTACCGATCGGCAGCTTCTCGTCAAGCACGATGCAGCCGCTGACCTGGCCGCGCTTGCCGGGCATCAAGTACCACTGCTCGCGGCCGTCGATGATGCGCTTCTCCAGGTCTTCCTGCCGGCCGATCGCCCATCGATAAGGGAAATCGATGCCGGTCGTATCAAAGTTGACGCCAAAGCGCCACGCGCCATCCTGCTGGAGCCAGCTTGGCTCGTCCTGTGCGACGGACAGCGTGTTGTAGTTTTCGGCGTAATGGTAGACCTGACCAGGCCAGGGGCCGCTGGTGCGAATGGGCACGGTGCTTTCGTTCTCAACATACGCCGTGAAGCAAAGCTTGTCGCCGAACGCCAGCAACACCCTACGCCCGTTCTCCCCCTCCCAGTCGATCTCGCCGCCCACGACATCCGCGCGCGGTTTGCCGCCTTCTTCGAAGGTCAGTTCACGCACAACGCGCACGCTGTTGCCGGCGGCATCGCGCGCTTCACCCACCAATTCATAGGCGCCGTCCGGCGGTGGTTCGGCGTTCAGATCGACGCCGCCATCGTAGCTGTAATCGTGATAGCCGCGTTCGGTCGGCTTGACCAGACCCGGCGCTTCGGCGATAAAATAGCGCAATTCCGGTTTCTGCGGGTCGCGCAGAAAAAGATTGATTGACTGCACCTCTTTGGTGAGAAAATAACCGATGGAGACCCGATCGTCGGCAAGGCCATCTTGATTGGGACGGAAAATTTCCGGCGCCACCGTGAAGTTCTGCAATTCCGGCATCACCGTATCGCCGTCGCGCAGGGTGATCTGCCCCGACGCCTCAACCGGGGCGCCGTTGTCCTCAACGGCCGCAACGACCCAGCGATAGTCGCCGTCAGGCAGCACGCGGCTGAGAATTTCGACCGGCCCGTAGCCCAGATCGACCGTTTCCGGGTTGTCCACCACGCCGCCCCACAACACGCTGTAGGCGCCCGGCGCCCGGCGGCGATTGTCGCGGAAATAAAAGCGTTCGCCCGCCGCGTTCTCGAAATAGATGCTTACGTCAGCCGGGCGGCGCAAGGTGTAGGTGATTTCGGTTGCGTCGTCCTGTCCGTCAGCATTGGGTGTGATTTCACTCTTAGAAACCGTTACTTCGCTGAGCAATGGCCCCATCGCAAAGTCTAACTGGCCGCAGCCGGCTACGCCGATCATGGCGGCAAGCAACAGGCTATAAAACCGCGCACGGTTTATACTTCTCCAATTCACAATCACTCCTTTATCTGGCCGACATTTTGCGGCGTGCGCTCCGCCTCACCAGGCATCTGCGCCAATCACAGCCTAAATCCGCACGGATTCGGCCGATGGACGGCTCCTATCATAATCGTTTCTGACAACCACGCAAGAAACTCCCTTTGCAGCGTGCGTCGCCCCGCGCGGCGGCCATTGCACAATATCCTCCAGGTTCACTGAGAGATCATCCATTGTCGCCCCAATCGAATCCTGCTACGCTGAGACAAACCAAATGAGTTCCACCGGGATTCAGGCGCCTGGGCCACGACGCGCCGGGAGCAGGCTGTGAGCCGCCTGGTTGAACGAAATTGCCGGCAACCCTGCCTCGGCGCGTCACCACAAAGAGGAGATAGTCGAATGACCGACCCACACCAATCGGTGGTCAGCGTGCATGAAACAAAGATCACCATTCCTACCTACGGCATCGGCCAGCCACAAAAAAATCCATTGTTCCTGGAAAAGCGCGTCTACCAGGGCAGCAGCGGTGCGGTCTATCCCTATCCGGTGGTGGAGCGCGTCGAAGCGAACAAGGCCGACAAGCAGTACACGGCCATCTTTTTGGAAAACCGTTATCTGCTGATCATGCTGCTGCCGGAGATCGGCGGCCGCGTGCAAATGGCGCTTGATAAGACCAACGACTACCACTTCGTCTATTACAATCGCGTGATCAAGCCGGCGCTGGTCGGTCTGACCGGGCCGTGGATTTCGGGCGGCATCGAGTTCAACTGGCCGCAGCATCACCGACCCACCACGTTTTCTCCCGTCGATTATCGCATCGAAGCGCACGCCGACGGCAGCCAGACCGTGTGGATGGGCGAGATCGAGCGCATGTTCCGCACGCAGAGCATGGCTGGCTTCCGCCTCTATCCCGACCGCGCCTACCTGGAGATCGACGTCCAGCTCTACAACCGCACACCGTTCCCGCAGACCTTCTTGTGGTGGGCCAACCCCGCGGTGCACGTCAACGACGACTACCAATCGATCTTCCCGCCCGACGTTTTCGCGGTGATGGATCATGGCAAGCGCGCGGTTTCGTCCTTCCCGATTGCGACGGGCGCCTATTACAAAGTCGATTATTCGCCCGGCACTGACATTTCGCGCTACAAAAACATTCCTGTTCCGACGTCCTACATGGCCTATCATTCCGATTTCGACTTTTTGGGCTGCTACGACCACGGCAGGCAGGCCGGCATGTTGCACGTCGCCAACCACCATCTCGTGCCGGGCAAGAAGCAATGGACGTGGGGCAACAGCAACTTCGGCCAGACCTGGGATCGCCAACTCACCGATGCTGACGGCCCCTACATCGAACTGATGTGCGGCGCGTTCACCGACAACCAGCCCGATTTCTCCTGGCTGCAACCGGGCGAAGAAAAGCGCTTCACACAAGTCTTCATGCCCTTCAAAACGATCGGCGGCGTCAAAAATGCTTCTCCCGCGGCCGTGCTCAACCTGGAGATCAGCGAAGGCTGCGCGCAGCTTGGCGTCTACCTTACCAGCCCGCGCACTGTGACTGTGACCCTGACGGCCGCCAATGAAGTCTGCTTCCGCCAGGACGCGGCGTTGTCGCCGGAAGCCGTGTTTCAGACCACGGTCGCGCTGCCGATCGGCGTGCTTCCACAGCAGGTCACCTTGCGCGTAAGCGAGGGCGAGCGCACTTTACTTGCTTTCACGCCGCTGCCGGATAAGCATCTGGCGCCGCCGCAGCCAGCCACGCCCGCCCGGCCGCCGGCTGAACTTGCCACCAACGAGGAACTTTTTCTCAACGGGCTGCACCTGGAGCAATATCGCCACGCCACTTACGACGCGGAGCCCTACTACGTGGAAGCGCTGCGCCGTGACCCGCTCGACAGCCGCTGCAACAATGCGCTCGGTCTGCGCCGGCTGCGCCAGGGGCAATTTGCTGAAGCCGAAGGCTACTTCCGCCGTGCGGTCGAGCGGCTCACGCTGCGCAATCCTAACCCTTATGATGGGGAGCCGTACTATAACCTGGGGCTGGCGCTGCGTTGGCAGGGGCGCGACGAGGAAGCCTTCGACGCCTTCTACAAAGCGACGTGGAACGCAGCCTGGCAGGACGCCGCCTACTTCGAGCTGGCGCGGCTCGCGGCCCGTCGCGGCAACGACCCGGAAGCGCTCGAGCTGGTTGAACGTTGTCTGGCCCGCAACGGGCGTCACTACGGCGCGTTTCTGTTGCAGGCTGCCTTGCTCCGCCGCAGTGGGCGCAGCGACGAAGCCGCCGCCGCGATTGCGACCGGACTGGCGTATGCACCGCTCCACTACGGCCTGCACTTTGAGCAATTCCTGCTGACGGATGACCATGCATTTCACAACCTTGTGCAGGATGACGCAGGTACACTGATTGAACTGGCGCTGGAATATGCGCACGCTGGTTGCTTCGACGCGGCTGATCGGCTGCTGGCGGACGCATCGCCGCACAACCCGATGGTGCATTACTATCGTGGCTGGCTGCGGCTCCAGGCCGGCGACGCGACCGGTGCAGACGTCTGCTTTGCCCTGGGTGCGACCGCCGCGCCCGACTACTGCTTTCCGAACGAGGTGGAGTGCGCGCCGGCGCTGACCGCGGCGATGGCGCGGCAGCCGCAGGATGCGCGCGCGCCATTTTATCTCGGCACGTTTCTGTACGCGCATCACGTTTATGACGCTGCAATTGAGTTGTGGGAGCGCTCGGCTGCGCTCGACCCGGACTTTGCCACTGTACAGCGCAATTTGGGGCTGGCGTATATGAACCAGCGTGGGGACGGCGCCGGTGCGCAGGCCAGCTATGCGCGCGCCTTTGCGCTCGACCCCACCGATAGCCGCGTCTTCTTCGAGTTGGATCAGCTTGACAAGAAGTTGGGTAAATTACCTGCGGCGCGGTTGGCGCAGCTTGCCGCGCACCAGGCGCTGGTGGATGAACGCGACGATCTGACCGTGGAGTATGTCACACTGCTCAACCTGACTGGGCGTTATGCCGAAGCGTTGGCGATCCTGCTGGCGCGCACCTTTCATCCCTGGGAGGGAGGCGAGGGCAAAGTGTCGGGTCAGTATGTGACCGCGCTGATGGAACTGGCGAAAACCGCGCTTGCCGCCGGAGACGCCGTTAGCGCCATCGAACAACTGAAGCGCGCGCACAGTTATCCAGACAACCTGGCGGAAGGCAAGCTGTCGGGGGCGCAGGAAAACGCCATCGACTACTGGCTGGGGCGGGCGTATGGCGGTCTCGGCAACCAGGCCGAGGCCGCAACATCCTATCGGCGCGCAGCGCAGGGAGAGGTCACGCTTAGCGCCGCGATGTATTACAACGACCGGTCGCCGGATCTGGTGTTGTACCAGGCATTGTCGCACGCTGCCCTGGGCGAAGCCCAGCAAGCGACCGCGATCTGTGAGCAGTTGGTCGAGTATGGCCAGGCGCACCGCAACGACAAAGTAACGATGGACTATTTCGCGGTCTCGCTGCCCGATTTTCTGGTTTTCTACGACGACCTGACGCGGCGCAACCAGATCCATTGCGCGTATATGGAAGGGCTTGGCTATCTGGGGCTACAGCACCAGGATGAAGCAATTGCGGCATTCGATGACGTTTTACAGCAGGAGCCCGCCCATTGGGGGGCAACACTGCATCGCAAGATGACAAATGAGTTTGTCGTAGCAAGCGTTCGGCCTGCAGCCGTTTGACAGAGATGTGGCCTTCCAGGTATTATTCGAGGCGCCACAGAAGAATCGTAATTTGAGCAATGTGGGCCAAGCAGATCCTGTGCCTATAAGAGTGCTCTCTCCCATGCTGTGCAAACAATTGGGCGCCCCCTGCTTTGTCTGAATGTAATGTTTCGTCTAACCAATCCAGTTGATATGAAAGGACTTTTTCCCATGAACAACAATGGAATCAGCCGGCGTCAGTTCCTGCAGTGGGGCGCGATGACGGCAGGTGTGGTGACGTTGGCGGCCTGTGCACCCTCTGCTGCGCCAAGTGCTGCTCCCGCGGCTGGCGGCGAGGGCGCGGCCGCACCGGCCGCGGCAGGCAATGTCGTTCAATACTGGTATTCCTGGGGCAACCTTGACCCGGCCATGGAAAAAATTGCTGCGACCGATGAGTTCAAGCAGCACATGGGCGACGCCACCCTGGAGTTTAAAGGGTCCGCCAACCAGGATTCGCTCTTGACGGCTATTGCCGCCGGCACCCCGCCCGACGGTGGCTCCAACTACTCCTACGTCAACCTCTTTACGCGCGGCGCCACCATTGATGTCAAGGATATGGCCGACGCCAGCACGGTGTTGAAGGCCGACGATATTCTGGACGGTGTGTGGAACAGCGCGTTCTATAAGGGCGGCATGATCGGCGTGCCCGGCATCGAGTGCTTCAACTGGTGGGGACTGAATGTCAACACCAACGCCGCGGAGGCGGAAGGACTTGACGCCACTACGTTGCCCAAGACGTGGGATGAGGCGATGGAATGGCACAAGGCGATGACCAAGAAAGATGACGCCGGCAATCTGCTGCAATTCGGTCTCGACCCCTATGACGCCATCGCCAATGAGCCGGACTTCCTGGCCGGCTCCTACGGCGTCAAATGGTTCGACGAAGAGACCGGCAAGTTCGATCTTGCCAACCCGCGCATGGCCGAAGGTCTCGACACCTTAGGTGAATTCATTCGTTATGCCGGGCCGGATCAGTTTGCCGGGATGCGTCAGGTCGAGGGCAACGGCACCTGGGGCGCGTCCTACAACGCGGGCATCCAGAACATGATCATCGAAGGCTACTGGCATCCAGGCGAGACGCAGATTCAGAAGCCGGAAGTCGCGCAGTACAATCGTGCTTCGTGGGCGCCGGTGCCGGCCGACCGCAAGGACGTCAATATTATGGCGACCGGTCTGCACGCCGTCATTATCTTCAAGGATGCCAAGAACAAGGAAGGCGCGTTCAAGCTGGGCGAATTCTTCCAGACTCCCACCGCGCTCAATACCATTTTTGAAGAAGTCGGCTGGATCCACGGCGTCAAGTCGTGGCTGCAGACCATCGACAAGAACAAGTACCCGGGCCTGGCCTTCTATGTCGACGCCGGCCCCGAAGTCACCGAATGGACGATCGGGCGTCGCTGCCCCATCAACGACTTCGTCATCACCCAGTACACCGAACTGCGCGAACAGGTCTATCGCGACCTGATGAGTGCGCAGGCCGCGGCCGACGAGCTGCAGAAGCGCGCCGAAGGTGAATGGCAGGCGCAGGGGTTGGGGTAAGTTGCGTGTAGATTAGCAGTTGGCTGAAAAGATGACTGTCACTTCCAAAGTGACAGTCATCTTCAGATTACTCCTTGTTTTGTCTGCTTCAGTCAGCCGACTTTTCTACCTTTCCAGGAGATAGATATGGCTGCAACAATGGCTCCGCGACGGGGGATGACCAAGACCGAAAAGCGCAACCAGATAGCGGGACTGCTCTTTGTTTCGCCTTGGCTGATTGGGTTTTTCCTCTTTGCGCTCTTTCCGCTGATCGCCTCGCTCTACTACAGCATGACCAACTATGACTTTATTCGCGACCCCCAATTTATTGGCGCCACGAATTATGTCCGGCTCTTCACCAGCGACCCGGACTTCTGGACGGTCATGTACAACACGCTCTACTACGTCGGCTTTGGCGTCCCTCTGGGCATCGTCGTGGCTTTTACGATCGCCAACCTGCTCAACAGTGACATCAAGGGGCGCACCCTCTTTCGCTCGGTGATTTACATCCCGTCGATCGTGCCAGCCGTCTGTACGGCGATGGTCTGGCTCTTTATCATGAACACGCAGTACGGCGCCATCAACGGCCTCCTCAAGACTGCCGGCTTTCCAACCATTCCCTTCCTGTCCAGCCCTAGCCTGGCCAAGCCCTCGCTGATCATGATCTACGTGTGGGCGCAGGGCACGGCCGTCGTGATCTTCCTGGCCGCGCTGCAGGATGTGCCGCGCTCGCTCTACGACGCCGCGCTGGTTGATGGCGCCAACGCCTGGGGACGCTTCTGGAATGTGACGGTGCCGCTGTGCACCCCTGTAATTCTCTTCAACTTTATCATGGGCATCATCACGGCTTTCCAGGATTTTACGCTGCCCTTCGTGCTCACCGGCGGCGGCCCCATGAAATCGACGGAATTTTACGTGGTCAGCCTCTATCGCAACGCGTTTGTGCAGTTCAGCATCGGCAAGGCGTCGGCGATGGCCTGGATTCTTTTCCTGATCATCCTCATCTTCTCGGTAGTTTTGTTCAGAACGTCGGCGCGTTGGGTGTACTACGGAGGTGAGAAATGACAAGCGCCAGCCAGACCGTTGCCAGAAAACCGCAGGTGCAGCAGGCCACCAAGCCGCGTTCACAATCCTTCGCCAAAGGCTTCAATCTGGGGCTGATCTACTTGGCGTTGATCGTCCTGGGCATTACGTGGATATTCCCGCTCTATTGGATGGCCACCTCTGCACTCAAGGATGACCCGCAGATCTACACAGTGCCGCCAGTGCTGATCCCCAATCCAGCCTATTGGAACAATTTTGCCGACGCCTGGACGCGCTTTGACTTCAACCGCGCGGCCTTCAACTCGGTCTTTCTCTATGCCGTGCCCGTGACCTTTTTCACATTGGCCTCGTCGCTGCTGATCGCCTACGGCTTTGCCAAGATTCCCTGGCGCGGGCGCGACAAGCTTTTCTGGGTCTGCATCGCCACCATGATGCTGCCGTGGCAGGTGACGATGGTGCCGCTCTTCATCATCTTCAAGAACCTGGGCTGGATCAACACCTACTGGCCTTTTGTCGTGCCGTCGCTCTTTGGCAACGCGTACTTCATCTTCCTGCTGCGCCAATTCTTTATGAGCCTGCCTGAAGAATTGTCGGACGCGGCGCGCATCGACGGCGCGGGTGAACTCGGCATCCTGTGGCGCATCATTGTGCCGCTCTCCAAGCCGGCGATGGCGGTAGTGATGCTCTTTGCTTTTCTTGGCGCGTGGAACAACTACCTGGGGCCGCTGATCTACATCAACACCGAATCGATGCAGCCGCTGGCGCTGGCGATCTATCGCATGCGCACGCTGGCGCTCAGCATGGGCACCACCGCGTTGGCCTATCCGCATCTGATGGCAGTGAGCACGCTGGTGGCGCTGCCCATCATTCTGATCTTTATCTTTGCGCAGCGCACCTTTATCGAAGGCATCTCAACGACAGGGTTGAAGGGTTGACAACTTCATTGACAATGGAAAAATCACTGCGCAGCAACGGCTATACCCTCGCCGACCGGCCCGACCGTCTCGGCCGGTTGACGCCGACCAATCCCGCCCAGCCGATCGATGCGTTGCGCGAACAGTACAACGTGCAGGGCTATGTCTGGCTGAAGCACCTAATCGACCCGGCCGAAGTATGGGATTTCCGGCGGCGCTACTTTGCTGCCTTACGCGATACTGGCCTGGTTGCACCGGGCAGCGACCCGCGCGAGGGCATCTACGCGGGCGGCGGCGAAGACAAACGGCTGCTCACGGAGAAGGCGACGGAAATTGCGCGCTGGGCCGCGTACGAAGCCTTCTGCCTCGCCAAGCCGATCCTGAACTTCTATGAAGCGCTCTTTGCCGAGCCGGTCTACCTGCACAAACGCATGTTGATCCGCCACACACGGCCCGGCGACCCCAACTGTACGGGCGCACACTACGACCTCGTCTACCTGCGCGCGGGCACCGATCAAATCTGCACGAGCTGGATCCCCATCGGCGATATTCCGGTCGAGATGGGCGGCCTGATCTACCTCGAAGGCTCCGACGGCTGGGGGCGCACGACGGAGGCCGAGTTTTCCGTCAAGAACGCCGATCTCTCACCCGAAGAGCGGCTGAGCGCCTACAACCGCAACATGAACGAGGGCGGCTGGCTCACCAAGAATGTGCCTGAACTGGCCGACCGGCTCGACACGCGCTGGCTGCTGGCCGACTACGAGGCGGGCGACATGGTGGTGCACAGCCCGTACATGATCCACGCCTCGACGATGAACGAGAATGCAGAAGGCCGGATGCGCCTCTCCACCGACATTCGCTTCCAGCGCGCCAGCGACCGCATCGACCCGCGCTGGCAAAATCACTGGCGGCCAGACGACGAGAAGAAATTCTGATGGGACGGACGACAAACACCGAGTTTCTTGAAGAAACTCGGTGTTTTTAGGGATCGCCCCCAAATTAACAGTCGATAGAACAGCGGAACAGAGCGGTGAACAAGCCTGGCGCGCAGCGTACTCTACATCTCCTATGGGCCGTCGCCCTGTTACTGTGTGGGTCGGCTGGCTGTCAGGCAGATCGCTCTCTTCAGCAAGCTGCTCCAGCATCACGTCCGACTGCACTGACAACCGTAACCGTAGCGCCCTTGCATCCCGCGTCAGGGTGCAGTGACGCCTTTGTCGCCCACCGCCTCGATTTCACCACCGGCACGCGGCTGCGCGAGATCAGCACCTACATCAGCAATGGTGCAGGCGTGGCCGCCAACGATCTCGACAACGACGGCGACCTCGACCTGGTCTTTGCCAGCGTCGACCGCGAGGCGGAGATTTTCTGGAACGACGGCAGCCTTGCCTTTACCAGCCAGACGCTTGACGATCGCTTTGGCCGCGGCGTCACCATCGTTGACGTGGACGCCGACGGCTGGAACGACATCGTCTTCACCCATCGCGGACTCGACGGCGTTTCCTTCTGGCGCAACCACGGCGGCGACGAAAGCATCCGCCCCTCGCCCCTCGCCCCTCGCCCCTCCTTTACCCTGCAGCCGCTCCTCGGCGTCGACAGCTACGCCTACGCCATGGCCTGGGGTGATGTAGACGGCGACGGCGATCTCGACCTGGTGACCGGCTCCTACGGTGTGGAACTGTTGCAGCACGGCATCGACTCGCCGGCGGCAGACCCGCGGGCCGGGGTCGTGCTGCATCTGCAGCAGGAAGGGAGTTGGCAGGCGCACGTTCTGGACCGCGAGGCCGAAACGCTCTCTATCGCCATTGCCGACCTGACCGGCGACGGCCAGCCCGAAATTTGGGCCGCCAATGACTTTGCGCTCAACGACAAGGTCTGGCAGCGCGATGGGGCCGCGTGGAACATCGTGCATCTCTTTGACCAGACCTCGCACAGCACCATGAC
>Ga0154020_10001847_pt1 | contig 25910 bp, 21 predicted proteins | sample Klosneuvirus_201_FD_109709 | JGI IMG/M metagenome (GOLD analysis project Ga0154020, IMG submission 109709) | Active sludge microbial communities from wastewater, Klosterneuburg, Austria - Klosneuvirus_20160825_MG | ecosystem: Engineered > WWTP > Aerobic digester > Activated sludge | place...
AGCGGCCGTTACCCGGCCCCCCCGCTGGGCGACGACGAGGTCGCACGCGCCGCGTGGCAGGAGGACCTGGCGAAGGTGCGCGAGCAGACTGCGAAGGAGAGGAAGCAGATCGAGTCGGCTCGCGACAGCGATCGAACCCATACGGAGGTCCAAGGGTGGCTGCGGGACCTCGGGCTCGCCCTGGGTTTCGAAGTTTGGATCGCTGCGAACGACCGCACCCGGACCTTGGGCACGGGCCGACTCGGCGATGGTTGCCTCGAGTCGCTGCCAACAGCGCTCGCAGAGTGTGCCGGCGCCGACGCGATTCGACTCATCGACGTGCTCTGGCTGGAACGCGGCTCGTCTCGCGTCGCGGCCGGATTCGAGGTCGAGCACACGACCTCGATCTACTCCGGGATCGTTCGGCTTCTCGATCTCGCGCTCGGCAGCTCGGGGGACGCTACCCGCGGACTGTTCCTGGTCGCACCTGACGACCGCGAAAAGGACGTGCGAGCCCAGCTCCGTCGCCCCGCGTTTCGGCAGGTGGCGGACCTCCACGTCAAGTACCTGCCGTACGGTAAGCTCGCAAAACACCGCGAAGCGATGGCGCGGTTCGGTGCCGGGCTCAAGGCGGTGGAAGCGATCGCACGCCGGCTCGATTGAGTTGAGTCGTGGCGGCCTGTTCCGGCTGTTCCCCGCGCTGCGCCGACCCGGCCTAGCGCGGCCGCCGCGCCCCGGGCAAAAGTGGGCGCCCGTTCGCAGCCCTCGCAGGACCGCGCCCCGATGATCAACAGTCCCGCCCCCGCGCGGGACTGCTAAACGCCGGGTCACAGTCCCGGCTCCTGTTAAATTTCTCTCGGTTCCTCTCTCCCGACGGGACGGAGAAGAGAGCGCGAACCGCGTCCCGGGCACGCTCCACGAGCCCCGCACGACGCGCGCGGCGCTCTCCGCGCGAACACGATCGCGGCGCGCGCCGCAGCGGCAGCGCGCAAACCCCTGCGAACTCAGCGGGAAAAAGACGAAGCCCCCGAGGCATGTACCTGGGGGCTCCGTTAACTGGTCCTCGCTGCGAAGTTCGCGAGGAGGAAGAAATGGCTCCGCAAGAGGGACTTGAACCCCCGACCCGGCGGTTAACAGCCGCCTGCTCTACCAACTGAGCTATTGCGGATCAGCCCCAATGGGCAGCCCGATGATGTAGGCATCTCTGAGGATTCTGTCAAGCCGTTGCTTCGAAACGCGCATCGCGGCGCCAACTCGGCTCCGAGAACGATAGGATGATCGCTTATGCATGAGAAACGTCTCGTCGCCCTGGTGGCTCTCCTCGCCGCCTGCGGACCAGACACCACCCTCCCGCCGCCCACCGGCGACACCTTCGGGTCCATCCACGCCTCGTGGAGCATCGTAAACGGCGCCGGAGACGCCCGGAGCTGCGACAGCGCCAGCGTCCGCACGGTCGGGCTCTCGATCGGCGGCGGCACAGTCGACGTCCCCTGCGCCGACGGATCGTACGACTTCACCGGGCTCTTGCCGGGCCGCTATCCGGTGATCGCCAAGTCCAAGTCCACCCTCACGGTGCTCGAGACCCTGGCCGTCAATGCTACCGTCGCCGCCGGCGCGGTCACGATGGTGCCATTTCGCTTCCTGGTCGATCCCACGGCCGGGGGTCGAGGATCGATCCACCTCCGCTGGACCGTCGACGGCCAAAACCCCGCCATTTCCTGCGGCGCAGCCCGAGGAGAGACCGTGCACCTCGTCGCCGACGACGGCTCGGTGGGGACCTTCGACCGATCCCTCCCCTGCCGCGCCGGCGAAGCCACGCTCGACGATCTGAGGCTCGGCATCTACGTACCGAAGCTGATCTTGGAGGACTCGGCCGGCGTGCGGATCACCAGCTCCCTGGCCGAGCCCGTCAGCGTGCAGGCCAACCAGACCGCCGAGCCGCGCTCGGTGAACATCGTGACCCGCACCGAGCCCCCCTCACAGCTGAGAGCGGAGTGGACCATCAACTCCAGCGCCGCCGCTACGGCCTGCCCAACCGTGGCCGGAGGGACGGTGCGCTTCCTGACGGTCGTCCCACCGCCGCGGATCCCGACCTCCACCACGGTCGCCTGCGAGCGGGGCTTCGCGCTCCTGGTCGGCCTCAGCCCCGAGCCGCACGACTTTCGGCTCTCACTCGAGTACGGCGGCGCCAGCAGCACGAGCACCGTCATCCGCGATCTGCGGGTACCTCCCGGGCGGACCTCGACCGTCACCTACGACTTCCGGACGGAGTAGAAACAACCCGGGATCGATCGGCGTCCCGTCCAGCTCCAGCTGAAAGTGCAGGTGCGGGCCCGTGACCCTCCCGCTCTGACCCGAGCGCGCGACCTCCTGGCCCTGCCTCACCGGATCGCCCTTCTTCACCGCGATCGCGGAGGCGTGACAGTAGGCCGTGGTCAGGCCGTGCCCATGGTCGATCTTGATGAACTTCCCGTTGACCGAGTCCTCGGCGACGTAGCGGACGGTGCCCCCCGAAACCGCGAAGATCGGCGTGTCGACCGCCGCCGAGAGGTCAACCCCAGGGTGGTGCTGAGGAAGCCCGGTGGTGGGGCTGGCCCGGGAACCAAAGGGCGAAGTCACCCGCGTCGGCGGCGGCAAGGGGCTCACGATCTCGTAGGCGGTGGCCAGCGCGAACACCGCGCCGACCAGGCTATCCGCCTCCCGTCGAGCGCGCGCGGGGAGCTGCCGGCGGAGCTCCTCCCAGCGCTCGGCGCCCCCCACCCGCCCGGCGGCCTCGAGGATCCGCGGATCGACGACCAAGGCCGCCACGGCGATCTCCTCGCCTCCGAGCGCGGGGCTGAGGCGCGCGACGGCGGTGAAGAGCGCCGCCTCCACCTCACTGGGGTCGGCGCCCGGTCGCGGCAGCGGCACCTGGGCCCGCGCCAGCGCCGCCGGAGCGCCGGGCGGAAGGCGCCCCAGACCTTCGGCGCCGCCGGCGCTGGTCACCACGGTGAGGGCCCGGGCCAAGGCCGGCCTCAAGCCCGCCGACTTGGCGCGCAGCGCTTCGGGGCTGTCCGCCGCGGGGAGCGCGGCGAGCAGCTCGGGACGGCCGCGGGTCGGATCGGGGTGCCGGGTGTCGAAGTAGCTGGCGATCGACCGGCTGCGCGGCGCCAGATGCAGCGCCACCCGCGCGCGATCGGCCAAGTAACCGCCGAGCGGGGTCGTCTCGGCCGCGACGTATACCGCCAGGGCGATCGCCAAGAGGTCGATACACAGCCACAGACGGCGTAGCCAGCTCCGCAGCATGTCAGCTCAGCCTCTCCAGGGCGGCGAAGAAGAGGTCGAAGAAGGCCATCGCGGCGGCGGGGAGCGCCGCGACCAGGAGGAACAGTCCGCGGGCCCGCCGCCGCGCCACGCTCTTGCCCCGCTCGCGGTCGCGCTCCGACAGCGCGCGCGCTCGCACCAGCGCCCGCAGCGAGGCCCGCGCCCCGAGGCGTGAGGAGGCCAAGAAGCCGACCATCCCGAGCGCGACCGGCAAGCGCAGCTGGAGCGCTCCGCCCAAGCCGCGCTCGGCGATGAAGGCCCTCGCCGCGGCCTCCAGCTCGTGAGCGACGACGAAGCTGCCCGCCAACGCGGCGAGCAAGGTGGCGGTGGGGGCCGCCAGGAGGAGGGCGGTGGGATCGTGGATCATCGCCGACAGCGCGACCCTCACCCGATCGACGGTGGCCAGACCGATGGCGGGGTTGAGCAGCGGCAAGGCCAAGAGGAGCGCGATCAAGGCCTCGAGGAGGAGCGCGACGCCCCGGGCCAGGACGATCTTCTGGTCGAGATCGATCAGCCCCTCCGCGGCCTGGGCCCACCTCAGCTGGTCCACCTCAGCGAGGCCGATCACCGGTCCCAGCGCCTCGATCAGCGCCCCGGAGAGGGCATCGAGCACCGCGTCCATGCCCGAGATCACAGTGAAGGCCAGATCGTCGAGGCGATCCGCGGCCGCGTGGGCCCCGGCGAGGAGCAGCGCCGCGAGCCCGAGCACCAGGAGAGGCCGAAGGAGCAGTCCAGGCCGAGCAGGCGCGTCCGCGGGGATCATGCCGTCCCATTAACGCCCGTGCCCTCGCCGCGATCTTCCCTAAAGCGAGCGGCCAGCGGCGCAGCGCTCCACCGGTGAGGTAGGTTTCTGGCGCCGCCTTACGCTTTACCTCTCCTCCCCCTCCGGGCAGCTTCCTGGGGTGACCCAGACCCGCTTCGTCCTGCGGCTCGAGCAAGGCTTTGGCCTGGTCTACGACCGCCAGGTCCATGAATACCTGCGGATCGGCGCGGCCGACGCCCGCTTCCTGGCCTTGGCGCGGGCGATCGGCCGGCGCCCCGCGTCGTCGGCCCTGGAGGCCGAGGCCGGCCGGACCTACGCAGAAGGCCTGATCCAGGGCCTGATCGATCGCGACCTGCTGGCTCCAGAGGGTGAGTTCGACGCTCGGGTCGTGGAGCTGCCGCCCGCCGACGGGACCTACGGCGCGCCGCTGGCCGCCCATATCGGCCTGACCACGGCCTGCAACTTCGCTTGCCGCCACTGCTACTCGCGCTCCGGGAGGAAGTCGCCCGGGGAGCTCGAGCTTGAGGAGATCGAGACGATCTTGGATGAGCTGGCGGCGATCGGCTGCCAGCAGCTGGTCTTCGGCGGCGGCGAGCCCTTCTTGCGCAAGGACCTCCCCCGTTTGATCGGGCGGGCCAACGCGCTCGGCCTCGACAGCTACGTCCACACCAACGCCTCCCTGGTGACCCAGCCCATGCTGGACGCGCTCGCGGCCTGGCCTCCGACCGGGCTCACCATCAGCCTCGACGGGGCCACCGCGGAGGTGAACGATCAGGTCCGGGGCCCCGGCACCTTCGAGGCCACGCTGGCGGCGATGAGGATGATCCGCGAGCGCTACGCGCCGGGCTTCGCGATCTCGATGACCGTGACCAGCGCCAACATCGGCGACACCGTCCGGATGGTCGAGCTGTCCGCGCGAGAGGGCGCCGCGCTCCTCTTGCTCCGGCCGCCCTTCCCCGCCGGCAACCTGCTCGACAGCAAGCAGCTGATGGTCGATCTGCCCGCGTTTTGGACCGCGGTCGGGCTGGCCCAAGAGCGCGGGGCCGCGCTGGGGATGAAGGTGAACAGCCCCGCCGACGGCGGCGCGGTGCTGCCCAACGACTTCGAGGGCTTCGGCTGCATCGCCGGCCACGTGGTCATGGGCATTACGCCGACCGGCGCGATCACGCCCTGCCTCAACCTGCCGGACGAGTTCATCGCGGGGAACGTGCGCCAACGCTCGGTCCTCGAGACCTGGCGGGAGGGTGCTTCGTTTCGGGCGCTCCGGGCGCTCGAGCCGAACGACGAATGCAAGAGCTGCGAGCACTACGAGACGTGCCGCGGTGGCTGCCGGATCCGCGCGATCGACGCTGGCAACGGCGTCAACGGGGCCGACACCTGGTGCTACAAGAAGGCCGGCCGCGGCGTCACGCCCTTTGGCGTGCACCGAGAGCGGCTGCGCGTGTTGTCCTGAGGCGGCTCAGCTGCCGTAGCTGGAGCTGACCCGCACCGGACGCTGGTTGGCGATCGGATAGGCGGGCGACGTGGAGACTCCGTAGGAGGCGCGGACGACGGTCGGGTTCTTGGCCGTCTCGGCCGACTCAGCCGCGTACAGCGTCGTAGCGATCGGGGCCAGCGCAGGGTCTTTTTCCAAGAGCTCGCGGGCCCGGGCCGAGACCTGCCCGCGGTCCGCGAGCGTGCCGAGTTCGTGCACCAGCTGGCCGACCGCGCGGGACACCTTGTCGAGGCTCTCTTTGAGCAGCGAGGCCGGCACCAGCGCCAAGTACACCGGCGGCTCCGAGATCCCCTTGGTCGAGCCCTGGGCCGGCGGCTCATCCCAGACCTTCAGCTCCTCGGGCGTGCCCTTGCGCGTGGATCCGTAGCTGCTCGCGATCAGGCCCTGGCGCTTCATCTCGGCGCGCGCGTGGAAGATCAGCTGGTGGAAGACCTCGCCCGCCGGACCACCCAGCTTCAGCTCGTCGGCGGGCTGGAAGTAGTAGCTGGTCCCGAGCAGCGAGCGCACCGAGCCCGTGACCGTGCCGTTGAGGCCGACCTCGATCGGCGCTAGCGTCACCGAGGCGGTGGTGGTCTCCGAGCGCGCCTGCGGCCCCATCGTCGCGCGCAGCACGGCGACCAGCGCTTCGGCGGTGTCGTTCACCGTCTGGAAGGTCGACGCCAACCGCAGGCTGGGATGGCCGGAGGGGAGGCTCGCCTTCGGATCTTGGCCGACCAGCAGCTGCTCGGCCTTTGGCCCGAGCTCCGTCACGATCTGCTTCAGGATCCCCGCACGAAACAAGGAGGAGGCGTCGATGTAGTTGGCGAGCGCGTCCGCGACGGCGATGCCGTTTTCGGCCACCATGCGGATGGCCGAGGGAGCGACCCGCGCCAGCTCCTCACCCGGGGCATCCTTGATCTGCTGGAGGCCCGCCATCGCTTGGTTGGTGCGGGTGGTGACCGCGAGGAGCTTCTCCTCGTTGATCGTCCGGTCCGCGCCAAGGTAGTACGTCACGCTCTGGAGCGCATTGGCGATGCCGATCAGCTCCAGCCCCATCGCTCGCCACTGGTTGGTGACCTTCTCGCTGGGAGCCAGGTCGCGCCCGGTGATCCCGCCGAAGAGGGCCTGACGCCGGAGCTGCGAGACCGCCTCGGGGGTCAGGACCCCGTCTTGGGCCAAGGCGCGAACCGCCTGGATGCCCCCGTCGATGTTCTTGGCCGACTCCTCGTTGATCGAGTTGTCAGGGTTGAGCTTGAGACCCAGCGCCTCGAGCCGGGCCTTCACTTGCGCCTCGAGGAGCGCGGGGGCGTTGCCGAGTTTCAGATGGATGGCCATGACAGCTCCGGGTGGTTGGCGGCCGCGCGATAGGCGATGGCCAGGGTCTCGCTGAGCGTGCGCAGCGCGACTTGGGCGCGCAGCTGAGTGTTTCCGGCTCCGACGTCCGCGGCGCGGACCTCGGGCTCGACGCGCTCGAGGATCTGCGCGCTGAGCATGGTGGGCACCACGCGCGCGGCGGCGCGCCACAGGCCCTCGACGGCGAGGATCTCCTGGAGCGTTACGCCCCCGCCGAAGTCCAGGAGGCGACGGAAGTCGCGTGCGATCTCGAAGGTCTCATCGAGCGCGGGCTGATAGGTCGCGGCGGGCTGATCGCCCTCGCGCGCCTGGGAGAGCGCAGTCGCGACACGGTCCGCGGCGAGCGCCAAAGGGCGGGGATTCTCCATGAGGTGTGTCTAGCACACAGGTTCTGAGCTGTCCTGCCCTCTCCCGAAATCTATAAACGGCTGTTATCCTTTCCGTTCTCAGCGCAGCCGCAGGAGCTGTTCCCGTAGCTCGGTCGCGTCCGGGACCCGGTCGATCGCGTCCATCAGCACGGACCTGGCCTCCTCCGGCTTGCCGAGCCGCTCCTCCAATGTGGCCAGGAGCGCCACGGCCGAGGCTGCGTCCGGCTTGCGGGCGACCAAACGGCGCGCGATCGCCTCGGCCGCCTCGAGATCCCCGCCGTAGTCCGCGGCCAACTTGGCGAGGCCAAAGAGCGCGTCCGGTTGATCGGGCATCGCCTCGAGCGCGCGCTGAAAGGCCTTCGCGGCCTCCTCGGCCCGTCCCAGCGCGGCCAGGTCTTGCCCATACTCAACATGGGCGCTGGCCATGCCCGGAAAGCCCTCCGCCACCGCCCGGCTCCGGGCCAGCCAGGGGGGCTCGAGCAGGTGCACCTCGCTGATCATCGCCTCGAAGACCCGGTCATAGGCCTCCGAATAGCCGGCCGGCGCCGCCAAGACGATCGCGTAGCTGAAGTAGCCGCGGGTCACCAGGATGTTGCGGGTCCAATGAGCGCCGGCCCGCGACTCGAGGCGCACGATGAGCTCGACCGCGCGGTGGCCGTCGAGCTGACGCTCCTTGCGGGCCAAGACCTCGACGCCACCGATCGAGCCGTCGCGCTCGGCCGTCCGCAGATCGTGCGACAAAAACCGGCGTTCCAGGGCCTCCAAGGTGATCGGCCGATGCGGGTCCTTGCGGGCCCGGACGCCCAAGGTGGCGCCCAAGGTGTTGCCGATCGCCGCGTAGCCGAGGTGGTTCTCGCCGAGCGTCCAGCGCGAGGGATAGGCCACGCGAATCCCGCTGTCCTGCTCCACCAGCTCCTTGAAGGAGGGATCGATGGCGCGCAGGGCGGGCCCGGCGGCGAAGACCAGCGCCACGAGGCCGAGGCTGATCACGAGGGGCGCGTTGGAGCGCAGTCGGGACGGCTCTTGACGACCGAGCCGCAGCAGCTTCGGCTCGAGAAACAGAGCCACGAAGGCCCCGGCGACGAGGCCCCCGAGGTGCCCCCAGTTGTCGGTGTGCTGGGTGGCCAGGCCGACGTAGAGGATGAACAGCGCGTAGGGCAGGACCGCGCCGCCGAAGTAGCGCCGGTAGCGCCGCGGCAAGATGTCGGCGTATTTCGCGCCAAACACCGAGGCGGCCCCGAACAAGCCGAGCACGATGCCGCTGGCCCCAACCGAGGACTCGAGCGACATCCAGGCTGAGGTGAAGGTCGTACCGATGGCCGAGGCCACGAGGATCAAGAGGTAGTCTTGCTTGCGATAGGCGTTCTCGATGGTGCCCCCTACATTGAACAGGAAGACCATGTTGAACAGGAGGTGGAGGACATCGCGGTGCAGGAGGTTGGCGGTGAGGAGCCGCCAGGTCTGGCCGAGCTCGAAGATATTGGCCGAGACCTTGGCCCCCGCTTGAACCAGCGCGTCGACGTTGAGCGCCGGCGCCCGGCCCGCCAAGCCGAAAAACATGACGACCTCGATCAGCACCAGGACCAGCGTGATCACCGGGAAGCCGCGCAGCGTGAAGGTGCGGCTGAAGTGGATGCGCGCCGGCTCATAGAGCCGCCGAAACAGCTCCAGCTCGCGGGCGTCGACCCAGCGCTCACCGGTCAGCACCGGGAAGCGCACGGGAGTGTTGGGGGCGATATGACCCCGCCTGACGCGGCTCTCGAACTCGTCGAGGGACAGCGTCTCCTCGCCGGTTTCGGCGCGCACCGAGATCACCCCTCAACGATACACGCGCCTGAGGGCTTGGGGTGAACTGCCCGGGGACGAGCGAACCGACGATGTCCCACGGTAGGTCGACCGATGGGGAGGCGCCGAGGGATGCGGAATGAAGGGAGCATGCGCCGCTCGCTCGGTCTCATCGGCATCTTGGCCTTCGCCGCCTGCGGGCGGGGGGAAACGGTGGGGCTCACCGGAGACGGCGGACTCCCGGGGGCGGACGGGACGGTGTTCGTTCCGGCGGACGCCGACCTCGCCGATATCCTGATCCAAGACACCCCGAGCTTCCCGGACGACCAAGGCATCGTCGGCTTTGATGGGCCCATCTTCGACGTCGGCCTGAGCCCGGACGCTGGGGCGGACCCGGACGGTGACATCATCGATGTGGGCGCCAGCCCCGACGGCGCAGCCCCGGTCGACACCGGCATCGCCACCCCCGACACCGGCATCGCCACCCCCGACACCGGCATCATGACGCCCGACACCGGCATCATGACGCCCGACACCGGCATTGCCAGCCCGGATAGCGGCCTCCCCACCCCCGACGCCGGCGCCGGCTGCCAAACCAACATGGACTGCGGCGGTCGAACCCGGATCTGCGACGTCCCCACCGGGCAGTGCGTGGAGTGCGGGAGCAACATGGACTGCTTCGGCAACGGGGTCTGCGACGTGATGCACGGGCACACCTGCCAGCCGGCCTGCGGCGGCGGCATGCGCTGCTTCGGCGGCCAGGTCTGCGATCCGGCGATCAACGCCTGCGTCGATTGCTTGGCCGACACCGACTGCAACGGCGCCGAGGTCTGCAGCCCCCGCACGCACACCTGCGGGCAGTGCAACACCAACGCGGATTGCACCAGCCGCGTCGGCGCGCCCTTCTGCAACACCACGACCAGCGAATGCCAGGGATGCTTGAGCGGCTCCGACTGCCGCGCCGGTCAGACCTGCGAGCCGACGCTCCACACCTGCGTCTCCACCGGGACCCGCAGCCTCTGCGAGCCCTGCAACGCCGATGATCAGTGCGGTGGCCCCGCCGATCTCTGCATCGGCACCGTCACCGGCGGAGGCTTCCAGGATCGCAGCTGCGCGATCGACTGCACCAACCTGACCTGCCCCGCCGGCTTCGACTGCATCAGCGTCAGGAACAACACCGCCCGCCAGTGCCGGCCCTCCTACGCGATGCAGCAGCCGTCCTGCTTGGCGATCAGCCACCTCGGTCAGAGCTGCGTCTTTGACGCTGCCAACCAAGATCCGGGCTGCGGCTTTACCAATCGGCAGGACGCCCAGTGCGTGCTCTCCGCCGGCGGTGGCGGCGTTTGCACAATCTGGTGCAACAACCAAAACGACTGCCCAAGCGGCTTCACCTGCATGCAGTCGGGACCAGGCCAGACCGGTCTTTGCCTCTGAGAGACGGAGCGCGGATCAGTCGAAGACCGGCGACTCGGTGCGATTCCGGCCCCCGGCTTTGGCGTGATAGAGCCGCTGATCCGCGGCCTCGATCAGCGCGTCGGGGGTGAGCTTGCTACCGGCCGCCATCGACGAGATCCCGAGCGACATGGTGCAGGGGATGCGGCGCCCGTTGTGCACGATCTCGAGCTTCTCGATCATGCGGCGGATGCGCTCGGCCAAGATGACGGCCATCTCGGGCAGGGTGTTGCGGAGGATCAGCGCGAACTCCTCGCCACCGTAGCGGGCGAAGACGTCCTCCTTACGGATCATCCCCATCACCGAGCTGGCTACGATCTTGAGCACGAGATCGCCCGCCTGGTGGCCGTAGGTGTCGTTGACCTTCTTGAAGTGGTCGATGTCCATCATCACCAGCGACAGGGTCTGCTGGTGCCGCTGGCCGTAGGCGACCTCGCGATCGATCGCCTCCTTGAAGTAGGCCTTGTTGTGGGCCTCGGTCAGCGGATCCCGAGTCTTCGACTCGTACATCTGCTGCTGGAAGCGCTCGTCGAGGACGTCCTGGTGCTGAAACCGGAGGATCGTCCCCATGCCGAGCTGGATTTTGGCGCCGTCGTAGAGGGTCAGGACCTGGATGCGCTCGCCGTCGTGATAGGTTCCGTTGGTCGAGTTGAGGTCCATGATGATCCACTGCCCATCGCTGCGGATCACCTTGGCATGGCGGCGTGACACACCGTCGTCATCGAGACGAACGGTGGACTCAGGAGTGCGACCGATGAGGACCTCATCGCTCCCAAGCGTAAAGCTTCGACCGGACGACCGTCCCGACAACACGATGAGCGCCGCCGTTCGTTGCTTGTTCTCCGGCGTAATAACGGGAATGAAGCCAAACGCTTGGGTCGTCGTCGTGTCGACGTATTCGGATTCGTCGCTATGGTCGAGGAGTTCGTCTCCTTCGCTGGTCATCCCCCGCTCCGAGCCCATCGTACGCGAACGCCCCTCATGGCTTCAAACCTTCGACCACATCTCGAGGATTTTTTCCTGCTTATTGGTGCTAGCTCTCACTTCTGCCCCGGCTGCCGCACTTGGCTCCAGCGGAGAGCGGTGGACCCACCCGGCGTCCCTGGCCCCGCTGGAAGACGCACAGCTCCTAGGGATAACGCCCCTTGGGCACGTGCTGGCGCGGACCCGGACCGCGAGTGGGGCCCTACAGATTCGGGAATGGGTCCCACCCGCCGGCCCCCTGCGCGTCCTCCCCTCCGCGGACCGCGAGACGCTGATGCTCCTTCCGGCCGAGCAGCGCTCCCGCCTGTCCCTGCGGAGCCTGCCGGCGCTGGGCGGGCGTCCCGTCCAGACCCTCGTCGCCACGCTCGGGATCGGTGAACGGGGCTGCGCCGGCCTCGGCCCGACCATCGAGGCGGAGCTCGCGCCCCTGCCCCCGGTCCGAGTGGCCCGGCTCCGGGGGCCCTTTGCCGCGGGGCGCTACCTGATCCTCGAGCTCGAGCTCGAGGGTCACCGCAGCATCGAGGCGCTCGACGCCGCCGAGCTGGACGCGGGGATGACGAACCGCGCAGCGCTGGCGGCCTACGGCCTGGGCTGCAAGACGCTGGCGCGAGCGCTGTGGGAAGAGGCCTTGTCGATCGACGGCCGCTATGGAGATGCCGCCTACAACCTGGCCTGCATCAGCGCCCTCGCCGGCGACTTGATTGGCGCGCAGGCTTGGCTCGATCTCGCGCTCCGCATCGACCCGCAGCGCTACCAGCGGCTGATGAAGTTTGATCCGGACCTCGAGGCCCTTCGCCGCTAGAACGCGCTGACCGACCGCGGCGAGGCCGGCGAGGGCGACTTCTAGGAGCGGTGATTTTTGCTAGGAATTGCCGCGCCACAAGGTTAGGACGGGGCCGAAGATGCGGATCCGTCCGGCAATCCTCCTCGTTTTCCTAGGCCTCGCCGGCCTCGGCGCGACCTGCAAGGGCCAAAAAGGCGACACCCCGGATATCGCGAAGATCCCGTCCAGCCCGCCGCCGGTGCCATCCGATCCTGCCAAGAAGCCGCTGGCCGTACCCGAGCTCCCCGGCCTCGATCTGGCGCGGATCCGGCCGGAATCCCGCGTAGAGCTGATGCGGATCTTGAACGAGAACTTCTGCTACTGCGGCTGCCCCCGGACCATCGCCGCCTGCCTGGCCAGCAAGGCCGACTGCCCCTGCGTGAAGTGCTCGGAGCGGATGAAGAACTTCGTGGTGCAGCTCTTCGAGATCGGGATGAGCACCCAGGAGATCGAGGCCTCGCTGCTCGAAGGCTTCTCCGAAGGCTACAACGGCCGCGAGCAACGCTTCGACCTCAAGGATCGCCCGAGCAAGGGCCCCGAGAACGCCAAGTACACCTTGGTCGAGTTCGCCGACTTCCACTGCAGCCACTGCAAGGCGGCCTTTGAGCCCCTCTCCGAGCTGGTGAAGAGGCACCCCGACGTGCGCCTGGTGTACATCTACTTCCCGCTCGGTGGTCCGGACGCGCCCGGCGTGCTCGCTGCGGAGGCCGCCGAAGAGGCCCGCCTCCAAGGCAAGTTTTGGGAGCTGTCGAGGCTCCTGTTCGAGTACCAGCACGCCCTGGAGGAGGAATCCCTCCTCAAGTATGGGCGCGAGGTCGGGATGGATGAGGCCAAGCTCAAGACGGCGCTCACCAAGCACACCCACCTGGCCCGCGTGCTGGACGCCAAGAAGATCGGGGTGGGCGTGAACGTCGAATCGACGCCGACCATCTACGTCAACGGGCGGCCCTTTGGGATGCCGCGAACTTTGGATGCGCTCGAGATGCGGCTCGAGATGGAAGACGAGCGCGGGCGCTGCGAGTAGTGAGGTTTTATTCCATGAGATCGATGCTCCTGACGACGATGGCTCTCCTCTTGGCAGTGAGCGCGGCCTCCGCGGAAGAAGAGAAGAAGAAGCCTCCTTTCGCCGATGGAACGGCCACTCCGTCCCCGGGGGCGACCGGCGACAAGAAGGGCCCACCCTTCGCCGATGGGTCCAAGAAGGACGCGCCCAAGCCGGAGCAGCGCACCTGGAACGTGATCCAGCAGACCGAGAAGCAGAAGTTCGCCTTCGCGGTCGAGATGAAGCCGGGCATCCCGGACCCCGATCAGCTGACCGAGGTGGTCATCAGCGCCAGCGCGATCCCGCCACGGCCGGACCCGGTCTTTGGCAGCCAGATCCCGCTGGAGGGATCGCGCATCGTGGTCGAGGTCCAAAACCCGGCGGGACAGCTGGTCGGGCGCTACCTCACGCACGCCATGCCCTTCGCCAAGGGACGCTTTGGCTTCCACGTCACTCCGTCCCAGGAAGGGATCTACACCCTGGCGATCCGCGGCCGAACGGCCAAGGGCGACGCCTTCAGCGCCGACGTGAAGCTCCCGGTGAAGGTGTGGCCGCTGCCCACCGAGCTGCAGGGCAACGGCGAGAAGACCGAAGGCGGCGGGCGCCGTGGCCCGATCGTCGGAAACTGAACCGGAGCGCCCAATGAGACTCAAGCACATCGCTCTCCTCTCCCTGCTCTCCTCCTCCTCGGCCTTCGCCGCGGGCACCGTCGACGAACGGCCCCAAGTGGGCGACCCGGTCAACGGCAAGAAGCTCTACGACAAAGAGTGCGGCGCCTGCCACGGCGACGGCGGCTCCGGCGGACGCTCGGGCGTCGCCTTGCGCGACTCGGGCCGGATGAACCTCCTCCGCGACGACCAGCTCTACGCGATCCTCAAGACCGGGGCGGGCGTGAAGAAGGAGCCCAACCACAAGTTCGAAGGGAAGCTGAGCTACCTCGAGCTATGGGATGTGGTGGCGTACCAGAACACGCTGCACCTCGAGATCGGCGAGTTCTTCCCGGACGCCACCCACTACGTGGCCAAGGACTACGACATCGACGAGAACGGCCTCAAGCGCATCGAGAAGGCCATCGGCAAGCGCCCCGAGGACAAGCGCGCTTCGGTGTTCACCTTCTTCAAGAAGGCCGGCATGGAGCCGGTGATGGAGTACGTGCCGCAGGATCCGATCAAGCTCGACCACCTCAAGAAGAAGGAGAAGATCGGATACCTCATCTTCCTCCCGCTCAAGACGGTGGGCTTCGACGGCGAGGCCGGCGTGGCGATGGACCAAGAGGGGAAGATCCGGCGCGTCTTGGTGCACCGCTCGATCCCGAACGCGGAGCTCCTCAACAAGTCCTTGTCGCGCTTTGAAGGCCTCGGAAAGAAGGGCCAAAAGGAGCCTCTCAAGCCCGGCGGAGACAAGAACCTGGCCAAGATCGCCGAGGATCTCTACCCGGTGTACCTGCGGGCCATGGAGAGCGCGACCATGTACGATCGTGACGAGAGCGAACGGACGTGGGCTGACTCGGAGTGAGCGGTCGCCCGCACCTCCTCTTCATCTCTGGCACTGCGCTCACCGGCAAGAACGGCTCGAGCCACGTCGAGCGCAGCTTGGCAGCGGCGCTGGCTCCGCGCTTTCAGATAACCCTCCTCAGCCGCGACGCCGCGCCCCTCGCGGGCCAGCCCTTTCATCACCAGGTGTACCGGCGGCCGTCGAGCCGGGAGCTCGGGGCGGTGCTGTGGGCGGGCCGCGTGGGGCGCCGGATCGCCGAGATCGACGCCGAGCGTCCGATCCAGCTGGTGCACGCCTTCGGCTTCTTTCCGGTGGCGCTGTACGCGGCGCGCAGTGCGGCGCCGCTGGTCCTGACCCACCACAACATGGAGCTGTGGCCCCGCGGGAGGATCGCGCGACGCCGGACCCAGGCCGCGCTGAGCCGGGCCACGACGATCGTGTGCCTGAACGCGCTCCAAGGGCGGCGGATCGCGGCCGAGGCCGGCATCGCCGAGGATCGCCTGGTGGTGATCGAGAACGGCGTCGATGAGCCAGCGGAGCAGGACCCTGGTTTGGCCCTCCCCCCACGCTATTGGCTGTTTGCGGGCCGTTTTGAAGCCGCCAAGGGCCTGGGCCTCTTGCTCGACGCGCTCGAGGCGATCCCTGCGCCGGTGCGGCCCGCCCTCGTGCTGGCGGGCGAAGAACGCGGCGGAACGATCCTCAGCGATCGGGCCCGCGCGCTCGGCGCCACCGTGACGGGCTGGCTGCGCCGCGAGGCCCTGAGCCACGTGCTGCGGCGCGCGGAGGGCCTCGTCTTTCCGAGCTTCAGCGAGGCGAGCCCGCTGCTCCTCCTCGAAGCTCAAGCGGCGCGGGTCCCGGTGGTCGCGCACGCCTTGCCGGAGCTGGAGGGCGCCCTCCACGACGCCGAGGGTGCGCTGGCGGAGCTCATCACCCCCGGGGACCAGACCGCTTGGACGCGCGCGCTCTCGGATCCGCGCGACCGGCGCCAGACGGACCAAGGCCGCATCGAACGAGCGGCCCTTCGCGCGCAGGGGCTCCGCTGGCCGGCCGTCGCGGAGCGCTACGCCGCCGTGTACCAAAAAGCCCTCGGGCTTGCCTAAAAGAGCCCTAAAGCCGAAAGTCGAGCGGTGGCCTCTCCCCTCGCTCCAGTCCCGGTCGAAGGGCCGTTGACCGAGGAAGAGGTCGAGCTCTTTGGCGAGTATTCGCAGCTGGTCCCCATCGTGATCCAAGGCGAGATCTTGCCGGTCCCCGAGAAGAACACCGTGCTCCGGGCGCTGCAGTACCTGGAGCTCCACAGCCAAGCCGTGCGGATGGATTGGGGACGCTACTGCTGGAACAACACCAAGGGCTGCTGCGAGATGATCTACCGGGTCAGCGACCAGGAGCCCCAGCTCGGTCGGGCCTGTCAGGTCGAGGCCTGCGCGGGCCTCGAGATCCTGGAGCTCCCCAAAGGCGGACGCAAGCCGTGACCATGGCGCGGGTGGATGCAGCGTCGGTGCGGCGCGCGCGGCAGGCGCTCGTGGCCGCGCTCGGCACTGAGAAGGTCCTCGACGATCCGGACCTGCTCCCCAAGTACGGAGAGGACTACTCCTTCTCCGGCGTGTTTCTCCCCGATCTCGTGGTGCGAGCCGACTCCGCCGCCGATGTGCAGACGGTGTTTCGAGTCGCCACCGAAGAGAAGGTGCCGGTCACGCCCCGCGGCCTGGGCAGCGGCAAGTCCGGAGGCGCCCTCCCCTTGGCCGGCGGCATCGTGCTGGCCATGGAACGCATGAAGCGGGTCAAGGAGATCTCGGCCCCCGACATGCTGGCGGTGGCCGAGCCCGGCATCATCACCGGCGACTTCATGAAGGCGGTGGAGGCCGAGGGCCTGTTTTATCCGCCCGACCCGAACAGCCTGAACATCTCGAGCCTGGGCGGCAACGTGGCCTGCAACGCGGGAGGCCCCCGGGCCCTGAAATACGGGGTCACGCGCAACTATATCCTGGCGCTGGAGGTCGTGCTCCCGACCGGTGAGCTCCTCCGCATCGGTCGCCGCACGCTCAAAGGCGTCACCGGCTACGATCTGGTGGGGCTCTTCGTCGGCTCGGAGGGGACGCTGGGCGTCATCACCGAGATCACCGCCAAGCTAGTGGGCCTGCCGACGGCGGTGGAGACCGCGCTCGTCTCCTTCCCGGACGCCGAGACCGCCACTGTGGCGCTGGCCGAGGTCTTCCGCCGCGGGCTGGTGCCGCGCACGCTGGAGCTGCTCGATCGCCATGCGCTGGACGCGGTGAGGAAGAAGACGCCCGGCCGCTTCCCCGAAGGCGCTGGGGCGGTGCTCATCGTGGAGACCGATGGGCGAAGCTCCGAGCTGGCCATGGAGGAGCTCGAGCGCATCGCCAGCTGCTGCCTGGAGCGGTCGGCCATCGACGTCTTGGTCGCCCAGGACGCGGCGCAGCGGGAGCGCATCTGGGAGCCGCGGCGGGTGCTGTCGATGACCTTGGCCGAGACCGCGCCGAAGAAGATGTCCGAGGATGTGGTGGTGCCCCGCTCGCAGATCCCGGCCCTCCTCCGGGCGGCCGAGCGGAGCTCAAAGACCCACGGCATCCGAGTGGCGACCTATGGCCACGCCGGAGACGGCAACTTGCATGTCAACGTGCTGTACGCCGAGCACGAGAAGGACCGCGCCGATCGCGTGGTCGCCGAGATGATGGAGGCCACCGTCGCCCTCGGCGGGACCATCTCGGGCGAGCACGGCATCGGCCTCACCAAGCGCGAGTTCATCTCGCTCGAACAGAGCGAGCCCTTGATCGCGCTGCAGCGCCGGATGAAAGCGGTCTTCGACCCGGCCCACATCCTGAACCCGGGGAAGATCTTTCCCTCCCGAGGTACCCGTGAGTGACATCATCAAGCCGGCCTCACCGCTGAATCTCGCCCCGGAGGCGCTGACCGCGCTGCCGGTCTTCCCGCTGCCGGGGGTGCTGCTCCTCCCGGGCACGCTGATCTCGCTGCACATCTTCGAGCCCCGCTACCGGCGCATGATGGAGGATGTCCTCGAAGGGCATCGCGCGATCGCGGTGGCCATGCTCAATGAGCGAGGACCGCCCGATCGCTTCGGCCGACCGCCCGTGCATGGCGTGGCGGGCGTGGGCGTGGTGCGGCGCTCGGCGCGCCTGCCCGACGGCCGCTACAACATCCTGCTCGAGGGGGTGCTGCGGGCCACGATCGGGGAGGAGATCGACCCCGTCTCCTCCATCCCCTACCGCCGAGTGCGGGCGACGCCGCTGGTCGACGTGGAGCGCTCGCCCAAGGACGAGCTCCTCACCCTCGCCCACGCGCTCCGGGCGCTGTGCTCGCAGGTCGTGGGTGAGCTCGGCGGCGCGGACCCCGAGGTGATGGAGCGCCTCTCGGAGATCCATGAGCCGGGGACCCTCGCCGATATGGTCGCGGCGGCCGCGCTCCAGGATCCCGAGGAACGGCAGCGCATCTTGGCCGAGCCGGACGTGGGCAAGCGGATCGAGATCGCGTCGGGCGCCTTGGGCGCGCTGATGCTGCGGGTGCATGAGAAGAACCGCCGGTCCGAGCCGCCGGGCTGGGGCGTGGGCTCGGGGCTCGCGTAGGGGCGGACGGGCCGGGGCCGGAACGACGAAGCGACGAAGCGACGGAACGACGGAGCGACGGAACGGCCGGGCGTCGGTGGGGCCTCCGCCCGGGCGAGGGCGAGGCCGTCGCGCGGGCCGATGACCAGCGGTCCTCGCGGGACGGAAAACAACGGCGGGCGGTTGGTTGCCCGCGCTCGGCGCGCTGCTCATCCTCAGGTTTAGCGGTGGATCATCTCGTCGCCTATTCGACGCTGGCCATGACCGTCGGCCTCGCCGTCTCGAGGCCCCGGATCGGGCGGAGCGCGTTTCACATCACGCCCGGCATCGCCGCCGTGCTCGGCGTCCTGGTGCTGCTGCTGGCGGGCATGCTGCGGCCAGAGGATCTGTGGGCCGCGGCCAAGATCCAGTGGCGACCGCTCCTGTCCCTCTCCTGCGTCATGCTCATGACCGGCGTCGTGAAGGAGGTCGGCGCCTTCGAGCGGATGGCCCGCGCGATCGAGGCCGAGGCGCGGCGGGCCGGGACGTCGCGGGCCTTCAACCTCGTATTCGCGGCGAGCGTGCTGACCGCGGCGGTCCTGAACAACGACGCCGCGATCATCCTGCTCACGCCGGTCGTCCTCACGCTGGCCCGGCGGCTCCACCCTGGCCGTCCCCAGGTCGTCGAAGCCTTCGCCTTCGCCGTCTTCCTCGCGCCCGGCGTTGCTCCCTTCATCATCTCCAATCCGATGAACACGGTGGTCGCGGAGGTGGCCGGGCTGAGCTTCAACGCCTACGCGGCGATCATGGGCCCGATCTCGCTGGTCGGTGCGGTGCTGACCTTTGTCATCCTGCGCCTGTACTACCGCCAGATCCTCAGCGCCGACGGGGGAGCGCTCGCTCCCCAGCCCCTGCCCCCCCGCAGTCCGGCCGAGCGCCCGGCCCTGGCCCTGCTCCTCGCGGTCTTTTTGGCCTATCCCGTCATGGCCACCTTCGGGGGCCCGATCTGGTGGGTCGCCCTGCTCGGCGCCGTGGGCTCGCTCTTCATCGCGCGCTGGTATCGCGTTGCGCCACTGCCCCGGATCGCTACGCATCTCTCCGTCGATATCTTGGCCTTCTTGTGGGGTGTCTTTCTCGTCGTGGCCGGGCTGCGCAGCGTGGGTTTGGTCGAGCAATTGAGCCACTTTTACGGCGCGTCTGGGCAGAACCTCGGCCTCATCGGGCTCACCAGCGCGCTCGGCTCCGCGGTGGTCGACAACCACCCGATGTCGATCCTCAACCTGATGGCGCTCCAAGGTAGCCCCGATCCGCGGCCGCTGTTGGCCGCGCTGATCGGCGGCGACATCGGCCCGCGGCTCCTCCCGATCGGCTCCCTGGCGGGGTTGCTTTGGCTCGATCTCCTCCGCCGTGGCGGCTTCGAGCTCGGCACGCGCAAGTTCATCCAGCTCGGCGCGCTGACCCTGTGGCCGACCTTGGCGGCGTCGCTGCTGCTCTTGTGGTGGGCGGCTTAGTCCTAGGGCTTGCCGTCGTCGTCCAGCAGGTGGCCGAGGCGGGCGCGTTTGGTCGCGAGGTAGCGCGCGTTGTGGATCGAGGGGCGGATCTCGATGGGCTCGCGCCGCAGCACCTTCACGCCGTACGCCTCGAGTCCGTCGACCTTCTTGGGGTTGTTGGTCATCAAAGACACGCCCTGGACACCGAGGCACTTCAGCATATCCGCAGCGATGTCATAGCTGCGCAGGTCGGCCTCGAAGCCGAGCTGGTGGTTGGCGTCGACGGTGTCCAAACCCTCGGCCTGGAGCGCGTAGGCGCGGATCTTGTTGCCGAGGCCGATCCCTCGGCCCTCTTGGCGCAGGTAGAGGATGACGCCGCCTTCGGGGCGCTCGCTGGCCCGCTCGATCGCCCGCTCGAGCTGCTCGCGGCAGTCGCACTTGGTGGAGCCGAAGACCTCAGAGGTGAGGCATTCGCTGTGGACCCGGACCAAGACGTCCTCGGGCCGGGCCAGCGCCTGCCCGTAGACGAGCGCGACGTGCTCTTTCTTGGGGTCGTCCTTCTGGTGAAACACCACCACCCGCACCGGACCGTGCAGGCTCGGAATCTCGGCTTCAGAGTAGCGGATCACGCTGCCGGCCCCAGACGCGCGGACCTCTGGAGAAGCCTCACGCGCGGTTGACTTTTTAGGGCCCACTACAGCGGACGCTAGGGCCCAGATCCTGGAGAGTCAACGGCGCTTGACGGCGGCGGGCATCCCCGGCTTCGTGTCGGCAGTGGCGCGGCGCGAGCGACCAAAACACCCGCGTGGAGCGCGCGCCCCGCTGGACAGGCCCCGCGCAGAAGACGCGGTCCGATCGTTCCTAGAAGCCTTGGGCCAGGACCCCGCCGATCCCGCGCTGCGCGACACCCCGAGCCGGGTCGTGACGGCCTGGAGCGAGGTCCTGCTCGGAGGCTATGGCGTCGACCCGGTGGAGGCGCTGGGCGAGACCTTTCCGCTGACGGCCAAGGGCCCGGCCTCGAGCGTGGTGGTGACGGGGATCCCGCTCTTGTCGATGTGCCCGCACCACCTCCTGCCCCTCCACGGCTCCGCCTCGCTGGCTTATCTGCCGCGGCGAAAGCTCCCCGGCTTCGGCCGCTTGGCTGGCTTCGTCGACGCCTGGGCCCACCGCCTCGTGCTGCAGGAGGATCTCACGCGCTCCATCGCGGCGGACCTGCAGCGCGCCCTAGACGCCCGGGCCGTGGCGGTCCGCCTGGACGCCCGGCACTTCTGCGTGGCGGTGACCGAGCCCGCCAAACAAGACGCCCGCTTCATCACCACCGCGCTGGCCGGCGAGGGCCGGGCAGCCCAGGCGCTGCTCAGCGAGATCCACGCGGCGTTGGCCGAGCCGAGGGCCTCGGCGCCGAGTTCCCCGAGGGCCCCGAGGCAGAGATGATCCGGGCCCGGGCAGCGCTCTTCCTCGGCCTGTCGCTGCTGGCGGCCACGCCCCCGGGTCCTGCGGCGGCCGCCGGCAGCTACGATCCCGACCTGGAATACCGGGCGATCACCACGCCGCACTTCTACGTGGTCTACGCCACCGGCTATGAGCACATCGGGCGGCGCACCGCCCAGATCGCCGAAGATCTCTTCCCCTACTTGGCCCGCCGCTACCGCTACGAGCCGAGCGGGCGCATCACGATCGTCATCAACGACCAGACCGACACCGCCAACGGCAGCGCCGCAGTCTCGCCCTTCAAGCTGGTCACCCTCTTCGTCACCGCGCCGACCGAGGTCTCCGGCCTAGAAGACTACGATGACTGGCTCCAGGCCGTGGTGGTGCACGAGCTCTCCCACGTGTTCCAGCTCGACATGGTCTACGGCCTCCCGGTCGTCGGTCGCTGGCTCTTTGGCAAGTACGTGGCGCTGAACCAGTACACGCCGGCCTGGGTGACCGAGGGGTTGGCGGTCTACGAGGAGACCGTCTCCTCGGGCGCGGGGCGGGGACGCTCCAGCTACGTCGACATGGTGCTCCGGACCGCGGCGCTCGAGGACCGCTTCCCGGCGCTCGATGAGGGCTACCGGAGCTATTCGATCTGGCCCTTCGCCAACGTGGCTTACTTCGTCGGGGGACGCTTTCAGCTGTGGCTCGCCGAGAAGTTCGGCGAGGAGGCCTTGCTCCACTACCACCGCGCCTACGCCTCGACCCCTATCCCGTATTTGTCGGTGCTCTCGGCGGAGATCGCCTTCGGCTCGACCATGGAGTCCTTGTGGGCGCGCTTTGAGCTCGAGACCAAGGCCGACGCGCTCCTCATGCTGGGCCGGGTCCAAAGCTCCACCCTGGGCCAGACCTTGCCCGAGCGCCTCACCCGCTACGGCGGTGATCTCTTGGGGCCTCGGATCACGCCCGACGGTAAGTCGATCGTGTACTCGACCTTCTCCCCCACCGATGGGCGCCGCATCCGCCGCATCCGGATCGACGGCAGCCACGACGAGGCGCTGGTCAACGATGTCTTCTCCGACTCGATCAGCTTCTCGGCGGACGGCCAGGCCTTCTACTTTCAGCAGCTCGAGATCAACCAGCGCTACTACTTCCACAACAAGCTCTTCCGCTACGATCTGCGGAACGGGGCCATCGCCGAGCTCAAGATCCCGGCCGAGGAGGCCGTCGGCTTCCTGGCGCCTTCGGGGGCACCTCGCGCGCGCGACCCCGATGCCTCGCGCGACGGCCAGCAGCTGGTCTTCGTGCAGACGCCGTACGGAGCCAACCAGCTGGTGCTGGCCCGGCTCGACGACGACGGCGTCACGATCCATCCGCGGGTGATCTTGCCGCCGGTCCCCGACGTCACCATCACCAACCCCCGCTTTTCCCCGGACGGGACGCGCATCGCGCTCTCGCGCATGCAGGGCGGGCGCCGCGACCTCATCGTGGTCGACACCGCCGGCCAGCTCCTCCTCGAGGTCACCCGCGACCGCGAACAAGACATCCAGCCGACCTGGTCGCCGGACGGCCGCTTCCTCCTCTTCGCCTCCGATCGCGGCGGTATCTACAACCTCTACGCCTACGAGCTGGCCACCGACGTGCTGCGCCAGCTGACCAACGTGATCAGCGGGGCCTATCAGCCCAGCGTCTCTCCAGACGGGCAGACGCTGGTCTTTCGCGGCTACTCGGCCGACGGCTTCGATGTCTACAAGATCCCCTTTGTGCCCGAGGCGGGCCGGGCCGTGCCGCGGGCCTTGGATCCGGTGCTCGCCCGCGACGATCTCCCGCGGCGCTGGCCCGAGAAGCGGCCCGACGTCCCGCCGCTGCCGCCGCCCGCGCCGCCCAAGGATGCGCCCTTGCTCCCGCTGCCCCCAGGCTTTGAAGAAGGTCCTTATTCGGCCGTAGGGAGCCTCCTTCCCTTCCACGACAACTGGAACCTCTTGCCCAACGTCAGCGTGAATGAGCGCGAGCTGTTCGGGCAGCTGACCACGGTCGGGGCCGACGCGCTCGAGACCCAGAGCTATGTCGCCTGGATGACCTACGGCTCGGCCACCAACTTCGTCGGAGGTGGCCTGGCCTACTTCAATGACCAGCTCGAACCCACCCTCTCCCTCTCGGCGGCCACCGACGTCCGGACCTTCTCCTTGCGCAACCACGCCGGCGACTTTCTGAGCACCTACGATGAGCAGCGCTACGTGGGGACGGTGGGCATCTCGCTGCCCCTGCTCCAGCGCCACCTCATCTCCTTTGGCTACATCTTCGAGCACCGGCTGCCGTGGCGAGCGCTGAGCGAGGAGGTGCTGGCCCAGGCCCGTTCGCTGCCCGCGGGCGGCAACTACGCGCGGGTGCAGCTCGGCTATACCTACAACAACACCCGCGCCTTTCCGTATTCGATCTCCCGGGAGCGCGGCTTCTCTGCGGCGATCGCCATTCAAGGCCTGTCCAAGGGCCTCGGGAGCGACTACGAGCAGCTCGTCATCTCCGGCGAGCTCCGGCACTACCTCACGATCCCCTTCCGCTCCCGTTACCTCCAAAACCACGTGCTGGCCTCGCGCCTGGCGATGCGGCTCAGCGCGGGCAACGATCTGGCCGACATCTTTCGGATGGGCGGCGTCGTCGGCCAGTCGATCTTGACCACCAGCACCCAGGACTTCTTCCCGCTGCGAGGCCTCCTGACCGCCGGCTTGTCGGGCACCGCGCTCCTCAACGGGAGCGTGGAATACCGCGCCCCGATCTATCGTTTGGAGCGGGGCCTTGGCTCCTGGCCGATCGCGCTGCGGGTGCTCCACGCCGCGGTCTTCGCCGACTTTGGCCGGGTGTTCGACACGCTCAAGCCCGACTTCAGCGGGGGCTTTGGTCCCGCCCTGAGCGATTTCTTCTCTGGTTTTGCGCTGGGCGCCGGGGCCGAGCTGCGGGCGGACGTGCTCCTCGGCTTTGTCGTCGACCTCGAGCTTCGGCTCGGCTACGGCCACCTGCTCTACGCCCCCTTCTCCGGGCTCGACGGCAGCGGGTTCTACTTCCAGATCGGCTCGACATACTGAGGCGTTGGCGATAACGCCAAGGACATGCGGAGTACCTCCTGGGCCCTGGTCGGTGCGCTCTCCTTGGCCGCCTGCCATCAGGAGCGCATCGAGGCCCCTACGGCGGTCGCTGCGGTCGCCCTGGCCACCAGCCCCACGAGCGTCAGTATCCGCTTCACGGCCCCGATCGACGCTCGCAGCGTAGGCTCGGGCCTGGCGGTGCAGCCCCTGTTTCGGGCCTCCGCTGAGCCCCTGCCGGTCGAGGAGGTCCGGGTGGAGGGCGACACCTTGACCCTGACCACCGCCTCCCAGCGCGGGGGGCAGGTCTACGCGGTCCTGCTCGGCGCCCTCAGCTTCACCGGCATCGCGGCGGCCGACGCGCCCACCCAGGTCAACTTCGTGGGTTATGGGACCGCACCGGTGCTCATCCGCCTGGATCCCCGGGGCCGGGTGGTGCCAGGGCCGCTGTCCTTGCTCCTGACCGCCAGCGAGGACGGGACCCCCAGCGACGAGCTGCGCGCTCGGCCGCTCAGCGCGGACAGCAGCGGCGTATACACCGCCACCGTGAGCCTGCGGATCGCGCTCGATCACACCTACGGGGCCCGGGCGGTCGTGGCGAGCGATCAGCGCGAGGCGGGCGCCTTGACCACCTTCACGGTGACCTCGACTGCGCTCGTGGTGGTGGAGCTCTCGCCGCGCTTGCCCCTGGTGCCGGAGTTCGATCCGCCGGTCGACCTGAGCCCGGGCGACGGCAAGGCCCCGGTGCGGATCATCCTCGACGATCGCTTGGGGCGCGCCTTGGTTCGGCCAGCGCTGCGGGTCTCGCTCGACGACGCCGGTGCCTTTGATCTTTCCCTCTCCAAGCTGGCGACGGCCCGGCCCGTCCCGGGCAAACCGCGCGTCTACGAGGTCTTGCTCGAGGCCAAGGTGGACCCGGCGCGGCGCCTCGATGGAACGACCGCCGACACCTTCCCCTACGTGAGCTTCCTGGTGAACAAGGGCGAGGACGTCAACGAGCGGGGGGTGAACTTCGTGATGCCGGAGGAGGCCCCCAAGCTGATCATCCTGCCCATCGGCAACCCCAATCTGGTTCCGGTGACCTTTCGGGTGGACGTGACGGACGCGATCCTCGAGCCGAACCCCAGCGTGCGCGGCGTCTACCCCGGCGAGGGCGTCTTCCTCACCGGCGAGTTCGCGGTGGCCGAGGATGCGCTCGGGCGCCTCGCCTCGGACACCTTCAGCGGCGGCGAGCGCCCGGCCCTCGAGATGGAGGAGCGCCCCGACGCGCCGGGGATCTACGAGCGAACGATCTTCCTCTCCCCCAACCGGCCCTACGGCTGGAAGGTCGTGCGCTGCCCGAGCGGCCTCGGCTGCGCGGAGCTCAACCGCCACGTGCTCTCCTCGGGGCGCGCCTTCCCGACGGTGATGAAGAACCTGGTCACGGCGAACGTCGACGCCGCGCTCTCCCCCACCACGCGCCTCATCGACCCCGCCGATCGGGCCCACGTGATGCTCGCTGGCGGCCAGGTCGCCGACTACTCGGCGGCACGCGTCTCGGAGACGGG
>Ga0154020_10001848_pt1 | contig 25905 bp, 36 predicted proteins | sample Klosneuvirus_201_FD_109709 | JGI IMG/M metagenome (GOLD analysis project Ga0154020, IMG submission 109709) | Active sludge microbial communities from wastewater, Klosterneuburg, Austria - Klosneuvirus_20160825_MG | ecosystem: Engineered > WWTP > Aerobic digester > Activated sludge | place...
CGAGCGGCCGCAAGCATCACTTGCCATGCGCGTTCATCGTGATATGGGGCGTGTGTGTCTGGAATAATCAAAACCCGCTCTAAGCCGCCCGAGCGGGAAACGGCCGCCGTTTTCGGAGTTTCTTCCCGAAACACGGGCGGGGCTCGCATGGGCGTCGGTTCATCCGCGGGTGCTGTTTCACGTGCAAAAATCGGAGCTTCTTTTGATTGCCGGATGTTTCGGCAATCTGCACAGACGTTGCGCCTGTACTGTAGCCCTGATGCTTTTGTTTCTAAGGTGAACCGTTCAAGTGGCTTACTACAGGCGCAGCGTGTGCAAGTCTTGTTTAGCATCTTCGACAGTCTAACAAGATTTAAAATTCAAATCCCACAGACCCCCCCACAGAACCGGTATGAACTATCCAAGCGCCTAGGAACAAAGGGGAATTCAAGATTCTGCGTTCATAGTGAAGCCCGCCCGCCACACCGCGGCTGTTCAGCCCTTCGATAAAAGCGGGCCTTCCGTCGTAGCCCACTAGCAGCGAAATGTGATTCTGTTTTAAGGGGGTCTCTTCTTTTCTTGAGGCTTCGACCGCGCGGTCAACATAGACGATTTTTTCACGTTCAGTCGTAGCGCTGGCTTCTTTGGTCGTGTCTTCTTTGGTGTCAGTCTTTTCGACCGTGCGTTCTGTCACTGTCCCATCGGGCGTGACAGTGCGGTCACGATAAACGATTTTTGTCTCGGCTTTCGCGACCTTCTCAACTTCGACCGTGACAATTTTTTCAACGATTTTGTCTTGATAAACAACGCGCTCTTTATACTCTGTCTGCACCAGAGGCTTAACCGTCAAACGCCCGATGAAGAACCCGCCTAGTGCAAGGCAAGCCAGGCCAACTTCACGCCAGTGGTTCTTCAGAAACTCCCAAAACTTCGCAAGCGCGGACATAGTATTTCTCCCGATCTGATAGCCCGTTGTAGCCACCGTTGATGGCTTTGGTGATTCCCTTAAGATCGCCCGCGTCCGCTTTGGAGTTCAGACCCCGCGTGTTCCAATACCAAGCCGCTACCTGAAACCCAATCTCAGCCGTGGCAGCAAGGGCAGGGTGCGCAATGAGGTCCACCCCTAGGGCTTGCCCTGCCTTGATGTAGTTCGCGCGCCCGGTGAGCTGTATAGGCCCGCGCCCCTTGAAGCGTTTGCCGTCCCCCGGCTGTGTGTTCCCCAGGTCCTTGCGGCCCTCGTATGCGGAACCGTCTGCGATCTCTTCCATCCAACGGAACTCACCAGATTCGTGCGCAAGTTGCGCAAGGAACGCCGCGCAGCGCTTGGGGGTGTTGATGTCGGCTTTCAACATCGCATAGGCCAAGTGCGGCGCGTACTCTTCCGCTTTTGGAGCGGGCAGGCGCGGCATTACGGCTTGAAGCTGCGCGGGTGTGATTTTCATGACCAGTGCCATAGCGGCGCCCATCATGCTGCACCGCGCTGGTTACTCTCTTCTCTCGAAACGGATTGTTCTTTGATGCGTTTCAGAACATCGCGCATACGCTCGCGGGTTTGCTTCAACCTGTCTGTGAGTTTCTTGGTTTCGTCGGTTTGTGCGTTCCGCTGGCTGATTGCTTCCTTGAGTTTCGTCTTCGGACTCATGATGCTTACTCCTTTCGCAACGACAATGACACGCGTTCAAGTGCTTCGACAGCATCCGCTAGCTTTTCGGCCAGCGGCAGAACTTCGGTCAAGATTTCTTTTTGCTCCGATGCGTGCGCTCGAAGCGTATCGGTGTGGGCCTTTTCGCTTTCGCGTACTTGCTTCCAAAGGTACGCAACCGCGCCCACTAAAAGCGCACACATCCATGAGAGGGGGGATTCCGCTAGGCCTTTGGCAACTTCTCCGAGGGTTTCCATTTTTCACGCGGCCTCGTAATTTTCGACCTTGAAAAACAAATCAACCGCCGTGGTCGCTGGGTTGATTAGTGTGCCCTGTCCCGTTCCGCTGACTTCGTAGAAAGTGAATTCGACGGTTGACGTGCTGAGCGCGTAGACCTTAATGACAGCCCCGTTAGCAGATGTTAGCGCGGTGCCCCACGTAGCCAAACAAATCAGGTCAGCGTCAGACCCGAGCAACGCAGTCGAGAACGTCACCCGCAAAACACTCCCACCGGGCAAAGACACGGAGCCAATGTTACACGCCGCCGCGCTGGCAGCATTCCCCGCACCGTCGGTTGTAATGCGCCCTGCCGCTTTTGTCGGGTCCAACGGGGTCCAACGGGCGTTGTTCAGTTGCCTGATATAGGTGTTCTCCGCTCCCGAATTCTTGTGAAACATGTCGCCATCCAACGGCGTCCCCGGGGTGGCAATGTTGTTAAGTGTAAGGTGCGTTGGTATGACCCTGCCTGTCACTACGATGTTGTTTCCAAAAGTTGTCACGCCGGTGAACTGTCCTGCAACAGACACGTCCCCTCCCACCGTCAAATCGTCCACAACCGTTGGACCGGAAAACGTGGCGGTTCCTCCGACGCCCAAGGTCCCTGTCAACAACGCGTTACCAGACTGAAGAGCCAACCCTGCACCTGTGTTAGTTAGTAGCACCGTTGCGTTTGAACCATCGTTGCTAGTGGCAGCAAGTGCGTTGCCTGTCCCGTGTCCTAATGTAAACTGGGAAAGGTTACCGGTGTGCCCCGTGGCCGTTTGCACCGTGAGTTTCTCAGTCCCATCCGCGGTCACTGTCACGCCAGCGTTGAACACCGCGGCAGCAGTCCAGGTCAGTGCCTCGGCTGTCAGCCCGTCAAGATACGCCGCCCACTGATACACTAGGTTCATGTACCAGTTCATGTATGAGTGCGCGGGTTCTTCCGCGCTCACCCAACCGGTATCTTTCTTCCCGCTCGGAGGGTCAACAACATCGCCCCCTGCAGCAAGGTTCGCCCATCTTGGTAGTGACACTGGTTTCGCCATGATTCAAAATCCTCTTATTGGTCGTAAGCCGCGCGGAACTTCCCGATACCGAAGCCCGCGCTAGCGCCCGAGCCTCCTGCAAATCTAAACGCATTTCCGCCACCGATGGACGGGTCACGGTGCATAACGATCGCTCTAACCCCGCCCGCTGCGGCGTCATTCAACACCGCGGCCAGTTCCCTCACTTGATCGTAGGGTTCCGAAAGTGTGTTTCCTGGGTTGCTGGAGATTTCAAAAGCTCCGACGTATTCTGTGATTTTCGCGCCCGCCGTGGCCCAAGCTGGAACAATGGCTTCGGCAATGTCGTAAATCGTCGCGAAGTCACCGGACCCGCGATTTAGGAGCAACTGGGCCTTGATTCTCAGTCCGTAAAGATAATCGTCTTTAGGGCCGCGCACAGGGGCGCCCACAAGTTCGCCGATTTTGTCGAGCACCGCACCGGGCGCATCGTCAACATCCCTCACGGTCTGCAAATCCCAAAGACCGTTTTCAAGCTCTTGAACTTCGTCACCGATGGCCTGAACGATGTAGCGCAATCGTGTCGCTTCGAAGAACTGCAAAGCCAACCTGTTTAAGGCCCGCTCCGCATGGTCTGTGATTTTAGAAAAGCTCATGTTGTAGTGGTCACTGTGATGCGAGCTGTATCAAGTTTCGCCTTTTGGCGATTCGTTGTCACGATTGCTGCGGTTAGCGTAGGCCCCACAGAAAGCCCGAGTTCGGGCGGCGACACGTCAATAATACCTGGCACCGCGTCGAAGATTGTCGGAACCATCGCGGACCCGTAGAGGTCGGTCCCTAAGACAATGTTCAAGTCGCCCCAATCGGCCACGGCTTGCTTGATTGTGTCCGCTCCGTTTGTAGGAAAGAGCGCAGCATCAATCTTGACTGTGATATCAATGTAAACGTTCAAATCGGCAGGGCGGCTGAACTTGATGTTTCGACTAAACCCGTTGGCGTCGGTTGCGGCTTGGGTGGTGCTCCCGTGCGTTGCGATTCCGACGGGCTTAGTGTCCAAGATACTTTGCGCTACGGCCGCGGTTGTTCCTCCGTCAACCACGCATTCTATGCTGTGCGGGGGGAGTCCTTCCGCGTCGGTTCCGTCTGTCTCGTTTTCGAAAACGTAACAATCGGCCACGTTATCGACGGCCAACACAGCCGAGCGGATGGCCGCTGTGGTCGCCTTGCCTATGGCTCGAAGATCCGCCTCTTGCCGCAGCCGGTAGACCGCATCGGTTTCGATGTCGGTTCCTAGTTGGGTGTGGTCAGCCGCATTCGTGACAGAAGACCACCCTGAAACCGGGGTCACGATTTCCGTGACCGTTCCAGCGTACGCGGGCTTCGGCCCGGTTTCGGTCGCGGTGAAGGGCCCTGATACCGTACCGCCCCCGCCAATCGTCAAACTTCCATCGTTGGCGAACTGAAAACCTGAGCTGGGCACCTTGGCGATTTTCCCCGCAGCAATGACCGTTCCGGGCGTGCCTGTCAAAGTCAACGTGACTTCCGAGTAGGTGGCGTCTTTTCGAATCGTACCCGTCAAGGCACCAATCAAATCGAGGTTTACACCGCTAGCGCCGTCGCGGAACGCGCCGTTATAGATTGCAAGACCTAACTGCCAGGCGTCCGCTAGAAGGTCGGAGAAAATTCCAACCAACTGGCCGAACACGCTTTGAGGAATCAACGAAATCGCGTTCCCGAAAGACGCCCGCAGCCGGCCTTCGAGGTCGGTTTTGATGTCTTCGGTGGTCTTCGGGGTGAAGCCGTTGCTGTCGATTCCGCTCATTGTTAGGCCTCAAACAAGACGTTACTAGAGACTAGCTCGCCTGTGTTGCATTCGGCCGCCCAGTCGATCGTCAGCTTGCGGGTGCTCCGACTGAAAACCAAATCGAGCTTCTTAACCGAAACGATGCCCGCGCTAAGCAAAAGCTCGTCGTTGAACACCGTTTTGATGCCACCTAGGTTCGGGGCCTTTACTAGCACGCTTTGAAAATAAGGAATTCCTACCGTAGTGTCGAGGAACCATTCGCCTAGGAAGAATTTCAAGCGAATATCGGCCTCTTGTCGAATGGCGTCCAAGTCGTTCACAAGCTGTAGGTCACCGCCCTCAAGAACCAGATCGTGTGTCACCGGGTCAAGTTCCAAGTCGCGCCCGATAGGCAAGGCGGTTTCAGGCGCCGTCGTGGTTGTGACGGTGACCGGGGTTGTCTCTTCCTCCTCCCCGAAAGAGTACTCAAACGTTAATGGAAACGAACTCATGCCAATCCGTTCGCAAAGTCGGACATCTTTTGCCCGGCCGTGGTGAGCGTGTTGTCTGGTTTTCTAAGCCAGTAGCCGCGATAAGTATAGGTGCCGTGGGTTTCGTTGTCGAACACTTCCCAATACAAGAGCCACGTGCAACCCTCTGAAAGCGCGATGTCTTTCACCTTCTGAATCATCGCGCCCGCGTCATGGTTCAATTGTTCGTTTGTAATCTCGTTCTCCGGGAATCCAAATTCGCCGATCGAAATGGGCACACCCGGAAAAGCACGCTTAATGGCACGCAAGGCCTTTGTGAAGTTGGTTGTGCAAAGGGCTTCCCAAGCGGCCGTGTTGGCCCCGTATCCAATATCGGCGATTGTAGAATCATAAGCCGAATAGGAAACCACATCCGGCTGAATTCGCTGGGCAATGCTGGTGAGAATGCGCGGGCGGTGTGGGTAGGTCATTGCGTCTAAAACCCGGTTCACTTCGATGGCATTCAGAACCGTGACGTTCTTGTGGGCTGTCACGCGGCGCGCATCACTCACAGCTTTCTGACGAATCGCCAAAAACGCGGCGTACCATTCCACATACTTGCGTTCGTTGGCCGTATCTGCCACAAACGCATCCATGTAGGCCCAATCCCCCTCCCAATTTTGTAGGACAAATCGTTTTCCTGAATCGTTATAGGTAGTTAGCAGATGTACCGCCAAATTATATATCTCGGTGTATTCCGCGTCTAACTTAGTTTTTGTAGGCCCGTCAAACCCACGCCACCAGTTTGTGGAACCGTTGGCAAAGGTGAAGGTTGTCATAACAACGGTGTCCCATGCCAAGGCGAACGCCGCTTCAAACTCGTTTGTCTGACATAACTCTGTGCACGTTGTCGGAGAGGCCGGGGAAGCAAAAGCCGTCTCGAGAGGGTAGTTTGTGGCGTAATCTGGGGTGCAGTAGATTTTTAGGGTTCTCATCCCTAAATCCCAAATTTTGTTTACACCGTCCATAAACTGCGTGCCCGATGCGTTGGGGACGGTGTAAAGCCCGTTTGTGTGTGCGGCTCCGTATTGCATTAGGAAATCCTTATGAAGTCGTGGCCGCTGTTCGTATTGAGCGAACAGAATTGCGCAGCCACACCAGCTGCCACGGTTGCGGTGCCGGTGATAGACCCGCCGCTAGGCGCGACAACCGTCATGGTCTGTGTTCCCGTGTTGACGATTGTCACAATCACACCCGCGATAGCACAGTTAGACGGAAGCTCGGCTTGGCCGCTTGCGCTGGTGCAGTTGAACACGCCGCCCCCGCGAAGCCCGTTCGATTCCATCGTGTAAAGCGTGGCATCGTTCAGAGTGATGGTTCCGAGGTTGAAGGCTTGGTTCAAGTATCCGTAAAGCAGCAACCGGCCGGAAACGTCGATTGAACCGTTGAACAGATAGTTACCATACTTCAGTGACTTACCGTAGGTAGCGTTGGCCATCGCAGAGCCTGCGTGCTCTTCCGCGATTCCATAGGTTCCGCTCGAAAGGTTCGCCCAAGTCACGGCGTTCCCCATAAATTTTACGTCCCCCCCGGACCCTGTAACATCGGCTCCGGTTATGGTGTACCGGCCCGATTTTTCTATCTGTAGGCCGAACGTTGAACCGCCCGTGTTGCTTGAACCGGTGAGCTTCCGACTTCCAACGGCCTCAAAATACCCGATTGATTCCAGATAGATAGGCGTTGCGGTGCCCCCGTCGGCTTTGACTTCTGCATCAAGTGCATTCATGGCGCGGGCATCAAGAACCGTCGTGGTCGCTCCCGTCGAAACGATTCCGCGCGCTTCCCCGTTGGCGCTTTTGCTGATAGCCAAGGGGCCGGAAGCGGCAAGGCGGATGTTCGAAAGGGTCACATACTTCGCGCAGTTTTCGACGCGGACATCCGCACCCGACGCAAGCGAACAGTTTGAAGCGGTAAAGTCAGAGTCTTTGCTGGAGTAAACCGAGTTTACGTCTGCGTTCTTGTCTAGGTAACAGCCGTCCAGAATCACAGTTCCGTTGTTGACCGATTTAACCAAGTAGTCCCACGTGGCGCCGCTGAACTTCAAGCAACGCAGTGTGATAGGGGCGTTATTATTTTGGACCAACAAACCAATCGAAGAAACCGCGGTGAGCTGGGTTGACGGTTCCACGATTTCGAACGTGGTCGTATCGTCCATTCCTGAAATGGTTTCGACCGTCAAAGTCGTGGTAGTAACCGCCGTGATGGGGCGCAGCACCGGGGTGTTGGTGGTGTCAGAGCCCGCGCCTGCGCCGCCCGTGATTTTGACCAGCTTGCCAAGCAAGGCCGCGTCGCTTGCTGTCCAGTCTGCGGCTGCCGTAGGTTTGACGATTGTGGTGCTATTGGTGCCTGCTCCGGCCGTGCCGGTTGCAACCCCTGTGGTCGGAGTTACCGCGGCGGCACTACCGACGATGTTGAGGCCAGGGGACCCCACGAAACCTTCGACCGTCGCGCCCGCGAAGGTTCCTGCTCCCATCTGGACGTTAATTTGATGTCGCGCGACCTTTGGCAGCGCGGCCAATGCACCGGACAAGGTGAGGTAAGGCGCGGCCACGTGGCTCCCACCGTGCACTTGCGCGGGCCTGGTAACGGTAGCGGTATCGCTGCCCCCCGTGGTAACAGCTACCGTGAGCGCTGCGGAGGTTGCGCCGGGGGTGTTAAGTGCGACAACCGCGCCTGTCGAAGTACGGTAAGATCCGTCCGCGTAAACGTAGGCTTTTTCGGTAATAAAGCCATCATTGTAAAAAATGCCGATTTTTCCAGTGGTAAGGGGAACGGCCGCGCCGAATCCAACCGCGTCCAGCGTTGCGGTTGCGGTTCCCAGCAATTGCAACATGGCGTTAGAGCTGGCCACGCGCACCCGGTTCGCTTGCACGGGGTCCGCTCCGGTTGCTGCAATGCCCGCTGTCGCGTCGATTTGCCCGGTTGCGTAGATGGTTCCCTGAACGTCAAGGGTGCGCCCGGCCGTGGTGGATGTTCCGCCAATCTTCACGCGGTTGTTGGCCGCGTCAACATACAAGGTGCCCGCGTCAACGTTCAACACGCCCGCATTGGTGAGGCGCATGCGTTCGGTTCCATCGCCAAGCCAAACATGATCGGCGCTGTTTTTCGCATCGGCAAACAAGTTGCCCGCCATGGGAGCGGACGCGCTGGCGTTGCCCACGCCAATGATGGCGTTTGACGTATCGTCAGACTTAAAAAACTCGATTGCAGAATGCCCCGTGGTCGTGGTGTTCTTCGCCTTGATGATGTTCGCAGCGGCCGCACCTGAAACATCAAGCGTCGTTGCGGGGGCAGTCGCGCCCGCTCCAATTCCGACTTTCCCGCCCGCATAGCTGATGTCAGAGCCGTTTGTAGTCCACTGCGAACCACTGCCATCTAGTTGCATGAAGGTCAGCGCGGTTGAATTGATTGTGATAGGCGCCGCGGTCGTAATAACGAATGCCTTGCCTCCATTGCTGGTTCCCTCTTCAACCACAACAAACATGCCGGGGGTGACTTCCGCATCAACGTCCGCATCAGCCGCGCGGGTCAGCACGAAGGGGGCACCACCGGAGCCAATGACCGTCACGGTATAAATCCCGTTATCGGCGCCCGTCGTTTGGTTCTTCACCAGCACGCGGTTACCGACCACAGGGGTCACGCCGTCAACCGACAAAGCGCCGTTAGCGTCTGCCGTCAATACGCTGCCGCTTCTAGTGGCCACGAGGTTAACGGTGGTGGCCATGCGGACAGATGCTTTGAAATCGAACGCTGTTAGGCCGTTGATTCCCGTGGCGATAACTTCGCCTTGAATCACAAGAGCGTTGTCGGACCCGCGGAAGCGGGCCACCTCGACGGGCGGCGCGGTCTCGGTCACAAGAACCAAGTCGCCGTTAGAGCCTTCGGTGATAGTTACAAGAGCCATGTTTTTTCGCTTTCAAATCAGCGGATGTTGCGGCCGATTTCGTACCAATAGGAAGAATCTGAAAGAAGGGTTATGGTGCTGCCAGGGGTCAAGGTCACGTTGGCACTGCCGTTCAAAAACAGCTTTGAACCAGCCAGCGATGTCTCATCTTGAAGGACAATGTTGAACCCGCTGCCCGGTTTGTTTTGAACGATTGCAAGTTGCCCCACGGAAAGCGTGAAGCTTGGGGTGGCCGTGACAGTGCGCAAGGCTCCGTTAGGGTTCAGGGAATTGTGCACCTTAGTCAAAGGCAAAGTAGTAGCCACGTCCCAATGGGTTCCGTGAATATATTCCTTGCCATCAAAAGACAGTTTCCCCATGTTCGAAAAATCTTCGCCTATGTGTGATGGGAGGTAGTTGCGAATTGACCCGCCCGCTTGTGCGGTTTCCCAAACAACTAAGTCATGCACGCCGCGTTTGTTTGTGTAGCTCCCCGTGACGGTCGCCGTGTGGAGGTCGTAAGGGTCGGAGTCGTATCCTGTATCCATCGGGTGGCTGACGTTTGCGTCCGTAGCAGCCAAGAAATAAAAGGGCTTTTTTCCGATGGCTTCGAAGTAGATGTTTCGGAAGTGCGACGTGATAACCGGACCCATTCCCCCGCCCGTAATAGGCGCAGTTCCGCCTGCGTAATACTGGCCGGAGTCATTGCCTACGCGAATGGCCCAGTACCTGTGGTAATCGATGAACACACCGTCGACCATAGGGCCGTAAATCCCGCGGAAGGCCATCGCGTACCCTGCGTTGGAACGCAAAAGCCCACCGTAGATTTTGTTGATGTTGTTGTCAGAGTGCCCGTCCTCCCAGTAACCGGACCCGACACCACACGACCAAGGCTGTCCCGAGCTAGAGATGCCCGAGTTCTTGGCCAACGTGATTTGTGTTTCGGAGTCCACCGTTAAAATGGCAAAGACTTCAGTGTTAGGAGAAACCCCAACACGAATGGGGTCACCGGAGCGAAACCCCCAAGTGATGAACGTGGTGCCAACCGAACCGGTGAGAGTAGGGCTCCCGCTGGTGCGTGTGACGGTTGTCGTCTGTAAAGAGAACTGATTTGCGGGAACATAGTACCCAACATGCCGCGTGTCGGCCACGGCGTCGCTTGGATCGTCGAACTCGGTAGTTCCGTAAATCGTACCGTTCCCGCCGAGGCGAGGATTGATGAACGTGTTGTTATCGTTGATGCAAAGAACGCTGTCGTCGGTGTTCTTGTGGGCTAGAAAAACACCGTCTTTGGTGGCGCCTTGAACATCCATGTTCACAAACATGGAGTTACTGCACCGGAGCAACATCAGCCCATATTTCGCAAGGCGGTTTCCTCTAATCGAAAAATCTTCAAAAGTCCCCGTAGTGTGCGAACCCGCTTCACCGGAGTCAACACCCAAGCGCAGCACCGCGCGCATAGCGGCACCGGCTTTGATGATTGTGCGTTCTTGCCCTTGACCCAGCATGCGAACGTTTGCCACAACCACTTTCAGTTCTGTGTTGACAAGGTACGTTTTCGCGTCGAAGTAAAGGGTTTTCCCTGCTGCGAAAGCCGCGTCCATTGCCGCTTGAATAGCGGCCGCGTCGTCTGTCACCCCGTCACCTACGGCACCGAAGTCGCGAACGTTGTATCCATCCGGCCTGACAGACTGGTAGACCGCCCCGTTTTCCGAAACTTGCAAGCGATTTGAACTCGCGCGAATGCGGGAAGTGTTCGCAGCCGAAACACCGTCGGACCCGTTGGCAAGAACGAAATAGTTCGCTTGGTCGCCGAGCATCCATGAACGAGCGTCCGCAACCGCGGCCATGATGGTATTGTGTTCCGCCGCGGTGATTTTTTGCCCAGCAGGCACGCTCGCAAGCGTCCGGTAGTCTGACTTGCCTGTGGGAAGTGCGGTGTTGTCGCGAATGTAGCCCATAGCTTGTTACCTTATCAGGTCCCCCTTGGGGCCCTTATTTGAGTTTGACGCGCGACGATCGCGACGCTGGCAGAGAGTTCACGAAAGTGGTGATCGCTGCCGTCAACGTGCTGAGAACGGAGCCAGCTGAATTTAGAGATGTGGCCGCACCAGACAAAGGACCGAGGGTAGGATCTGCGGTGATTGCAGCGGTGATTGCAGCCCCCGCGCCTGTGATTGCGGTTGAAAGTCCGCTCATTCCCGTGGAAAGCGCGTTCAAAAAAGTAGCTTCATTTGTGTGGTAAGTAGTGCCTAAAATCGCCTGTTCTGTGGCGCTGTCGGTTTCGTTTACGCCTAGTTCGGTCCCCCCGCTCCCCACAGCAAGCCCGTAGTGTCCGACCTCGCCCACGCGCGCGCGAGAGTTGTCAAAGCTAGACAAGGGAGCAGAGAACGGGCGCAGACCCATGATGGCTACAGCGTCGGTCAAATCGTGGCGCCTTACGTCCAAAGGGTCAACATCGCCCCCGCGCGCGAGCCACACGTCAAGCGAGCGGTCACAAAACAACAGCATACAGGTATCGCCCGCGCTCACTGGGAAGGTGTGCCCTCGTGAGAAGACCACAGGGACACTAGGCACCACAGGCAAAGACTCGCTCTTTTCGACCCCGTTGGCGTCCACATAAGATTCAAAGAGCAACGGCTTGACGTTGGCCTTTTGCGTGGCAGGGTCGAAAGAGTCGATTTTACCGGGCAGCATGACGCGCAAGCCTTGCGCCTGTGCGGCAAGCCCTCGGTTAATCAGTTCGCCCAACGAATCAACTATGCTCATGGCTTGGCCTGCACTTCCATGCTGGTGAACCAGTTAGGGCCGTGTGAATCCCCCTCGTGAGTCAAGGACAAGACAACAAACCGGCCGTTAATCGAGCGCGATTGAATGTCCACCATCCCCCCGCAACGAATCTGGGGAATCAAGAACGACTTCACTTTCAAAACCGAGGGCTTCTTTTCGTCTGTTGGGGTCGTATGGTCGGGCGAGCCAATCAACCCTGTGGAGGAAGAAAGCGTGAACACATCTTCGACCGCCGGCCCATCGCCGTTGCGCAACTGTAGCGCCCCGTCTTGAATGGACCAGGTAAGGCCCTGCGATTTGATCAAATCGTCAAACACCTTCGACGCGTCACCGTGCGCCACGAATCCGTTAACAAACTGGTCAAACTTCAACTGTCCCGCCAACACCTTGGGGACGTTCCCGATGTTGGCGCTTACGCTTTTGGCAACATCCGTTATGACTTGTTTGACGGTCGCGCCCGCGTTGAATGACTTGGAAATCCGATTGAACTCGAATGCCTTTTCGCCGTCGCCGCAACGAACGTGGGTTATCCAATCCGGCCCCTCGTGCACGTGGTCAACACTTCGCGAATCCCCCGTGAAAATCAAACCGTTGTTCTGTTCGTACCCTGCGGAAAGGGTAACCAGAGACCCCTTCGATTTCATTTGCCCGCGGGAGGCTTCTGAAAGATTGTAGATTTTAAGGTCGATTTGATTGGGTTCTTTTTTGAGGGTTTTCTTGACGGTAAAAACCACCCTGAGCCCAGTCGACTGGACCCCTTCAACGCTCACGCCCCACGCGCGTTTGAAAAGCTTAGGCAAGGTCTGCCGCCTCGAGGTACATTAGTTTCACCCGGTCACCCAGGTCAGCAAAGTCCGGCTCTATGTTCTTCCCCGTGGTGTCGATTGCGTACAAAAGCCCCGCCGGCAGCCCGGCTTTGTTGAACCTGTCCAACAACGGAGCCCCGACACACACACGGCGCCCCATTAACAAGGGCAATTCGTCCGCGTCTGAAATGCTCATGTACCATGATGAATCACGGTCATTCCATTCAAACGAGAAATTGAACGTGGATTCATCCAAGTCGATTTGGAAGGTGTACCTAGGGACATCGGTGCGAGTTGGCAAGATAATCATTTGGCAATTCCCATCGCCCCAAAGGCCAAATCTTTCGCAAATGCCGCTTTGCTTTCCTCGGCCGTCGTGGGCAGTTGCTTATCTTTCTTGCCTTCTTTGACCTTCGGCTTGCCTTTGTTCTCTTTTGCTCGCACGACCTGAACACGCTTGGTTTCGACTTGGTTGATTTGTTTCAAAACCAAACTTACAGGAATGCCCGCGCCTAGCTTCGAGTTTCTAGAGACCTCACAAGATTGCAGGCACATTGACTTGTATTCTGTAACCGCAGTGCTCACGGTGATAAGAACGCCTTCCGTCTGCAATCGTCGAAGCTGGGCTAGGGCGTTCTTGGAGCGCTCCCCCACCGAAGGAGGGCGGTTCTGGGCCGTGGGGCCTGCACTATTCGTTTTCGAACGCCCGTCATTGGCAAGCGGGAAGTCCGCGATGAAGCCTTCAATAGACAGCACGTCGGGCTTTGCTCGGATGTTGTCCGAAACGTTGGCCCCTTTTTCCACGGGGCTCTCAGTCACGTCCGCTTGATACGAATGGCGCTCGGTCAAGGTCGCATCAAGAATGATGGTGTCGAGGTTGTTCCCATCGCGAAACGTGAATTGAAGTTTAGTGGCCATATCACTTCGCCTTTATGGCGGGCGCGGCCGCTTGAATGTGTGAAGTTAGTTGCTCGTTCACTTTCTTCGCAACCATTTCCTCGGACATGCCGGGCGCCGCATTCACCGTGATTGGAGCGTTCACGCTCACGGGTGCGTTGAAGTTCTGGGCTTGCGAAGAAAGCGCCGCGGATGCTTGGGGGCTCTGTGCGGAAGGGGAAAGTGCAGCCTCGATACCCTGTGAGGTCCTTCCCGCAGTGCCCACGCCCGCAGCAATGCCCGTAGCTAACCCCAATCCAGGCACCACAGCGTTAACGGCCCCACTAAACATTCCAAACAATTTAAAGAACTTGTCCCACTTGGCCGGGTCTGTGATATCTAAGACCAGTGCCCCGATGGTCTTAAGTGCGACTAACAGAGGGTTATCTGTGGGGTCCACCGAATTGAACCAGAGATCAATTGAATGCGTGAGCGAGTCCCCACCCTTAATAAGGGTGTAAATCTCATCGGTGACCAACCCTACCAACACGGCGAGCGCGATGAACGGAAGCGCCGCAGCAATCCATGAAGCCGCAACCGCAAGCCCCGACGCCACGCCCACAACGCCCAACCCAAGTAGCGCAGCCTTGACCAGGTTTATGGCGCCTTCATTTTTCATGAACGTCGTGAAAGCGGTAAGAAGCCCGCCCGACATTCTATCCAGGCTCGAAAAGAAGTCCGAAACTTCAGACGCGGCTTCGCCGATTGCGCCGAAAAACTTTTGAATGCCTTTGCTTACTTCGTCGACGGCTGGACGTAGCTTGATTGCAAGGTCAGTGAAGCGCTTGAAGAACTCGGTAACACCTTTAAAAAAGCGCGTCGCGAACGTGTTGCGAAGTCCAATCAAGGACCCTTGAAGCTCTTTCAACGCATCATCATAGGCTTGCGCGTCCTTCACCGCGTCGCCTGAGAACACCAGCCCCAGTTCATTGGCGCGGTTGCGGAGCTTGTCGATTTCGGCGCCCCCTTGGGCAAGCAAGGGCACTAGCTCAGCGCCCGAGCGCCCAAAGATTTTCATTGCAAGCGCGCTGCGTTCAGGTCCTTCGGGGAGGTTCTTGAACTTCTCAGCGAGGTCACCTAGCACAGCATCGGCACTCTTTAAGGCTCCGTTGGCGTCGCGTGTGCTAATCCCTGCCAGTGCTTTTGCAGCTTCTGAGCTGCCTTGTGATGCATCTACAAGCGTGCGGTTAAGATGCTTCAAGCCTTCCGCCATGGCTTCCGCGCTTGAACCGGACATGGTTGCGGCAAAGCCCAGCTCTTGAAGCGCTTCGACGCCTACGCCGAGCTTGGCGGCTTGGTCTCCGAGGTTATCAGCCGCACTAGCAGCCGACCCAATCGCGGCAGCAATGCCTACACCCACAGCGCCCGCGGCCGCTGCGAGGCCCGCGAATCCGCTTTGGATTTGATTCAAGAACCCATTGAGCGTAGACAACGCGCTAGAGTCGACCTCTAGCCCGAGCTTCGCGACAAGTTCCTCGACAATCATTTAGCGGTCCTTTGCTTTTCGTATGCCTGACGTTCAGCGTCTAGCTTAGCATCTAACGCGCGGTTAGCGGTGACCACATCCGACAAACACCAATGGGTCTCGATCTCTTGTAAGGTCGCAACGCCTTGCAAAATCAAGCGCCAAACAGGCCAGTCTACCCCCTCGGGAGCTTCATACCGGCTTTGGGTTGTTTCGTTTCCGGGGTTGTCGACTTCGGAGCCAACCCTTGAACCCCGAGGTCTTTCAAAAAATTTCCGACGGTGAGCTTAGTTGCCGCAAAAACCAGCTTAATGAGCCCCCCCGGATGCCCTGCAAAGGCCAGGTTTGTGAACCCTTCGGTCACATCTTGAAATTCCCCTTCGACCTCAGCAAGTGCGCCTTTGAGCACGTCTTTTCGCACCTTGTCGAATTCTTCTTCGGGGATTTCGTGCAAAACCGCAAGCCATCCCATGGCGTTGGTCGCGTCAAACGTTCCCTTTGACAGTCCGGCCGAAAGCCATTTTGCGACCTTAACCGCCAAGCGATAGCCTGAATTCCCGTCCATTGCTTGAATGGTGAACTTCGTATCTCCGTACACGGTTGGAACCGTGATTTCCTCTTGAGGTCTCATGCGGGCAATGTAACGGGGAAAGAGAAACGCACCGCGAGGGCAAGATCGCGGTGCGCAGAACCCGCCAACCTAGGGCGGATTCTTAGAGGTTACTGCCAGAGAACACTTGCAGGTCACCTGTTTCGAAGACCCATTCACGAGCGTTCAAACCTGCACCCAGCACGATGTCAGACACTTTGACAATCCACGCCGCTTGGGCGCTGATAACCGTGGTGCCCGTAGCGTCGCCGATGAACAAGGGGGCTTGGCCCACGTTGCTGTAACGGTCGCGCTCATGCAACGCGCTCAAAGCGTCATTGCTCGCACTGGTTTGCATAAGGCGAATCGTCACGCGGCCCGAGTTGTCGGGATTCGCGGCGCGCGCGCTTTCGCCATCCGCGCCTACCATCAAAGTGAACGCGTCTTGATTGCGCGTCACTTCGATTGCGTTGTCACCTTCGGCAAGGCCGGTGATAAGCACACCGGAGAAAGAGACCTTCAAACGTTTGCTGTTGTATGTTTTGGCCATGGCTCAAAATCCTTTTAGATGCTCACAGTGCCAGTAATGGCCACTTCATGAATCGCGCCCGCTGCGGTCGCTTGGAAAGTAATGGGGGCAAGTTTTCGCAAGGTTTTGTTAGCCCCTGAAACGTCTGCCACTTTGGGAATAACAACCGTCACCGAATCCGGATCGTCGCTCAAGAATCCAGCAAGCTGGGCCTCGCGAATGACCGCGCGAACTTTACCTTCGACCACGCCCGCGCCTTTATCGGTAAACGGAATCTTCTTAGCGCCAGCGAGGGCAATGACGGTTTCTGTCTGCAAACGGGATTCGAACCAGTCGCGATCACGAATGAAGTCAATCCATTCGCCGCCCGAAACCTTGCCTTCAGAAACGAAGGAGTAGCCTGCATAATCCGTCATGAAATTCATATTACGGGCTTTGAGGTTCGTCAGTTGCGTCGAGGTCCAGGGGACAGTCAAGATGCCTCGAAGGGTCTTGAACTTGAAGGTCATAGAGCCGGGGTCGTATGCCATGCCCGCAATCATCGCAGCACCCGCCATGCTGTACGAGCTGGGGTGCATGATAAGCGCGGTGCGGTAGTACAGCGAGGCTTTCAAATCGTGACCTACGTCCGAAGCTCCCCCGCTTTCGGTGACGTTCGCACAGTCCGTTTCGGGTGTGTGCTGAATCATCAGCTTTTTGTTGCTTTCAACCCAAGCCGCGGCCGCTGCGATTTCGGCCTCGCCACAAGAGGTCAAGGTCACGCCGTACCAGCTCGAATCAACTAGCAGGATTGCAGCCAAGTCCGCTGCGATGCCTGGATCGGCATGCGTCCAAGCGATTTTCATCAAGTTCAGTTGCGCGTCTACCAGTTCGATGCCAAAGAAATTCGTTGAAGTGGTCGCAACAATCGTGATGGAACCGGTGTTATCGGTCACCGTAAGGCCCGCGCTCAAAGCGTCAATAGCGACCTTCAAACCCGTCGCGATTTCCGCTGCGGTTGCGGTTCCGTCGGACGTGTAAGAAACTTCGGTTTCAACACCCGCAACCGAAAGCACGTTCAGTTTGTAAACCGTGCTGTTAGCTGCGTTGGGAGTCACCACGCAACGAAGTGTGGGCGAGTTCGCCCGACGCCCTACGACGATTTTAGCGGGCGCGGGGTTCTGAGCGAACGCGGCCGCGGCTGCAAGGTACGCAGAATCAGTAGTAGCAAAGTTGTCCGTGACCATTCCTGAAAGACTGGTATAGGTACGCGCGCGGTCGACGTTTTTGGTGTGATAGTCCGCAATCAAGGGGATTCCGAATCCCGCTTGCTGAATTGGAACGCTCGTGGTGCTCACGGTAACGGTCGCGATGTCATTGAGTGAAGCCATGTTTCAAACCTTTCAAGAATAGGTGCCGGTGAATTCGGCGGTTTCGATGTATGTAACCGCATCGTCAAATGTAACTGCGGTTCTAAAAGTTATGGTCACGCTGGCCCGACCTTCGTACTCTGTTTCTAGCACGGTTGTGGAGTCGACCACAGGTGAACGCCCGACAACCGCGATCGTTTCGGGGCTGGTGAGATCTAACGCGTCAATCGTGGTTTCCTTGTCGAAATGCGTGGCCAGCTTGTGGGCCCGATAGCGCGCCGCATTCACTCCAACAATATCGGCCGTGTAAACGTTGAACTGAACGGTGAACTCTAGGTGATCGGTCGTGCGGACGAGGATTTCCGCGCCCGCGCTGGGTGTTGGGTTGTCCAGCGTGTCCCCAATGGTCGACACCGATTCCATGTTCACAATGTTCATGGAAACGAAAGGACGGGCTGGGCGGGTGCGGCTTTGGTTCTCCCAAATACACGTCAGCCCCGTGGCCGTGGTGGCCTGCTGTTGAATCGCTCGCTCTACAGTCTGGAAGCTCATGCGCGCGGTTCCTCACTGTCCAACCTGCGACAAGTGGACTTGTAGTAGTTGCCCGAAGGACCCCAAGGCTCCACCTCTTGCACTTCATACGTGCCTAGCCCTGACAGGGGGAACCTGTCGCGCACTGCCAGCGCGGTCACTGAGAATGCGAGCACAAATTGACTATCAGAAGGCCCGTCGGGGGTCTGTGCGAACTTATCGTCGAAGGGCTGAATGCTCGCCTTGACGGTCAAAGTCGAAGCCGTAGATCGTGCCGCGGCTTCGCCGTAGCTGTTGTAGGTGTTCGCAGCGTCACGCGTCACCGTCAAGGTGTGCGTAGAAAGCGCGTTGACCACAGAGGAAAGGTCAAAAAGGCTCAACTGACCACCTCATAGGAGATTGATTGCAGCAAGTTCCCAGTGTCGACAAGCGGACGGCTAGACCCCTTGGCCTTGATTGTAGACGGCGCGTTAGTTGCCAAGTTCGCCCCTTGCGTCACATAATTGCGAATATCGGCTTGCATGCTCATCCCCACGAGACCCAAAGCCCTATCGAAATCATCGGGCCGGCCTTGGGCAAGCGATTGCTTGAAAGCAGCCGTCAAAATTGCACGATATTTCTTTTTGTTTTTCAAAAACGGCGGCAGAATGAAAGGCCGCGCTGGCACCGTAGAGGCGCCATAGTTGTGAATCACTGCTAGTTCAACGTTGCCCACTTCACCGCTCGCGCGCGCGTCTTTAGACGCCAACACGCCCGCCTTGACATACGACTTGCGCCGCTTCAAGACTTCCATCGCCAAGCGCACACGGTCCAGCCGTTGCGCTAGCTTTTTGGTGTCAAGTTGAACCAAGGGCTTCACAGAATTTGCATTCCTTGCATTTGCAGCTTGCTCAAACGAATATACTCAAGTCCGTAACGGGTTTTCGTAAGGTCCGCGGCGTAGCCCGACGCAACTGCCGTGCTAGCTCCGCTCGTATCGTACGAGACCGAAACCCCGCCCACAGACATAGCAGAAACGGCGCCCGCGCCTGAGCTTCCGCCCGGTGAGCCCCCGCTAGTGCCCAACGAATCCAGTGCCATAAAATGCGCGGTCAAGGCCATTCCAGCCCATTTCGCCCGCGTGCCCCATGTGGTTTCATTGATTTCCGCGCTTGCTCGCGCGATGTAAACATTGACCGTGCCGTCCGAGACCGCTGCGAACTCTACGTAATTCGTCTTCACTTCTGTTGCAGTCCAAGCGGCCACGGTTCACACTCCAAGTAGAAAAAACGGGCGGGAGAATTAACCCCCGCCCGCCGCGGTTCACATCCGAGGGGAGGGATTAGATGTCATCCGCGTAAAGAACAGATTTTGGATAGCTGGTGATGACGCCACCGAATCGGCCATAGGCGTTCACGACGGTGCGGAAGCCTTGGACCTGTGGGGGCAGTTGGTTGAAGGGAACCGAAACCAACCATTTAACTTGGGCCGGATCGTAAGCAACCGCGCGCATGGTAGAACCGGCGCCGGCCGTATCAAGCAAGTTTGCACCCATGACTTCGACACCAGGGCGGTTCTCCATAAAGTACTGGAGAACGGTCTTGCTGTCCGTTGTGGTGCGAGGCGCGCGAGAAATCAACCGCAAGCGAGCGTGTGGCAAGAGCAATCGTTTGGGGCTTTCGATGTTGGCGCTGTTGTTCGGAATATCGTCAACCATTGCGAACATATCGGTCAAGATTTCATCGGCAGTTGCAACCGTCCACTTGGTATCAGTACCTGAGGCCGCTTTATCAGGCACCGTATAGGTGCGGGTGCTGGCCAAGTTGAACAGACCTTTGATGCTCTTGTTAGAGTGACCCAACAGGGCCACATAGTTCATCTTCTCAGCAAGCGCGCGGCGGGCGGCTTCGGCTCGCATGGGGTCCAAAGCCAAACCCGTGTGACGGGCCTTGGCGATTTCTTCCACGTCCCACCCGTAAGCAATCTTGAACGATTGCAGGTAGGCCGACATTTCTTCGCCTTCAATTTGCGCCAAGGGAGCGCCCGAGTCAGAACCTGACATAGGGACGGCGGCGCCGCGCATATCGAATAACTTCCAAGTGTACGTGTCAACACCTTCGGGAACTTGGATGCGGTTAGGAAGCAACTTCTCAGCGTCCAAGTCCGCATACTTGGTCATTGCGATTTCTTGCGAAATCAGCTCAAGCTCACGCGAGAAGAAAACCGAGTCTTCTTTCATCGCGAAAGAGCCGGAGTTATAGAGGCGTTCAGCTTGGACATCAGCACGCGCTTGCGCGGCTTCGTCCAGTTTCATGTGTCGTGAAGTGATGATAGACATTGTGTGTTTTCCTTTTCGCTTACGCGTCGGCGGTCAAGGCCATTGTGGCGCTAGTGCCTGGGAGATTGATTCGAACGCGAGCAAGCCCGCTTGTCGAGGCCGCAGTCTCATAGACTGCATTGGGAATAAGTGCGCAATCGGTCGAATCTGCACCGGTTCGAAAAGCTCCGACGGTCTCACCGCTACCTGCGGTCAAGCGAACTCGCACGGGGTTGCCCGGAACAACGTTTTCCTCAACAACAACCCAGGCCGAACCTTCAACCAAGATATTGCCCACTTCAGAAGCAGGCAAGCCCGATGCGTCAAGCTCGTGGTCGTTTGCGCGAACCAAGATGCCAGCGAGCACGCGAGTAGCGGCGCACGCTCGGAAGTCGCCTTCCGTGGTGCTAAAGCAGACCGCGCGGCCATAGGGTTGAGTAGAACCAATCGAATTTCGCAAGGGCATAACCCGGCTGGATTCGCTGTCAGCAATGTAGCCTTCATAGGCTGCCGACAAGGTGTTAGAGTAAGAAGTTTGTGCCATGATGATTTTCCTTATTTTCGGCCGAAGAAATCTGCCGTCAGTTTTTCAAACGGAGTCCCGTGAGACGCCGCTGGGGTGGTTTTCTCGTTTTGGGTCGCTTTCGCGCCCGCTTGCGAAACTTTGTTCTGTTTCTTTGCCATCAAGGTGAGCGAGTCAAACAACGCGCCCACGTATTCGGCGCCCTTGCCTTCAAGGGACAGTTCAGGGGCAAGGGTTTTCACAACCGCGCCGCGCACGGCCAGATTGTCCAAACCGTCCAGTTTCATATCGCCCACGAATTCGCGGGCCTGAGCTTCGAGGGCCACGCGTTCGGCGACCATGGCTTGAACCGCAGCGGGCTCGATTGCGAGCGCCAGCTTGCCTTCAAGTTCCTTGATTTTTACTTCGGCCGCATCGGCGCGGGCTTGTTCCGCGTCCGCGCGCTTGGCTTCCGCGTCGGCTTTGACTTCCGCCGCATCCGCACGGGCTTGCAAAACGGGGTCGGGTTTTACGTCGCCAACGGTTTCGACCGTGAGGGTCGGCTTAGTCTCTTCCACAGTCATTTCAGTAGCCTCATCTTCGACCAACACAGCATCAGCCGAATCAAGTTGGATTCTAACTTCCGGGCCCGCGCGCCCCTTCGCGACGATCGCGACGTGGTTCCCGCGGATTTTTCTTTGAATGAAATCGTATTCTTGCCCATCGAAACGAGCGCCAGGCGGGGCTTTCTCGAGTTCGCAGAAATAGCCGCCCGACAGTTCAACCTTGCCAGCAAGTACTTTCTCAACCGCGGCCGCATCGGTAACCATGACTTGGCCCGACAAAAAATTGCCGTCGCGTTTCAGTTCACCCACGCTTCCGACTTGAAGCGCTCGGGTGTTTGCTGCGGTGAGTTCACCGGGGTGGTCGTCTGTCAGAGGGACCAGCGCAAAGGAGTTCACCGCATCTTCAGCGAAAACTTCCTCGGGCAATCGAAGCTCGCGAACTTTCGTACCGTCGGACTTTTGATAAACGAAAACACCCGCGCGCGTGATTCGCGCCGGGGCTTTTATCCAACCGTTATCAAGGCGAACCGCTTTCCCTACTTGGGCGCGGTCAAACCGTCTAACTGACATGTGCACAAGGTAACACGTTGTGCAAGGGTTCAGCAAAAAGGTAAAGATCCCCGTGATCGCCATGCACGGGGCACATGTTGTTTTGGGGAGGAACGTCCCGAACGCGCCCAAGGTCCTTGTGAGGCCTCCGGCGCGCTTACTTCCCTTCGATTTGTCGGCTCAAAGGGCATCACCGATGCTTGTTATCAGTCTGAAAGCCAGTCGTCTGAAAGCACCGCGGTTTCCTTCACGTAAACAACGCACCCGCACTTAGAGCAGAGAAACCCCAGGGCAGTGTCCCACGTCCAACTGCCCCATTGATCTTTCTCCGGCATGGGGTGCGACGTTACAAAAGCATTCCATTCCGTCCGGTGGCCCTCTACCCCTGAACATGTGAGGTTCATCAAGGCTTTTTTTATCTTGTCGGGCGCGTAGCGCTCAAAACCTGGGATTTCGTGCACGGTTCACCACCGAAAAGAAAGGCACACGCGACTGTAGAACACACTCCCCGGCATGCGGCCCACTGCATACCCCTCGCCCTCGTACCTTTGCCGAACGGCCTCGAGCTCATCTTCTGTTACGGTGGCCTCTGTGGTTCGCTCCCCACGATCTGCCGCCGCTAGGATGTTAGCGTTGATCTTCGCCGTCGTAGCATCACTCACGCGCATGCGCGCGTAAGTGTCTGCGGTTCGCTTTCGGGCCTCCTCGATTGGAAGTGGCTTCATTCGTCGTCCCCCTCATTAAAAAAAGCGCTAATTGTCCAACTTAAAAAGATGCAAAACGCCCCCCCGCAAATCAACGCGGCCCCTTCGTTGTCTTGTGACACCGAATAAAAACCCATGCAAAACGTCGAAAAGCTGGCAATCAAATAGAGCCAAAACATTCTAAGAACTCCAGTCAACCCGCAATATGGCGCCCGAGGGCAAATCTTCCGCCCACTTGATTTCGACTTGGAAGCCTAGCGAAATGAACAGCCGACGCCAATCAAGGACCTGTTCCCCTTCCGCGTAGATTTCAACCCATGTGCCCTTCTGGGCCGCAACGCCTAGAACGCGTTGCCAAGGCGGGCCTATGTTCGTCGTAATTTCCTTGATTTGGTCGACGGTAAACATTAGCGCCACCCCACGGTGTACCAGGTCTTGGACGGTATGGCGGCCGGTTGCGATCTCGTGATTCGATACCCCAACGCCTTCAAATCTTCGACGATGCGAAGGGCCTCTTGATTCGAAAAAATCAAATCGGCCTCTTGTCTCCCTTCAAGGGCAGCCCCCATTAGCACCGAAATGCAGTCTGCTAACTGGTCATAGTCTTCGCTCTGTTCAAGTTTCGAAATCCGCTTCAACACGTTCGCCGTTATCATTGCTTGCCCTCTCTCTCACGTTGCCACTTTTTAAAATCTTCCGATGCACTACCCACCCGCGTGAAACTGCTCACATTAAAGTAATTCCAGGTCACGCGGAAAAGCTCAATGATGCCAATCAACCCAACAAAGCAAATCGTCCAAAACATCGCGACCATTTTCACACCCCCTTGAAATCCGCCGGGGCGAGCACAGGGCCCCGCCATGATTCCCACTCAACTCTAAGGCCGTATCCTGCCCGCAATATCTCAGCATCACGAGGGTTCACCAGGGTGCGCTCAATGGCGCCAATACGTAAGACCACAACCCGCCCCCACGTCCTACCTTCGACCCCGAAAGCTCGAAGTGTCTCTCTTACACTTGGATTCAACATCAGCGCACCCGTGACTTTCTCGTGACCTCAAGACTTCGCGCCCATTCAACGCCCGCGCTGGTTTGCTTGGCGGGCTTAGCGTCCAACATACTGGCAATCATCCCCTCTACAGCTAGCACCCGTTTGGTGTGGCAGTTGTTGCACATACAGTAAGCTTCATCATGTCGCACAGCCGCTAGAATCGCATCGCACAGGGTCGCAAACTTGTAGTCGTCGCTGTAGTTTTCGTCGCTCATGTGAGACTATAGAGCAAGTGGCACGCCACACCTAAACCCTCGAAACCTCTAGTTTTTGGTGTCTCTTTTTTGAGCATTCTCCGCAAACTCTGCATGTAAGACCGCACGCTTTGCGAGTGTGCCAACGGCTGCAGTGTACTCTAACCCATACTCTGCCAACACACCCGCAGCATACAACAGCGCAGCGCCCAACAATAACGCGGCGCGTTCCTCACTTGGGGGCATGCCCGCGGCGTAGGTAAGCGCGTGCACGGCTCTAATGGTGCGGCTGTCCTCTTTTTCACTCATGTTCCCACCTCTTTGAACTTGCCCACAAACGCCTCTAACCGCGCCAAGAACGTGTCACGATCTAACTCGGTTTGGGCGTAATCTTCGCAAAGCTGTTCGTAAGCCGCGATTAGATGCTGCACCCGCTCTGCAAGAGCACGGTCGCCGTGCGAGTCCATATCGCGCCGCAGCTCGCGCAAAAAATGCCGTGTAATTTCAGTCACTTTTCCTCCTTTGTGAGATAATTGAGGGCAGCATTGCGCCACCACTGGGCCACTGTGAGCTTGTTTTGCTCCGCGTCCCTTGCGGCCTCTTGTACAAGCGAAGCCGGGGCCCTTACGAGCACCGCAGCTTCGGTGAGACCCTTGGAAGGGCGCCCACCTAGGTTTTTCTTTTGTTTTTTCATACTTTTACAAACTCCACTGTCATAAGGCGGGCCGAGTTCATCTCATCATATTGCTTGTCAAAGTTGCCAAGGACGGCACTGATACGACGGTCAACCTCCATCGCCCAGGTTTCTTTTCTGTGGTTCATTTCAGCCCCCGCCCACGCGCTGCGACTATCACGCACAATCACCCTTACGCGAAAGCCCCCGCCCGTGACTTTAATGTCAAAATGTTTCGCAAACGCAGAGCCCATTTCTGCGATGATGGCCAAGCGAATAACGGTCTTAAGGTTCGCTGAGCTGAAATTTTTCGTGGTCTCGTATGCGGCGCCTGTGTACATTGTGTTTCCCCTTCGTTTGCGTGTAAAGATATAGATTGCAGTAACCATGCCGGGCGTCTGAAAGCCCTCACTAGTTAGTGATATCAATAACTTAGCCAGACTTGCTCTGTGGGTCTGACGTTTTGTGTCGCACTAAAATCAGACACCCTCGCAACTTTTGCGATCTCACCTGTGGGCGCGTGCTTGCAGGGTGCGCTTAAGCTGTCAGTATGCGCGCTTTGTTCTTACTGTCTGCCCTGCTGTGTGTTTCTTGTTCGTGTGCGGGGGCGCCAACGCTCCCGCCTGACACCTACACCATGACGAAAATCGACCCTGTGGAACATGACCTGTGGATGTGTGCTCGCATGAAGCCACAAACCGACACCGAACCAGGTGAGGCGAAGTGCATCTCAGCACCCACGTTCATGCAAATGTACCTTGAAGAGTCTGGCCAGGCGCCCAAAAAGACCGAATGCCCTACCGGCAAAGGGTGCCTCTAAGGCGCACAACCCGGCAAGCCCCATTTGCTGTCTATTGGTGTGGGGTCCACAGGCGGGGGCGGGGGCGGCTTGCCCGGGCATGTGACGATTTCCACGTCATGCCACAACCGACAAACCCCCCGCGCGTCGCGTTCGATGCAAATTTTTACAGCATCGCGCTTGCAACGGGTTTCAGCATGCGTCAACAACATCAAAAGACTAACCATCAGCGTCATACGGCTCCGATTCAAATCCAGCATCGCCAAGCGCGGAAGCTAGGTCCGGTTCCGCGTAACATCTGCACTGTATTTCCTCCCCTGGGATAGGTGACTGGTCCCACGATCGTGAATCGCCGTCCAATTCTTTGTGGTCGTCTCTCACGCGTTCATCGTTCAGCGTGCGCCAGATGTACCGCGTAATGCCCAGCCGCCCTTGGCGCTCTTGGGCCAAGTACCCATGGAACTTGCCCACCTGGTCACGTGCAATGAGCTTGGC
>Ga0154020_10001850_pt1 | contig 25897 bp, 25 predicted proteins | sample Klosneuvirus_201_FD_109709 | JGI IMG/M metagenome (GOLD analysis project Ga0154020, IMG submission 109709) | Active sludge microbial communities from wastewater, Klosterneuburg, Austria - Klosneuvirus_20160825_MG | ecosystem: Engineered > WWTP > Aerobic digester > Activated sludge | place...
ACAAGACCCACGTCCTCGAGCCGCCGTTCCTCGTGCTCGCCACCCAGAACCCGCTCGCGATGGAGAGCACCTACCCGCTGCCCGAGGCCCAGCTCGACCGCTTCCTGTTCAAGCTCCACGTGCCGTTCCCCAACCGCGAGGAGCTGCACTCGATCCTCGAGCGCACCACCGGCGCCGGCGACATCGACGTCTCGCCCGTGCTCGACGGCCCGCGCCTCCTGCAGATGATGAAGCTCGTGCGCGACGTCCCGGTCGCGCGCCACGTGCAGGACTACGCGATCCGCCTGCTGCGCTCCACGCACCCCGACACCCCCGAGGCCCACGAGCTCACCAAGCGCTACGTGCGGTTCGGCGGCAGCCCCCGCGGCGCGCAGTCGCTGCTCCTCGCGGCCAAGATCGAGGCGCTCTACGACGGCCGCTTCGCCGCCAGCATCGACGACATCCGCAAGGTCGCCCACCCCGCGCTCCGCCACCGCGTGCTCCTCAACTTCGAGGGCGAGGCCGAGGGCGTCCGCTCCGACCAGGTGATCGACGCGATCCTCGAGTCGCTCCCCGAGTCGAAGGCCTGAGCGCCCGCAATCCATGGGTCTCCTCGACTTCCTCCGATCGGCGGCGCCGGCCTCGCTGCGCCTCGGCCGCCAGCGCGCGCCCGCGCCCGACTCGGACGATCTGTTCGACGACGAGTTCCAGCGCAAGCTCGAGTACCTCGCCATCGTCTCCCGCAAGGTGTTCGCGGGCCGCATGCGCGCCGAGCGCCGCACCAAGAAGACGGGCAGCGGCATCGAGTTCGCCGACCACCGCGACTACAACGCGGGCGACGATTTTCGCTACCTCGACTGGAACGTCTACCAGCGCTTCGGCCGCCTGCTCCTCCGCCTCTACGAAGAGGAGGAAGATCTGTCGATCTACATGCTCGTCGACGCGTCGCGCTCGATGGGCTTCGACCAGAAGGTGGGGCAGCTCGTCGGGCGCCGCGGCCCCAAGCTCCGCCACGCCAAGCGGCTCGCCGCCGCCCTCTGCTACATCGGCCTGTCGAACCTCGACCGGGTGAGCGTCAGCGCGCTCACCAACCGGGTGAAGGACCGCATGCCGACCACCCGCGGCAAGCAGCGCATCCACCGGGTGTTCGAGTTCCTGACCAGCGTCGAGCCCGAGGGCGCGACCGGCCTCGAAGACGCGATCAAGCAGTTCGTCGCGCAGAACAAGCGCCGCGGGCTCGCCGTGCTCATCAGCGATCTGTACGACCCGGCCGGGTTCGAGCGCGGCATCAACGTGCTCCGCTACAACAAGTTCGAGCCGTTCGTGCTCCACCTGGTCGACCCGGAGGACGGTAAGCCCGACCTGAGCGGCGACGTGCGCATCTTCGACGTGGAAACCGGCGACGAGCGCGAGGTCACCGTCACCCAGTCGGTGCTCGACCGCTACGCCAAGGCGTACGACGCCTACCTCAAGGAGATCGAGGTGTTCTGCACGCTCAAGCAGGTGCCCTACTTCCGGGCCGACCTCGCCGTGCCGTTCGACGAGCTGATCCTGCGCATCTTCCGGCGGGGAGGATTCCTGCGCTGATGCACCTCCTCGGCCTCCCGTTCGGCACCCTCGCCACGTTCTTCGCGATCGCTGGCGCGGCCGTCGTCGGCCTCTACATCCTCAAGCTGCGCCGCCGCGCGGTGCCAGTGCCCTACTCCAAGCTGTGGGAGCGGGTGCTGCGCGACAAGGACGCGACGAGCCTGTTCCAGCGGCTCAAGCGCATCCTCTCGCTGCTCCTGCAGCTCGCGCTGCTCGCCATCCTCGTGCTCGCCCTCGGCGACCCGCGCACCGCCGTCGAGGTGGTCAAGGGCCGCAACCTGGTCGTGCTCATGGACACGTCCGCCTCGATGAAGGCGGCGGGCGGCAACGGCAAGACGCGCCTCGAGGTCGGCAAGGAGAAGATCGAGCAGCTCGTGCGCGGCCTCGGCGGCAGCGACCGCATGCTCATCGCCTCGATGGACGCCGCGGTCACCCCGCTCTCGCCGATGACCGGCGACCCGGGCGCGCTCGACGACGCGCTCAAGAACCTCAAGGCCGTCGACTGCCGCGCCGACCTCACGCGCGGTCTCCGCTTCGCGCTCGACACCCTGCGCGGGACCAAGGAACCCGAGATCGTCGTCGTGAGCGACGGCGCGCTCGGCGAGGCCCGCGACGGCCTCGGCCCCGTGCGCCTCGGCGAGGTGAAGCTCTCGTTCGTGCCGGTCGGCGTCGGCAAGCGCAACGTGGCGATCACGCAGTTCGCCGTGCGCCGCTACCCGCTCGACAAGGCGCGCTACGAGGTGATGATCGAGGTGCAGAACCTCGGCGACAAGGAGGAGAACCTCGAGCTCTCCCTGTTCGGCGACGACGTGCTCGTCGACCTCACCAAGCTCCACCTCAAGGTCGGCGAGAAGCTCCCGCGCTTCTATCCTTCGCTGGCCGGCGCGAGCCGCACCCTCGAGGCGCGCATCGCCCTCGCCCCCGCCGCGCCGGGCGGCAAGCCCGAGGCCGACGACCTGCCCGCCGACGACCGCGCGTTCGCCGTGCTCCCCGAGCGCAAGCGGGTGAAGGTGCTCGCGGTCACGCCCGGCAACACCTACCTCGAGGCCGCGCTGTTCCTCGACGAGTACCTCGACGTCACCGTCATCACCCCCGACAAGCTCGCGACCGCGTTCTCCACCAAGTACGACGTCGCGATCTACGACGGCGTGGCGGAGCCGCTGCGCCCCGGCCTGCCTACCCTGTTCCTCGACGCGCGCGAGGGCGCCCCGCTCAAGATCAACGGGCAGATCAAGGAGCCCGGCTTCGACACCCTCGAGCGCAAGCACCCGATCCTGCGCTGGACCGCCATCGACAACGTCGGCATCGCCGCCGCGGGCAAGCTCGTCCCGGGCGAGAACGACAAGGTCGTCGGCGCCGCCAACGAGGGCCCGATGATGGTCGCGGGCCAGCGCCAGGGCACCAAGTTCGTGGCCGTGTCGTTCGACGTGCGCAAGACCGACTTGCCGCTGCGCATCGCCTGGCCGGTGTTCCTCCTCAACTGCGTGAACTGGTTCGTCGAGGAGGACGCGGAGTACCTGTCGTCGTTCAAGACCGGCGACGTCTGGCACGTCTCGGCGCCGCTCGGCGCGACCACCGACGCCACCCTGTTCGACCCCGACGGCGGGCGCCACCGCGTGCCCATCCAGGAGGGCCGCGCGGTGTTCTTCGGCACGCGCGCTGGCTTCTACCGCCTCCTGAAGACCACCCCCCAGGTGATCTCCACGCCGACCGGGCAGCTCCCGGCGCTGACCCCGGGCGACGTGATGTTCGCGGCCAACCTCGCCGACCCGCTCGAGTCCAAGATCGAGCCCAAGGCCGAGCTGATCGTCGACGGCAAGAAGGGCGGCACGGTCGAGGGCTTCAAGGTCGGCGTGCGCCGCGAGCTCTGGATCTATCTCCTCATCGCCGCGGCGGTCATCACGACCATCGAGTGGCTGACCTACCACCGGAGGATCACGGTATGAGCCCCCCGGTCTCCCAGCGCGTCCGCGCGAGCCTGCCTTCGCGACCGCGCGACGACGGCCCCAAGAAGAAGCGCCCGTGGGTCGGCCGCTTCGTGTTCTTCCTCGCGGTGGCCGTCGTGGCCGGCGGCGCGGGGTGGGCGTTCTACAAGTACGGCATCAAGTCGGGCGCGGTCCTCAGCTACAAGCGCGGCGACACCACCTACGAGCTGCTCAGCCCGAAGATGCTGGGGCTGATCCTGCTCGCGCCGTTCTTCCTCTACATGACCGGCAAGTCGCTCGCCGACCTGCCGTGGCCGCAGCGCCTCGTCTCGTTCGTCATGCGCACGGCGTTCGTGTTGCTGCTGGCCTTCGGCCTCGGGCGCGTCGCCAAGACCGCCTTCTCGGCGAAGGTGTGCACGGTCTACGTCGTCGACGTCTCCGAGAGCATCCCCGACGAGGCCATCGCCGACGCGCAGGCCGTCGTCGACAAGGCGTGGAAGGAGCGCGGCGAGGGCGAGGTCCGCGTGATCACGTTCGCGGTGCGGCCTCGGCTGCTCGGCGGCACCGACCCGGCCAACCCGGCCCTCACCCCGCCCAAGCTCGAGCGGCACGACCCAGCAGGCCAGCGCATCCAGGGCGCGGGCACCGACATCCAGGCCGCGCTGCAGCTCGCGTACGGCCTCTACCCGAGCGGGTACCTCAAGCGCGTCGTGCTGTTCAGCGACGGCGTGCAGACCGCGGGCGACGCGCTCGCCGAGGCCGGCCGCGCGCGCGAGTTCGGGGTGAAGATGTTCACCATCCCGTACAAGCGCCCGGTGCCCGCCGAGGTCGCGGTGCGCGAGCTGCGGGTCCCGCCCAAGATCAAGGTCGGCGAGCCGTTCGAGATCCGCGCCATCATCTTCAGCAACCGCCCCGCGAAGGTGCGCGCGCGGCTCTACCAGGGCGAGGCGCTCAACGGCCTCGACGGCATCCGCGACCTCGACCTCAAGGTCGGCGAGAACGACATCCCGTTCAAGTCGGTGGTGCGCGTCCCCGGCGCGGTCACGTACGCGATCGACGTCGAGCCGATCGCGCTGCTCGCCGCCAACCCGACGGGACCGGCGCCCGCGGCGCCCGCGGTCTCGGCTTCGGCTTCGGCCAAGCCCGCGGTGTCGGCTTCGGGCTCGATCGCCGCGCCGCCGCCCCCGCCGCCCGTCGCGCACAAGTCCAAGCCGGGCCTCGACCGCTTCATCGAGAACAACAAGTACGCGGTCACCGTCGCGGTGCCGGGGCGCCCGAGCGTCCTCTACATCGAGGGCGACACCGGCCACGGCAGCTACCTCACCAACGCCCTCGTGGCGCAGGAGTTCGAGGTCGATCTGCGCGGGCCCGATGGCATCCCGACCTCCCTCAAGGAGATCGAGCGCTACGACTTCGTGATCCTCTCCGACACGTCGGCCGACCGCGTCACCTACGCCCAGCAGGATTTGCTCGAGTCCTACGTGAAGGACCTCGGCGGCGGCTTCCTCATGGCCGGCGGCCAGAACAGCTTCGGCCTCGGCGGCTGGCGACACACCAAGATCGAGAAGATCCTGCCCGTCCGCATGGACGCGGAGAAGAAGAAGGACCAGCCCTCGATCGCGCTCTGCCTCGTCATCGACCGCTCGGGCTCCATGAGCGGTCAGAAGATCGAGATGGCCAAGGAGGCCGCCAAGGCCACCGCCGAGACCCTCTCGCCCGACGACTACATCGAGGTCATCGCGTTCGACTCGGCGCCGATGCGCCTCGTGCGCATGCAGTCCGCGCGCAACCGCATGCGCATCCTCTCGGACATCTCGCGCCTGCAGCCGAACGGCGGCACCGACATCTTCCCGGCCATCCAGATGGCCAACGAAGACCTCGCGCTCGTGCCGGCCAAGCGCAAGCACATGATCCTGCTCTCGGACGGCGAGGCGCCGATCGGCGGCATCAAGGAGCTCGTGCAGGAGATGGTCAGCGAGGGCATGACCGCCTCTGCCGTGGCCCTCGGCGAGGACGCCGACAAGAACCTGATGAAGATGGTCGCCGAGACCGGCGGCGGTCGCTTCTACTTCGTCAAGGATCCGAGCACGCTGCCGCGCATCTTCACCAAGGAGACGGAGCTCGTCTCGAAGACGTCGGCGGTCGACGAGTACTTCCAGCCCACGGTCGTCTCGATGGCGGACTTCATCCGCGGCATCGACTTCGACAACTCACCCTACCTCCACGGCTTCGTCGCGACCCAGCTCAAGCCCCCGCCGGCGCAGCTCGTGCTCGTGCCGGGCGACCACGAGGAGCCGCTGCTCGCGCGCTGGCGCGTGGGCCTCGGCTGGACCCTCGCCTGGACGAGCGACGTGAAGAACCTCTGGGCCGCCGAGTGGCTCCGCTGGCCGCAGTACCCCCAGTTCTGGGGCCAGCTGGTGCGCGAGCACATGCGCCAGAAGAAGCGTCAGCAGCTCGACATGAAGGTGGAGCTCGTGGACGGCGTGGTGAAGGCCAGCGTCGACGCGATCGGCGGTGACGACCGCTTCCAGAACGGCAACGAGGGCAAGATCACGATCCTCGGCCCCGCGCCGAAGATGGACAAGGTCGTGGTCCCGCTGCAGCAGGTGGCCCCCGGCCGCTACGAAGCACGCCACACGCTCGATCAGTTCGGGTCGTTCGTGCTGACCGGCGAGCTGCTGTCGAACGGCACGCCGGTGGCCGAGAGCTTCGGCCACATCTCGAACCCGTACCCCAAGGAGTACGCCGCGTTCGAGCCCGACCTCGTGCTGATGAACAAGCTCGCGACGAGCACGGGCGGCGCGGTCGATCCGGCCCCGCCTCTCGTGATCGACCCGGCCGGCGAGAAGGTCAGCTACCACGAAGATCTGTGGATGAACTTCGTGAAGGCGGCGATCCTCGTCTTCGTGATCGACCTCGCCCTCCGCCGGTTCCGGTTCTTCGACCGCAGGATCAAGGCAGCGGCCTAGGGACTACGCGCTCTTCACGGGGCGCTCTTCACCGGGGCGAACACCTGGGTGGCCTTCATCCCGCCGGGCATCGTGCCGTTGGATTCGTACACCACGAACAGCCCGTTCACCTCGTAGCCGAGATCCTTCGACCAGCGGGCGAGCTCGTTCAGCTCGGCGCGCAGCTTGGCGCCCTTGGGCGGCAGCGCGCGGACCAGCACCTCGCCCTCGAGGCGCACGATGTGGCTGCCGTCGATCCCCGGATCCCCGTCGAGCTCGAGCAGCACCGCGCCGCGGTAGATGCTGTCGGTCGCGTAGGCCGCGGCCGCGGGCTTGAGCTTGAACCCCGCGTGCAGGGCCTCCCGCTGGCCGGCGAGCACGATGCCGCTCATGTCCAGCGGGACGTCGATGAAGAACCGGCACGCGGCCGCGTAGAACGAGCGGCGCTCCCAGTGGTCGAGGCGCACTTCACGCGAGGGCGGGGGCACACTGATCATGTCGCGAACTTCCTCCGGATTGCCCGCCCGATCCCCACCTGGCTGGCTCAGGACCCGCGCACCGCGCTTGCCCGAAAGTGGACCTAACCAGCATCCCTCCCGCGCTGCAACGTGGCTTTGTCGCTCCCGGACCGTCCCTGTCCGGTCCTCCGCTCCGGCCGCACGTCGGGCGGGGTTGCCGCTACTATGCGCCGCCGTGAACAAGCTCTTCGCCCCCGACCTGTTCCGTGACCAGGTCGTCACCATCACCGGTGGCGGCACCGGCATCGGCCTCTCGGCCGCGCGCATGTTCGCCGAGCTCGGCGCCAAGGTCGCCATCGGCTCGCGCAAGCAGGCCAACGTCGACGCGGGCCTCGCCGCGCTGCGCGAGGTCGCCCCCGACGACCGCCTCTACGGCGCCACGATGGACACGCGCGACACCGCCCTCGTCGAGGCGTGGGTCGACGGCGTGCTCGGTCGCTTCGGCCAGATCGACGTCCTCGTCAACAACGCCGGCGGCCAGTTCCCCTCCCCCGCGATGAACATCGTGCAGAAGGGCTGGGAGGCGGTCATCCGCAACAACCTCAACGGCACCTGGTTCATGACCCACGCGGTCGCGACCAAGGCCATGATCCCCGCCAAGCGCGGGCGCATCGTCAACGTGATCGCCCAGGTCTCGCGCGGCTTCCCGGGCATGGCGCACACCGGCGCCGCGCGCGCGGGCGTCGACAACCTCACCAAGTCGCTCGCCGTCGAGTGGGCCCCGTTCGGCATACGCGTCAACGCGATCGCGCCCGGCAACAACATCCAGTCGAGCGGCACCGCGCAGTACCCCGCGGAGCTGTTCGCGCTCGCGGCCAAGGCCTCGCCGCTCCGCCGGGTCGGCACCGTCGACGAGGTCGCGCAAGTGATCGTCTTCCTCTCCGCGCGCGAGCTCGACTTCGTCACCGGCGACACCTGGTACGTCGACGGCGGCCAGAAGCTGTGGGGCGACGTCTGGTCCGTCCCCGATCCGAGCGAGGTCTGAGCGATGCCCTGGGTCGAGGCCAACCTGCGTGGCCAGAAGGTGTTCGCACGCGCGAACGAGGACGGCTCGCTCGCCGCGCAGGGCGGCCGCGTCGAGATCCGTTACAAGGCCAACGACGGCCGCGCCTACCGCGCGCTCGCGGGCAACCTCGCGGTCGCGCCGGGCAAGGTGCTCCCCGACGACCACTGCGGCCCCGCCGACGCGCCCGACGACAAGGCGCAGAAGACCACCAAGAAGGCCGCCGCCGCGGCGCGCATCCCCGCCCCGCGCGAGGGCGAGTGGATCGTCTACACGGACGGCGCGTGCAGCGGCAACCCGGGCCCCGCGGGCGCGGGCTTCCTCGTGATCGACCCCGCCTCGGGCGAGCGCCGCGAGGGCTTCGAGTGGCTCGGCCGCGCCACCAACAACGTCGCCGAGCTCACCGCGATCCTGCGGGGCCTCGAGGGCGTGCCGGACAAGGCCGCCCGCATCCGCATCCACACCGACTCGAGCTACGCCATCGGCGTCCTGCAGAAGGGCTGGAAGGCCAAGGCCAACCCCGAGCTCATCGCGACCATCCGCGCCGCCCTGTCCGAGTATCCGCACGCGGTGCTCGTCTACGTGCCGGGCCACGCCGGGGTCGAGCTCAACGAGCGGGTCGACGTCCTCGCCCGGGAGGCGATCACGCGGCGCTCGTCGCGGTTCCTGAAGGACCTGGCGCCCCGAGACGGCGGCTGAATCACCCGAGCGGCGGCCTGGCCGCCGACGGTGTAGCCTAGTCGGGCATGTCCCTGCGCATCGACCAGGACCACGCGCGGTTCCGCGCGATCGTCCGCGGCAAGATCCGCCAGAACCTCAAGAAGTACATCTCCCAGGGCGAGCTGCTCGGTCGCAAGGGCAAGGAGGTCGTCTCGATCCCCATCCCGCAGATCGACATCCCGCGCTTCCGCTACGGCGACAAGAACAGCGGCGGCACCGGGCAGGGCGAGGGCGACCCGGGCGATCCGATGGGTGGCGGCCAGGAGCAGGAGGGCGAGGGCGGCAAGAAGGCCGGCAAGGACGCGGGCGAGCACGCGCTCGAGGTCGACGTCACCCTCGAGGAGCTCGCCCAGATCCTCGGCGAGGAGCTCGCGCTTCCCAACATCGAGAACAAGGGCAAGAGCAAGCTCATCAACGCCAAGGACCGCTACACCGGCATCCGCCGCGTGGGCCCCGAGGCGCTCCGCCACTTCAAGCGCACCTACCGCGAGGCGCTCAAGCGCCAGGTCGCGACCGGCACCTACGACCCGGGCAACCCCATCGTGGTGCCGATCCACGACGACCGCCGCTACCGCTCGTGGAAGACCGAGAACGAGCCGGTCGCCAACGCCGTCATCATCTACATGATGGACGTCTCCGGCTCGATGGGCGACGAGCAGAAGGAGATCGTCCGCATCGAGAGCTTCTGGATCGATACGTGGCTGCGCAGCCAGTACAAGGGGCTCGAGGCGCGGTTCATCATCCACGACGCGACCGCCAAGGAGGTCGACCGCGACACGTTCTTCCACACCCGCGAGAGCGGCGGCACGATGATCTCGAGCGCCTACAAGCTCTGCGCGAAGATGATCGAGGACGACTACCCGCCGAGCGAGTGGAACATCTACCCGTACCACTTCAGCGACGGCGACAACTGGTCGATGGACGACACGCTCCAGTGCGTGGAGCTCATGAAGCAGAAGCTCCTGCCCGCGGTGAACGTGTTCTCGTACGGCCAGGTCGAGAGCCCCTACGGCAGCGGCCAGTTCATCAAGGACCTGCGCGAGCACTTCAGCGGCGAGGAGAAGGTGGTCGTCAGCGAGATCCGCGACAAGGACGCGATCATGCAGTCGATCAAAGAGTTCCTCGGCAAGGGGCGCTAGGTCGTGCGCGAGTACCTGCGGCTCGTCCAGCACATCCTCGACCACGGCAAGGAGCGCAAGGACCGCACCGGCGTAGGCACGCGCGGCGTGTTCGGCTGGCAGATGCGGTTCGACCTCGCCGAGGGGTTCCCGCTCGTCACCACCAAGAAGGTCCACCTCAAGTCGATCGTCCACGAGCTCCTGTGGTTCCTCCGCGGAGACACCCAGGTGGGCTCGCTGAACGAGGTCGGGGTCAGCATCTGGGACGAGTGGGCCACGCCCGAGCAGACCGCCCGCTTCGGTCGCAAGGCCGGCGATCTGGGCCCGGTCTACGGCCACCAGTGGCGCAACTTCGGGGCCTCGCTGCGCGAAGACGGCGCCTACGCGCGCGACGGCTTCGACCAGATCAAGGACGTCCTCGACCAGCTCGCGAAGAACCCGCACAGCCGGCGCATGATCGTGAGCGGGTGGAACCCGCGCGAGGCCACGCAGGTGGCGCTGCCGCCGTGCCACACGCTGTTCCAGCTCTACGCGCAGGACGGCGCGCTCTCGTGCCAGCTCTACCAGCGGAGCGCCGACGTGTTCCTCGGCGTGCCGTTCAACATCGCGAGCTACGCGCTGCTCACCCTGATGATCGCGCAGGTCTCCGGGCTCGTGCCCGGCGAGTTCGTGCACACGTTCGGCGACGCGCACCTCTACTCGAACCACCTCGAGCAGGCGCGCTTGCAGCTCTCGCGCGAGCCGCGGCCGCTCCCCCGCATGATCCTCGACCCGAGCGTGAAGAGCCTGTTCGACTTCCGCTACGAGCACTTCAGGCTCGAGGGCTACGACCCGCACCCGGCCATCAAGGCCCCCGTCGCGGTGTGATGGAGCTGCCGGTGGGCAAGGGCCTCGCGATCGTGGTGGCGGTCGCCCGCAACGGCGTCATCGGCAAGGACGGTGGTCTGCCCTGGCGCCTCCCCGAGGACCTGAAGCACTTCCGCGCGGTCACCACCGGGCACACCATCGTCATGGGTCGCAAGACCTGGGACTCGATCGGGCGGCCGCTGCCCCACCGTCGCAACGTCGTCGTGTCGCGCGACCCCGGTCTCGTGCTCGCGGGGGCAGAGGTGGCGCCGAACCTCGAGGCGGCGCTCGCGCTCGCCTGGCAGACCGACGACGAGCCGCGCGTCATCGGCGGCGCCACGATCTACGCAGCGGCGCTGCCGGCCGCGACGGTGCTCCACCTCACCGAGGTGGACCAGGAGGTCGAGGGCGACACGTTCTTCCCGCCGTTCGACCGCGCCGCGTTCGACGAGGTCTCCCGCCGCGCCGGGGAGACGCCGGGGGTCACGTTCCTCGAGCTGCGGCGCCGCTGAGGGAACAATCTCGGGCGCTTGGTGGTCTCTCCAGCATGGAGCCCGCAGCGGCGCGTACGGACGACGACGGGGTCCCGACGGCGGAGCTGTTCGTCTCGCTCGCGCCGGACGACGAAGAGGCCGAGGCTGCTCCACCCACCGAGCGACCGCCGCGCACACGCGCGCTGTGGCTGGTGCTCGTCGCGCTCGCGATCGTTCCCGCGGTGATCGTGCTCGCGCGCCTGTTCCCGCCGCTCACTTCGTACGCAACTCCGAGCAAGCTCGCGCCGACGCGTACCTGAACCGGCATGGTACGCTTCGATTCGATGGGCTCTTCGGCGCGCCCGGGCTCGCTGCCGGCGGTGGACGATCACCTCGTCCGCGAGGACGCGCGCGCCGAGATCCTGAGGGGAAAGCTCCTGATGTGCCCGCCCGCGAGCGAGCCCCACGGGACCCGCCACTTCACGCTGGCCTACGTGCTCGGCGCCCACGTAGCGCCCGGCTTCGTCGGCGCGGTCGACATGTTGACCCGCACCGATCACGACTCCGACTTCGCCCCCGACGCCAGCATCTTCCCGCTCGCGCGCGACCCGTCCACCGGCGGCCGTCGCCTCGAGGTGCTCGCGTTCGAGATCGCGGCGACGCAACCGCTGCCGAGCGTGACCGAGAAGGCTCGCGCGCTCGTGCAGCGCGGGGTGCGTCGCGTGTTCTGCCTCACGCTGAAGCGAGGCCGCGTGCTCGAGTGGTCCGCGGCGCGCGACGCCTGGGATCTGCTCGACCGAGAGGCCACGATCGAGGACGAGTGCCTCGCCCGGCCGCTGCCCGTGGCCGCGCTCCTCGACGCGACCGCGGCCGACGAGGCCGTCGCGCGCGCGCTCGTCGACCGGAGACACCCGGTCGTGGAGGCCCTGGTCGAGGCCAACGTCCAGGAAGCCGCAGCGGGCGCGCGCCGGAGCGCCCTCTTGCTCGTGCTCTCCTCCCGTGGGCTCGTGCCCGACCCGAGTGAAGCGCGCGCCATCGAGGCCACCCACGACCAGGCAACACTGGACGGATGGCTCTCCCGCGCGGCGGTGGTCACCAGCGTGGCGGAGTTGCTGCGAGCACCAGGTTCCGCGCGCTGATCGCCTGCGAGAACAGCGTCCCCACCTGCGCCACGTGGCCCGCCGCCCGCAGGCGCTCGGCGCGATCGTGCAGCACGAACACCTCGAGCAGCCGCGCGAGCAACGTACGCGGCAGGCCGATGCGCCGGCTCCGCGCGTGCAGCGTCGCGGCCTCCGTGGCCGCCGCGCCGACCCGCTCCCGCGAGGGCACGGCGAGCCCGCGGACCGCGAAGGCGCGGGCGATGAGCGTCTCCAGATCGGCGTGCGCCACCCGGCGGTTGAGGCCTTCGATCTCCGCCCCGACCCGCAGCATCGGCGCGTGCTCGCGGAGGAGCAGCCGCAGCGCGAGGCGGCGCTCGCGGGCCGCGAGGTTCTCGGCGCGAGAAGCCTCGACGCCTTCTTCGCGGGTCGTGAGGTTGCTGAGACCGAGCAGCGCGCGGGGCAGCGCGACGTCGTCGCCGAGGTCACGACGGAACGGAGCGCGCACCTCCTCGCGCCGCTTCTGCAAGCAGCACCCGACGAGCACCACCGCCGCGCCCCGCGCCGCGCCCGCGTCGACGATGCGGTCGCCGAGCTCGCCGCACGCGTGCAGGCCGATGATGCAATCTCCCCGTTCGATCGGTAGCCCTTCGGCGAGGACGTCGCGCACCACGAACTCGGGCGCGTTCTCCGCAGGGATCGCGCGCGCGGTCTCGATCAGGCGCGCGTCGCGCTCGAGACCCACCGTCGGGCGCGACGCCGAGGCGATGGCCCGTGTGAGGTGACCGTGCCCGGAGCCGACGTCGACCACGCGGCGCGCGCGCGCGGCGATCGGCGCGAGCACGCGGGAGAACGCCTCGATCTGCGCGCGCTTCGCCGGGCTCTCCCGCAGCCCGAGCGCGCGCCTGGACTCGTTCGCTTCCAGCGAAGGGACCGTGCACGCCACCCGGAGCCGGTCGATCAGGTCGCGCAGAGAGGCCGGCGTCGCGGTCGGCCACTCGGCCTCGAGGCCACCGACCTCGAGCGCGACCAAGGTCGCCTCGTCCAGCCCCTCGAGGAACCCGAGCCACCCGCGCGCCGCGACCACCTCGTCCTCGTGGCCCGACAGCGGGCGCGCGTGGAGCAGGTCACGCGTCTCGGCCACGAGCTCGGCGGCGAGGAGCCACGCATCCACGGCGCGACGTTGGCACGTGGGCCTCTCGTGGTGAAGCCGATCCCCGGGGTGTCCACTCGAGTCCCCAGGTGTCTGCCCGAGGATCCCGCGTTCTCGGCGATTCCGGCTGGCATCGAGCCTGCAGTGCACGCAGTCATGCGCACGCTGCTCGCCGCCTTGCTGCTGACCGTGGGCTGTACGGGGAGCGTCGAGGGGTCGGACGACAGCCTCCCGGCCAGCACCACGAGCGAGACGGGATCGGGCGCGACCGACACCGGCACCGCGAGCGACACGGGCACCGCGACCGACACGGGATTGGGCCCGGCCGACACCGCGACCGACACCGGCGCCGCGACCGACACGGGCACCCCAGCGGACACCGGCAGCGCGACCGACACCAGCGTGACGACCGACACCGGACCGACGGGCGCTGGCTTCGCAACCCTCGTGAGCAAGACCACGTGGGAGGCGATGTTCCCGCACCGCAACGCGCTCTTCACCTACGAGGGCATGACGGCCGCAGCGGCCGCGTACCCGGCCTTCGCGAGCGAGGGGACCGCCGACCAGCAGAAGCGCGAGGTCGCCGCGTTCCTCGCCAACATCTCCCACGAGACCACGGGCGGCTGGGACACCGCGCCCGACGGCCGCGCGGCGTGGGGCCTCTACTTCAAGGAGGAGGTCGGCTGCGAGACCGGTGCGTGCACGGGCTACTGCGATTCCACCAGCACGTTCAAGTGCGTGGCCGGCAAGACCTACCACGGCCGCGGCCCCATCCAGCTCTCGTGGAACTACAACTACGGCCAGGCGGGCGCCGCGCTCGGCATCGACCTCCTGAACAAGCCCGAGCTCGTGACGAGCGACGCCAAGACCACGTTCCTCACCGCGCTGTGGTTCTGGATGACCCCGCAGGCGCCCAAGCCCTCGGCCCACGCGGTCATGGCGGGCATGTGGACACCCACGAGCGACGACGTCACCAAGGGCCGCAAGCCGGGCTTCGGCATGACGGTGAACATCATCAACGGCGGCCTCGAGTGCGGGTTCCCGACCGATGGGCGGGTCAAGGACCGCATCGGGTTCTTCGAGCGCTACGTCACCATGCTCGGCACCACCAAGGGCGACGCGGTCGAGTGCGCGACGATGAAGCCCTACTGACGGGCCGGCGCCTTGAACACGCGAAACAGGAAGACGAGCGAAGGCACGAGCAGCGCCACGCCGAACGGCAGCGACAGCAAGAAGAACTTCAGCGTGGGCGCGGGCGCCGCGCTCGCTTGCACCGTCCATGCCGGGTAGAGGATGTAGGGGTACTGCGCGAGCCCGAAGCCGACCACGATGGCCGACACCTGCGCGATCGTCGCGAGCCGCGTGAGCCCGAAGCGCCGCGTGAGCAGCCCGTACAGAGCGAGGAGCGCCGTGAGCCCACCGACGACCAGCGCGGGCGCGCCGCGGCCCAGCAGGCCGGCCCAGAGGTGGGGCGCCTCGTGGCGGAGCAGCGGCAGGGTCAGCGTGGCCCCCGCGACAACGACCCCACCCGAGACGAGCGCGCGGCGGCGAAAGTCCTCGCGCAGCTCGCCGTCGGTCTCCACGCAGAGGAACACTGCGGCGAGGTACGCGCAGAGCGAGACCGCGGCGGCGCCCATGGCGAGCGACATCGGCGAGAGCCACGACGCGGTGGGCACCGGGCCGTCGCTGCGCAGCGTGCCCGCGCACACCGCCGACACCGCCGTGCCGAGCACGAACGGCGTGCAGAGGCTCGCCGCGCCGAACACGGCCGAGAACCGCGCCTCGGTGCCCCCGTGGTGCGGCGCGTAGGCGCGGAACACGAACGCGACGCCACGCAGGGCGATCCCGATCAGGGCGAGCCGCAGCGGCGTGAACATCGCCGTGGAGAACACCGCCCACGGCTCGGGGAACGCGCTGAAGAACACGACGATCACGAAGATCAGCCAGACGTGGTTGGCCTCCCATACCGGACCCATCGCGCGCGCGATCGCCTCGCGCTGCTGCTCCTTGCGCGGACCGCTCGAGAACAGATCCCACACACCACCGCCGAAGTCGGCGCCCCCGAGCACCGCGTAGGCGAGCAGGCCCACCAGCATCGCCGCGGCGCAGCCGTCGGCCAGGGTCACGACACGACCTCGACGTCGGCGTACTTGCGGGCGAGCGCGCGGAGCAGCGCCACGAGCGCCACGGCGAGCCCGACGTAGAGCGCGATGTAGAGGATGAACGTGTACATGACGTCGTCGCGCGGCGTGACCGCGTCGGCGGTGCGCAGGACGCCGTGGATGATCCACGGCTGGCGCCCCACCTCGGTGACGAACCAGCCGGCCTCGAGGGCCAGGAACCCGAGCGGCGCCGCGAGCGCGATCAGGCGCAGCATCCAGGTGCCGATCGGCTTCTTGCGCAGGGCGAACAGCGCCCACAGCGCGCCGAGGCCGGCGAGGCCGAAGCCGGCCGCGACCATGATCTGGAACGCGAAGTGGCACACGAGGACGTTCGGGCGCTGATCGGGCGGGAAATCCCAGAGCCCGACGATCTTGGCGTTGAAGTCGCCGGTCGACATGAACGACAGCATCTTGGGCAGGTAGATCCCGTACGCCACCTTCCCGGTCGCCGGGTCGGGGATGCCACCCACGAGGAGACCGACGCCGTTCTCGGTGTGGAAGTGGGCCTCCATGGCCGCGAGCTTCGCCGGCTGGGTGTGGAAGAGCAGCTTGGCGAGGCGGTCGCCCGTGAGGGGCTGGAGGACGCCCGCGATGGTCCCGACGGCCATCGCGATGGTGAGCCCCGCGCGCTGCCGCGGACCGTCGCGACCGCGCAGCATGCCGAAGGCATACACGCCGGCGACCGCGAACCCGACCGCCGTGTAGCAGGCGAACGTGCTGTGCGCGGCGAGCGGGATCCACGACGGGTTGCGGAACACGGCGAACGGATCGAGGTCGACGATCTTGCCACCGACCGCGGTGAACCCGCGCGGCGACTGCATCCAGGCGTTGGCCCCCACGACGAGGATGCCCGAGACGCAGCCGGAGACCGCGACCGGCACGCCCGTCCACCAGTGGGCCCGCGGCGAGAGGCGGTCCCACCCGTAGAGATAGAGGCCGAGGAAGATGGCCTCGAGCAGGAACGCATACCCCTCGAGCGCGAACGCCGGCCCGAGCGCCGGGCCCGCGAAGGCCATGAACTTGGGCCAGAGCAGCCCGAGCTCGAACGAGAGCGCGGTGCCCGAGACGGCGCCGACCACGAAGAGCAGCGCGGTCGCCTTGCCCCACACGCGCGCGAGCGACCGGTAGTGCTCCTCGCCCGTGCGCAGGAAGCGAGCCTCTGCGATCAGCATCAAGAGGGGCATCCCGATCCCGAGCGCGGAGAACACGATGTGGAACCCGAGGCTGAGTTCCATCTGGGCGCGGGCGACGGTGAGGGGGTTCATCCGTGGGGCGGTTCTGGGGTCAACGGGCCTTCTTGACGAGGTCGGCGTCGAGCGCGCGCAGGCGCTCCTCGAGGCGAGGATTCTGCGGGTCCTTGACCACGGCGAGCTGCAGCTGCAGGCGCGCCTGCTTGAACTCTCCGCGGTCGAGGAGCTCGTCGGCCCGCTGCGCGAACGGCTCGGCGGCTTTCGAGCGCACGAGGTCGACGATGCGGTCGCTGGTGGTCACGTCGGGGGCGCGCGCCGAGAGCGCGAGCTCCTCCTGGGTCATGCGCAGCGTGTGCTCCTCGAGCAGCGTGCGCGCGTAGCGGCGGCGCAGGAGCGGATCGAGCAGCACGCGGTACGCCTCCGCGCCGCGCGCGAACAGCATGGTGGCCGCCGCGCGCACGTCTTCTTCGGCGCCCTCGAAGCGGTCCGGGTGGCACTCGAGCGCGAACGCGCGGAACGCCCGGCGTACCTGCTCGTCGTCGGGCAGATCGTCGGCGGTGACCGGCCGGTGCAGGTGCAACAAAGAGAAGTAGTCACGCAGCTCCATCGCCCGCGCACGGTCGAGCAGCTGCTCGTCGACTTCGTACGGGTCGTCGGCGAGCGGATCCGGCGGGGGGATCGACTCGAGGAGCTCGGGCGGAAGCGACTCGCTGTCGCTCCGGCCTCGCGGATCAGCCACGGTCGGACCCCGCCCCGAACCCTCTCACTCGCTCGGCTTGTCGTCGTCGCTCTTGGCGGCGCGGACGGCCTGCGCCTGGGCGAGCCGCTCCTCGAGCGTGGTGCGCAGCGCGAGCAGGTCGAAGCGGTCGGGGCGGTCGCCCACGCCGGCGATCTCCTGCATGATCGAGTCGGCGTGCTTGCGGGGCGCGTCGGGCACGCCGAGCTGCTGACCGAGCTTGCTCAGCACCGCCTCTTCTTCGGGCGTGATGACGCCGTCTAGGCGGGTGATCCACGAGGCGACCGCGTACACGTAGAGGCGATCGGCCTTGGACATGTGCAGGCGATCGATGATGCCCATCTCGACCGGCTTCTTCACCGCCTCCTCGATCTCGTTGATCGCGTCGAGCTCGAGGCCCTCTTCGAGCGCCGTGCGCACGATGGCGTCGGCCTCTTCGCGGTCGAGGTTTCCGTCGGCCCAGCCGACCGCGGCCAGAGCCAGGTACACGTCGCGTCCGAGGATGGGTTTCGCCATGACCCGACGAAGGTACAAGCGAAGGCCGCGCCCGGGAAGCGGGTTCAGCCGGGGGCGCCGTCTCCCGCCTCGGCGGTGGCTCCGGTGTCGTCCGGCCCCGTTTCCGCGGCACCACTCTCCCCGGCCCCTGTGTCGCCGGCTCCGGTGTCCTCGCTGGTCCCGGTGTCGACCGGCCCGCCCGCGTCGCGCCGCGTCTTGCACTCGGGGTCGACGAAGGTGTTCGGCGTGAAGGGCCCGCAGGCGGTCAGCGTGCACTCCCACTTGCCGCTCTTGCAGAGACAGCGGGGCGCCTCACGCACGTAGCTCTCGAAGCCGCAGACCCGACACGTCTCCTTGCCGTCACAGGGCGCGCCTTCGCGGAAGCACGCCTCGCCGGCCGCGCAGAGGGGCGTGCCCGTCTCGGCGGTCTCGGTCACCGCGGGCGTGTCGTCCGAGCTACACCCGAGGTGCGCCAACGCGAACAGGGCGGCCGCGAGGAGCGGCTTCACTCGACCCCGAGGAGCTCGACGTCGAAGAGCAGCGTGGCCTTCGGCGGGATCGTCGGAGGGCTGCCCGCCTCGCCATAGGCCAGGTGGTAGGGGATGGTGAGCTTGCGCTTGCCGCCGACCTTCATGCCGGCGACGCCGATGTCCCAGCCGCGGATGACCTCGCCCATGCCGAGCGTGAAGCTGAAGGGCTTGCCGCTGTCGAGCGAGCTGTCGAACTTGGTACCGTTGTTGAGGGTGCCCGTGTAGTGCACCTTCACCTTCTTGCCGTTCACCGCCTCGGCGCCGGTGCCGACCTTCATGTCGACCTTCTCGAGCGTGCCGGGCTTGGTGGAGTCGAGCGGCACCGCCTTCGCGGGCGCGCTCGAGCCCGCCGCCACCACCGTGGTCGAGGGCTTCGCCGCGGGGTCGACCTTGGCAGGAGGATCGGGCTCCGCCACCTTGGAGCACGCGACGAGCGCGAGCAGCGCGACCGGGGCCACGAGAAGAAGGCCGGGCCGTGCGTTCACGAGACCCCCAGGAGCTCGATCTCGAACACCAGCGTGGCGTTGGCCGGGATGACCGGCGAGAACCCGCGGGCGCCGTACCCGAGCTCCGGCGGGATGGTGAGCTTGCGCTTGCCGCCGACCTTCATGCCGGCGACGCCCTGCTCCCAGCCCTGGATGACCCGGCCCGCGCCGATCTGGAACGAGAACGGACGACCGCGATCCAGCGAGCTGTCGAACTTCTTCCCGTCGGTGAGCGTGCCCGTGTAGTGGACCGAGACGGTCCCCCCCGACTTCGCCTCGACACCCTGCCCCACGACCAGATCCTCGATCTTCAGCATGGCGGGGCGCGTAACGCGGCGAGCGCTGGGATGCTAGAACCGACCTCGGATGGCCCTGCCGTCGATCGACAGCCTGCGTTGCTTCGACGCGGCGGCGCGGCTCCTGCGCTTCCGGGCCGCGGCCCGCGCGGTCGGCCTCACCCCGGCGGCGTTCGGGCACCGCATCAAGCAGCTCGAGGACGAGCTCGGCGCGCGCCTGTTCGAGCGGACGACGCGCACCGTCCGGCTCACCGCGGCCGGCCTCGCGCTCGTGCCGCAGGCGCGACTCGTGCTCGACGCCGCGGCGGGCTGCGTGCGCGCGGCCCGCGGCGAGCACGCCGGTGTTCCCATGGAGCTCGTGATGGGCACGCGCCACGAGCTCGGCGTCGCGTGGCTCACCCCCGCGCTCCGCACGCTCGCCGATGCGCTCCCGCACCTCACCGTGCACCTCTACTTCGGGTCCGGACCCGACATCGTCACCCGCGTGCGCTCGCTCGAGATCGACTGCGCCGTCACCTCGATGCGCCTCGGGGATCCGCAGCTCGAAGCGTTGCCGCTCCACGAGGAGACCTACAGCTTCGTCGCCGCGCCGCGGCTCCTGCGCAAGAAGCCGCTCCGCGACGCCGACGACGCCCCGGCCCACGTGCTCGTCGACGCGAGCCCGGACCTGCCGCTGTTCACCTATTTCCGCGACGCGGCCACCTTCTCCCTCTCGTTCGGCAAGGTGGTGCGCATCGGCACCACGGCGGCGATGCGCGCCCTCGTCGTCGCGGGCGAGGGCGTCGCAGTGCTGCCGACCCACCTCGTCCGCGAAGACCTGCGCGCGCGCCGGCTCGTGCGGCTGTTCCCTCGCGTCACCCCCCACACCGACTGGTTCCGCCTCGTGTTCCGGCGCGACGATCCCCGCCGCGCGACCTACGACGCCCTGGCCCAGACCCTCACCGAGGTGCCGTTGCCGTGAGCGAACCCTACCCTTTGTTCCTGCGGCTCCAGGGTCGGCGCGTGCTCGTGGTGGGCGCCGGGTCGGTCGGCGCGCGCAAGGTCGCCGAGCTCCTCGCCGCGGGCGCCGAGGTCGTCGTCGTCGCCGAGCAGGTCTCGGCCGCGGTGCGCGCCCACGCGGAACGCATCACGCTCCACGAGCGTCGCTTCCAGGAGTCCGATCTCGACGGCGTCTGGCTGGTCATCGCCGCCACCAACGACCCGGCGAGCAACCGCGAAGTCGCCGCCGGGGCCGAAGCGAGGCGCGTCTTCGTCAACGCGGTCGACGACCCGCCGAGCGCCAGCGCCTACTTCGGCGCGGTGCTGCGTCGCCCGCCGTTCCTGGTCGCCATCTCGTCGAGCGGCGAGGTGCCCGCACTCTCGCGACTGCTGCGCGAGGTGCTCGAGTCGGCGCTGCCACCCGAACGCTGGATCGCCGAGGCGCGAGCGTTGCGCGCGGAGTGGAAGCGCGACGCCGTACCGATGGCCGACCGCTTCCCCGCCCTCGTCCGCCGCTTCCTCGGGTAGCGGCGGCGTGCGGAATCGAGCCGCCCCATTGCATCTCCTCCGCGGTCGCTCCGTCTCGCCGTCGATGCGCAGACTCGCCCTCGTCAGCTGTGCCCTCGCGGGCCTCGCGTGCTCGCGTCACGACCTCGTCGACTACGCGATGACGAGCGCTCACCGGCCGTCGGCGTCGACGCTCGTGCTACCCGGCGGCGCGCTCGTGCTCGCGGGCGACCTGCACTGTCACGTCGCGCCGCCCGACGACCCGGGCGACGTCACGCGCGGCCTCGACCGCACCATCGAGCTCGCTCGCAAGGAGAAGCTCGATTTCGTGGTCTTCACGCCCCACGTCGGCGCGCGCTTCTACCTCGACGCCGACGCCCGCGGCTTCGTCGCCGACGGCCAGCGCGCGCTCCGCAAGTCCATCGACGCGGCCAAGAGCGAGGGGCTCGTGCTGATCCCCGGCTTCGAGTACACGGACCACCAGTACGGCCACGTCGGCGCGTCGTTCGCCGATCTCGACGCCGTCCTGGCCGACGTCCCGCTCGAGACCAAGGCTGACCCCGCGCGCTTCTTCGAGCGGTGGGTCGCGCGTGGCGGGCTGCTCTCGATCCACCACCCCTTCGTCACGCCGCTGCCCGGCTCCTCGTTCGCCATGGCCAAGGTGGATCTCTCGTGGCGTCCGTTCACGCAGAAGGGGCCGTTTCCCGCGGAAATCGACGCGATCACGCGGCTCGCGCACGGCCTCGAGGTGTTCAACCTCACGGCCACCCACCTGCGCGATCGCTACCTGCTCGGCGACGGCGAGGCCTCGCTGCGCGCCTCGTTCACGGGGCTCGACGCCGAGGTGCGCAAGCAGCGGCGCCGGCTCGCCGCGTTCGGCGGGTCCGACAGCCACGAGGATCACCTGCGCGCGTCCACGTTCGTGGTCGCCGCCGCCCGCACGAGGCTCGCGATCCGGGAGGGCCTCGAGCTCGGGCGCACGTGCGTCCGCGACGCGCTCGCCTGCTCGTTCTCCGCCCAGGCCGAAGGCGGCCCTGTGGCGCGGGTGGGCGACGCGCTCGAGGGCGTGACCCAGCTGTCGCTCTCGGTCGAGGGTGAGGACGCCGAGGTCTTCGTCGACGGCAAGGCGTACCCGAAGGCCTCCGTCGTCACCGTCCCCCCGACGTGCACGGTCCTGCGGGCGCGCAGCGGCAAGGGCTGGTCGTCGCCGATCTACGCGAACTGCGGCCTCTAGCCCTTGGTCATCGGGACCACCGAGGGCACGCGCAGCGGCTCGGGCGCGAGCGAGTCGTGCTCGCCGGGCGGACCGGGCTTCGAGCGCCGTCCCGTGAGCGCGTGGAACATCGAGTCGTCGAGCAGGTCGCGGCCCCAGCACACCACGGTGCCGTCGGCGCGCTGCGCGCAGGTGCGACCCTCGCCGCACGCGATCGCGACCGCCGAGGTGAGCTTGCGCACCGGCCGCGGCTCGCCCGAGGCGGCGCGGGTGCCGTCGCCGAGCTGGCCGTAGTCGTTCTCGCCGAAGCACACGACCGTGCCGTTCGACCGGAGCACGCACGCGTGCCCCTCGCCGCCGACGAGCGAGACCGCGTCGAGGATCCCACCGACCGAGGGCAGCGACGGATCCTCGTGCGCGAAGGCCATCGGGACGGGCTTCGCGCTCACGCTCGCGGCCTCCTCGGGGTGGAAGCACTGCACGCTGCCGTTGGTCCGGCGCGCGCACGTCCACGCGCTCGTGGCCGCGATGTCGACGACGTGATCGAGGTTCGCGAGCGTGGTCGCCTGGCCCTTGGGCCCGCGACACCACACGGTGCCGTCGAGGCGCCGCGCGCACAGGCTCCCGCCGCCGAGGGCCAGCATGGAGGCCTTGTCGACGCCCTTGATCCTGGTGGGCGCGGGGAACGCGACGTCGCCGAGCTTGGCGTTGCCCACGAGCCCGACGCACCACACCGTGCCGTCCGCGCGCCGCGTGCAGGTGGCCGTCTCGGAGACCCGCACCTCGACGACGTCGGCGAAGCCCGCGACCGCCTCGGGGACCCGCGCGACCCCCGGCTGACCGGGCGCGAAGGCCGCGCGATCGCCCCAGCACGCGAGGCCGCCCGAGACGACGCGCGCGCACGCGTGCTTGCGACCGATCGAGAGCTCGACGGCGCCGTCGAGCGGCAGCCCGACGAACGAGCTCGCGGTGGGCGCGTCGGACCAGTCCTTCTTGCAGAGCACCTTGCCCCCGGCCAGCAGGCAGAGATCGTCCCAGCCGATCGCCACGTGGGTGATCTGCGCGCTCGACAGCATGGGCACGGGCGCAGGCGTGGCGGGCGCCGGGAGGACCTCGGTGGCCTCGACGCAGCCCGTGACGCCCAGGATGAAGACCAGAGAGAGCCGCCCCATCGCGCAAGCAAAGCACTCCCGGTGCATCACGGAAAGCACGGCGCGAGCGCAGCGAGGCGGTGAACCGCCTCCCCTTCGACTACGAGAGGCGCAGCAGCCGACCCGTCTCGGGGGCCGGCTCGTGCAGGCGCTCCCACACCCGCGCGTCGACGAACAGGCGCACGAGCTCGCTGTCGAGCGCGCCGTCCTTCACCTCGTAGCCGAGGATGTCGAGCGCGCGATCGACCGGCACCGCGCGCTTGTACGGGCGATCGCTCGCCGTGAGCGCGTCGAAGATGTCGGAGATCGACATCATCTTGGACTGGAGCGGGATCTCCTCGCCCTTGAGGCGCGAAGGGTACCCCGCGCCGTTCAGCTTCTCGTGGTGACAGCCAGCGATCTGCGGCACGCGGCGGAAGCTGCGGCCCCACGGGATCTTCTCGAGGAAGCTCCGCGTGTGCACGACGTGAGAGCGGATCTCGTCGATCTCCGAGCTGGTGAGCGACCCGCGCGTGATCGAGAGCGAGGCGATCTCCTCGGCCTCGAGCAGCGGGTGGATGTCGCCCTCGAGGTCGGTGTACGTGTCGCGCGCGAGGCCCTCCACGGTGCGGAACTCGCCGCTCTTGAGCACGGTGGGCTCGTTGGCGCCGAGGATGGCTGCCCAGGCGTGGATGAGCTCTTGCCGGCGCTTCTCGAGCTCGGCGTCGAGCGCGTCGAGGTCGGTCTTGGGGGCGTGGCGCTCGAGCAGGCGGCACCGCCGCGCGAGCACGTCGGCCTCGTGCGCCTTGGCCGCGAAGTCGAGCCGCCGGCGGATGGCCGCGAGCTGCCACGGGAACAGCTTCTTGGCCTTGACCAGCACCTCCTCGCGGACGCCGATCTTGCCGAAATCGTGCAGGAGCGACGCGATCTCGATCTCGCGCAGATCGTTGGCGCTGAACGAGGCCGCCGAGTAGGCCCCGGTGGACTCGCGATCCACGGCCTCGGCGAGGGCGACGGTGAGCGTGGCGACGCGGCGCGAGTGACCGCTCGTGGTCGGGTCGCGCTGCTCGATGGCCTCGACGCTCGCGGTCACGAACCCGGCGAAGATGCGGTTGATCTCCGCGTAGAGCAGCGCGTTCTCGAGCGCGATGGCGGCCTGCGCGGCGAGCGTGCGCACGAGCTCCTCGGCGCGCTCGTCGAAGGCGACCACGTGCTCCTCGACCTCGTCCTGGGTCTTGAAGCGCATCTTCGGGTCGCGCTTGCGGTTGATGAGCTGCAGCACGCCGATGATCTCGCCCTGCGCCGAGACCATGGGCGCGACGAGCATGGACTTGCTGCGGTACCCCATGCGCTGGTCGAACGAGCGGTCGAAGCCGTAGGGCGTGCCGGGCGGCAGCTCGTAGACGTCGGGGATGCTCAGCGTCTGCTTGTTGAGCGCGGCGGAGCCGGTGATGGAGCGGTTGCTGATCGGGAGCGTGAACTCGCGCGATTCGTAGGCGATCGACTCGTTCTGCGAGGTCTTGAAGCGCAGCGTGCGACGCGCCGGATCCGGGTCGTCGCCCTCGACCACGTAGATGCTGCCGGCGTCGGCGCCGCTGATGAAGCGCGCCTTCTCGAGGATGAGCGGGAGGAGCTTGTCCGGGTCGCGCTCGGTGGTGAGGGCGCGGGCGATCTCGATCAGCTCGCCGAGCTCGTAGCGGTAGCGCTGCAGCCACTTGCCGCGCGACTCGGCGCGGGCCTTGGTCTCGAGCGAATCGAACGCCCCGGCGAGCGCGAAGAACAGCTCGTCGGCGTCGGGCTCGGCGGGCAGGAGCGCGTGCACGCCCTTCTGCAGCACGGCGGCGAGATCACGCTCGCGCGGCTTGCCGAGCAGCAGGATCGCCGCCTCGCCCTCCACCGCCTTCTCGAAGTGCGGCTTGAGCAGGAGCGGCTCCTCGTCCCAGATCGCCGCGGGCGCGACCGTGACGAAGCGCTCGGCGCGACGCACCTGCAAGAGGCGCTGGTGCGGCCGGGTGATCGTGTCGCCCGCGAACCGTCCATCGACGGCCATCAAGTCGACCAGTCGCGACAGCCCCCCCCGCGGCGGATCCACCATGACCCGCCGAGGCTAGCAGCAATTTCCGCGACCGGAGTGAGCGGAGCGAACGCAGGCAGCGGCGCCGGCCTCCACGGGCGGGCGCTCAGGCAAAATTCCAGAGCAGAGGGTCGAAGCTACTTCACCCAGATCTGCACGCCGACCAGGCCGTTGCCGTCGACCAGCTGGGCGTCGACCTTGGCGCTCACGGCCGCGGGGGGGCAGAGCTTGCCGCCGGCGCCCATGACCGGGGCATTCGTCCCCGGGTTCTCGGTCATCAGGACGGCCTGCGGAGCCGGTGGGGTGGTCATGAGGAAGAGCGCCACCTTGTTCACGCCCGGACCGCCGGCGCCGATCGCGATGTAACACTTGCCCGGCTGGAAGTTGAACACCATGCCGGCGTGCTCGCCGGTCTTGAGGTTGGCCTTGCCGATGGGGCCCGCGGCGGTGAAGCCAGGGGCGGCCTTGGCGGCGGTGGCCTTGATGGAGGCCTCGATAGGGTCGCCGGCCGGCGACGTGGGGATGGCGCCGCCACCCAGCGTGCCGATGGTGTTCTTGACGATGTCCCCGACCACGTTCGGGTCCATGCCGCTCGGCATGGGCCAGGTGGGGATGCCCACGGCGGGCGGGGTGGTGGCGGTGGTGGTCGGCGCCGCGGTGGTGGTGGCCGTGGGCGCCGTGGTGGTGGCGGTCGGCGCTGCGGTGGTCGCCGTCGGCGCCGTGGTGGTGGCCGT
>Ga0154020_10001851_pt1 | contig 25893 bp, 17 predicted proteins | sample Klosneuvirus_201_FD_109709 | JGI IMG/M metagenome (GOLD analysis project Ga0154020, IMG submission 109709) | Active sludge microbial communities from wastewater, Klosterneuburg, Austria - Klosneuvirus_20160825_MG | ecosystem: Engineered > WWTP > Aerobic digester > Activated sludge | place...
AATGGTATTGAACCGATCATGCGACGGGATGCCTTTACTGACATCCAGATAACGCGCCAGCCATGCTTCATTCTTGCGTGACCATTTCGCAATCGCCACGAAGTCATCCGCGCCACTGATCACGGCACACAGCGTCATCACGACGACATTCAGTAACGGATACGTCGGCTCGCGGCACCGAGGGTCCGTGAGATTTTCAAAGTGAACTCGTACATCCGCCGGGCCTGCTGCAATGATCATCTGCGATCTCCATAAACAGCGTCTTAGATCTGATTTGATAAACTCAAATCCAGGTTCTTTGATCGCTTCACAAAGTATCGCAGATTACCCAGTATGGCGCAATCGCCCTGATTCGGAGAGTGCCTACTACTTTTGAGCCAAATCGAGTGCCACAGGGCGCGAAGCCGGCCAACTCAGCCGACAGGATCCAGCAGTCGTTTGGTGCTGTCTCCGAACTGTTCGACTTCAACACCCATGCGATCCAGCATTGAGACATACAGATTGCAGAGCGGCACATTTCCTTTCGAAGGAAGATGCTGTCCGGATTCCAGTGTCCGACCACCTCCGCCGCCCAGCAGAACCGGCAGATTGTCGGGATCGTGGCGATTGCCGTCGGAGATACTGGAGCCGAAAAGGATCATGCAATTATCCAGCAGCGTGCCGTCGCCTTCCGGTATCGCTTTCAGCTTCTTCAGCATGCCCGCAAACTGTTCCACATGCCAGCGATTGATTCGCTCATACTGTGCGATCTTGGCTTCGTTATTTTCATGATGCGACAACTCATGATGTCCGCCGCTCACACCGTCCACAAACGAGAAGTTTCGGCCCGAAACATCGTTGGCGAACATCAGCGAAGCAACTCGCGTTGAGTCCGTCTGAAAAGCCAGCACCATCAGGTCGAGCATAATCGCAATGTGCTCACGAAAATCAGCAGGGACACCCGGACGCGGCGGAATGGTTTCACCCAGTGCTGCCGACGGTTGCCAATCCCTCGGCTTCTGCTGCATCGAGAACTCAATCCGTTTCTCCACCGCGCGGACGGAGTCCAGATATTCGTCCATTTTGAACTGGTCATCTCGTCCCAAACGCGGACGCAGTTGGCGAGCATCCTCCAACACAAAATCCAGCAGATTGCGATACGACTCTGACCGCGCCGGATCGTCGGACACTCTTCGACCAAACAGCCGTTCGTACACCAGACGCGGATTAATTTCCTTGGCGACTGGACGAGTCGGCGACTGCCACGAGATATGCGAACCGTAAAGACGCGTATATCCCACATTGCTGTCGATGCCACTGATCACAGGTTCGGTTCCCAGTTCCAGCGACGGCAGCGGAGTAAACTGGCTTGTGTGTTGAGCCATCAACTGATCAACCGAGATGCCTCCGCTGCTGATGTTCTTGCCGGTCGTTTTGGTGACGGGCATGCCGGTCAAAAAATTGGCCGTCTTGGCATAGTGCCCGTCGCCGCCGTGACTATGCTTTTTATCCAGCCCGGTCAACACCAGGACGTCATCCTTCACTTCCGCCAGAGACTGCAGCGTGGGACTGAGTTCGTAGTCGCGACCAGATGTTTCCGGAGTCCATGATTTCTCCCACACGCCGTTGGGGAAATAGATGAACGCGGATCGCACGGGAGGCCGTCCGGCGGGCACTCCTGTTACCGCTTCCGCTGCTTTGTCCTGAGCGTGAACAGCGCGGGGGATCGCGGAGTCCAACCACGGCAGAGCCAGCATCGCTCCACAACCTTTGAGCATTCGTCGGCGAGAAGCCGCTTGAGGGATCACGTTATGTTCATTCATGGTTTTGACTCCGACTCGGCTTCGGCTTTTTTCTTCAGTTCGTCTGCTTTCCTGGCAATTTTTTCGAGACGCTCGAAGAGTCTTTGTGCGGTCGATTTTGGTTCAGGCACCGGCTCAGACTGTTTATGATATCGGTATTGGAACGGATAACTCAATGCGATTTCTTCGATCACAACCTGGCTTTTGAGTTCATTCTCATTCAACTTCTTCAGGCATGCGTCCACAACGCATGCGTCGAATTTATTGAGCTCTCGCCCGAGCGCGAAGCCGAGAAGTTTGCGGACGATATGCTGCTGGAATTCTCCACTACGTTTCATCAAAACCGATTTGAGCTCACCTGGGCCGGAAAACGAATCACCGGAAGGCAATTGGCCCACGTTATCGACTGGTTGACCATTGTCGCTGTCACGCCAGCGACCGATGCCGTCGAAGTTCTCCAGGCCAAAGCCCAGCGGATCCATGCGGTCGTGGCACGAGGCACATTCGGATTTCTGGCGATGCAGATCCAGCCGTTGCCGAAACGTCAGCCCTTCCGTGCTGGCGGAGTTCTCTTCAAGAGCCGGCACATTCGGCGGAGGAGCGGGAACAGATGATCCGAGCACTTCTTCCAGAATCCAGCGACCTCGCAGCACTGGACTTGTGCGGCGAGGATACGACGTTGAGGTCAGCACGCTTCCCAACGTGACCACACCACCTCGTCGACCATCCGCCAGTGAAACCGTTTGCCACGAACTTTCTGCAGGCAATTCGAGCTGATAGTGCTGAGCCAATCGACCGTTCACAAGCACATAATCGGCTGCCACCAGATCCGTTATTGGTCGGTTCTGCTGGAAGACATGCGCCACAAAACGGATGGCTTCTTCACGCATGTCGGCGGCCAGCTCATCAGGGAATTCCGGAAACACACTGGCGTCCGGATGAACCTCTCGAAATCCTCGCAGACCCAGCCATTGCAGCCCGAAGTTTTCCCCAAGAGCCAGGGACTTCGGGTCCGCCAGCATTCGCCGCACCTGCAGGCGAGTTTGTTGCTCGTCAAGAATCGCGCCAGAATCCGCCAGTTGCAAAAGTTCTTCGTCGGGAATGGACGACCAGATGAACAAAGCCAGGCGAGTTGCGAACTGATGCGGCGTCAGGCGAATCACACCGGACTCCTCTGGTTCTGTTTCCACAACGAACAGAAAATGTGGCGAAACCAGCACCGCCTTCAGCGGTTCTCGCACAGACGCCAGAAACCCACGACCTCGACCAGCCGACGCCTCATAGAGCTGCATCAGTCGCTGTTGTTCTTCGACGGAAACCGGTCTCCGCCATGCACGGCGAGCGAACTGAGAGATGATCTCAACAGCGGCTTCGGGATCAGTCTTTGTCGAATCCGCTTGTAATGAATTTGGCAGAACTGTCAGCAAGCGATTTCTGATCGCGGCTATCTCGGGATCACTCGGCATCGGCCCATCAGGCAATGCCGCTTCGATCACACGGTCGGCGATCGCGAGATAAGATTCCAGATGAATCGTGGACGTAAACAGAGCATCGCCGACGGTATCGAAGCCTTCACCGCCAGCACCGTCCGAAGGTGGTTCTTCATCAGGCAGCAGAGGAACTCCGACGACATCGCGAATCGCATTGCGATATTCGGTCTGCGTCAGACGACGGCTCATCACAAAGCCACGATACCAGCTCTGAGTCTCCTCCGAAGCCAGTTGTTTGCAGAGATCCTGATCCGGCCGCGAATCCACCCACCGCTGAAACTGACCCTTCTGTTCATCGTTCAGGCCGGGACTTCCCTGCGGAGGCATCTCGTTCAAACGAATCCGCTTGGCGACTCGTTCCCATGCATCGCCAGCGTCTGCGGCGGACTGCCCGTTGGGAAACTTCCCGAAGTCGAATTCTCCTTCGATCTTGTCGCCGCGATGACACTGCGCACATCGAGCTTCAACGATCGGCAGAATCTTTTCTTCGTACGTCTTCTTCCAGCGCTCCACTTTCTTTTCATGCTCATCCGCCTGAGCAGTCGCGGCCTGTCCGAACGGCAAAGCGATCAGCATCCCCGCCAACAGGACTCCATTAAGGAAACCTCGACGATTTAAGCAGGGCACAAGTTCGGAAAAGGTACTCATAAACTGTCACTCGGCGAAACCAGAATTCCAATATGACTCCGCATGATACCGAGCTGTTGGTGATCGAGGAAATCTGTGCGACAGGTCGTGGTGACCGGACTGACTTTCTAGCGAGCGAAGTGCGTTTGAATGTCGATCTTGCCGGTCCGGTTTGTATCATCCAATCCACGCATAGTTGGCCGACGGCAGCGCGACGCAGGATTCTGCGGCGGCGGTAAGACGTTGCAACTCAGCAGCGTCTTCAATCGGGATCATTCCCAGTTCCTCCACGATTTCCGGGGGAATTTTGCTGAACAGATAGACGCGTGCCTGACTCAGCGCGTTGATCAACTGTGTGATTTCGACGGAATCTTCGACAGAATCCCGGCGCAGAGGCTTCAGCAATTCGTCGGGCTCCTGAGTTCTTCTCAGCATGGTCGCGGCGGGACCTTCGGGAATCGGGAGATCGGCGATCGCGATGATGCGGCCGCCGTCCTGCACCATCTGTGTCGCCTGTTCAAGGGCGGTGCCAAACTGTTTCCAGCCGGACAGCGCGTCGGCCGGAACTGAGAGCACTACGGCGTCCACCAGCTTCCGTGGCTTGAGATGCCAGATGCGTTCCACAAATTCCTTTCCAGACGCCATCACATCCTCCGGCAGTCCCGTTAGAATGGCGAGCGGAGCGGCATCCGGTCCCGGAATGACCTGAACCGTGAACTGCGATCCCAGCAACCAGCCGACTTCATCGACCAGCTGTCGATAGGGGCGAGGCTGCTCGGGTGTGAGTTCCGGGTGTCCCTGTTTTCGCGCCTGCTGAATCGCGTCGGCATCAGAAAACCATGGAAACACACTGCTGGTCGTTCCGCGATATCCCAGCAGACTGTCGAAACAAACGACGCCAATTGTCACCAGCAAATCCGCATCCGTGACTCGACGATTCAGATACACGCGTTCGCCGTTGGCCGAGCTGGCCAGGTAACTGAGTTGGGCCGTTTCAGCCGGATCGTGGACGTGAATGATCAGTTGCTGCTGCAAATGGAGGGGGAGTTGTTCCGTGAGTCGACTCCAGTTTGTATTTGAAGGATCCTGTGGCAACAAGAGTGAAATGGCGATGCCACTTTCCGGCAACGACTGCAATTGTTCATAGACGGCGACCACCAGATCGATCACGTGAGGTGTTTCGGGATCGACCACGATCGCGACGGAATCGCCTGGCACAACGCAGCGAGCAAGTTCCGGCAAGCCCAGCGGTTGCTGCAATGAGTTGCGGCACAGTTCCACTGCGGACTGCGGTTTTTCGTCCACTGCAATCAGCAGTTTGACACTCTTGGCGCTAACAGACGCCACGAGGTTTCCGCTGTGAAGAGTGAATTCAGAATTGGTCGTCATGAGAATACTGCGTGGGAGTGAAATGGACAGATCAGGGAGATTTAACTCCGACAGGGCCATCGTTTCAATCGTGTTCGAGTGTCGCATGTTGAAAACGCTGGTATCTGCGCCGGCATCCGACGCTGGCAGTGCATCTGGGTATGCCGCGAGGCGATCGGACACAGAGGACCGAATTCTCAAGGCGGCGAATTGCCCAAGGCAACGCAGCTTGCTTCGTTAAATATCGCCATTTTTTCCGAGGTAGTAACCCGAAGCGCCAGCGAGGCAAACAAGTTGCGTCTATCCTTCGGCCTGAAGTATTTGCCTCGCTGGCGCTTCGGGTTAGTATTTTTCTCTGTGGTTTCTCTGTCGGCAACGACCGTAAGTCAAAAATGCGCAACTTCAAAACTCACGCTTCGGGTTGCAAAAACACTCGGTTTCTGCCAAAAATGGCGCTGTCCAATTAGGCAGGTCCGGTCCGTTAATCGCAGCCAAATTCCTGTTGACACAGTCTCAGTGAATCTCCAGGCAGGTCAGTTCCGGACGGCACCGCCAGCGGAGAGGGTCTTTTGCGCCGATTCCGCGGGAGACATGCAGCGTGAGAAGGCCGAGTCGAAACAGGCCGGCGGCAAGGCTGACTCCGTGGATACTGGGAGCGTAGACCGGGCCAATGATCGGCAACACAAATTGACCTCCGTGCGTGTGGCCGGACAGCATCACATCGTAACCGCACTTTTGCGCGACGCGGTACTGATCAGGCGAATGACTCAGCAGAATTCGAACGTCAACGTCCGCATCGACGGCCGATGGCGGAGGATCACCGATCCATGGACGTTCGGAACCGGCAAACAGCACCTTTCGATCGGCAAGCGGGATTGTCACATGCGTGCCAGTGACGCATTGCCATCCGGACGCAGCAACGCCTGAGCGGAACATTTCGTAGTCGTAACGCCAGTCGTGATTACCCAGCACGAAGAAGCATGGCGCAACATTTGTCAGTGGTCGCAGGATCTCGATTGCCGTCTGAAGCAATTCAGGTTCGTCAATCAGATCGCCCGTAAAGACGATTGCATCAGCGTTCAGTTCCAGAACCTTGCGTACCACGAATCGGTAATAATCCGCGCCGGGACAATTGATAAAATGCAGATCGGAGAAGTGCGCAATCCGGAGGGGTGTGCGCGAAGGTTCTCCTGGATTGGCAACACGAATCGTCTTTCGGTTGACTTCCAGTGAGAACACCTCGTTCCAGGGCCAGGCGAGTACCGGATGCCAGCGGGAACCTTTGACATCGGCCAGTGTCGCGTCATCCTTCGCGATCGCGGCGACATCGAACACTTCGCCGCCGTTCGACTTGTGAAACTGAAATCGTCGCACCCATTGCCAACGCAGTATCCCGGCGAAAAATGGAATCGTGGCCAGGAGCGTTCCAACCAAAATGACTCGCCAGAATAGAGTTTGATCCGTAAACGATCCGCCGGTCAACAGACCATGCCTGCCAAGTCCGCAACTCCACAGCAGCCAAAACGGATACGCGACGATCGCAAAATCATGCAACGCTCGAAACTTGCGAAGATGAGTGCAATCGACAGCAAAAGCATACGATCGATTTACCATCATCACCCACAGTTCGGCCTGCCCGATGCAGCTCAACACAAAAATTAGCCAGCCGGTCAGCTGTTGCATTCGAAGTTCATCCGTGAAAATAGAGCCTGTCCTGGACATCAAACAAGTCGGGATCCCGCGATCACTACTGCTCGAACTCGCCACAAATGTTGACGAGTAGCGGGATAAATCTCGCGAAAGCTCTCGCTCGGTGACTTAGCCGATGCTTGACGACCGGACTGAGTTGGCCGAAGGTCTGATGATACTCGGGAACTAGAAAATAAGGATCATAACCAAATCCCCCCGCGCCGCTGGCTTCACGAAGAATGAGACCGCGACAGGTGCCTTCGCAGGCAATGCGAATTTCTCCCTGAGGATTCGAGAGGGCCACACTGCAAATGTACCCCGCGCCGCGTCCGTCGTCAGGGACTGCGGCCAGATCGGCAATCAGCTTCTCGTTGTTCCGCTCGTCGGTGGCACCAGGGCCGCTGTAGCGCGCGGAATAGATTCCCGGAGCCCCTTTGAGGGCGTCAACCATCAGTCCGCTGTCTTCTCCGATCACCCATTGATTCAGCTGAAGCGCAACCTGGGATGCTTTCTTCGCGGCGTTCTCAGCGAACGTCTGACCGTCCTCTTCGACTTCCTGGACGTTTGGAAAATCCGTCACCGGGATCACGGTGAATCCGGCAGGGGCCAGAATCTCACTGACTTCTCTGGTCTTCTTTTTGTTTCGACTGGCAAGAACGATCGTTCGCGACATGGCAACTTTAGCTTACTGGTGAATTAGATCCTGCGGTTTCTGAGGTAGGTTACACGCCTGAGAGCCTGGGGCAATCAGCGAGTCGGAAAAATTCGCGGCTGATTTAGTGGAGGGCAACCGCTGATTTCTGACAATAAAATGCGAATTATGGGAGGCATGGGATTTATGATGGCGGCCTGGGAATGGCACTCCAGCATGATTCGCGTGCATTGACGTCTATTGATGCTCAAGCTGACGACAATTTGCGATTTATAGGCAGATTGGGAAGTCTATATGTAATCGCGGTTTGGGCATCCGTCTTGCTGGATATTGATGAGTTTGCAACCATTCCCTCCGATATCGCCGAATGACCAACACGCCCATGAAGCAGCAACGCGACGGTAGCTGCGAAACCCACGAATCGTTCGGTCCGTATTCCCGCCTCCCAACCTCCTGGTTCGACAAAGTGCCAAACGATACTCGATACGGAAGAACACTGCGCCGCATCGCGCCGTGGCGGGCGGTACTGAAAAGTTGCGTCTTGATCCTGATCGCGTTTCTTTGCGGATGCCATTCGACCCCGAAAACTACGTACTCGGCCGAGTTGCCGTCTCAGCATTCGGTCAATTCAAAGCACTTTGTGATTCACAGCAACGTGCGACTGGACACCGACAACGTACTGGTCGATGAGCTGGAACGACTTCGCGAACGAGTCTTCACAACCCTGCGGTTGCCCGAACAACGCGATCCCGTGAACGTGTATTTGTTCAGCGACGAAGCATCTTACCGATACTACATGAATACGACCTGGCAGAATCTTCCGCCGCGGCGAGCGTATTTTGTAGGAACCAGTCGCGAGCTGGCTGTGTATTCATTTATCAGTCCGCAGGTGCAGGAAGATCTGCGTCATGAGTTTACTCATGGTCTGCTTCATGCCAGCCTCAAGACGGTCCCACTGTGGCTGGATGAGGGGCTTGCAGAATACTTTGAAGTCGATCCCCAAATTCCGGGTGCCGTTCACGCGGATCATGTGCGGGAATGGCGGACCGCGATGGCGGAGAGCTGGAGTCCCAACTTGTTCCGCCTCGAAATGCTGACGGACTTCCGTGACATGACGCAAAGGGACTATGCCGAATCCTGGGGCTGGGTGCATTTCATGCTGCAGAACTCAGACGAATCTGCGGACGTGCTGCTGAACTATCTGGCCAGCCTGGAGTCCGCCAAAACACCGCAGCGTCTGTTGGCGTCCCTGGAGTCGGCCCGCCCAACCTACTTCAACGATGTGCAGGCCCATATCGTCAGTATGCAGAACGGCCAGACGGTTGCCGAAAAGCAATAGCGCCACGATTGGCTGAAAAAGTTACGGGGCAATCCGTGGCCGATTTCCGAAGCAGAAGTATCGACCTGTGAGTGTTTGGAGACTGTCATCGTCCCGGCACGGCCTTCATCGAATAGTAACCTTCGGCAGGCCAGAGTTTCTGTTTCGCGGCAATCGATTCATTCACTGCGATCTCGTACACGAACCCGGCTTTGAGCGGCTGGACTTTCAGCACGACGGTTTTGAGATCGTCTGAAATTGCTACTTCCGTCGGCACCAGCGTGTAGCGATCGGAATCCGGCGTCGCATAACTGCCGCTCCAGTGTCGCGTGTATCCCTGAATGGACCAAGCGTCGGCGCGCTTCAGTTCAGCCGGATCAACAGCGGCAAAGAACGTGACTTTGAATCCTTCAGGCGTGGCCTGAATTTCTCGAATTCCGTTTGGCATCGTTTTGTCAGAGACGATGCGTTCGATGCTGCCGGTATTTGTTCCGCCCTGCCAGCCGCTGTCCCAGATGCTGCCGATATACAGGGCTCCATCCGTGCCGATGGCCGAACTCACGGGGCCGACGAAGTTGCCGCCGCCGCCAGGCTGATCTGGCAGACTGAATCGGTAACTTGCGCCCTGCAGCGTGCCGTCCACATTCTGAATCGTGAAGCGAATCAGGCAGCGGGTATCGTATTCGCAACCGATGCCATGTCCGGTGAGATCTGGATTCGCGAAATCATCCGGCAGGAACAGAATGCTGTTCACGCTGCGAGTCCACGGATGCGGCACCATCACGGCCGGGATCTCCGGCTGTACGTCTTTTGTCGTGTCGTGGCGAGAGGGCACACCGTAGTGCTTGCCGACGAGCACATGATTGATCTCATTGAACGTGTTCTGCACGCCCTGATTGTCGGTGACGAACAGATCCTGATCACGGTCAAACGCCAAGCCCATAGGGAACCGGAACCCATAGGAGATCGGCGAAATAGCCCCGGTCGAATCGATTTTCAGGACAGTCCCCCGCCAGCGATCGTTGTCGATCGGTCGTTTGCTCTGAGAATAATCACTGCCCAGACCAACATACAATTCGCCGTTCCGATCCCGCACGAGAGCCGTCGTCCAGTCATGATAGTCGTCGCTTAAGCCCCAGCCAGAGGCCACGACATCGAATTGATCGGCCGTGCCGTCCCCATCGGAATCTCGCAGTCGCAGCACTTCCGGTTTATGGGCCACAAGGATGGAATCGCCATCGACCCGAATTCCATACGGAGCCGAAAGGCCGTCCGCAAACAGCTGCATGGTATCCGGCAGTGAGTCCTGATCGGTGTCGCTGAGAATCCAGACGTCTCCTTTGAGTGACGTCATCACCATGCGACCATCGAGCAGCCATGCCATGCCGGTCGGCATGATGGCCATGTCAATTGGCAACCGTCGACCCTGAAAACCGGGGACAGCAGTAATCGCGTCCGATGTGCTGATGAGTTTTGGAACCTTCAACGGCGACAATATCGTCGGCGCAACATCGCTCTGAAACTGCAGCGTGGCGGAATGCCCGGACTCAAGCTGCAAAGGAGTTTTTGCATCGCTATCGTTCGACAACACCGAAACGGCCCACGGAATTTCACCCCGCGATTTCTGATCCGTCCATGTCGGCAATTGCACCGCGTAGCCGGGCGGACAGTATTCGATTACTGTAGTCCACGTCCAGCCGGTCTCACCGCCATCGGCTCGCAGTGATTTCAACGTCAGTCCAAGCACCACCGGGACCAACGGTCGCTCCGGATCATTCCAGGCCGTGATGGCCGAATGCGTCGGCAATTCACGCGAAGGTTTCCCACTCGGAAGTTTGGGATCAAAATGCAGTCGCACGCGAAGTGATACGGAATCGTCACCGATGCTGTAGGACAACAACTCGGCATGCCGCCGTTCGTCGATGACTGGATGCAGAACCGGCGCATCAGCCTTGGTCGTATTCACCAAAATCGCAAACGGACGATCGTCGTTCGACTGCAGCAACGGCACGCCTGCCATGTCCCAGTACCAGCTTTTTCCCTCGGTGCGCTGTCGTGCAAATTCACCGATCGTCCACTGCCGCAGTTGCATCGAATCCAGATCCAGCAGCAGGTTGTGGCCATTGTCAAATCCCACCGCAAACGCGCGGGCGACACTTTGGCGATCCTGCTCACTGCCGATCGTGAACACATCGCGAATCACGCGCGGCCGATCGCCAGGGGCCATCGTCACGAATTGCTCGTAGCGACTCACGACCGTGGGTGGCGAGAACCCCGGATCCGCCAATGCCTTCCACAGTACAGAGATTTGTTGCGAGAGCGATTCTTCCAAAACTCCGCCGACCGGTTTGCGAATCGCTGGCATTTCAATTCCTGGCACAACTCGAATCGGATTCTGCATCCATCGCATGAAGTATCGAGAACGCACGCGCTGACCCATGGTCATGATGTCTGAGCCCCGCGTTCCCATCGCGACATTTCTTGGCTCAAACGGCCCCGCTTTGTGACAGGCGATGCAGTTGAACCCGCCCGCACCGACAAGTTGATTCCCAATGAGCAGTTCGCTGGGTGTCGCGAGCGAAGGATGCTGAGGATCCAAATGTTCGAACAGCTCAGGCCGCGCGACATCGGCGGATTCCGGGATGCGGTCAGATCCCACAAAGTAGCGCACGAGACTTGCGCGGTCCTCCGGCGAGAACTCAAAATGCGGCATTCGGACCAGTAGCCACGGCAGACGCGACTCTTTCTGTTCTCCGGCAACGGCCTGCGTTAGATACTCGTCCCTCAGACGGTCGCCGACTGCGGTCAGCGGTGGAGGAATCAGCGCCTGACTTTGGCCGCGTAGATCGTCGCGTTTTGATTCCAGCGAAGCGGCGATTGCAGATAGCCCCAGCTGCTGATCTCGATCATGGCAGGCAAGGCAGCCGTTGCGGTGTAGCAGCAGTTCGCCGCGAGCGAACTCATGGGCGGTCGGCAGATTCGAATTCAGGGACGCCAGCCATACGTGAATCTGATTCTGCTGATTTTCGTTGAGGCGATAATGCGGCAATCGTTCTGCAGCCTGTCGTTCTGCATCGCTCTGATCCGCTGCCAGACAATTGTGAACTGCGTCAGGAATCGATTCCACCGTCGGACGCACTCGTCCCGGCTTTGGCGTTTCGATCCCCGGAATCGCGTGACAGCTGGAGCAGTTGGCTTTGATGACGAGTTCTCGTCCCCGGACAACGGCGGCTTGATCGCGGGCGGTCTCGTTGTGCGCGGCGGCTTGTCCAGTCTCTCCGGACTTCGTCAGCGCTGCGACGATTTGTCGTCGCTCATCATTCGTCAGCGAAAACAGCGGCATGCGATGATCAGCGTTGATCGACTTCGGCGTCGCCAGCCATTCCATCAGCCATGCTGAATCGCGACGTTTGCCGACATCCGTCAAGTCCGGACCATGCCAGGGAGTCGCCTGTGGCTCGAAGCCCGCTGGCAGGTCAGCAATTGCGTGACACGCGACGCAGCCTCGCGTCAGGACAATTTTTTGCCCGGCATCCGCATCGGTTGGCTTGAACTTTATTGATTCCGTTTTTGATTTTGCTTTCCGATCTGCATCGTTGAGTTTTCCGCTGGTTGCGGAGGAATGCAGCAGGAACGCCGCAACGTCATTCGCTTCGACGTCGGTGAATCCAAACGTCGGCATGCTACTCCAGACGCCGACTGATTCCGGCGTTGTCAGTCGACGAACGATAGAGGCTTCGTCCGTGTGACCGTAAATCCGGTGCAGATTTGGTGCCTTGAGCACAGGCAGTTCGTCCAGTCCCGTGTGACACGCCGCACACCGAAGTGCATCGACCAGTTGTCGTCCCTGCTGGGCCATCGCGTCGTCACTCTCTTCAGGACTGTGCCAGAGACAGTTGGCTGGCAACGGTTCCAGCGTGAAGTCCGGCGACGACCAGAACAACTGCAGCTTCAGGTCACGCGAATCGTTGGCAGGCTGCCGCGAACCAGGCTTGAACTCGACCCGTATCTGATGGTCCCCCGCTGAAAGTTCGACGGGAGAGCTTGATACAAACGTGTTCGCTTCTTCCTCCTGCAACACACTCCGATCGTCGATGGCAACAGAAACAGAACCGGCCAACTGAACATGAAACGTATGACGGCCAGGAGTGTGAACGATCAGATTGCCTGTCCATGTGACGGACTGTGCGGTCGTGATACGGCTGTCAATTTTCGAATCTGACCAGTCAAAATTCAGCCGCCGATCAATGCGCGAGACCGTGTGCGAGCCATCCGAGATCACGCAGACGAGTCCCGGAATCTCATCAAATTCGTCCGCCGTGACGATCTGCGGGGAAGCGGCGAGCAAAGCGGTTACGAAGAATACGCTCCTTCCAAAGGACCGTGTCAACCAGATCGTCTTCGACGACAGCAGGACGGAATTTTGCGTAGCCTTCTCGATCGTATTCATAGACATTGATCCTGTAGCAGACGTCGTGAGACTTCTGGTCCGAACTGTCACGAGTCCGGCTACTTCAACTGTCACGACTACTTCCTATGCGAACAAAATGCTATTCCGACTGTCCCAAGTTCGACCCCAATGGCCTCGTGCCATTGGTGAAGATGATGGTGAGGTAGACAACGAACCCACTCAAAGCCCCATTCTTCCTGTCCTGCCGCCTTCGGCGGCAGGACAGGAAGAATGGGGAAGGGTGACGGGCGTAAATTTATAGCTCGCCATCACATTCACCGATCCGGGCGAGCCGGATGGGTTCTCTGACGCGAACTTGGGACAGTCGAACTATGTCGCCTTCGCCCGAGGCGGCGGCGAAAGATTTTCCGAGAACAAAGTGACTGGGGCTTCCGTTGGATTGGCCTTCTTCAGCATCTCAAGAAACGCCGTCTTCATGAGATCCAGCGCGACGGGCAATGGCCCTGGCAGCGTGGCACCGGAAGCCAGTTTGTGACCACCTCCGCAGAATTGTTCCGCGACGGAAGCCACATCATGTGGCACGCGACTCCGCAGACTGAACTTGATTTGCCCGGTCTGCAGTTCGACCGCGATGAATGCGGCCTCGGAACCGGCCACCGTCAGGCACTGATTGACCAAACCTTCGGTGTCCGAAGGCACGGCACCTGTTTCGGCCATGTCCCGGCTGTCTGCGTAAACCCATGCCAGCCGTCCCTCCGCTGCCACCTCCGTCCGTGCAAGGACTCGACCGCCGAGACGCACTCGCGACAGTGATGATTGTTCGTGGACCAGGTTGAATAGCAGGTGAGGTGATGCGCCGCGGTCCATCAGAGTGGCTGCAATCCGCATCGTGCGAGCCGTCGTGGACGGAAACCGAAACCAGCCGGTATCGGTCGCGATGGCGGCGTAGAGCCAGTGGGCCACATCCGCGTCAAACGTCACCCCAAAGGCCTCACCGATCTCACACACTAATTCACCAGTGGCGGCGGCTGTGACGTCCTTGAACTCGACTGCATCCATCTGATCCGAACTGACGTGATGATCGATGATGACCCTCTTCGCGGTTGACGCCTTAATCACGTCGGCCATCGTCCCGAGTTGCTGCCAGGCGCTGGTGTCCACGATAATAACCACATCGTGCTGAGGAATCGTTGCTTTCGTGACAGATTCATTGAGCTTCAGAACCACGCCAGGCGGATTCATAAACTGCAGATTCGCTGGCGGTGCCGAGGCGTTGACGATGGAAACCTTCTTGCCCATTGCCAGGAGAATCGCCCGCATTCCCAGTTCCGAACCCAGCGCATCGGCATCCGGACGAACGTGACTGGAGATCAGAAACGATTCATTCTGATCGATCACAGCTTTCAAAGGTGTCCAGTCCATTTCCGGCACAAATCACTCCACTATTCTGGTTAAATTTGTCGGATGGTCGGAGAATCGAAACACACTTGCAAGCTAACTCACGGGACAAAGCGGCAAGCTGCGGAAAGTCGAGGCGCGGCGCACAAAAAAAGGCAAGTCGCCGGAGCGAGTTGCCCTCATGTTTCCATGGACACCGGCACAGAAGTCCTGCCCGTGACGGAAGTTACTCAGCCTTTGGTTCTTCAACCTTTGGTTCTTCAACCTTTGGTTCTTCAACCTTTGGTTCTTCAACCTTTGGTTCTTCAACCTTTGGCTCTTCAACCTTTGGCTCCTCAACCTTTGGCTCTTCAACCTTTGGCTCTTCAACCTTTGGTTCTTCAACCTTTGGTTCTTCAACCTTTGGTTCTTCAACCTTTGGTTCTTCAACCTTTGGTTCTTCAACCATTGGCTCTTCAACCTTTGTACCTACCGCCTCATGCCCGTGATCGTCCGCGTCGTCGTCGGAATGTGTATGTGGAACAACCGCACCACCAGCGACGCCAGACCCTGTACCAGCACCACCCGGACCAGCTGTGCTTTCATCGGCGTTGCAACCCAGCAGCAAAGTGACACAGCCCAACAGTACGAGTGTGCCTAGTGATCGAATCAAACTCATTTTTCCCAGCCTTTCAAGAATTAAACGTTTAGACCCAGCGTCGCGCCCCACAAAATCGCCTTCCCAGACGATTCCGCGACGGCTAAACCCTACGAAAAAAATGCTGGAAATCAACACTTTGCAACTTCGAAAACCACCAAGTTCCACAAATGAGGCTGGATCAGGCGGAAACAAGGTATACATTGCGCAATTCAGGGAAAAACATCCGGCAGACATCTCAGGCTGACACTCATGGACGGCGATATGCTGGACAAAACAGACTCCCGACAACCCGAGGAAGAATCAACCCAAAGCGAACCGGCGGGCGCGGAAGCGCCTCGCGATAAAGTGCGCACATTTCCGACAACTCCCGGCATTTACCTCATGAAAGATGCCCAGGGCCGGGTTATCTACGTCGGCAAAGCGGTCAATCTGCGAAGCCGAGCAGGCAGCTATTTCACAAAGGCGGCCGAGATCGACTTTAGAACGGCGAAACTCATCCCTGAGATTGCTGACATCGACTACATCGAAGCTGAAAGCGAAGTCGATGCCCTGCTGATTGAAGCGCGACTGATCAAGGATATTCAGCCGCGATTCAATGCGATGCTGAAAGATGACAAGACGTTTCCGTATCTGCAGATTATGACCCGCGAAGATTTTCCTCGAGTGGAATTTACACGCCAGCCTGAATCCTCCGGCGTCAAACTGTACGGCCCGTTTACCAGTGCCGGGCAGTTGCGAGGAACCATTGCGGTCCTGCAGCGAATCTTTCGATTCCGCACCTGCACGCTGGACATCGAACAAAACGACGAACGCTGGCGATGGTTTCGTCCCTGCCTGCTGGCAAGCATCAATCAGTGTACCGCTCCGTGCAACATGCGCGTGAGTAAGGAAGATTACCGCGAAGACATTCGGCGGCTGCGTGTCTTTCTGGATGGCGGCAAAGCCAGCCTGCTGAAGGAAATGGAAGTCTTCATGCTGCAGGCGTCGAAGGAGCTGAAGTTCGAAAAAGCCGCAAGAATTCGCGATGAAATCGAGGCCTTAAAAAGTCTGAACCTGCGCGGTGACCTGGAAAGCCACGCACAGCCGGAAGTCTTTTACATCGATCCGAAGAAGGGACTTGCAGGACTCAAGAAAGTACTGAAACTGACGGATGTTCCCCGGCGAATCGAAGGTGTGGATATCGCCCATTTGCAAGGCAGCGAAACTGTCGCCAGTCTGGTGCAGTTCATCGACGGACTTCCATTTAAGCCAGGTTACAAGCGATACAAGATCCAGTCTGTCGAGGGGGTCGATGACTTCGCGTCGATGCGGGAAGTGATCACGCGACGATTTCGCCGATTGACACAGGAAGGCGAATCATTTCCCGACCTGCTGCTGATCGACGGCGGCAAAGGCCAGCTCAATGCCGTCATGGAAACGTTCGCCGCGCTCAACATCACGCCGCCCACAACGATTTCGCTGGCGAAACGCGAAGAAGAGATCTTCATTCCGAGCGAATCCGAACCATTGCGACTCAGCCGCCACGCTTACAGTCTGCGGCTGCTCCAATACGTCCGTGACGAAGCTCACCGCTTCGCCCAGCATTACCACCACATGCTTCGCGGAAAAAATACGTTTGATCGCAAGAAAAGCAGTCGCAAATCCAGACGCGATGATTCAGATGGCTGAACTGACATCCTCGTTCCAGGGCTCCAGCCCTGGAACGCGCTGCCTGGAGGCTCCGCCTCCAGCGAGGGCAGTGGAGGCAGGAGCCTCCAGATCAGTGTGTTCCGAGGCTGGAGCCTCGGAGCAAGGGTTGACAGGCGGAATGTAAAACTACGGGCTTGAATTAACGTCTGACTTGTGCGAAAAAAAACGATCGGTCGTTGTTGCCTGGTTGTCGATCAGGGCAGAAGGCTACAATTCTTCGCTTCTACCGATCACCTCTCGTTCCAGGGCTCCAGCCGTGGTACGCGCGGCCTCGGAGGCTCATGCCTCCAGCGTTGGCAGAGGGGGCAGGAGCCTCCAGGGCAGTGTGTTCCGAGGCTGGAGCCTCGGAACAAGACTCATTTTAAGAATCCTGAAGGAATTCCGTCGATGGCCCAGCAGTACATAATGACCATTGAGCACATGACTCGTCTGTATGATGAGAAGGAAGTGCTTTCGGACATTTGGCTGGCATTTTATCCGGGTGCCAAAATTGGCGTGCTGGGCAGCAATGGTTCCGGCAAGAGCACGCTGCTGAAGATCATGGCCGGAGAAGATAAGGACTTCATGGGCACGGTCCGGCCTGCGAAAGGTATCAAAATCGGGTATTTTTCCCAGGAACCGCGTCTGGATCTGGAGAAGACGGTTGGTGAATGTGTCGAAGAAGCTGTCGCCGAATCACGCGCGTTTCTGCAACGATTCGATGAACTCAGCATGAAGCTGTGCGAAGACCTGTCTCCGGAACAAATGGACAAGGTGCTGGAGGAACAGGCCAAAGTCCAGGATGCCATTGATCATGGAAATCTGTGGGAACTGGACCGCACGCTGGAGATTGCCGCCGATGCGATGCAGCTTCCGTCCGCCGACGCCAAAGTGAGTGTGCTGTCCGGTGGCGAAAAACGTCGCGTTGCTCTCTGTCAGCTGCTGCTGATGAATCCTGACCTGCTGCTGCTGGACGAACCCACAAATCACCTGGATGCGTCATCGATTCAGTGGCTGGAATTGTTTCTCAAGAAGTTTGAGGGCACCGTGGTCGCAGTGACTCACGATCGCTACTTTTTGGACAACGTCGCAGGCTGGATTCTGGAATGCGATCGCGGCCGATGCATCCCCTACGAAGGTAACTACACCAACTGGCTGGAACAAAAACGAAAGCGACTGGAACTGGAAGAGCGCGGTGAAACGCGCCGTCAGAGAGACCTCAAGCGTGAACTGGAATGGGTTCGCATGTCTCCCAAGGCGCGGGCGACAAAGAACAAAGCGCGTCTTGAGCGGTACAACGAAATGGCCGCTCAACAATATGACGAGCGCGATGAAGCCGCACAGATTCAGATTCCCACATCACGCAAGCTGGGTCAACTGGTTGTCAAAGCCGAAAATCTCAAGAAGAGTTTTGGCGATCGCGTGCTATTTGACAATCTGACGTTCGATCTGCCACCGGGCGGGATCGTCGGCGTCATCGGTCCCAACGGTGCCGGAAAGACAACGCTGTTTCGGATGATCATGGGGCTCGAAAAGCCCGACTCCGGCACGCTCCGAATTGGCGAAACGGTGCAGGCTTCCTACGTCGATCAGTCGCGAGATTCTCTGGACGGCGGCAAGACCGTGTATCAGGAAATTTCCGGTGGCCATGACATTCTGGAAGTCGGAACATCGAAGATTCACGCGCGGGCCTACTGCGGACGATTCAACTTTAAGGGCTCGGATCAGCAAAAATTCGTCGGCCAGCTTTCTGGCGGAGAACGCAATCGGGTGCATCTGGCAAAATTGCTGCGTTCGGGCGGCAACCTGATGCTGCTGGACGAACCAACCAACGACCTGGACGTCGATACGCTGCGAGCGCTCGAAGAAGGGCTTTCCAATTTCGGCGGCTGTGCGGTGGTCGTAAGCCACGACCGCTGGTTTCTGGATCGCATCGCAACTCACATCCTGGCGTTTGAGCCGGACGGTTCCGTGGTCTGGTGCGAAGGCAATTATCGAATCTATGAACAGCAGCGGAACGAACGACTCGGCGACGCCGCCGACCGTCCGCAGCACGGACGCTTCAAGCCACTCAACAGATTGTGATCGGCCATCGTCGTTTGATCCGAGGCTGCAACGCTGATTCGACTATCCTGTGTTCGATGAAGGAAAGCGTCGGGAGTCTTTTTTGGAGAGTAGCCTGTTGAAAAACGCTGGCCTTTCCGTCCAAAACGGACTCCCGACCCTCTGTACACGCCCTGTAAAGCCCTCTAATTATACTTCACGCGGTCAGGAATGAGGCTGGCAATCCTCGTTCCAGGGCTCCAGCCTTGGAACGTAACGCACTGGAGGCTCCTGACCCCTGCGAGAATCCCGGGAGGCAGGAGCCTCCGGAGCAGCGTGTTCCGAGGCTGGAGCCTCGGAACAAGAACATCAATTCAGACCGCGTGGAGTATAAGACGAAATCCTTTAGGCGAGCGGAGGAAACAGGATTACCAGGGATATCGCGTCGCCGAGGGAATCCGACCTGAGACAGGTCGGACTACGTAGGCAGATCTGTCCTCAGATCTGCTTCCTTTGGCGTGATTCTGGCGCACGGGTCCGCTCGAACCGATGACTCGCCAATGGTAAATCCTTTCCTGCCGCCCGCCGTCTGGTTGCTCAGAGATGTTTGTACGGCCTCGCCGCAATCAGATCGTGACGTCGTTCGGTCCCGGCGCGATGGGCGATCTGCCGGACCGCTTGATCCACATTAGTGGTCCAGCGCTGGTCTGCCGCCGAGTGACATTTTGCCGGATTTCAGATCCAAAACCGAGTTTCTGGAAAAACCGTGACTTGTCATTCGGGCTGTGTTTTAATGGCGGAGATCTGTGTTCAAAATTGAGAGGGTACGAATGTTGACCAACGTGATTTTCGTTGCCGCCAGGGCAGTCGTATGGATCGCAATTCCTGCGGTGTTTTTTGGTCCGCAGGCTGGATTGCGCGCGGAAGATTTACCAAACAAGACTGCCGAGGTCACGGTGCTGTCCGAGGCTGGAGCGTCCGTTGAGAGCAGCCGCCCGACGACAACGCCAGCCGATGCGGAATCCAATACCGCAATCTTCAAACAGCTTCACCTGGACCTGGCGAAGGCGCGATTGAACGCGGCTGAATTGGCAGGCTACTCGGCTGTTCTGGAAATTCAGGAGGAACGCGATGAACAGTTGAAGCCATCCGACCGAGTGCTCGTGAAGATTCGACATCAGCCGTTCAGCGTTTATTTGCGTTGGAATGAATCCGGCCAGGAAGTCATTTTTGTTGATGGCAAGAACGACAATCGTCTGCTGGTCAAGCCAACAAGTGCTCTGGCAGCTTTAAAAAGAGTCTGGCGACTTGATCCTGAATCTCGTCTGGCAAAACAAAGCTGCAAATATGCGATCACGTCGTCCGGGATCGAGAAGCTCACAGCCCGTGTGCAGGAGTTTTACGCCACGCACGACAGATGGCTGTCAGCCGTTCAATGTCGCCAATGCACCGACACGGTGGCGCACGTCGCGGTGAAACGCTACGACGTTCGGTTTACGAACAAAGAAGTCTCACCGGAGTTCTGCGGCGGGCGGTACTGTTTTGAGGTCAGCACGGGTCTGCTGATTGCTGTGGAGAACTTTGGCTGGAGTGACACACCGGATGACCGGTTGCTGGAACGCTACATCTATCACGCGATCAACCGCGAAGTCAAACTGATCGACGCAGATTTTGATCAGGCCAATCCGAATTACGAATTCGCGGTACAATAACGTTATCAGGCGGCATTGGCTGCTCGCCTTACAAGAACACTGACGCCTTCGCCTTGCCGTTGAACGATAAAACTTCTGCAGGGGGCTTACGGCCTGTCTAATCGCGGCAGTTTCGAGCAAACCAGTTTGCCGTCTGCGTTGCGCCAGTGGACGCGACCGTTGGCAAGAGTGGGCATCGTCCAGCAACGGCCTTCCGAAAATGGTGAACGAGCCAGTTCGATGAACTCTTTTGGCGACGCCTCGGCCAGAATGAGTGTCCCATTTTCGGCCAGAATGAGCAATTTCCCATCGACGATCAGCAGTGACCCGCACGCAGGCCCACGCTGTTTCCAGGCGAGTTCTCCGGTGTCAAACGCAATGCAGTTGAGGGTTACGTTTCGTCCTCTCAGCGTCACCGTGTCGCAGGGGCTCAAGGCCCGGATCGTTGTATTCTTCTGCACGCGAACATTTTTGGTTTTCGCAGACGGCTTCTCTATTCCTGAACGCCATACGACGCCTGCCGGACTCCTGGCGGCTGATTCGGATTAAATGCCTTGCCCTCGGTCGATCCAGGGGCAATCGGCTTACCAGCGAGAACAGCGGCTCCCTGCTCCATGTTCGAGACCAGCATTTGTGACGGCACCTGTCCCGTAATGCGTTTGTCCAGACGCCACATTGCGCCCGTGGCACCATCCACGACCAAACCAGGCACGCCGCCAATTACGATGTTCCCCGCGATCCATGGGTCCACTTTAGCGTTCAGATCACGTGAATGCACGCCTTCCCGAGTGGCATAGTCCACCTTGTATTTGGCTGGCCGAAACAGTCTTTGACTGGAGTCCAAAGTAACTTGTCGTGGAGTCACACCGGATTCAACGACCTGATTCTTCCAGTCTCGCACGGCGAAGTAGGTCGGGCCGCCCTTGTTATCCACCGTCACGTCATACGATCGTTTACTCAGAATTGTGGCACAGCCGGAAAGACTGCACGTGAAAACTAACACTACCAGCCAGCCGCCAAGAGTTCGATTCCAGGTCATGACGATACTTTCTGAATCCGGATTTGAGTGATGAGCGATCGTCGCGTGGCAAAGTAGAAACGACCTGATATTGGACGGACACTACTGCCCGTCCTGCGGTCTCGTTATTTGTCGCTCGCCTTACTGGGATGGATCATGGAAGAAAACTTCCCATCGCAGCAAGATCTGAACCAGTCAGAACAACTTGGTCTTTTCTACAGAAAGCCAGGGTGGTTACTTCTTTCGGCAGCAATTGCTGACGAAGTCAGCGAAACGCTGCGAGTTGCATCTCACTCGCATAAAACATCATCCGCTGCAGCAGGCCCGGATGAATGGAGATCTGCATTTCGATGTTGAAACTGGCAGCAATGAGTGTTCTTGAGAAGGCATCAAGCCAGAGCGGGATGCAGCGCGGCGAAACAAAAAGCGGTGCCGTGATCTCCGGCGACATGATTTTGAAGTGGAAACGCATCTGGTCGCAGGTCGCAGCGGGGCTGCGAAAGTCCTTTCCGGCAGAAAGGACCTACCTGAACGCGAACCTTCCACTGGCACAGCTTTGAGCGTGTCTTGGCAATGGTAGTCCTGTTTTGGCCGGTCTCCTGACCGAGCCATTCGCTCGACCGTCAGGTCTCAGAATACCGCGTTGCGTATTCAGGCAGTACGCGGAAGATGATTCGGCCTCCGCGTCAAGATTGTGAAATTCTCGGGAAAATTGGGCATCCTGAGGTGCGAAGGCGTGTCCCAGGTGGAGAACTGCTTTTCCGCACGGTACGGTACGCAGCGTTGCGAGCCCGTTGGAAGGGGCTCGGACGGTTGTGATCCCCTCTTTCAAATTGCCATCTGATTGTTGACTCATGGGCGAAGTGACTGGTCCTGATTTTTCGAAGTCTGAATTGCTTCCCGCGATCGCTCAGGATTCCGCCACCGGCGAAGTCCTGATGATGGCGTGGATGAACCGCGAAGCGTACGAAGAAACGCTTCGCACGGGGCGCGTGTGTTACTTCAGCCGCAGCCGACAAAAGTTGTGGCGGAAGGGTGAAGAAAGCGGCAACGTTCAGGAATTGCACGCCATCTATTTCGACTGCGATGGCGACACGCTGCTCGTCAAAGTGCGTCAGATCGGAGGCGCGGCGTGTCACGAAGGGTACAGTTCCTGCTTCTTTCGGCGGATTGATCCGCAGACGCAAAACTTCACCGTCGAAGGCGAGCGGGTTTTTGATCCAAAGACGGTTTACGGCAAATAATTTCGGAAAGTTGAGTCCCCATGTCAGGTCGAGTTCTTAAGCTGGGCATTCCCGCCGGGAGTCTCCAGGAATCCACGGCAGCTCTGTTTAGCCGCGCTGGATACAACATCAAGTTTGCCTCGCGCTCGTATTTTCCGACGGTGGATGATCCTGAAATCGAATGCATGCTCATTCGCGCCCAGGAAATGGCACGCTACGTCGAGAATGGAATTCTGGACGCGGGCATCACGGGCTACGACTGGATTCTGGAAACAAATGCCGACGTGCATGAGGTCTGTGAATTGATCTTTTCCAAAGTCAGCCGTCGCCCGGTTCGCTGGGTGCTGTGCGTGCCCGAGGATTCTCCGATCAGGTCGGTGAAGGATCTGCAGGGAAAACGCATCGCCACCGAAGCGGTCGGTTTGACAACTCGCTTCCTTGAAAAACACGGCGTCAAAGCGCTGGTGGAATTTTCCTGGGGTGCGACCGAGGTCAAGCCGCCGAGACTGGCGGATGCAATTGTGGAAGTGACGGAAACCGGCAGTTCGCTCCGCGCCAACAACCTGCGAATCATGGATGAAGTGCTGCAAAGCACGACGCGTTTCATTGCGAACAAGATAGCTTACGCGGATGACTGGACGAAATCCAAGATCGACAACATCGCGCTGATGCTGCAGTCGTGTCTCGATGCGGAAGGAAAAGTTGGGCTGATGATGAATGTGCAGGAGAGTGATCTCGCTGCCGTCCTAAAAATTCTGCCGGCACTGCAGACGCCAACCGTGTCGCATCTGTCTGATTCCAGTTGGGTGGCCCTCAATACGATTGTCGGTGAGAGCATTGTTCGCACGACGATCCCGCAACTCAAACAAGCAGGCGCGCGTGGCATTGTTGAGTACCCGATCAGCAAGATCATCGATTGATTGCGTCTCAATCCAGAACGGATTCCTGCGTGTATGCGGATTCTTCTTCATCCAGCACTGATTGATGCGAAGACATGTCCAGTTCCCAGACGGAATCCATTCGAGATCCGTCGGTATCGTCATCGGGAAGGCTCCCACCCTGGAAGATTGCCGATGAATTTTTGGTCCCTTTGCTGACGCTGGTTTCTTCCATCTTTCCGTCACGAATCAGCAGCAGGCCGCAACAGGGAACTTCGTGTTTTTTGATCCGAACGCCGAGCTGAGGCCAGACGGCCGACCGAGTCACAATTTCGCAGCCACCGGGCATAACCAGAATCGTATCACCAGCCATCGCCGCGTGAACGCCGGGATGCCAGAACATCGCGGTTGGCGCGTTCAGTTCGTACTCAGAATCAGGCGTCAACTGATGTTCCATGGCGCGGTAGCCGATGACTTCGGCCTGATCGGCGAGCTGCCATTCGGTCGGCAGGCCAAACTTTTCGTAGATCCGGCGCACCTTCGGCCAGACTTCATTCAACTTTTGACCGGTCCTGGAGAAGTACATTCCTGTCGCATGCATCAGCACCACCTTTTGGTGGGCCGCCCACAATTCATCCGGTACCTGATTCAGGCAAACCGTGCGGGTCACCGCGACATGCAGTCCCCAGCGTTTCGCAACGCAGGAGACGGACGCATACGACTCAATCGGGTCTTCGCTGTATGACCAGTGTCGAAAGCGAACGTTGCGACCGTCGGCACAGACCTGAATCCGCACGGGGTTGACCGTGCGGCGTATCAGTCGGTGACTAAGTTCCCCGGCAACGGACGCTTCGGTCGCACCGGGGCGAATGTGGCCAGCGGAAACCTCGACAGCGTGTACAAGCACTTTGCTTAAGCGACGGATACGGTCCACTTCGAGATCCGTGAGTGGTTGTCGTAATCTTGCCACATCCTTCGCGACGCTCCGAGTGCCTTCAAAGCCGGAATCGCTCACGACTCGCCGACCGCGACAAAGATCTTCCACCAGAGCGCAATGAGGCTGAAACCACTCGCGCTGCTTTAACTGAAATCCAAGACCGAATGCTTCGCGTTCAAAGAGTTGGGCGGAATCCACAGCGTTGGTGGCAAACAGACGCGCGTCGTCGGTGACAAACAGGCTCGTTTGGCAGCCTTCCGCAGTGCAGCGCGTCGGGTCTGCACCAGCGGTGAACCAGGCGATATTTGCAGGATCCTGGAGCAACAGCGCGTCAGCCCCGGAATTTGTCAGCAATTTGCGGACTCGCGCGTGCTTTAGGTCCACATCCGCGAGGCGATCCTTATCCTGAACCAGGCAGCGCCGCTGTGATGCGTCATCCGAATGACCTGCATTCATGCCGAATTCTCCCTGTTGATCGCAATGTGGTTGAGGCCCAGCTTTCAGTTGCAGCCAACGAATTCCCTACGTGAAGACTACAATGCCGCCCGCAACTTCGCCACTGTTCGATTGACAAGAAGTGGCCAGACCGGCATCAAACTCTTCTGATTTTGAGGGTTTGCTGGTGCAATGAGCGTCAAAACCCGCCGTCAGGCAACGGAGACATCGACGATGGCCTTCAAAACGCCCGTTTCCGGACGTGTGAAGGATTCGAATTCGGCCACCATGGTGCTGAACGGCGTTCGGTGCGTAATCCACGGCGTCGTGTTGATCGTGCCGTCTTCGATCAGCCGAATGATGCGGCCAAAATCGGCTGGCAATGCGTTTCTGGATGCCTTCAGCGTCATTTCAGGGCGATGCAGCGTGGGATGGGTAAACGAGATTTCTTCCGTCGTGATGCCCACATAAACCAGCGATCCGCTGTGCGCCACGTACTTCATGGCAGAGGCCATTGAATGCTTGTTGCCGGTTGCATCAGTCACCACCAGATACATGTCGCCATTCGTAATGGCTTGCATCCGGTCCATTTCACTACCGTCGCCTTTGAATTCAATCGTGTGCTG
>Ga0154020_10001852_pt1 | contig 25884 bp, 21 predicted proteins | sample Klosneuvirus_201_FD_109709 | JGI IMG/M metagenome (GOLD analysis project Ga0154020, IMG submission 109709) | Active sludge microbial communities from wastewater, Klosterneuburg, Austria - Klosneuvirus_20160825_MG | ecosystem: Engineered > WWTP > Aerobic digester > Activated sludge | place...
GAAAGCACTGAAAGAAATCTGGGGAGATGATAATTACTTCAATGCAAGAAGTATGGATGTTTTTATCACAAAACTGCGTAAGTACTTAAAGCAGGATCAATCGATTGACATCATTAACATTCATGGAAAGGGTTTCCGTCTGATTGACAATGCAGAGGTATAAAGTTTTTATTGCCGGTTTTCTGCTTTTCTTCCGTAGATTTACCCCTTCTAACGGAAATATTTTTCAGAAATCATGTCATTCTACGTAGCTATCATTAGCTTTCTTGTCTCTGTAAGTGTTGCATTGATGCTTCTTGCAGCCGCCAGAAATATCAGCAAACAGAACCTTACGTTTCTTGGTTTACTGCATTTAATGTTCTTATTCGCTTTTCTGGCATCACTTGTCTTAAGCTCCGGCGGGGAAACTCCAAACTATTTCTTTCTGGCTTATATTTGTTCAGGAATTTTATTGAGCGGACTATACTTGCGCTCCGAATTTTTCCTTCCGGTTAAAATTTATTTTGGCTTGTTTGCACTGACACTTCCTCTGTTTATCTTCTCTCCGTCTATGCTTGTAAATTTCCTGTTAACCATGAATTATTCCGATTCTTTCGGCCCAAAATTTCCATTAACAGGTAAATATTATTTGGAAGCACAAAATGTCATTAAGGAAAATGAAACTAAACCTCTCTATAAGATTATGCTGAAAAGAGGCATGTACAAACAAACCATTGAACGCGATATAGAATTCGCAGGAAAACTCGACTCAGTAATTGTCCTCGAACAAAATGGAAATTATTCAATGAAATTACGAGGTTACAGTAGCAATACCACATTCGTTAGCTCTACTATTGACAGTCTTGATGTTGAGGTCTCATTACGAAACCAGAAATATGGTGATGTAGAATATAAATTATAAACGGGATCATGAAAACATTTACGCGAGTCCTCCTTTGCATATTTTTATTTCTTTCAGCCGGCACTGTTTCAGCGCAATTACCTGATACAGAAATTTATATTGCTTCCATTAGTAAACAAGGAGATGAATGGAAATTTTCAGAACCTGAAAATGTGACAAATAGAATTGGTTACGATAATCAGCCCTTTTTTAGCCCTGATGGAAGCAGTATGCTCTTTGTTCAGGTGAAAGATTCGACCCAATCCGACGTGTATAGCTACTCCATCAAAGAAAAGACGACGAAGCAAATTACAACAAGTCCAGAGAGTGAATATTCGCCAAACTACACGTATGATCATTCTAAATTATCTGTTGTTCGTGTAGATATGGATTCTGCTCAGAGGTTCTATACCTTCGAGCCGAAAAATCCAGCTAAAGCTATATTCGTTCCGGGAACTGATTCCATAGGTTATTATTGTTGGCTGAATGACAGTATGCTGGCAATGTTCCTGGTCGGTGAAAACTTCTCCTTACAGATATTGAATACACAATCCGGTAAACGGAGTTTCATAGCATATACAATCGGGCGATGTTTAAAATTAAGTGCTGATAAAAAATCCCTCCTCTTTCTGGACAAATCCGATTCCACAAGCTGGATGATTTCAAGCCTGCAAATTTCAGATTTTAAAATCAATCCTATCGTAAAAGCTATAGATGGAAATGAAGATTTTTGTCCGCTGAATGACGGCTCGCTGCTAATGGGTTCCGCGGGTAAATTATATATTTGGAATGAGCGTTTAGCCGGCTCCTGGAATCTTGCCAAAGATTATAGCATGACGATTGGCCCCTTTTATAGAATTACAGTGGATGAGAAATCATCACGTATCGCCTTCGTAGCCTATGCCGGAAAAAAACCATGACAAACAAAGTCAGCTGTGAATATCTGATAATCGGTCAGGGCTTAGCCGGTACTGTACTTGCTCACAATCTGCTCTTACGCGAAAAATCCGTACTTATTTTGGATGAATACCGCTCATCGACAGCTTCACGTGTCGCAGCAGGATTATTTCATGCTATCACCGGACGACGAATTGTAAAAAGCTGGATGGTGGAAGAACTTCAGTCCTTCGCTGAAGACTTTTATACAAAGCAGGAAAAATTATTACACGCGAATTTTTTCTTCCCGAAAAATCTTATCGAAATAATTTCTTCAGCTCACGAATTCAACGTCTGGTCCGAAAGGCTTGATGATCCAGGAATCGCTCAGTATCTGGCAGCCAAGCCGGATCTAATAATTTATGAAGAGAAGCTAAAGAAATTCCTAAGGCTTATGGCCCTATCTGGCGCCGGATGGATGGACATTGCACGGTATCTCGAAGCATCGCTGCAATATTTTTCAAAAGCCGGTATTCTGGAGTCAGGAAAATTCAATATGGATGATTTGGAAGTCTTGCATGAGGGCTTTCATTACAAACACATAAGTGCACAGAAGATAATTTTTTGCGAAGGCTCTGATGCATTACAAAACCCGTTATGGAAATGGATACCGTTTCTCCAATCAAAGGGGGAAATTCTAACCATACAATCTAAAAATCTGCCTGAAGATTATATTCTGATGAAGAGTCTCTTTATAATTCCGCTAGGAAACCATAGATTTCGCGTCGGATCAACCTATACTTGGAAGTATGAAGATGAATTGCCTACTAAATCTGGAAAAGATGAATTGCTAACAAAACTCAAAGAAATAATATTAGTTCCTTTTGAAATACTGGAGCACAAATCAGGGATCAGGCCCACAACAAAAGACCGGAGACCATTGATTGGCATGCATCCCGAATTGAAAAACATTTTTATTTTTAACGGCCTTGGCACAAAGGGAGTTTTGTTAGCTCCATACTTTGCCAATGAATTTTCAGAGCATCTGATCTCAGGAACAAAAATGAATGATGAAGTGCGTCTTGAACGCTTCTACTCTGCCTTCAACAATGCTTCGAGTCTTTCAAGCAATGGCGGATGAGAATAATGTACGAAAACATAAGCCGGATGAGGAAGCAAATTACTCAGGCTGTCCGAGGATAGTTTTTTTAATGCACTCGCAAGAGGTGCTGCTTTAAACGTAGTTCGCGCAAATGCATCAGCTTCGAATTCGTGTTTTCTACTGAATATATTTGAAATAATTCCAAGCAAAGTTGACACAGGGCTGTACAGCAAGCCAAAGGCAATTATATCCAAATGAAATGATGATTGCTGAGCTCCCAGTGCTTGTGCCAAGGCATCATTTCCCAAAAATTTTGACAGGATAAAGAGCATCAAACCTGTCTGCAATACTCCCATCAATAGTCCTGTACGGGTATGCTTTAATTTATAATGTCCTGTCTCATGGGCCAGAACGGCTACGAGCTCATCTGTTGTGTGGTTCCCGATCAATGTATCATAAAGCACTATCTTTTTCCTCTTCCCCAGTCCTGAGAAAAATGCATTGGCTTTGGCAGAGCGCTTCGAACCATCCATCACATAAATATTATTCAGATGAAAACCCGCACTTTCGCAATAATTCCGGATTGCGGTTCGCAATTCACCATCCTCAAGCGGACTTAGTTTGTTGAATAATGGGAGAAAAATACTTGTATAAAACATGCTGACAAAAATCAAAATTACCGTCATCACAATCCAGGCGAGAAGCCAAAAATATTCTCCTGTGCTAAGATAAATTGAAACTAAGGCTGCAATAACTGCACCTCCAAGTAATATCGTAAGTAAGTATGCTTTAACCTTATCGATAATAAATAGCTTTACACTCGTCTTATTAAATCCAAACTTCTCTTCGATGACAAAGGTTCTGTAAATACTAAATGGCAACGTTAAAATATCAGAAGCGAAAGCAATGACAGCAAAAAATAGCAGGGTAATCCAAACAGGATCCTCAGTATATTGTCTCAGGTAGGTATCCAAATATCCAAATCCTCCTAAGAGTAGCATGGACAAAAGCAAGATAAAGCTAAATGCTGATGAATACTGGGAGAAGCGTTGGTTGACTTTAAAGTATTCTTGCGACTTTCGATATTTCTCTTCATCGTAGATCCCTGCTGCTGATTCAGGAAGTCTCGTACTGAATTTAGAAGCATTCAGATAATCGAGCACACGATCGAAAACAAAATCAAAGACAACAATTATTAGGAGCAAAGTCAACATCGAAACTTCATTAAAATACTAGTAGGAACCGGAACGTTTACGCAAATACCATTCGAGACTGAGGAGGGCCAAAAGAATAAAGAAAACCACTTTCATATTGACCAAGTCCTGCATCTTATAATGTGAATAAGAAACTGTTTTCAGATCGTCTCTTTCCAAAAGATCTTTTTCCAAAGATTTAAGATCTCTTGGAGAAAACATTTTGCCACCGGATGTAGCAGAAAGGGTATTCAACAACTGATGATCAGCTACAGTTTCTGATTGTTCCGCATGCAGACTACTCACACTAAAACTTCCCTCCTTGCTGAACACCTGATCCCCGGCATTTACACTTGCTTTGTAGCGATAATCACCGGCCGGCAAGTATCCAGTATTCAAATTATATGCTCTGTCGCTTTTTGAAAAAACATATGGAAAACTTTTATTTTCCTGGTTGGTGATTGTAAGTTTTACATCCGGTTCATTAATCAGCTCATAACTGTTGTTGTAAACTTCAGCATCAAATGTTACAGGCTCATTTTCTGCATAATCATTTCTACCCACAAGCCTGAACCTGCTTTTTGTTTCTTTAACTACGAGATTCTGCACAGTTTTTACAACGATCTCATTGAAGACATTAAAATTTCCGTTTCTCGAATAATCATCGAGTCTCCAACGCCATAATCCTTCACCACAAAGAATTCCGGTCTTGTCGGTAGCATTGCCGCTAAACACCAACAATGGATCTCTTGTTGTCACTGATCCTATCTGCTGTGTAAGCAGTTCATAGTGTTCTGTGGTAAATCCGTATTTTCCGAATGGCGTGAGCAAAGGCGGAAATGACGGTATAACTGAACGTGCTTCATCCGATAAGGTAAATAAGGAAAAGCCCGGATTGACGGCTGCTTGTACCGGATTTGATTTATCAAGAGTGGTATTTATTGTCAGAAGAGATTTCAAATTATTAAACTGAGCAGTATTAGTTTGAGTACCGAGTATATACCAAATTGGAATTCCCTCTTTTATCGCCTGAGGAACTAATGTTGTCAGGTTATTTTCTCTTGAAGGAAGATTATGCAGAATAAGCAGGTTGTATTCCCTCAAAGAAGCAACCAGTCCATTAGCCATTTCAACCTGCAGGGAATAATTTCCGTTACTCTCGATCGCTTGCTTAATTGCTCCAAGATCCGGATGCGGGGCATTTGCAACAAGCAGTACCTTTTGCTTGCTCTCTTTTACTTCTATATAAATATCCCGGACATTATTCGAATAAGTAACCTCATCATTAAGTTTAGTCAACTCAATACGGTAATGTTTCATTCCTTTTGAAGAGGCATCAAATACTACAGGAATCATTTGGCTAAATCTGTTGCCGCTAATCTTAAATACACGGCTAAATACAGTGGCAGAATCCAGCTTAACAGTCAATGTTGCCGATGAGCCATTGCATCGTCGGGCGTCAATGTTGATCTCGAGCGGGAATGAATTGCCCAGATAAACAACCCGATTATAATTCAGGTCAGCGATCAATAAGTCCTTACGAATATTTGTGTCCCCTAGAGCTACGGTGTAGATCGGAACTTTAGGTCCGTTCAGGTAAAGCGGATTGCTACCCTTATTATACAATCCATCAGATGCAATAACGACTGCTCCTACATTCCTGTTTCCAAGGCGAATATTCATTTGTTCAAACAAGCCATTAAAGTCTGTTTGTTTATCATCGTACTTGAAGTCAATCCCTTCCCGAACGCCATCTCCCCATGATAGGGGTTTTACGTCGTACTTCTCCTGAAGATTATTCAGGACATCATTCACAGCTTGTTTATATTCACCTTTATAGTAGCCGGAATCCGCATTCAACAGTATACTCGATGACGCATCCTGTGCAAAAAGTAACAGCGGCTTTTCGGTTTCTCTTGAAAGGGTACGAATCATTGGCGTTAATAGAAGGAACGCCAGAATTGTTACAACGCTAAAGCGAAGAAAAAACAAGATTCTCCTAAACCATGGACTTTGCTCATCCTGAACAGGAAAATGTCTGTAGAGAAGCCAGGCATATAGGAATCCGGCAAGAATACAAAGCAGTATCCACCAGGCTGAGAATTGTGTAAGAAGCTGAAAGTTCATAAAGGCTGTCAAAGATAAAGATTGTAACGGCAAGGAACATAATAAATATCCTTCCGTGATCTTCTGAATAAAAAACAAAACATCCTCCATCAAGAAGGATGTTTTGTTCACCGTTGATTGTAAGCCGGGTTCTGTATTCCGGTTATTCACCGGAAGTTCTATCATTTATCTGGGATGTTGTTCACACAACACCTCAATCAACCTACCCATCATGATATTCCTGTTGAAAGGAATTTGAACGAGCCGTTCTTTTTGTCCGGAGACAAACCATGACTTATTTGGTTTTTCAACTCCTGAGGTTTACCCGAATGTTCCTTACGGAAACACACCGTGAGCTCTTACCTCACGTTTTCACCCTTATCCCGCTTGCGCGTGACGGTTATTTTCTGCGGCACTTTCTGTGACCTTGCCGTTACCGGCCCGGCCCCTTCCCGTTAGGAAGCAAGATGCTCTGTGTTGCCCGGACTTTCCTCCACCAAAGCAAGCTTTGAAGGCGATAGAACATCAACGATGTTATAATATTCTATTCTGCAAAAGTACGAAATTCATTGTAAAATTATAGCCAAAAATCGATAAGTACTAAGAAAAAGAAGCCCTACCTGTGATAAAAGGTCTGAATCTATCGTTGACCTGAACAAAAAGTAAATATTGCTGTTCATCCCACAGGAATTGAATCCAACCTGTGATATTTTTAACGTATTGCTGTCTGAAAAATCCCGACCTAAATGCTGAAATTGGTACCTTTGCCAAAATATTGAGCTAAACCCATTTTTGACGAATAGTTGCAGACACAAATATGAATTTACAAAGATTACCAATCCTAATCCTTTTTTTGCTCTTTACGAATGTTGACTACATCTCTGCTCAAAAAAATTTTACGGTAAGTGGTTATGTTAAAGAAGCTGAGACAGGTGAATCGCTTTTGGGTGCCAATGTTTATGTGAAAGAAACTCTCAAGGGAGCCGTAACTAACAGCTATGGATTTTATTCATTGACACTTACAGAAGGAAACTATACGCTTGTAATTTCTTACTTGGGATTTATCACTCAGGAATATCCAATCTTGCTCAAGGCAGATATCCGACAGAATGTCAAACTGAATGGAATCGCGATTGAGACAGAAGAAGTAACCATCACCGCAGAAAAGGCTGACCGCAACGTTCAAAGTACGGAGATGGGAAAAGAAAAAATTGAAATTGAAAAAATTAAATCTCTCCCTGCCTTTATGGGTGAAGTGGATATTTTAAAGACTATCCAATTACTCCCCGGCGTACAATCGGCAGGAGAAGGTAATACAGGATACTACGTCAGAGGCGGTGGGCCTGATCAGAATTTAATTTTGCTCGACGAGGCTAATGTCTATAATGCATCTCATTTGTTCGGATTTTTCTCTGTCTTCAATGCAGATGCTGTGCAGAATGTAACCCTCACCAAGGGCGGTATGCCTGCGAATTATGGGGGGAGACTTTCTTCTGTACTGGACATCCAAATGAAAGAAGGAAACAATCAGAAATTTGGTGCCGAAGGTGGTCTTGGATTCGTTTCTTCACGTCTTACGATAGAAGGCCCCATAAAAAAAGACACTGGTTCCTTTATTATTTCCGGAAGGAGAACTTTTATTGATTTGTTTCTCCAAAAACCTTTTATACCGGAAGGATCAGACATTCAGGGCAACAAATATTACTTCTATGATTTGAATCTTAAAGCAAATTACAGACTAAGCGATAAGGACCGATTGTTTTTGAGCGGATATTTTGGAAGAGATGTGTTCAATTTCAGGAGTCCTGATTCTGATTTTTTTATTAAAGTCCCTTGGGGAAATGCCACGACAACACTCCGCTGGAATCACTTGTTCAATAACCGTTTGTTTATGAACACTTCACTCATTTACACAAACTACGACTTCTCCTTCGAGGGAGGACAAGAGGGATTCAGTTTTAAATTATTCTCCGGAATAACAGATTATAATCTGAAAAGTGATTTTACCTGGCTGCCTGAATTTAGACATACCGTGAAATTTGGCGGACAATATATTTTCCATGTCTTTGTTCCAAGTAACGCCTCTGCTAAATCGGGAGAAGTTGTATTTGACCTTGGCAAAATTCTAAGAGAATATGCACATGATGTTGCGATTTATGTCAATGATGAATATGAATTATCAGATAAATGGAAAATTAATGGAGGACTTAGAGGAACTTTTTTCCAGCAAATCGGTCCATTTGATCGATTTGTCAGAGACCCAATAAAAAAGACTGTAATTGATACCATCCGGTATGGTTCCGGTGAAAAAGTCCAGACTTACCGAAATCTCGAACCACGACTAACAGTCCGTTATGCCGTGAATAATTCATCGTCAATCAAAGCGGCATATACGCAGAATTACCAGTACATCCATTTGGCCTCACTCTCCGGTGTATCACTTCCTACTGATGTCTGGATTCCAAGTTCCGATAAAGTTAAACCACAGTTCGCCACGCAATATGCATTGGGATACTTTAAAAATTTTAAGAACAATACATACGAATCAAGTGTAGAATTATACTACAAAGAGATGAAAAATCAGGTAGAATATGAGGAAGGTTATCTGCCTGAAAATTCTATCAATGATAATATTGACAATAATTTTGTTTATGGGGATGGCTGGAGTTATGGAGCTGAATTTTTTATAAAGAAAGCCAAAGGAAAATTCAATGGCTGGATAGGTTATACATTAGCTTGGACCAAAAGAAAGTTCCCTGATTTAAATCGAGGGCTTACCTTCTCCCCTAAATATGACCGGCGACACGATGTCTCCATTGTTCTCATTTATGAATTGACAAAACGCTGGACTCTGGGAGCCACCTGGGTATATGCCACCGGAAACCTGAATACTTTTCCTGAAAGACTTTATGTCTTGTCAAACGGAGATATTGTACAGGACTATGGAGAGCAACGCAACAATTACCGTCTTGCACCTTATCATCGCCTGGATTTCAGCGCGACCCTTAAAAACAAGCCGGGTAAAAAATTCGAATCAAGCTGGAACTTCAGCTTCTTCAACGTTTACAACAGATACAATCCTTACGTTATATATTTTGATACAGAATATAATGAGGATAAAATCAGCATACAGGCAAAGCAAATTTCTCTCTTTCCATTTCTTCCGAGCATAACGTATAATTTTAAATTCTGATTGGATGAATTCATGCAAACAACTATACAAGTCCCAATTTAAAGGCCGAAGCATTAAAGCAATGCTTATCTGCTTCCTTGCCATTGGATTTGTATCTTGCGAAAAGAACGTCACCGTCAAAGTCCCGGATGCGGAGCCAATGATTGTGGTTGAAGGTTATATTGAAACAGGTAAAAATCCGATTCTGGTTTTATCAAAGACGCTTCCTTTCTTCGGGACAATTAATACATCTACGGTATTTCAACAGACGGTTCAAGGCGCAAGGGTAATTATTGATAATGGGAGCATGATCGACACTCTCGATCAAATCCCTGGAATTGGAGTGTACAGCAGTCCCAGAATGACCGGACAGGAACGAACTACATATTCGTTAAGAATAGAAGTTGAAGGAAAAGTGTTGAAGGCTGTTACCTATATACCAGAGGCCATCCGCTTTGATAGTGTCTGGTTCAAGGTAAATGGAAGCAGAGATTCATTGGGATTTGCTTGGGCACACCTTACTGATCCTGATACTTTGGGAAATCACTACAGATGGTTTGCTCAAAGGATCAATAAATATACTTTTGGCGCTGAGATCGGAAGAATGAAAGATTCAATATTTATTGCCCCGAATGGCTCTGTATTCGAAGACAAATTTATAAACGGGAAAAGTTTTGATCTTGGTTACCAGCGAGGAACAGTCCGGAATTCACAGAAAATTGATGATATCAACGATGAAAAATACTTTTATAAAGTGGGTGATACCATTGTGGTGAAATTCTGTACCCTGGACAGGCAGCATTTCGAATTTTGGCGTACCGAAGAAACTCAGGTTTCAAACAATGGTAATCCATTTGCTTCGCCGGCTCCTGTACTCGGAAATATTGAGGGAGGATTAGGAATATGGGGTGGATACGCCTGTACATTCGATACAATTATTGCACGATAAATGACTAGCAAATAGATAAATAGCACTGACTAAAGGAAGTAAATAAATAGCCTGTTAACTGAAATGCACTCCCCTTTCGAAAATAAAATAGTAATTTATATTCTTAGATAAATATTCTTATGTTAAATGAAATCGAACATGTAAAATGCCTGATCATCGGATCCGGACCTGCTGGTTATACGGCTGCTATCTATGCAGCTCGTGCTGATTTAAAACCGGTCATGTATCAGGGCCTACAGCCGGGAGGCCAATTAACCATTACTACAGAAGTCGAGAATTATCCGGGGTATCCAAAAGGTACACAAGGACCTGAGATGATGGAAGATTTCAAAGCACAGGCAGAACGATTTGGTACAGATGTCCGCTTTGGATATGCCACTTCTGTAGACTTCTCCTCTCTTCCGCATAAAGTGGTTGTTGACGAAAACAAAACACTGACTGCCGACAGTGTAATCATTGCTACCGGGGCATCCGCAAAATGGCTCGGACTTGAATCAGAACAAAAACTAAATGGCTACGGTGTTTCTGCTTGTGCGGTTTGTGATGGATTCTTTTTCAAAGGACAAGACGTTGCCATTGTTGGTGCCGGTGATACTGCTGCTGAAGAAGCTACTTACCTTGCAAAACTTTGTAAAAAAGTGTACATGATTATACGCAGAGACGAAATGCGTGCAAGTAAAGCCATGCAACATCGTGTAGAAAACACAGCTAACATTGAGATTCTGTGGAGCCACGAGACAAAAGAAATTCTGGGAACAAAGACTGTGGAAGGTGTTCAGGTTTTTAATGTGAAAACAGGTGAAGAACGAACTCTCCAAGTCACAGGTTTCTTCGTAGCCATTGGACATCAACCCAATTCCGATATCTTTAAAGACTGGCTTGACATGGATGAAACCGGTTATATAAAAACGATTCCGGGAACAGCCAAAACAAATGTTGAAGGTGTATTTGCTTCTGGAGACGTTGCAGATAAGGTATACCGGCAAGCCGTGACTGCGGCAGGTACAGGCTGCATGGCAGCATTGGATGCGGAAAGGTACCTTAGTGCTAAGGGTATCCATTGAAAGTGAAAATCCCCTGTACTGAACTCTAAATTAAATTGGATAAACTATGTGGGAAGAAAAAAACAATAAGCTTCAAAAGAATTTTGAATTCAAAGATTTTGTCCGTGCATTTAGTTTCATGACGAGAGTTGCATTTACGGCTGAAAAAATGAATCATCATCCTGAATGGAGCAATGTCTGGAACAAAGTCTCTATCGCCCTATCCACTCACGATGCCGGAGATATTGTCACTGAAAAAGACAAAAAACTTGCCGATGCGATCGATAAAATTTACGCTGAATACGCGGGCTGAGATTTTTTAATACTTAATTACTTTCCTTAAAAAGCTTTGTTCACTGGCCTTTATCCACACAAAATAAACGCCTTGCTGAATACTTGAAAGCGATGGTAAAACAACAGTATTCATCATTCCTTTTTGGATTGATTCAGTCGTCACGAAGGCAGTTTTTCCTATAGCATCAATAATTTTAATTTCCAGTGTTTGCGATTTGGATGAATAGAACTGGAAATTAATTTCGTCTTGAAAAGGATTTGGATACAATCCCAATAGATTATCATTACCCGGAAAATTGAGACTTGAATTTCCTAAGAGCAAATCCGCCACAATAAAATTCGGGATTCCATAACCAAGAGAATCTCCCGGAGTTTGGTAATAATTAGCACTCTGCTGGATTGCATTAAATATTTCCATATTCGTTTTAAGAGGGTGAGCTTGCCACAGACAAGCGGCCGAACCGGCAAGAACAGGACATGCAAAGGAAGTTCCATTCCCTGTTCCTACTCCCCCAAAAGTAGTGGCAAGAGTTGTCTGTTGACCTTTAGCAGCGACATTTGGTTTTACATCTCCATCGGCTGATGGTCCCCAACTGCTAAAGCTTGCATAGTTGCCGTATTCATCAACTGCTGCAATGCACAATACACTATCTCCATCAGACGGCGCACTGATATAGTGCCAGGAACTGTTACCATTGTTGCCGGCGCTACAGATCACCAGCATTCCTTTTGATGCAGCAAAATCAGCACCAATGCTTGATGGTGTTGTATTTCCATCCATGTCCGCATAAGTATGGCTCGAAGCAGAATCATCAAACGTGGAATATCCAAGTGAAGAGGAAATAATATCAGCTCCAACACTGTCTGCAAATTCGGCTGCGCTAACCCAGTTGTATTCTTCAATGATATATTCCGTGGCCACATCTTCTGACCGAAGCAACCAAAAGGATGCATCAGGAGATGTACCTACGAGTTGACCGGGAAGATTCCCAGCCATACATGATAGCACCTGCATTCCATGACTGTTATCCTCGTAAACACTTGATTCATTTGCTACGAAGTCCCAGGTACCAAGTATTCTGCTGTGTGCACGCAAACTATCAAAAGCCTCAAGGCTGTCCACCGAATAAAAACCGGCATCCAACACGGCAACAGTCATCCCATCACCCATAAAACCGTTATTATGCAAGTACTCTCCATTCATCAAATGGATCTGATTGAAGGAGTTTCCATAATCCAGATTTGATACCCGCATCATTCCTTGATTTGAAAGCAGTGGAATGGTCTCGGGGAATTTTTTCTTCTTGTTTTCTTTCGGTGCCGACAATCGCATTATCTGCCTGCCTGAATCAACAAAAGACAAAGTTTGAATATTCTGAAAAGTCAGAGAATCGCAATCGACCGTTACGCCGTTCAGCCATTTTGTTGCATTTAATATGCTTGCTCCCATGGCTCTGACAGAATCAATATAGAAAGGATTAACTGGCAAATCAGAATCGGTGATCTGGATATTTTGGTTTGTTCTTCGCTGGATTGCTTTGGCAGAGAGATAATCCGATGGATTGGTTACAGAAAAGGGGCTGTTATTTTTATCCTTAAACTGGATAAAATATCGGGAGGAGAACCCTTCAGTATTCGAAAATACCGTAATCAGTAGAAAAAAGACTAGTCTCTTTATCATGGCTTATTGTTTGTAATCGCGGATTTCAAGTTTATATTCTGTACCATTTAATATAACAGTAGAACCGTTCGGAAGGTTTACAATATTCAAACTATCCAGCACTTTGTATACCATGCCAACATTTTTAGCATACACTTCGCGTTTATCAATTCTGTTGATATTCGATACAAAGTCATTCTGAACAACATTTACCGTGGCTTCAAAGTTGAGTGAATTCACCGCAAATGTCTCTTCTATTCCGTCATAAAAATATTCTTCTACAGGAAAGCTATTGTAGGCATTACCATTCCATGTAATCCTTGAATCGAAAGGGAAAGATAATTTAATAAAACGGATATTATCTTCCACTCTTTGAGCAGATTTGCCATTTATTTTTGACGTCCACAAATTCATGAAAGTCCAAGGGGATGAACTATTGCTTCGCCTATACCTGCTGATTCTCCAGGCCATTTCCCCTTCAGCATCTATGAAAGACGAATCAGTTTCTTCCCTAAGCTGAAAAGTATATACCCGGATGGCAGTATCAAGGTTGTACGCATCGTCAATATCCAAATGGACAATTGAATCTGCATCGTACTCCACCCAATGACCTGTACTCAAAGGAAAGTATGCGTTATAGATTTCACTTTTTCCTGGTATTATCTCATCATCCTTACATGAATAGAATAGACAGGCTACAGCCAAGAAGCCTGTACAAGAGAAAGTAAAAAACTTTAATCTAATAAGTTTCATTTGCGATTATCCAATTGTGCCCGGGGAGATTTCTTTCCCATTTAAAAGATCTATTCTGGGATGAATAAGTTTGTACCATAATGGTGGAATCATTGCCAGGTAAATGCAAGAAGCATAACCAGCCGGCAAAACAGGACTTTCCTCATGCGAACGCAATGTATGATAAGGTTTTGAAGCATAAAAATGATGATCGCTGTGTCGGCTTAAATCTATCAAAATAAACCTGCTTAAAACTTTATCACTTTGCCAGCTTAGCTCAACATTCACTCTTATATTATCCGGACGCGTCAACCCGTAATGCTCGATATAATTGGTGTACTCCAGCAGAAAATTTGCAATGAGACATTGAAGAAGAAAAGCCAACAGAGCGAGTGGTCCTATTACTGCATAAAGCAGCGATGAGAAGGCAATCAGGATAAGGCCGCTTCTTAAAACGTAGTTTTCGAATGACCATACAGATTTATTAAATCCGGTTAAGCGTCCTTTCTCAACTTTCCAGGATGAAACTACTTGTCCAATTGTTGAACGTATAAAAAATGTGTAGACCGATTCACCTCTTCTGGCCGTTGCAGGATCTTTATCAGTCCCTACCCATTTATGGTGTACCCTAAGGTGATCAACAAAAAAATAAATATTCCCTGCAGTGAATAGTAAAAACTTGCCTAAGAGTTGCCACGATCTTGCTTTTCTGTGTATCATCTCATGTGCCACAATGATCGAAGAACTTCCGGTATGAACGCCGGTTGAAATGGCTGCAAATATCAGAAAGTAGCCGCTTATCCTTCCGTGATAAATCGAATTAAAAAAGGCTGACAAAGCAATAATCTGTAAAACAACATGACAAACAAGAATAAAATCAGGAAGCTTAGAATCTTCACTTTCGTCATTTCGTTTGTCTTCGGGAAGGAAAAACTCCAGAATGGCCAGAAACACTAAGGAATAAATCAGATTTGAAATCACCCACCAGGATCCAAGACTATTTCCCAGTATCGTGAAAATCCCGGGTGTCAGACTCCACAAGTACTTGCTGTTGCGATGATAACTCATTTATTGTCAGGAGAAATTCGACAACAAATTTAAGAAAAGGAATGTTCCTTCAGTCGATTCAATCGTACAATTTACTCACTATTATTTCGTTCCGTTCATTGAAAATTGTTTGGTACATTAGCAACCAAAACGAGTCAAAATGCGCAAATTAGTCCTCTTTCTCCTCTTAGTGCTGATATTCAAGGCCGAAGCATTTTGTCAGGATAATTCTCAAAAGAATCAAAACCTGGTACAGTTCTCAGGTGTAGTTGTTACCACCGATAGCCTGCTCCCTATTCCTTTTACGAGTATCATGATTAAAAACTCTTACAGAGGTACGATTAGCGACTACTATGGCTTCTTCTCTTTTGTTGCCAGAATGGGCGACACAATTGAGTTTTCGGCACTGGGTTACAAAAGGATGAATTTTGTTATCCCTGATACATTGTCAGATCATCGTTGTTCTCTTATCCAGATGTTATCAAAAGATACTCTCCTGTTGAAGGAAGTGGTAATTTTTCCTTGGCCTACAAAGGAACAATTCAAGGAAGCTTTTCTTCAGCTGCGAATTCCTGCAGATGATATAGCCAGAGCACAAAGAAATCTTGACTCAGATCAATTAGGCGTTCTTGGAGCAATGATGCCAATGGATGGAAGCATGAATTTTAAATATCAAATGGAGCAACAATCCTCAAGACTTTATTACTCCGGTCAATTGCCTCCGAATAATTTATTAAACCCTATTGCCTGGTCAAAATTTATTCAGATGTGGCAAAATGGTGAATTCAAGAAAAAGTAATCGGAATCAAGCCAAAAGATAATTTTGATCTATGATCTTTAGAAGATTCCTGTGTAGCATTTTGATGTTGTTTGCGTGTATGCTCTCTGCTGATCTCTTTGCTCAGGAAGCGGAAGTTTACGGCTTGGTAAGGGATGCACAAAATCGCCCGGCCTTCGGAGTGAGTGTTGCCGTTTTCGGAAAACCTATCGGCACAACAACGGATGGCAAAGGAAAATTTTCCTTGAAAGTGCCGGCAAATCAATCACTCAAAATATTTTTCTCTTTTACAGGTTTGCAGAGTGATTCTGTTCTTTTAGAACTCAGTCCGGGAGAAAGAAAAGAAATCAATAAGGCTCTTAAAAATAAAATTGTCGAATTCAAAGATGTCGTCATCGAAGAAAAATCCTTGAAGCGGATTAATATTATTCCCATTAATCCGAAGGTAGTCGGAGTGATTCCTACTCCTAATCAGAGTGTCGAAGATTTATTAAAAACGATGCCGGGTGTTTCCTCTTCCAATGAATTGAGCTCCTCCTACTCTGTTCGAGGAGGTAATTTTGATGAGAACTTAGTTTACATCAACGACTTTGAAGTGTATCGCCCATTACTTGTTCGTTCAGGTCAGCAGGAAGGATTAAGCGTGATCAATCCTGATATGGTTGAGTCGATATCCTTTTCTGCCGGGGGTTTCGAAGCTAAATACGGTGACAAGCTTTCATCAGTTCTCGATATCCAATATCGAAAACCAAAAAAGTTCGGTGGCTCTGTGAGTGCAAGTCTATTAGGAGCTTCCATAGAGCTTGAAAACCGAAGCAAAAACGATAAGTGGTATTGGATGACTGGCATCAGACAAAAATCCAATCAGTACCTGTTAAACACCTTCGATACAAAAGGCGAATACAAGCCTTCATTTACAGATATTCAAATTTTGACGGGCTATGAATTCAGCAAGAAATTTAGTGTTGAAGTTTTTGGAAATTATGCACGCAACCGATACAATCTTGTTCCGGAAACAAGAGAAACAAACTTCGGAACAATCAGTGATGCGAAACGATTCACTGTATATTTTGACGGTCAGGAAGTTGACCGCTATCAGACCATCACCGGTTCTGTCTCATCCACCTACAAAGTATCAGAAGAAGTAAAATTAAAACTCATTGCAAGCGGATACAATACGAGTGAAGAAGAGAACTTTGATATCCTCGGTCAATATTTCCTTGATCAGCTGGAAAATGATTTTGGAAAAGATAATTTCGGAAACGTTGCATTTAATTTGGGTGTGGGCTCCTTTTTGAATCATGCCAGGAACAAACTTGATGCGGATGTGTATTCAATAGAGCATAAAGGGGAGATAATCAAGTCAAAATCTGTATGGTTATGGGGTGCAAAATACCAGCAAGAAAAAATTTCCGACCGTCTTCACGAATGGAATTACAATGACTCTGCCGGTTTTTCAATTCCTTCCCAAAGAGATACATTGAATCCACAAATTATTTTGAATGATGTAGTCATTTCCCGGACAAGCCTTTCTTCTTCCCGGATCAGTGGCTATCTTCAAAATGTCTGGCAAATCAGCGATACTAACCAATTTATTTTAACTACCGGTATTCGCGCAAATTACTGGGATCTGAATGAGCAACTTGTCATCAGCCCGAGAATTTCACTGAGCTACAAACCGGAGTGGAAAAACCATGTAACATTCAGGCTTGCCGGAGGATATTATTACCAACCTCCATTCTATCGTGAACTGAGAGATCAGGAAGGGAAAATTCATACAGACCTAAAAGCACAGCAATCCATTCACATTGTTGGAGGTAGTGATTATACTTTCCTTGCTTTCGGAAGAGAGTTTAAACTGACTTCAGAAATTTATTATAAGATTCTAAAAAATCTTATCCCTTATAAAATTGACAATCTTAGAATTCGCTATCTCCCGGAATACAGTTCAACAGGTTATGCAAGAGGAGCGGATTTACGTTTGTTCGGTGAATTCGTTCCTGGTGTAGAATCATGGGCAAGTATTTCTTTCCTACAAACAGAAGAAGATCTTGATGGAGACTTTTATATTATCAATGACACAGTTAAAGTCGAGGCAGGATACATTCCGCGCCCTACAGACCAACGATTTACTTTTGGCTTGTTTTTTCAGGACTACCTTCCAAAATTCCCGACTTATAAAATGTCGTTGAGTATGCATTTTGGAACATCCCTGCCATTCGGACCTCCGGGCAATAATCGCTACACCGACATTCTTAGGATGCCCACTTATCGTCGCGTTGACATCGGGTTCTCCAAGCAGATTATTGGTGAAGATATTCCAAGAACCAAAAAAACGGGATTTACCACGCACCTGCAATCATTATGGATTGGACTGGAAGTATTCAATCTACTGCAGGTTAGCAATGTCGCCTCCTACACATGGATTACAGATGTGAGTAATGCAAATCGTTATGCTGTCCCCAATTACCTCACAGGAAGACAACTGAACCTTAGAATAAATGTAAAATTTTGAGGATAAAGAATATTTTTGTACCTTAAAGGAATAATCAAAAAAAATATTTTGCACGCCCTTACCCTATGAAGACCAGCACTTTTCTTCTCTTCTGTTTTTTCTTATTCTGGACACAGAATTTGTCGGCGCAAAAAGTAACCTTTTGCGAAAACGTTGACCCTAATGGAAAGGTAACAGGAGCAAGTGAAGTCTTTACTATAGGAAACTCCGGTGGATATTTTCAGTTAATGGTGCGAATGCCCGAACAGGTAAACTCAAGGTTTGCATTATTTGATGTGTACTGGGTAAATCCAATAACTCAAAAAGAAACTTTCGAAAATTCGATTCGCGTACCTGTCGACCCTACCTGGACATGGTTTAAAAAAGAAGTTACTTTTTACAAAGGCGGAGATTATGTTGTCTACGTGTACAACGACCAGGACCATCTTGTCAGTGCAGGCAAAGTAAAAATTCTGGTGCAGTAAAAAATTTATTTTCGGAATGGGGAGTCAGGCTCTTTGGCCATGTGATTATACACTACCCTATCCATCCAGGAAGGGAAAAATTTGTTAAGAAAAACAGATAACTTACCTTCTGATGTAAGAATCAAATCGCGTTTTCTTTCTTGCACTGCAGTGTAAATACGCAGTGCTACTACTTCAGCTGACATCATACTTTTTTCGTCGCGGGGCGATTCACCCTGAGGTGTTCCATCCTTGGAAAGTGATTTCGTTCTGATTCCGGAAGCAGTAAATCCCGGGCAAGCAACAAGTACATGCAAATTATTTTTCAGGTTCTCTGTTCGTATAGTTTCCAAAAAACCTTCAAGTGCAAATTTCGAAGCGGAATATCCTGTTCTACCCGGTAAACCTTTTTTTCCGGCAATTGATGAAACACCCACAATACTTCCCTCAGATTTTAATAAGTATGGAAGAGAATATTTTGTGGCGTATACTGCTCCCCAGAAATTAACGTCCATCAACTGTCTGATGACATCCAAATCAACTTCGGAAAACAAAGCCCTCATTGAAATTCCGGCATTATTGATCAAAACATCAAGCTGACCATATTTTGAAATTGTTTCAGCAACGAGACGTTTGCAATCGGCTTCCTTACTCACATCTGCCGGAACGACGTGTACATGAGCACCGGATTTTATCATGGCCTCGGCATTATCATGCAAAGCCTCTACCTGTCTCCCGGAAATTACCACTTTGGCACCTTCACGACCAAATTTTTCAGCCAGTGCTTTACCGATCCCACTCGTAGCTCCGGTGATGATGACGACCTTATTTCGCATCTGCAAATATTTTTCCCGGATTCAAAATCCCCTTTGGATCAAAAAGATTTTTTATTCCTTTCATTACATTCAGTTGATCTGCATTAAAAGCAATGTCAAGGTATGGCTTCTGCACATACCCTATACCATGTTCACCGGAAATCGTTCCTCCAAGCGATACACAGAGTTCAAAAATCTCTCGTATTCCAAGAGGTACTTTATGGTTCCAGTCCTCATCAGAAATTTCTTCCTTAATAATATTGACATGAAGATTTCCGTCTCCGGCATGACCATAACAGACACTGCGAAATCCATATTTCTTGCCGATCGCTTTCACTCCAAAAAGCAATTTGGATAATTCAGCTCGTGGAACTACGGTATCTTCCTCTTTATATATTGAGTGAGATTTCACCGCTTCACCTGCCGATCTTCTCGCCTTCCACAGATCCGCTTTCTGTTGAGATGATTCGGCGAATAGGACTTCTTCACAGTCGTACTGCTCGAGCAGCAAAGAAATTTTCTCGCAATCTTTAAACAAGACTTCCTTATCCATCCCGTCAACTTCTATGAGCAAATGTGCCTCAATCCCTTCCGGCAGTGGGATCTTAACTTCGGTGTGCTTCATCACAAACTCAATACAGTCTCTTTCCATAAACTCCAAAGCAGAGGGCGTTAAGCCGGCTCTGAAGATCGCACTAACTGCTTCACAAGCTTTTGCGGCATCTCTGAACGGAACAAGCATCAGCAAGTTTTCAGTCGGAAGAGGAATAAGTCGGAATACAATTTTCGTAATTATTCCGAGTGTTCCTTCACTGCCGATTAATAACTGAGTAAGATTGTAACCGGTTGAGTTCTTTAAAACATTTGCTCCGGTCCAAATTATTTCACCGGTTGGTAAAACAATTTCGCAGTTTAATACATAATCTTTAGTAACTCCATACTTCACTGCTTTAGGTCCTCCTGCACATTCAGCAAGATTTCCTCCGAGAAAACAACTCCCTTTGCTTGCCGGGTCAGGCGGATAAAACAAACCCTTTGCATTAACAGCTTCCTGAAAAACCTGGTTAATAACTCCCGGCTCAACCAAGGCCTGTAAGTTTCGTTCATCAATATTCAGGATGGAATTAAAACGCTCCATGCTTATAACAATACCACCATAAACAGGCAAAGCTCCTCCACTCAATCCTGTTCCGGCCCCTCTGGGTGTAGCCGGAATATTTTCAAGGTTGCAGAGTTTTAGAATTGCGGAAATTTGTTCTGCTGTTCTTGGCTTTACAACCACCTCCGGCAGAAATCGCAGATCTTCGGTATAATCATGAGAATTATCGCTGAGAATCTCAGCATTGGTATGAACGTTTTCCTGTCCAACGATTTCAGCAAGACCAGAAAGGTGGGCTCCGTTAATTTTTGCGTATTGTGCCATTCGCTTTTTTGACAGGCCTTCTTTTGCCTGCTGATTCTTTTTTTAATTGATAACAAAACAAAGTGATTGTTCCGGTTGCCTCACCGGTATCGTCACCGAGGAAATAAAGCTTGTTGCCACGAACCCTGTAATCCAGCATGTGAGAAAGTCCGGCAACAGTGGAGTCAGCATACTGCCAAACAAATTCTCCGGAAGAATCCGGCTCTGCAACAAAAGGGATAAGTGTATTCTCGGGTCGGATAAGTCCTGTACCAAGGATTAACATTGATCCATACAAAGAGATAATTTTTCCGAAACGAATTCCTTTCTCGTTTTTCACGAAGAGTGTCTGTTCTCCTGCCTTATTATAATGAAGGGCAATTGTAGCTGTTGTTCCACGCATATAATCACTCTGCTGTGCTATGACATATGCCCCCATTTTGTCAACAAACATTTGCTTACTGATGCAATCCGTCATTCCCCCAAAAAATATATTCTCCTGCAATAACTCCCCATTCCGACTTAGTTTATAGATTGGAATGTCGGAGCGGTCGCTGCCATGGTTCAAATATCCCGTAAGGTATAGATTTGATGAATCATCAGCTGCCATGTGGAAGATAGCATCTCCCATTGAAAGTGTGCCGTCATATATATACTCCCACATCCTTTTACCCGATGAATCATATTTCTGAATAACCATATCTGAAGCTCTCAAAGATGCATTGTAGATTCCTCCGATATAAATATTGCAGGAGTCATCTGTCAACACAACATTGGCTATCTCCATGTTCTTGGTTCCGGAAAAGCGGGACCATGACAGTTGACCATCCGGATAGAATCGGAACAGAGCCAGATTTAATCCTGAATCCGGTGTTGTAATATATCCGCTAACAGAAATATTTCCTTCAACGTCACATACTATGGAAGAAGGAGCATCAAATAAATTTGAACCACCATCAAGAACTTTACTGAAAACCGGCACTCCTTCATTGGAGTATTTTACCAAACAAATATCTACGTTACCTTTTTCGTCCTTGCTCGTGCCTGTAACAATAATATCTCCATAATGGTCGAGACAAGCTGTTATCGCAATATCATCATTGTGTGAAGGACCATCATAAAATCGACGCCAAATCTCTGCGCCATCCGGATCAAATTTCATAATCAGGATATCCTTCGTTGAATCTGCCAGCCAGGTAATGCCAACTATATAGCAATTTCCCAGCTTGTCCATTTCCATACAAACAGCCTTATTCACACTATTCAATGACGTCTTAATAGGATCTTTCCAAAGTAATGAAACTTGTGCAGTAGCATTATTGTGAAGTAGAACTAACAGGGGAATCAGGATAAAAAAATTTGTTTTTGTTTTCATGAATATTCAATAAAATATGCTTGACGGAAATTGAAAAGTCCATTTCCGGGTCAAGATTTCAGAACCATTTAATAATTCAAAAATAAGCAAAAAAAATGCCCTGAATATTATTCAGGGCATGAGATATTATCAAAATAAGTCTTAGTGAATAATGATTCGTTTAGTCTGTATGATATTGGATGTCATTAATTTAAGATGATATACTCCTGCACTCATTTTTAAAGCCTCTGTATCAAAAACACTTTCATGCTTTCCTGCTAACTGATTTGGCATTTCTGATTCTGTAATAATTCTTCCGGTAACATCACTCAGCGAGAAAGTAACATCATCTGAACTTCCCAAAACGTAAGAAAGAGTAAATGAATTTTTGGCCGGATTTGGATATACCTTCAAAGAAAATAATTTTTCGTTTTCAGTGATACCGGTATTTATTGGCAGAATAACCACCGTATCAATTGTAACTGTCGGACCGCATTGGTTGTATGCCGTTAAAGTAACCACATAATCACCGGCTGATGGAAATGTATGCGTTAATAATATGTTGGCAGTTACATCATTTGGAGAACCATCTCCCCAACTCCAAACCAGAGAATCCGCTCCTACTGCATTGGCAACCAGGTTTGCAGAATTACTATTCACTGTATACATATAACCCATCACAGGAAATGAGCCTGCACTTTGCTGTGTAAGTGTGATTGGAACGGCTACCCAATTATTATCATCATTCATCTCGAGCATATTATTCTGCGGATCAGTAATTGAGACAATGTAATAATCTCCATTACAGGTATTGGGAGGAAGAATAATTCCCATTCCATTTAAACCTGAGCTGTAGATATCAAGATTTCCGGCATAAATTCCCTGATCACGGCTACATCCCGAAACAGTTCCGAAATCAGAATTTGGAATATCTGCCTTATGCAAAGACTGGCCTAGTGAATCAACACAATATCCGAAGTCACTGTCACAGTCTCCCAAATTCACCAGACAAAAACTGACTTTAGCACCTTCACCCATAACAGGCCAGTTCCTTGCATCCGGATCGGCTGTGCCACGACGAAGAGTAAATTCAGCCCAATTATCTACATGCACGTGGCCATGTGTAGGGTGATAGCTCATGGTACCGGCCGCACGATCGTAATAAGTCATCGAAGAATTATCGCGATGATAAACACGTTGTGTGATGAGCTCCTTTACTGCAGAACCATCGGGACAAACAGATGTTGAACAAGCAACTGCAACGGTATCACAATAGCAGGATCCGGTCCCGTGAATTTCCAAAGGGCCATATCCGATATTCGGAGTAGCATTGGCAAGCGTAATGTTGCCGGGATATTCCTGATGATCATTCTGAATACATAAGTACGAAGATGTCATGTCCGGAAGAAGATCACAATTTGTCGAAACTCCATCAGGGCACTGGCAACCGGAAGGATTGGAAGCACTGCAAGGACCTCCGCTTGATGCAGGATCTGCAGGAGGATTAAACATAAATGTAATATTTATGTATTGAAAAGTTCCGGTATCCGAAGGAGTGAAAACATCACGAAGAATCAGCTCCCAGGTTCCGTTCGGATTAGAACCATCATTAAATGTATTGAGGGATTGCTGAGGGAAATATGATCCGGTAAATGGTGTTGGCGCTAAATGAATCCAGCCACCTGTAGCATTTTCCTGGAAACAAGTGCCGGGATATCCATTAGAGCTTCCACCTTTTGCATCAGCTAAAATGATAATCGTACCGTTAGGCGATTTTAATTTAACAACCAAATCGGCAGTCCACTGATGAGAAATATTCAGGCATACTGCACCGAGACCAAAGCTGGAATCTATTACATTCGGAATTCCAATTACATTAATCGGAATTGAAATATCAGTATTGGTATTTGGAATTGGGGTAAGGTTCGTATTTGAAAATGTTTGGCCAAATCCGGCAATATATAAGCATAGAAACACCGGGAGTAGGAGTCTTTTCATTTGGAGGGCGATTTTGTCAGAATTTTAGAGTTTAAATATAATGAAAAATAAAAATATAGCTGCATCGATGAAATTATTTGCAATAGAGAAGGATTCCAGCTTCTCTTCAAAATTTGCATGAAAGCTGATTTTCACCCGGATTAATTTATGAACAAGCAGGAAAGCCGGCTATTTTTTGATCAATTTTCTTACATTTGCGGTAAATAAATCAATTATGCAAGTAAGCGGAACACTCAAAGTATTAAAGGAAACAACGGCAGTAAATGACCGTTTTAAAAAGAGAGAATTTGTGCTGACGGACAATTCTTCACAGTATCCACAACACATCAGCTTTCAGTTGACTCAGGACCGATGTAATTTATTGGATGGAACGCAAGAAGGCGATTCAATTACTGTGCACTTTAACCTACGTGGCAGAGAATGGACAAGTCCTCAGGGAGAAATTAAATACTTCAATTCTCTGGAAGCATGGAAAATTGAAAAAGGTTCAGGCAGTGGAAACTCCAGCCAGGGTGAGCCTGAATATGAGACGCATCCTCCAAGAGAAAAAGATGATCTTCCTTTTTAAGTTTTTGAAAAGAAGAGATTTTATAATTTACAAAAAGAAAAACCGCTCAATCAGAGCGGTTTTTCTTTTTGTATTATAATTCGATAGGCTAAATTAATGTACGTGTCCGTGTTCGATTTCTTCTGCTGATGCATCCCGAACTTCAAGGATTTCACCGGAAAAATGCAATTGATGTCCGGAAAGCGGGTGATTAAAATCCATGGTAACCGTGCTGTCATCATATCCGACAACTTTTCCATTCATGGTGTTCCCCTGATTGTCGCTCATAGGCAGCATATTTCCAACTTTCAATACATCAAAGTCAATTTTGTCTTCCACTTTGAAAATTTCTATGGGTAATTTAATGACCGCAGTTTCATCATTCTCACCATAGGCGTCAGCAGCTTCAATCACAAAACTAAAACTGTCACCGGTCTTCATACCTTCCAGTCCTTTTTCAAATCCCGGAATCATCATTCCCACACCATGCATAAAACTAAGTGGGCGGCTTGCGTCTGCAGTTTCAATATGCTGTTTCTCCTCCGAAGGAAGATTCGCATGCAATATGTATGTGACAGTCACGACTTTATTAACGGCTACATTCATTGTATAATTTTTTTGCAAAGGTAAAATATTTTAAACTTACAGGACTAATTTAGCAGTAATTTTTACTACGAACCGCACATGGATTCATTAACACATACAGTATTAGGGGCTTGCCTTGGTGAAGTAATTGCAGGAAAGAAAATTGGTAAAAAAGCCATGCTTTGGGGGGCATTAGCTGCAAACATTCCTGATATAGACGTTATTACCAATCTATGGATGACACATGCTGATTCATTGCTTGCACATCGGGGTTTCACCCATTCCATATTGTTTGCATTGTTGGCTCCCCCACTTCTTGCCTGGCTGAGCAGAAAAAAATTCTCTGCAAATGGTATGAACTTCAAGATTTGGCTCCTCATTTGGGCAACAGGA
>Ga0154020_10001853_pt1 | contig 25884 bp, 18 predicted proteins | sample Klosneuvirus_201_FD_109709 | JGI IMG/M metagenome (GOLD analysis project Ga0154020, IMG submission 109709) | Active sludge microbial communities from wastewater, Klosterneuburg, Austria - Klosneuvirus_20160825_MG | ecosystem: Engineered > WWTP > Aerobic digester > Activated sludge | place...
AGCGTGCGATAGCTGTTGCAGGCCCATTCGGGCAGCGCGTAGTCCTCGCTCGCGGCGCGGATGCGGGCGAGGAGCGCGCCCACCTCGAGGTGCTCCTCCTGCATGCCCTGGAGCGAACGGGCGACCTTGGCCTGATCGAGTTCCCGCGCGCAGAGCGCCGGGAACAGCACCTGCTCCTCTTCGTCGAGGTGCGTGATCAGCGTTTGGGCCAGCGTCTCGACATCGGCGGCCAGCGCCGGGAGCCGCGGGTTATGCTCGCCGTGCACGCGTCCGACCTTCGCCGCCAGGCCCCGCACGAAGGGCAAGGTCTGCCGCAGGTACTCATGGTGCTTGGAGATGATGTACGCGACCAGCGCGGGCGTGCTCAGCGCGCGCGGATCGGCGGGCTTGGCTCCGCGCCGCTCGGCGACCGCGCGTTCCAGCTCCGCGCGCAGGGGATCGATCTCCGCTCCGGCGGCTGCGGCGGCCTCTTCCAGGCTCAGCTCTCCGCGGCAACAGAAGTCGATGTGGTGGCGTTGAAAGACCTCGGCGCACTCGGAGTGCTCGAGCACGAGGTCGGCGACGGTTTGATTCGGGTGGAACATGGGTGGCGTGGGTCTGAGCACGGTCCGTGCCGCTTCGACGGGGCCGCGCCACGCTCGGGGCCGTGCTGGACTTGTTCCAACATGTGTTCCAATATTGAACGCGTGGAACACCAGGAGACGTGCAAGGTCTGCGGCCTCGTTCCCCTGGCGCCGCGGCTCAAGGGCGCCACGCACGTCGTGGCCGAGAGCCCGGCGATGCAGGCGCTGCTCCGGCGCGCCGCGCGCTTTGCCGCGACCGAGGCGCCGATCGCCGTGCTGGGGGAGACCGGCACGGGCAAGGAGGTGGTGGCGCGGATCCTCCACCTCAACTCGGCGCGGGCCAAGCGTCCCTTCGTCGCGGTCAACGTGGCGGCCCTCCCGGCGGAGCTGCTCGAGTCTGAGCTGTTTGGGCACGGCAAGGGCGCCTTCACCGGCGCGTCCTCGGCGAGGCGAGGCCTCTTTGAGGCGGCGGACGGCGGGACCCTGTTCCTGGACGAGATCGGCGAGATGCCGCTGCCGCTGCAGGCCAAGCTCCTGCGGGCGCTCGAGCAGGGTGAGATCCGCCGGGTGGGCGAGAGCACGCCCTTCTCGGTGGACGTGCGGATCTTGAGCGCGACCCACCGCGATCTCGCGGCCCGGGTGCGGGAGGGCCTCTTTCGCGAAGACGTGTACTATCGACTCAAGGTGCTGACGTTGGAGGTCCCCCCGCTGCGGGAGCGTCGCGAGGACATCTTGCCCCTGGCCCGTCACTTCTTGGCGGACGAGCCCGGGCCGCGGCGCGACTTCAGCAGCGCGGCGGCGGCTCGCCTGTCGCGGTATGCCTGGCCGGGGAACGTGCGCGAGCTACAAAACGCGGTGCGGCATGGCGCGGCGCTGGCGGTGGGGCCAAAGGTGGAGCCAGGTGACTTGCCCCTCGAGCTCGACCGCGCGGCCTTGCGTCCGCCGCGCTCCGCCAGCCCTGAAGCGCTGCGCCCCTTGGCCGAGGTGGAGCGCGCGTATATCCGCCAGGTCGTCGAGGCCTGCGGCGGCTCTCCCTCCGAAGCCGCGCGGGTCCTCGGGATCGCCCGCAACACCTTATGGAGAAAGCTGCAGGACCCATGATCAGCATCGGCGGCGGCGCGCGCTTCGGCGCAGGCCCAGAAGATCTCGCCCAGCTCTTGCTGGCCTGCCACCAGCGCATCCGCAGCTTCAGCGCGCTGGCCCTGCGGATCGGGAGCGAGGAGGGGCTCGGCGCGGTCGAGCTCCGCGAGGGCTGCGAACGAGTCGCGCGCTACTTCACTGAGGCGCTCCCCCTCCACGTGAAGGACGAGGAGGAGGGACTCATCCCTCAGCTCCGGGGGCGTGAGCCCGAGCTCGACCGGGCGCTGGAGCAGATGGCGAGCGAGCATCGGCAGCACGAGCCCTTGCTGGCCGAGCTGCAGCGCGCCTTGCAGGACGCCCTCTCGGAGCCGGCCGAGCGCGCGCCGCGGACCCAGCTCGCGCAGGTCGCCGCCCTGCTGGGGCCCGAGCTCGAGCGGCACCTCGACCAGGAAGAGCGCCTGATCTTCCCCGCGATCCCCCGGCTCCTCAGCTTCGACGCGCAGCAGCAGCTGATCCTCGAGCTCCGCGCCCGGCGTCGCTGAGCGCTACCAGTCTTTCCAGAAACTTTTACAACTCCGCGACCACCGGCGGGGCTGCCTCGGCCAAAGCTGGCTCATGCGACGCCCGATCATCGCCCTCTCCTTCTTGGCCGCCTCGGCCGCCATCGCTTACCGCGCGTACACCACCCGAGCGCCCAGCTTGTCTCCGCCCCCGCCGTCCCAGGCCTCGAGCAGCCCTCGGGGCGATCCCCGGCTGCGCCAGGCGGGCCACCAAGGCCTGCGCTACCTCGCCAGCGCCAGCCGTGCCTGGACCGATCAGCACCAGTGTTTCGGATGCCACGTCCAAGCCGTCACCCTGGAGGCCCTCTCGGCCGGCCAGCACCACCAATACGACGTGGGCGCGGAGGACTTAGCCGCGATGGTCGCCGCGCTCCAGCGAGGAGTGACCGCTGGGGGGCGCGTCACGGGCGCAGCCTTTCAAGGCGCGGCGTGGGCTCGCTACGACCGCTGGGTCGCCTCCGACCACACCGCTGAGCTCCTGCGCTGGGCAGACACGCTGATCGAGCTACAGAACGCGCAGGGAGCGCTGGTGGACGACGACGCGCGCCGGCCGATCACCGGCGGCACGATGCAGACGACCTTTCAAGCTGCGCAGACTTGGCGCCAAGCGCACGCTCGCAGCGCCGATGAGAAGTGGCTGGTACCGCTGCGCCGCGCCGAGGCCTACTTGGCTGCGACCGCGGCGGCCTGGAAGGACTCCGGGGAGGACGCCGATCTCCAAGATCTCAACTTCGCGCTGCTCGGCCTGGTCGCCTCCGGCGCTGGCCCCGCGGAGCCGAGCGTCGAGCGGCTTCACAAGATGCTGATGGCCCGCCAGAACCCGGACGGCGGGTGGAGCCTCGATCGGGCGGCCAGCGACGCGTTCGCGACCGGTCAGAGCGTCTACGCGCTGGAGCTCGCCGGCTATGGCGGGGCGGCGGTCGAACGTGGCCGGGCCTACTTGCTCGCGCGCCAGGAGGCCGGCGGATCGTGGCGCACCTATCGGAGCGGCCAAGGCGGCGCCGAGAAGGGCGAGACGATGTGGGCGGTGCTCGGACTGGTCACCGTGGATGTGGCCAGCATCCGCGTCGAGGGCGTGGCAGACGGAAAGCACGTGGCGGGCGAGGTGCAGATCGCCGTCCAGGCCAGCGACAACACCAGCGGTGGTATCCGGCAGCTGGAGCTGATCCTCGACGATCTCTCGGTGGAGAAGCGGGCCCAAGACGCGCTGCGCTACACCCTCGACGCCGACCGCCTCAGCGAAGGCATGCACGTGCTCGACGTCGTCGCCACCAACGCGAAGGGTCAGAAGAGCCGGCGCCGCTACGAGCTCTACGCCGGCAATATTCACCTCACCCAGGTCGCGGCCGACTTCGACGAGGCCGCTCAGCGCACGCGCGTCACCCTGCGCAGCATCGGACCTCAGGGCACGGTGGGCCTCGAAATCTGGGAGGTCGACGAGCGCGGCGAGGCCAAGAGCCCGGTGTACCGAACCGAGAAGGTCGCGACCGAAGGGCCGATGAGCTTCGACTGGGCGGGGGAGAGCGACGACGGCAAGCCCCGTGCCTCGGGGCGCTACCTGGCCCAGGTGAAGAAGCGAAGCCCGAACGGCGAGGTGCTGCAGACCGCTACGGCCCTGTTCTTCCACGACAGCGAACGCCTACAAAAGGAGCAGTTTGGGGAGGTCGAGGGCCAGCTCTCGCTCCAGGGCGGGCAGGCGGCCTCCAACACCATCGTCGAGCTGGTCGACGCCAACGATCGCGTGGTTCAGACGACCCGAACGACCGATCAAGGCAACTATCGCTTCAAGAACCTCAATGAGGGGGGGTACAAGGTCCGGACCCGGAAGAGCGGGTTTCGGTCTTTGGAGCAGCACATCGAGGCCAAGGCCAACTCAGCCCCGGCGGCGGCGCGGATGAGTTGGTGAAACTACTCCGCGTCGAGCACCGAGCGCAGCTTCCGGAGCAGCGCGTCGGGCGTGATCGGCTTCTGCAGAAACGCGATCCCCGAGTCGAGCACGCCGTGATGGACGATCGAGTTCTCGGTGTAGCCCGAGACGTACAACACCTTCATGGCCGGCCGGAGGGGGGCGAGGCGCTCGGCCAGCTCGCGGCCGGTCATGCGCGGCATGATCACGTCGGTGAGTAGGAGATCGATCTTGGCGGGGTACTTCTCGGAGATCAGGAAGGCCTCCCCGCCGTTTTGGGCGTCGAGCACGTTGTAACCGTGTCGGCGCAGCACCGCGCGCGCCATGACTCGGACCTGCTCCTCGTCCTCGACCAGCAAGATCGTCTCGGTCCCTTCGACGGAGGTGGGGGCGGGGGCCGGCGTGCTCGAGGCGTCCAACGCGCGATCGGTCCGGGGGAAGTAGAGCTTGAAGCTCGTGCCGCAGCTCGGCTCGCTGTAGACCCAGATGTGTCCGTGGCTCTGCTTCACGATCCCAAAGACCGTGGAGAGGCCCAGGCCGGTGCCCTTTCCCTGCTCCTTGGTCGTGAAGAAGGGCTCGAAGATCCGCTGGCGGGTGGCCTCATCCATGCCGCAGCCGGTGTCGGTCACCGCCAACATCACGTAGGAGCCCGGCGCTACGCCGTGGTGCTCCGTCGCGTAGGCCTCGTCGAGCTCGACGACGTCGGTCTCGATCGTCAGCTTTCCTCCCTTGGGCATGGCGTCGCGGGCATTCACCACCAAGTTCAGGACGACCTGCTCGATCTGGTTGGGGTCCGCGTGCACGCGACCGATCGCGCGGGCGGTGAGGAGCGCGAGTTCGATGTCCTCCCCGATCAGCCGTCGCAGCATGCGCTCGAGCCCCCGGAGCACCTGGTTGATGTCGAGGACCCGTGGCTCCAGCACCTGACGGCGGCTGAAGGCCAAGAGTTGCCGGGTGAGCTCGCTGGCCCGCTCTCCCGCGCGGCGCAGCTCCTCGATGTCAGCGCGGAGCGGCTCGCCCGGCTTGAGGTCCTCGAGCGCGAGATCCGCGTAGCTGAGGATGACCGAGAGCAGGTTGTTGAAGTCGTGGGCGACGCCGCCGGCCAGCTGACCGATCGCCTCCATCTTGAGCGCTTGACGGAGTTGCTCTTCGACCTTGCGCTGATCGTCGATGTCCTGCAGGGCCCCGTGCACTCGCACGATGGTGCCGTCCGCGGCGCGCTCGGCCAGACCGATCTCCCGGCCCCACAGCCGCTTTCCGCTCTTGGTGATCAAGGCCAGCTCAATGTCGTAAGGAGTGCCATCGCGAAGGCAGGCCTCCAGGCGCGCACTGACCATCTCGCGCTGCTCGGGGGCGCAGAACGCCAGCGCCTCCTCTAGGCTGAGCGTCGTGCCGGGCGGCATCTCGTGCATCGCCGAGACCTCGTCCGACCAGATCACCCGCCGGCTGGGGACCTCGAGGCTCCAGCCCCCGAGGCGCGCCGCTTTCCCTGCGATGCGGAGCAGCGTCTGCTTCTTCTTCAGGCGGGCCTCGATCGCGCGTTGCTCGATCGTTGACCAGCAGCGCTCGGCGACCTCCTGCATGAGCTCGACCTCGCTGGCGCTCCAGTCGCGCGGCTTGGTCTGATGCACTGCCATCACGGCCCGCAAGGTCCCCTCGCGCACGAGCGAGCAGGCCACGAGGGCCTCGACCCCTCCCGCCAGATAGCGCTGCGCCTCCTCGGGCTGAAACTCGCGCGCGACGTCGCGGATGACGAGCGGAGCGCCCCCTTTGCGGCACGCTGCTTCCGTGGTGGGACCGAGATCGGCGAGCACGTAGGTTCCCACGATGCTGCGGCAATCGTCGGTGTAGTTTTGGGGGATCGTGAGGCGCTCGCCGTCGACGAGGCCGTAGGCGCAGCGTGAGACCCCGAGGTGCCGCCCGACGATGGCCATCGCCTCGGCTAGCACCAGGTCGGGGTTGGCGCTGGCGTGCATCACTTCGTTGAGCGCGTGGAGCACGCTCAGCCGGCCCTCGCGCTCGCGCAGGAGCTGTTCGGTACGTGCCGACTCGATGGCGAAGGAGATATTGCTGGCCAAGCCTCCGAGGACCCGGAGCTCTTCGCTGTGGAAGAACTGCGGACTGGAGCCATAGATCACGAACACGCCCGGCTTCTCCCGATCGAACCACAGCGGAAAAGCCGCGCAGGACAGCAAGCCCCGCCGGATCGCGTCCTCTTTGAAGTGGAAGGCGGGGTCGCTCTCGACGTCGTTGGAGACCGAGGCGAGGCCGCCCTCCAGGGCCTTCGCGGCGGGTCCTTTCTGAATCTTCGGATCGAAGAGCCGCAGCGTGAGCTGATCGACATAGCCCTCGTCCGCCCCAAAGCGGGCCAGGGGACGGACGCGATCCTCACCTCGATCGTAGACGCCGACCCACGCCAGCGCGGCCAGCCCCTTCTCCACCGCGATGCGGCAAGCGGCCTCGCAGAGCTCCTGGGGGTCGCGCGATCGCACCAAGGTCTCGCTGACGCTGCTGGCGACCTCGTAGAGGGTGGCGAGCTGCGCGGCGCGGGCGTTGCTTTGCCGGAGGGACCGCTGGGCGCGGTCATGCATGATGGCCATCGCGGTCAGGTTCGTCGCCGCCCGAACCCACTCCCGCTCAGCGCTCGTCGGCCCCCGCGGCGTGGGATAGTACATCGCGTAGGTCGCCAGGACTTCGCGCTGCGGGGAGACGACCGGCGTCGACCAGCATGCCGCGAGCCCATGAGAGAGCGCCAGCTCCCGGAAATCTCGCCAGTAGCGATGGGTCGCGATGTCCTCGACGACCACCTCCTCGCCGCGAAAAGCCGCCGCACCGCAGGAGCCGACCTCTGGACCGATCTGGACTTCGTCGAGCGCGCTGCTGTACGCGCTCGGCAAGGAGGGCGCGGCGCCGTGCCTGAGCCGCCGCTCGGGGTCGAGGAGCAAGATGGAACAGCGCATGTCGGTGGACTGCTGCTCGATCAATCGCACGATACGGTCGAGCACGTCGGGGAGCTGGGTGCCTGTCGCGATGAGCTCCAAGATCTCGAGCTGTGCCGCGTTGAACGCCTCGGCCCCCATCGCAGTCTCCGGCTATAGACCCGATAGGGGCTTCCGGCCACCCTAGCGAAGAAGATGTGCTCAGGGCCCGGCGGTGTTTTTGTAGAACCACACCTCGTTTGGGTTCGGCACCAAGATGAAGACGTTCAGGGCCTCGATGTACCGAAAGCGCCCGTAGATCGAGGCCCCACCGGCCTGTACGGGACCTCCAGCGGCGGGCTTCTGAGACCAGATCTTCGTCGCCGGATCCAGCACCCACAGCGCCTGACCTGTCCAAGATACCAACTGGTCAGCCCGGGCGTCGTAGTCGAGACCGGGGTCTGCAGCTTGGATGACGGCCGCGCCGCCGGTCTCGATCAGCTGCTCGGTGTGCCCGCCGATCGCCGCCGCGTTGCTGAACATCCCGCCGCCGGTCGTCACCCACTCATCGGTGACGAAGCGATCCGCGGCGATGTCGTAGATCATGTAGAGGTCGCCGCCGACGAACCAGATCAACCGCCGCCGGGTGTCGAGCGTGGCTCGCTGGTGTCCGCCGGCGTAGCGCGGCCACAGGGGAGGGAAGCCGAAGTTATGGGGCTCGGCCCAGACGCGGGTGCGAGGATCGTAGGAGAAGAAGTGCTCGCCGGCTTTGAGGTAGATGAGCCCGCTGACGGGATCCCACAGCGCCGAGCTCTCGTAGGCCGAGCCCGGCGTGCCTGGCTCGGTGGTGTTGGTCCACTGTCGCTGCGCGGGATCGAAGACCCAGATCTCGTTCGTGCCGTTGCCGTCGTTGGCGCGGGCTCCGCCCCAAGCCCACATCACGTGCTGATCGCCGATCCAGGTCAGACCGTCATAGGTGTGACGCGAGACCGGTTGCCCGTCGGCCAAGGGATCGCGGTTGTAGGGTCCGAGGGACGGCGTGGTGAGGCGCTCCCAGCTAAAGTCGCCGAGCTTGAAGGCGTAGACCTCGTTGCCGGCGTAGTCGTTGTGGCCTCCGCCCCAGAGCAGCATCCACCGATGCTCGGGGTCGTAGAGGCCCCCGCTGAAGGCGGTCAAACCTCCGCAGCCGCTGACCGCATGCCACTCTCCGTTGTCATCGCAGACGCTCTCAAAGCCGGTGCCGACGCGCAGCCAGCTGTCGGCTGGAAGGTCGACCAAGCTCTGCTCCAGCGCGGTCAGCGGGCCAGCGTCGTGAGGCGGTCCGCTGTCGCGCGGTCCGGAGTCGGCGGGGCTGCTCGCGTCGATGGGCTCGGCGGCATCGACCAGCATGCCGGAGTCGGGCGGCGTGGTCGCGTCCGCGGGCGCTGTAGCGTCGGAGTCGGGAGCGCTGCCCGAGTCGCGAGCGACGCCCGAATCAGGGACCACGGCCGAGGCATCGCCGCCATCTGGAGGCTCGATGCTCGAGTCCCGCAGACCGATCGCCGGCGGTGAAGGCACGCACGCGGCAGTGAGCAGCAGTGAGGCGAGGACCGCACGCATGCACTCAAGGTAGCATGGGCCTGGGCCAGGGAGGACTGAGCGGCGTCGCTGGGAGGCGAGCGCGGCCGGCGGGCAGCGGATGCTGCTCACCGGCACCACGTCCGGGCTGCGCGCGCGCGGAGCGCTACTTCTTCGGGCAGGTCACGGTCACCGGCGGGAGGTTCTTCACCGTGCAGTTGCCGGGGGAGTACGGCGTCGGCAGGCAGATCTGCACCGGGGGTGGCGGAGGAGGAGGGGGCTGCTGGATCACCAGCACCGGCGGCGCGTTCACGCATACGCAGCTCACCGGGGGCGCGTCGGCCGCGGCGGCCAGGCCAGCCCCAGAGGTCGCGACGCCGCTCGGCGCTGCGCTCGGGCAAGGCGAGGGGCTGGGGAACGTGAAGGTCACCGTGCTCGGGCTCGGCGAGGGCGTCACTGCAGCGTAGTTGGCTTCATCGCCGATCTGCTCGGGTCCGCCGCAGCCGATCGCCGCGATCCATAGGGCGCCAGCGAAGCCGGCAGTTATCGTGAGTGGCAAGAAAGAGAGCGTCTTCATGCTCGGCTACAGAGCACGTGGCGGACCAAGTTCGCGGCGGGCCGTCGGTCTCCGCTTTGACCGAGCGGTGGGCTGCGCTGTCCTGGAAGAATCGGGAAATGGAGCGTTAACTCCGGGACAAGCAGGCCAAAATGCGTGGCCTGCTACAGCACAAGGGGGACGGCCAGAACTCAGCGAAGCATGGGGATTTGTGGCGCGATCTCCAGCTTGGCCACCGCCGCCAGATCGCGCGCGCCGGCCAACGCCATCGCCAGCTCGAGCTCCGAGGCGAGGAGATCGAGTACCCGCCCGACGCCGCGCTGGCCATCCACCGCGAGTCCCCAGAGCACCGGCCGCCCCACGCCGACCGCGGTCGCGCCGAGGGCCAAGGCCACGAGGATGTCCGTCCCGCGCCGCACGCCGCCGTCGAGGAGCACCGGGACCCGCCCGGCCACTGCCTCTACGATCCGAGGGAGCGCGTCCAAGCTGGCGACCGCGCCGTCGAGCTGGCGTCCGCCGTGGTTACTCACTGCGATCGCGGAGGCCCCATGATCCAAGGCCCGCCGCGCGTCCTCGGGGTGCAGCACGCCCTTGAGCACCACGGGGCGCCCGAAGCCCGCGAGCCACTCCAGGTCCTTCCAGCCGAGGCTCGCGATGAAGGGGACCTGAGGGGCGGCTTCCAGGGGGACGTTGGCTGCGATCGCGATGTTCGGCAGATGAACGCCGGGCGGGATGGTGAAGCCGACACGGATGTCTCGTTCGCGCCGGCCCAGGCGCTGCAGGTCCGCGGTGAGCACCAGGGCCTCGAAGCCGCAGTCGATCGCCCGCTCGACCATCGCGCGCCGCGCCCCGAGATCGCTCAGCAAGTAGACCTGGTACCAGCGGGGCCCCGCCACCTTCGCGATCTCCGCCATGTCGGTGCTGGCGCTGGTCGACAGCCCAAAGGTGAGCCCCCGCTCGGCGGCCGCGCGCGCTGAGGCCAGCTCTCCATCGGGGTGAGCCATGCGCTGCAAGGCCGTCGGCGCGACCCACAACGGCATTGGCCAGCGTCGACCGAGCACCGTCACCGAGGGATCGATGGTGGTGACCTCGGTCATGATCCGAGGCGTGATCGCGCAGCGCTGAAAGGCCTCGACGTTCGCCCGGAGCGTGCGCTCATCCAGCGCGCCGCCTGAATAGTAGGCGAGCGGTCCCGGCGGGAGGAGCTGAGCGGCGGTACGCTCGAAGTCGGCCACGCTGACCAGGCGGCGATCGGCGCTAGGATCCGGGGTGAATCCGGCCATGGGAACAGGAGCGCGTGGGAGGGTGCTCATCGCCGGAGGGATCCCACGTCCACCGAGCGGGTGGAAGCTGCGACGCGCCAGCCCCGAAACTCGGGGATTCTCGGTCTGGTCGGTTGACCGAGCGTCCCTGCCTGCGCGAGAACGGGCGTCGATCGTGGGCTCGAGCTTCGACATCTTGCCCGTCCTGGTGGGCTTTCTGGCTGGCCTCACCTTGGGCGTGGGGCTCTTGCTCCGGAGCTTCGGGCGCGCGCTGCGGGTCCTGAGCGAGCGGGTCGAGCGGCTCGAGACCGAGGCCCGCCCATCGATTCATCCCCTGGCCGAACCGCCAGCCGAGATGATCCCGACCACCGTCCAAGGCGCCCCGCTCGATCCCTGGCCCCAGACGCTGCGGGGCCATGATCCGCCGCTGGTCGCCCCGCCTATCCCGGGGCTGACGCCCGAAGAGGAGAGCCGCGCCGAGCTGGCCAAGCGGGACTACGTCCGCGGCGCCGAGGACACGCTCCCGCCGGCGTTGCGGGTGACGCAAGAAGTCTTGCGGTCACCGAAGCCGCTCCCTCCCTCGGCCGAGACCTCGCTCCCGGATCTGGAGGGGACGCGCTTCTTTCCCCGGCCGGTTCAGGTGTCTCCTGCGCGCGAGCCGCCCCGACACCAAGCGCCGCAGTGGGCCTGGCGTACCGCCTCTGACCATGGCGTGGTCGGCGTGCCGCGTGCTCCTGCCGAGCCCGTGCCGCCGGTGACCTCGTCCTCCGCCGACGATGAGTGAACGCGGGACGCGCAGACGCGGTTAGACGCGGGAGCTTGCCCGCGTGGCGCCCGCTGGCCACGATCGCTCGATGCGCTGGGCTTGGATCTTCGCCTTCAGCTCCTGGGCCTGCGTGCCCGGGCCGCCGACCCCTGGGCCGTTGCGGCTCCTCGGCGGCTTTGAGGACGCCGCGGCTCAGATCGATGCAGGCGCGGTCGTCGCGGACTCGGGGCTGGCCGCGGACTTGGGCCTGGACTCGGGCTTGGCCGCGGACTCCGGCCTCGCGCTGGATGCGGGCCTCACCCCGGACTCCGGCCTGACGCTGGATGCGGGCCTCACCGCAGACTCTGGCCTCGCGGCGGACGCGGGCATCGCCGAGGCACCCGACACTGGAGTGACCGTCCCCTTGTTCGTCGCGCAGGGGAGCATGGGACGCACCATCGTCTCCTGCGACGACGGTCGAACCTGGGTCGGCGATCATTCCTGGGACAACGATGGTGCCCCCTTCCTCTGCGGCAGTCCCGCGCCCAAGCGCTGCTGGGTGGACACCTGCTCCTATTCTCTCGAGGGCCAGTGCGTGGCCGCCGAGTGCTGCAACGACACGCCGGACGAGTCCAAAGGCGTCGTCTACGGCGATGGAAAGTTCGTCGGGACCTGGGGCTGGGGTCGTCCCGGCGCGCTCGGCGCCAGCACCGACGGCCTGAGCTGGACCCTCAGCCCTGGAGATACCTACGGCGGCATCGCCTTTGGTGGCGGTCGCTTCATCGCGGCCTCCCGCGCGCCGGTGTGGTCGAGCGACGGCGTCCATTGGCAGCCCACCGATCCGGCGGACTTTCGCGGACCCGACGGCGGAGCGCTGTGGAGCGTGCGCAGCTTCGCCTACGGACCCTATCAAGGGGGCGGGCGCTTCATCGCAGTAGCGACCGGAGCTGGCCGCGACATCCTGATCAGCTCGGATGGTCAGCGCTGGTGGCGCCCGACGCAGATCCCCGCTGGCTGCGGGGAGGACACCTTCTTCTATGGCTCGATCCTGGGCGGAAACGACGTGTTCGTCATCGTCGGGGAGTCTGGGAACGCTTGCCGTTCCACCGACGGCGGACTGACCTGGACGATGGTGCCCACCGGACTGAGCGCCATCTACTCCCACGGCGTGTGGACCGGTAGCGCGTTTCAGTTTTGGGGCGATGACGCGTTCATGGTCTCCAGCAGCGATGGGCTCAACTGGCAGAAGACCCGCATGACGACGCCGATGCGGATCGGCCCGGTCGCGCGCAGCGACTCGGGGACCTACGTCGCGCTGGGCAGCGTGTGGGCTGGCTACGAGAACCAGGAGTTCTTGCGATCGTCCGACGGCCTTCGCTGGCAGCCCGCCGACGCCGCGGTTTTAGGCCATCCGATCTTCCACCTCACCTTTGGCGCCGCCGCGCCGAGCACGCTCTGCCCCGGGCCCTGAGGCCCTCAGTCCACGCCGCGCGATCGGCGCCTCAGGCAAGAACGCGCAGTGAAACTTCGACGCACTCGGTGACGTCACGCGGACACGATCGCGGGCACTCCTCTCGCTGTCGAGCCGTGATCGCGCCCCCGTGGCACGTCGCGTGCGAAACAGCGAAGCCCATGACCTACGTGCAGTCTAATAAGCCCACCCCCCTCCCTCCCGCGGCTTTTGCGCCACACGCGACCAAACCCGCGCCGTCGTTGTCTGAGGCTGCACGCGGCGACTATCTGACGATGAGCGACGCTGCTGGGCCCTACCAGAGCGGCCCGGCCGTCTCCGCTTTGCAAGATGCCTTGCGCGCGCGGGGCTACCCGATCACCGACCAGAGCGGCGTGCTCGGCCCGGCGACGAGCCAAGCGATGATCAACTTTCAGCGCTCCCAGCAGGCCTCGGATCCCAGCTTCAAAGTCGATGGCCTGGCCGGACCTCAGACCCTGGGCGCGCTCGGGCTGGTGCCCAAGGCCGAAGCCCCCACTGGCGGCGGCTCCGTCCCGAGCAGCGTGCTCCGGCGCGCGCCGATGGAGGGCACGCCGCCGCCCGAAGGCACCGTGCGCGCCGGCGATCTCGCCCGCGCCGACAACACCCGCATTCAAGGCACGCCCGGCACCACCACCATGGTCCCCGTGCAGAAGACGCCGATGAGCGGCAGCGAGGCCGCCGACGCGATCTCCACGGCCTGGACCAAGCGCTACGGCTCCCCGCCGAGCAAAGAGACCCTGTCCATCCTCACCGCGCAGTGGGCCCTCGAGACCGGCCACGGCAAATCGATGTGCAACTACAACTTCGGAGGCATCAAGGGCACCGGCCCGAGCGGGCTCTCCGCCTCCTACAAGACCAAGGAGGGCTGGGGCGCCACCGAGGTCTCCATCACCGATCGCTTCCGGGCCTACAACTCACCCGAGGAAGGCGCCGCCGACTATCTGGCGCTCCTCGACCGCCGCTACGGCAACGCCCTCGACGCGGCCCGCGCCGGTGACGCGGCGGGGTTCGTGCACGGTCTGAAGACGCGCGGCTACTTCACCGGCAACGAAGAGGTGTACACGCGCAATGTCGTCGCGCTCAGCCAGTCGGCGCTGAACCGGGGCTTCGACTCGATCGGGGCGAAGGCGGCGTAGAGGTCCGCGGGCCTTTTAAGCACCGAAGCCCGCGGCCTCGTTGGAGGATCCGCGGGCTTCTTCGTGAGTCGGGGTGAGTAGATTCGAACTACCGACCTCTTGGTCCCGAACCAAGCGCTCTAACCAGACTGAGCTACACCCCGAGTTGCTGCTTCGCGAATCGCTTCAATCGCCGTCTTGTACTCCGCGGTTCCGAAGACCGCTGAGCCAGCGACGAGCACGTCAGCGCCTGCGGCGGCAACGTTCGAAGCGGTGGATGCGTTTATGCCGCCATCGACCTCGATGTCAACCTTTGATCGCAGGCCGCGGGCCCGAAGGCGGGCGTCGAGGGCTCGGATCTTGTCGAGGGCGCTGGGAATGAAGGCCTGACCGCCGAAACCCGGGTTCACGCTCATCACCAGGATGAGGTCGATGTCCCCGAGGACGTATTCGATGAGCTCGGGCGGCGTGTGCGGGTTCAAGGCGACGCCGGCGCGGGCGCCCTCGGAGCGGATGAGGTGAAGCGTGCGGTGCAGGTGGACGGAGGCCTCGGGGTGCACCGTGATCGCGCTGGCGCCGGCCCGGATGTACTCGACCAGGCTCAGCTCTGGCTTCTCGATCATCAGGTGGACGTCTAGGGGTTTTTGGGTCGCGCGGCGGATCGCCGAGACCACGACGGGGCCGAAGGTCAGGTTGGGGACGAAGTGCCCGTCCATCACATCGACGTGGATGAGGTCCCCCCCTGCGAGGTCGGCGGCCCGGACTTCCTCGGCGAGCCGGCCGAAGTCGGCCGAGAGGATCGAGGGGGCGACGCGGACCCGACGGGAGCTCACGAAGCCCTCATAGAAGACCGCGCAGGCGAGCGCAACGCTTGTCGCGGTCCGGCGCGCCGCGTAGCTTCCGGCGATGGCTGACCTGGCGCGTGACGCTGCCCTGGAGGCCCTGCGCCGCGTGTTCACCCAAGGCGCCTTCGCCGGGGCCGCGCTGCGGGGGATCCTCGGCCCGAAGCTCGACGATCGCGATCGCGGCCTCGCCACCGAGCTCGTCTACGGCGTGCTCCGCCGCAGAGCCCAGCTCGACCGCGCGCTCAGCAGCCAAGGTCGCCGCCTCAAGGACATCGACCCCAAGCTGCATGACGTGCTCCGCCTCGGCGCCTATCAGCTCCTGTTCCTCGATCGCGTGCCGGACCACGCTGCGGTCTCGAGCGCCGTCGATCAAGCGCGGGCGCGCCGCGGGGAGGGCGGGGCCAAGCAGGCCAACGCGATCCTGCGCCGCATCGCCGATCTGCCCAAGGAGCAGCGCCTTCCTCCTCCGCCGCCGCTGGCCAAAGATCCGATCGGACACCTGGCCTCCGCCGGAGGCCTCCCCCGCGTTTTGGCCGAGATTTTGGCCGCCGATCTGGGGGTGCCCGGCGCGCTGAGCTTCGCGGTCGCCAGCCTGGAGCGCGCCCCCTTGGTGCTCCGGGCCAACCCGCTCAAGACCACGGCGGCGGCCTTGGCCGAGGAGACCGAGGGCACGGTGGGCGCTCACCCGTTGGCGGTGCATCTGCCGGATCGCCTCGGGGCGGTGCCGGCCGATCTCCTCGCGGTCGTGGAGGGCCGCGCGACGCCGCAGGACGAGGCCTCGATGCGGGTGCTCGATCTGCTCGCGCCCGAGCCGGGCGAGTCGATCCTCGACGTCTGCGCCGCGCCAGGCGGAAAGACCACCGCGATCGCCGAGCGCCTCCAGGACCGCGGCCAGGTGCTGGCCTACGACCGGGCCATCGAGAAGCTGCCGGGCGTGCGGGAGAGCGCGGCGCGACTTGGGCTCCATATCGTCGAGACCATCGAGGTCCTGCCGCCCCGCGATCAGCGCTTCGATCGCGTGCTGGTCGACGCGCCTTGCTCCGGCCTGGGCACGTTGCGACGCCACCCCGAGATCCGCTGGCGCTTCGCCAAGGAAGATCTCGATCGCCTGGAGGAGACGCAGGCGGGCGTGCTCCGCGAAGGGGCGGCGCGGGTGAAGGTGGGCGGCACGCTGGTGTATTCGGTGTGTACGATCACGACGCGCGAGGGGAAGGCCCGCGCGGATCAGGAATTGCCGGGGTTTGAGCGGGTCGAGACGTTGGTGACGGGGCCGAGCGATCCGGGACAACCGGACGGCTTCTTCGCGGCGAAGTGGATCCGGCGCGCGTAGCACCGCATCCGCGGCCTGGGCATCTTAGCCCGCCAGCGACAGCCCTGTGTCGACCAACCTGCTCAATGGGTATCCGGACGCGCGGAGCTCGGTCTAGGCAGGCTCTCGAGCTGTATCCTCTCGAATCCACCTGGCCGGACGCAGCGGGGGCTAGGCCTCAGGTGGCTCCCGCCACGGTCAGCTAGGCGCCGAGCGCCTCGGGGCTGCAGGGCGGAGGTCCTGGTACGCGACGTGCTTTTAGCGACAGCATGCAAAGCCCTTCGGTCCAGCGAGCACTGGCTCAGAAGATGGGTAGGCCGGGCGGGTCTCAGCTCGCCTTGGCGATCGCGCGGCTTCGCCAGGCCTGTCTGCGTTTCTGGAGCTGGTCCGTCAGCGATGAACCTCGTCTGGCTCGGCTCGGACAAGAGTACCTGTTCGAACAGGTCGACCGCGTTCTGTGGCTGTCCAAAGATGTGGTGCTCGAGGAGCAGGATGCGCTGGTGGTGCTACGAGGGTTGCGCGCAAGATCAGCGGCGCTAGTCGGGGACGGACTCCGCCACCTGTTCTTGGAACGCAACCGGAGCGGGCTCTTTCCTTGCTTCCAAGGCTTGTTCCTTGCCGTTGGCCTGCCTGAGCTGAGGACCTTCGATGGGCCCCAGGCTCCAGCGCTCGAACCGGCGCTGCGAGGGCGATTCAGCAGCGCCCGCCCCATGGGCCGAAGTCACGCCGCCGTTCGAGCGAGGGCGGCCGAGGTTGAGATCGCCGGGTTCGGTGAGCAGACCCTCGAGGATAGCGCTGAGGGCTCAATCGACGCGAAGGCCGGGTGATCCGCTAGAGCACCGAACCGCTAATCGGGCCGTAGCGAGGGCTTCGTTCATCCTCGTCATTGGGCTATCCTGCGGGGCGGTGGGTCCCCTCTTGATGCTGCTCGCCGCCGCCCCGGTGGCCGTACACTTCGAGGTCGACGACACCGGTCCCAGCGAGCTCTCGAGCCTCGCGGCGGATTCGATCATCAAGCACCTCGAGACACTGGGGAGCGGTCGCCTCATCGTCGATGCGGATCGAGGCCCGTGTGAGCGGCGGTGCCGTCAGTGGCTGGCCAGCAGCCCGCCGAAACAGGCGTTCGTGGTGTCCATCGTCGCGGGCCTTCGCCGTGTCCGCGCCGAGATCGTGCGCGCGGACGAGCCCGCGCGGGTGTGGGGCGTCGTAGAGGAGGTCCCGGGCAGCGAACGCTGGGACGCCGCGCTGAGAGGCCTGCTCGGTCCGCTCGTCGCGGAACTCCCGGGGACGGCAGCGGCCATCGCTCAACCATCCCTCGGCGCGGCCGAGCGTCCCGTGCTCCCCTGGGTCCTTGCCGGTGTCGGCGTCAGCTGCAGCGTAGCGTCGATCATCTTCGCGGCGCGCTACAGCGCTGACGGTGAGGTCGTGAATCGCGAGCCGATCTACGATGCCCAGGTTCGGGCGGCCGACGGCCGGCGGCAAGCGGCAGGCCCCGTGGCCGTGATGCTCCTCGGAGCTGCGGTCAGCGCTTTCGCGGCCGCGCTCTACCTGGGGGAGAATTGACGAGAGGTCGGTGGGCGCTCAGCTGCGGCCTGGTGGCTATCTGCGTCGGCTGTGGCCTCGAACAGCTCCACCGCCCCCTGGCCTTGTCGGCGGACACGCGCTCCTTGGTGTTGGTGTTCTATCAGCACTCAGCGCTGGTCGCGGTCGCCCAGGAGGTCGAAGCCGGGGTCGCGTCCATCCCTCAGATCCTGGCCGACGAGGGCAGCGCCGTCGCTGCGCTGGAGTATCCGGATCCCTTAGTTCGCCTGAGCGTCGAGCCTGGCCGGCTCATCCTCGCGCCCGAGGGCGAGCCATTGCCGGCCCCCGTCCGAGTTTGGAGCTTGGCCTCGGTCGGAGGCTCTACCGCTTGGGAGCCTGCCGCCGAAATGCCAGCGATCGCTGGACGGATCCGGGTCTCTACCTGTTGCCAGAGGCAATATGCGCCGCTCCGCTTGCGCTGTAGCTACAGCTGTCCGTCCGTGACCCGGCCTGCTCCGCCAGGACAACCCCAGCCGGGGTCCATGCCGGAGCGGCCGCGGCTCTCCGCTGGTCTGTGCTCCTCGACCTGGGAGCCTCGGGGCCAGGGCTCGCTGCAGTGGTGCGTGCCGCCGTCGGTGGTCGCCTGCGGCCTCGGTCAGCGCCAGGGCCTCGACGCGCCCGGATGCCTCGCTCTGCACAGCTGTGCTGACCTAGGTCCCGTCCCTGCTGACGCGCTGTGGGTCACGCCCGGGGGGGCTGGCGACGGCTCGCGCCTTCGGCCTTTTGGAACGGTGGCCTCCGCGCTTCTGGCTGGGCGCCCGGGTCAGACGATCGCCCTCGTCGGTGAGGGGCGACTCCCTCCTTTCACCGTAGATCGCAGCGTCGTCCTCCGAGGGCTGTGCGACGGCCGCCTGAGCATTGATGCCGACGCGCAAGGGGTCGCCGTTCGGATCGCCACGCCAGGGCCAGCAGCCCTGGTCGGTTTCACCGCTCGGGGCGTGCTGGTAGCGGCGTCAGACTCCGAGCTCACGCTGGAGGGGGTCACGCTCGGCGGGCTACAGCTCGATGAGGGCGCCAACGCCCGAATCACCGAGTCCACCCTGCTCGGGGCCGCGGTCGTCGCCGGCACCTTGGTCGGCGACGACCTAGCTAGCACCAGCAGCGGCTCCGCCCCCAACTTCTCACTGACTGGGCCGGCGCGTCTGTCCTTGCGCCGGGCTCGGGTAACTCAAGGCGGGCGGGGACCGATCCTCCTCGCCAGTGGATTGGGCCAAGCGACGTTGGAGCATGTGTGGATGGAGGGCCGCGGCCGGGGTCTTGAGCTCCGCGCAGGCGCTGAGTTGGAGCTGGTCGGCGTCGGGGGAACGGGCCTGGGGATCGATCTGAGCGGTGGCGCCCACCTTCGTGCAGCGGAGGTCTATCTGGCGCTGGAGAGCAGCGGGATCGCGGTCGCATCTGCCGAGCTGCAGCTCCGCGATGCGATCCTGACGCAAACCCCAGCCGCAGGTGCGGCGGCGCTGGTGGTTCGTGCGAGCACGGTCTCCTTCGCGCGCGTCGGAGTGGGCGCGCTGGCCCGAGGCCTCCTGGTGGCCGTGACGTCGTCGATCTCCCTAGGCGATCTGCTCGTCGACTCCTCGAGCGTCGCCGGATCGGGAGAGCTGAGCGTGCAGGGCGGGGCGCTCCGCGTCGAACGCTTCGCGCTGAGGGGCGGAGGCGGGGTGGAGTGCAGCCAGGGCGCGCAGCTCAACTTGCAGAGCGGCGAGCTCCGGGGCTTGGTCCGGCTCGGGAACTGCAGACTTCGGGGAGCCTGGCTCTACATCGAAGGCACATTGGAGGCCCGCTCGCTCGAGGGCGCCGCGCTTTTGACGCTCGACGACGTGGAGTTGCACTCCTACCTACCCAATGAAACAGTCGTCTCGGTCGATGGCGTTCGGACCCAGATCAATCGAGCTCTGCTCGGCGGCGACTTCGCGCGTGGCCTGGCCATTCAAGGCGGCGCCCAGGTCCAGGTCAGCGACCTCGAGGTGATCTCGCCGCCGCAGGCTCAGGGGCTCTCGGTGGCGTCTGGCGCCTCCGTGAGCGGTGCGCGGCTGCGCATTCGCGGGGGGCAGACGGCGATGGAGGTCGTGAAGAGTCAGCTCGTGGTCTCTGACCTCGAGGTGTCGGGAGCTCAAACGGGCCTTCGCGCCAACTCCAGTCCGCTCCAACTTCAGGTGCAGCGCCTCTTCGCCCACGGCAACACGGGAGCTGGTCTATCGCTGGCCGGACTACCGGGCGACGCTACGCTGTCGGATGTGGAGCTGCGAGCCAACGGCGTCGGGCTAGAGCTGGCCGGAGATCTAAGGCAGGTCGGCGTGCTGGACTCTGCGCTCCTGCTGGGCAACGAAGAGGCGGTCAAGGTCTGTCTCGAGTGGCCCTGCCCGCCCTGATACGAAGGTCCAGGTGCGCCGTAGGGCCTACTCTTCCGTCGTCAGCAGCTCCTGCTCCAGCTCCAAGAGCGTCTTGACCTGGTCGCCGCAGTCGCCTTTGGCTACGCCGCGCTGGAGCCGAGCGGCCGCTGCCAAGTACTTGCCTTCGAGGACATCGATCCTGCTCGGAGCGAGCGTGGCGCTCAGCACTCGCAGTCGATTGAACGCCCGCCCAAGCCGCGCGATCACGACCGGGCACTCCCTGGAGTATTGGCCGGCGAGGCCCTCCAACTCCTGGAGGGCCCCCAGCCGCGCGGTCCCGCCTTGCATCTGCTGCTCAATCTCGAGCAGCCGGGCGGCGGGTCCGGGCAGTAGCGCGAGATCTGCTCTGCGCAGCCCGTGCTTCGCCAAGACGCGCCCGATCTCTTGCCCGGTGGTTTGAGGCGCTGGGGCGGGCCCTGCTCGACGTGGCCGAGCGGCATAAGGCACATCGGGCGTCGCGCGCGGAGGCTTCGGCGGAGGCTTGACGCTGACCGATGGCATTGGAGCTGGCAGCGGTTCGGCCGACCCGGCGGCATTCGCGGTCACGGCCCGAACCCGGAGCTCCACGTGCGGCGGCGTTTCCTCGGACTGAGTGCCCGGGGCCGAGCTCCGCAGGCTAAGCTCCGCGGTGAGCGTCGCCGCGAACGCGAACGTCGCCGCCAGCGTGAGGGCGAAGTTGAAGCGCGATCCCGGGGCTGGCGTTCGTATGACCTCAACCCCGGAGGGAGTGGGGACCGCTTGTTCTTCGCCCAGGAACGCCACGGTCGCCTCGAGCGCCTCCACCAGCGCTGCCGCCGTGGGCCGGGAGGCTGGATCCAAGCTCAGCATCCGCAGGGCGATGGCTCCGAGTCCTTGCGCATCGGGAGGGGTAGGCGGAGCGCTGGGCTGCGTAGCTCTGACCAGCTCGGCGAGGCTGCGCGTGGCAAACGGAGGTCTCCCGGCGATCAGCTCATAGAGGATCACGCCAGCGCTGAAGACGTCAGCGGCGGGGCCGACCTGTTTCGCAGATCTCGCTTGCTCCGGGGCCATGTACGCCGGCGTCCCTAGCGCCTCCGCGCCGGTCAGCTTGGTGTGCGCCTCGTGCGTGATGCGAACCAGGCCGAAGTCCGTCAGCTTGATCCGTTCGTCTGGGCCGGAGCGATAGACCAGGATGTTGGCCGGCTTGACGTCCCGATGCACTGCGCCCGACGCGTGGACGGCGACGAGCCCCCGCGCCAGCTGGTGGATCAGGCGAGCTGCCCTCGGTGGATCGAGCGTCCCGACCTGCCGAAGGAGCTCCTTCAGCGTCCAGCCGTCGACGAGCTCCATGACCAGGTACGGGGTGGCCTCGGCCTCTCCATAGTCGTAGACCGCAACGAGGTTCTCATGTCGGAGCTGCATCGCGGCCTTCGCTTCCCGGCGGAATCGCGCGCGCAGCTGGGGCGAGACCGCGCCGCGAAGGACCTTGACGGCGCAGCTGCGCTGCAGTGTCGCATCGTACGCGGCGTACACGTCGCCGAAGGCTCCGCTGCCCAGGTGGCGAAGGATCTGGAGCTGTCCGACCCGCTGGAGGTCCCGGACGGTCAGGTCACCGTCCAATTGAGGTTGGGGCGGCACCTTGGGTGCTACGTCAATTTCTGCAGTGCCCGTCGAGGTCAGCAGCTCCGAGGGCTCGAGACCCAAGAGATCAGCGAGCTGAGTCGGAGCGGGTACCCCGAGTCGAGGGTGGCGCATGTCTCAGGCCGGCTCCCGCCGCAGACGAATGCCGTGCTTGGAGATCAGCCGAACGAGATACGAACGACTCAGCTGAGCGAGCCTTGCTCCCTGGGAGACATTGCCCCCAGTTCGGGCGAGGAGCTGGCGAATATAGGAATCCTCGAAGCGATCGAGCAGACGCTCTCGAGCATCGCCAAAAGGCATCGACTCTGGCTCGGCCTCCACGAGGCCTCTGAGCGCGCCCGGTGACATGGGCGGATAGGCTGGCAGAGAGAAGGGCTCGCCGAGCGTGAGCATCGCCTCCACGGCGTTCTTGAGCTCTCGCACGTTCCCTGGCCAGCGGTGGGCCGTCAGGCGCTGGAGGGTCGCCGGGGTGAGGACCTCCTGCACCGGACCCGCATGCCCTGCGGCCAGCAGAAAGTGCTCCGCCAGAAGCGGAATATCCTCGGCATGCTCTCGCAGCGCCGGCAGTCGGATCATCACCACGGCGACCCGGTAGTAGAGGTCTTGGCGGAAGGTGCCGGCGTTCACCTCGCTCCGCAGATCGCGGTTGGTCGCGCAGATGATCCGCACATCGACCGGCACCGTGCTGGAGCCACCCAGTCGACGAAACGAACGGCGCTCGATCACGCCGAGCAGCGCCGTCTGAAGCTCGAGGGGCAGCTCTCCGATCTCGTCCAAAAAGACGGTGCCGCCTTCGGCTCGCTCGAACATGCCGATGTGTCGCCGGTCGGCGCCGGTGAAGGCTCCCTTCTCGTAGCCAAAGAGCTCGCTGGCGATCAGGTTGGGCGCCATGGCCCCGCAGTCGATGGTCTCGAACGGTCCATTGGCCCTCGGGCTGAGGCGGTGGATGGCTCGGGCCGCAACCTCCTTGCCGCTGCCGGTCTCCCCTAAGACGAGGACTGAGCAGTCTGAGGGGCCGATCTTCTCGACTCGAGCCATGACCTCCCGCATGCAGGGCGACTGTCCGAGAAGCCCGGCGATGCTGTTCTCGCTGTGGATTTCTAGGATCGCCTGTTGGCCATCGCCGACCTGAATGATGGAGTTGCCTATCCTGAGGCGTCCGCCTCCGACCAACTCCACCTCCCGCACTGCGGCGTTGGAGTAGAAGGTCCCGTTGGTTGAGCCATGGTCGCGGACCAAGATCCGATCCCCCTTGCGCAGCAGCTCAAGGTGGTGACGCGACACCGTGTTGTCGGTGAGCACCAAGTCATTCAGCTTGGCGGTTCCGATCGCCAAGGACTGGCTCGAGGCGCAGCTTTGCCCGCGGTCCGGGCCCTCCAGGACGGTGGCCACAATACCAGTAATCGGTATTCCCTCTTCCCGTTGCCGAAGTGTCGTATCGGAGGCCATGGCTGCACGTACACCAAGCTTCGTGCCAGCTGGAGAGGTGACGCATTCGAGAGGGCAGCTGAATCCTCGGAGGATGCAGGTGAGCGCGGCAGGGTCAGACGCTCAGCGTGCTGGGCACGCCTCGGGGCGCTCGGGGACGAGCCAACGAACGAAGCGAGGCTGCGGAAGTGTGCTCGAATCAGCCAGAAACAGGGTCCCTTGGATGTTGAGCATCAGCTTGACGGCGTTACCATTGAAGGTAAAGCCAGGCTTCAATGGGCAGTAGCCCGTGCGCGGCGACCACTCGCCGATGAAGCCGCGGCTCAGAGGGGCTAGGAGACGCCGTCCTAGCAACACGAGACTGTCCGGGTCCTCCCAGGGGGAGGCCATTCGACCCGGGCCCTCGTCGAGGGGTACGAAGGGTCCCCCTCTTTGTCGCTGAACGAAGAGATTGTAGGTGGTGACTCCCAGGTAAACGTCGTCCTGCTGCGCCACGGCGGACCGAGCTTCCGCGCCTCGAGCTCCGAGCCGAAGGTCACCTTGGGTCGTGATCGAGTTGTCTTTGACGATCGTGACCTCAGGCCCCGAAGCCCCGGCATAGACCCAAGGGCCGACGGCGAGCATGAAGCCCGAGCGCGCGTTGGCCTCGTTGGGGGCCAAGGCGACGGAGCTCACCGCCTCGAATCCTGGAGCGAAGCGTCCGAGCACCCCCGAGGTGCTGAGCGCGAACAGCTCGGGTGGCTGCGCTCCTGCCACGACGGCCATCCAGCGGATCTTCAGGCCGGGGGGCGTCGTGGCGGTCTCCGTAAAGCGGCAAGGCCCGCCCTGACTCGACGTCAGCTCAACCCAGCCGATCGCTCCGCTCGTGGCGATCCAAAGCCGTTCGCTCCTCTCGTCATAGGCCGCAGCGGTGGGCAAGATCGCGCTTGGGCCACAAACGCGTTCGACGTTCCCCGGACCCCGCACTCGGTAGATCGACCCGTCCGCGAGGCCGAGCAGGGCAGACTCGGCGATCGTGGGGTCGCTCGAATTGAGGCTCTCTGGGCGCAGGAAGACCGCACCTTCGAGCGCCGCCAACTCCGTCGCGGTTGAGGTGAGGCTCAAACAGCCCTCATCACAGCGCTTGCGCCGATCAGGGACCAGAGCGTCGAGCTCGACGCCCTCGAGGCCTTCGACCGTCGCCCAGATCGGCTCATGCCCAAGCGAGAAGTCCAGGACGAATCTCCGGTCAGGGGTGGCCAAGGCGCAGCTGCGCTCGCACGGCAGAGCCGGTCCTACCGGCCCTGGTGCCAAGCCGAGCCTCGGCAAGGCCTCATCGTAACCCAGGGCGGACACCCGCAGGCTCCTCCGGTTGGCGAGCAAGAGGACCGGGGTCGCGTCGCCCTCCGCCGCAGTCAGTTGGAGGCCCTCGCTGTCGACGCTCGCGTATTGCGAGACGGCGAAGATCCAGGCGGCAGAGCTCGACGGTGGGAGCGGCACGAGCGTGGGCGGCTCCGCGCAAGCCGCGCCGAGCAGCACCGGAAGGACGACCCATTTGCGCCGGGGGGACAACAACGGAGGAGATGGTAGCGCGTCTAGGGGGTGAAGACGCTCTCTCACGAACCGCGGGGGTGCGTAGCGAGGTCGCAGTAGCGAAATCACTGCATCTTCGGAAACCGGGCCGGCCAAGGCGACGGCTGCGTCCGGAGAGGCGAAGTTCGGGACGAGGTCGATTGCCTGCGCGCCCACCCCGGGTCAGCTGGTCAAAAGTTGGCGCAGATCCCAAAGGGGGATCAGGATCCCCCCATGCGCTTCCGATCCGCTGTTTTTCTAGCGATCTCTTCGGCCCCCCTGGCCTGCGGTCCGCTGCCGGATCAACTGACCGGCCCCTGCCGCAACATGTCTTTGTCGGTGGTCGATCAGGCCGTCGCCAAGCCCGCCAACGTCGGCCTGCGCCTGCACGTGAGCTGCGATGGTAGCGGCCTCGACTCGGTCCTGACCCCCAATGAGTTCACGTTGGCCGAGGACAACAAGGTGCTCTCGGCCTTCGAGGCCGAGCGGGTGATCAAGCCGGTGGCGCGTGACGCCGAGGAGCTCGTGGCCCTGGTGCTGGATCTGTCCGGTTCGGTCACGCGCTCGGGGACCAAGCCCGAGATGCTCGCCGGCGCCAAGAAGCTGGTCGAGCTCCTCGGACCGAACCACCAGGTGGCGATCTTCGGCTTCGACGGCCGGGCCGATCTGGTTCCCTTCACCTTCTTCACCGCCGATCCGGCCGAGATCGCGGCCGCCTTTGCCCGCGTCGACGCCGCGACCACCGTGGACGACTCGACCAACCTCAACGGGGCGATCTTGGCCGGGCTCGATCTACTCGATCATGAGGTGGAGGGCCGCACCAGTCCCAAGCGGGTGGCGCATGGGACGCTGGTGGTGTTCAGCGACGGCACCGATCGCGCCGGCCGCGTGCAGGACTACGTAGTGGCCCGCCGCCTCTCCACCACCCGCCAAGCGACCTTCGCTATCGGCGTGGGCGCGGAGATGAACGAGGATCAGCTCAAGCAGATCGGCCGCACCGGCACCGCCTTGGCCCGCGACGTGGGCGAGCTGGGCGGGGCCTTCGCCTCCATCGCTGATCGCGTGCGCGCCAACGCCCAGACCGACTACCTGGTGAGCTACTGCTCCCCGGCGCGAGCTGGCACCCGGAACCTCAGCGTCACCGTACGCCGAGGCGATCTGGAGGACGCCATCAGCGTGGACTTCAACGCCGAGGGCTTCGGCGCGGGATGCTCGGCCGAGGCCATGCCGCTTCGGTGAGCCCGCCCGATCGCTGGCGCGTCTATCTGCTCGAGTGCAAGGACGGCAGCTACTACACCGGCATCGCCAAGGACGTGACCGCCCGACTGGCCGACCACAACGCTGGAAAGGGCGCGAAGTACACGCGCGGCCGCACGCCGGCGCGCCTATTGGCTCAGAGCGGACCGATGGATCGCGGCGACGCCCTC
>Ga0154020_10001854_pt1 | contig 25881 bp, 18 predicted proteins | sample Klosneuvirus_201_FD_109709 | JGI IMG/M metagenome (GOLD analysis project Ga0154020, IMG submission 109709) | Active sludge microbial communities from wastewater, Klosterneuburg, Austria - Klosneuvirus_20160825_MG | ecosystem: Engineered > WWTP > Aerobic digester > Activated sludge | place...
AGCTGTTTGATGCCTGCAAAGCCTTCGTCGATCGCATCAACACCGAACCGTTCGCCATCATCAAGCGCCTATGGCCCAAATTGGAACTGGACCCTGACTTCGAGAAACTCTTGGTTTCAAAGTGGCTTTACTTTAGCTGTTCTTTTTTTAGTGGCGATTTGGCGCGCTCAATCATACGCACCAGTGCATCCAAAAGGGGAAGTAGTTGGTTCAATTCATGGCTGGAAAGGGCGGACAACATTAGTTCATGCTTCCATTGGCGAAATACTCTTTTCAAGAATTGTCTACTACTTCTCCTCCTCCCTTCAACCGACATTCCCACGAACTTGACGCTGCCTGTCTCGGTCAAAGCGCCGATGAGCGCAGCATGGTTAGCGCGCCGCGGTGGATGCCAGTCCTTTGTCACTCATCCAAGCCGTACAGTATACTGAGGGCATTGTTTGCCAATCCGTAGCCCAGAAGAGTCGCCTATGTCCGCCGAAACCATCTTTAGCAAGATCATCCGCCGCGAGATTCCCGCCGACATCGTCTACCAGGACGACCAGGTCACGGCGTTTCGCGACATCAACCCGCAGGCGCCCGTGCACATCCTGATCGTGCCTAACCAACTCATCCCGACCGCCAATGACGTGACGCCCGACGACGAGCAATTGATCGGCCACATGTTCGTGGTGGCGCGCACCCTCGCCGCGCAGGAAGGCATCGCGGAGAATGGCTATCGCCTGCTGGTGAATTGCAATCGCGATGGCGGGCAGGAGGTCTACCATCTCCACCTGCACCTGCTGGGCGGCCGCTCGCTTGGCCCCATGCTGGTGCGCCAGAATTGAGAGGAAATCCCTATGCGCGCGGTTGGTAGCAGCATCCCGCGAATCGACGCCGCCGAGAAAGTGACCGGCGCCGCCGTCTATGCCGGCGACATCGACCTGCCCGGTCAGGCGTGGCTCAAGATCGTTTTTGCCGGCGTGCCTCATGCGCGCATCGAGTCGCTCGACGTGCGCGCGGCACGCGCTATGCCCGGCGTCATCGCAGTGCTGACCGCGGCCGATGTGCCGGTCAATGAGTACGGTCTGATCATGCCGGATCAGCCGGTGCTGTGCGGGCTGGGCAGCACGCCCCAGGCCGCAACCGTGCGCTGGGAGGCGGATCACGTGGCGCTGGTCGTCGCCGAGAGCCAGGCGGAGGCCGAAGCCGCTGCCAAAGCAGTCACCATCGACTACACCACGCTGCCGGTCGTCACCGACCCCTTTGCGGCGATGGCGCCCGATGCGCCGCCACTACATCCTGATGCGTTTCGATACCCCTATGGTGAGCGTAATTTACAATCGAATGTGCTCCTGGAATATACTCTGAGCGACGGTGACGTCGGGGCGGGCTTTGCGCAGGCCGATGTGATTGTCGAGTATACCTACCACACCCACGCCCAGGAGCACGCCTATTTGCAGCCCGAAGCCGGCGTCGCCTGGGTGCGGCCGGATGGCTGCATTGAAGTCACCTGCCCCGGCCAGTGGATGCACGAGGAACGCGCGCAGATCGCCCACGCGCTGGGCTTGCCCGACGCCCAGATCGTCGTACGTCACGCCGCGGTCGGCGGCGCATTTGGCGGCCGCGAGGACATTTCGATCCAGATTGCGTTGGCGTTAGCCGCGTGGAAGACCGGCCGGCCGGTCAAGACCGTCTGGAGCCGCGCAGAGAGCATCATCGGCCATCACAAGCGCCACCCCTACACCATCCAGGCCAAATGGGGCGCCACGCGCGACGGCAAGATCGTCGCCGCGCAGATGGACCTGACGAGTGATTGCGGCGCCTACGCCTACACCAGCACCAAGGTGCTGGGCAACTCATTGATGGCCGCGCTGGGCCCTTACCAGATTCCTAATGTACATGTCGTGGCGCGTACAGTCTACACCAACAACACGCCGGGCGGCGCCTTTCGCGGCTTTGGCGGCCCGCAGGGGCACTTTGCCGCCGAGCTGCAGGTGAACAAATTGGCGGAAGCGCTCGGTCTGGACCCGGTCGAGCTGCGGATGCGCAACCTCTGGCAGGAAGGGATAACGCTGCCCACGAAATCGCCTCTGCCGCCGGGTTGCACGGCGACGGAGGTGGTCGCCGCAGCCGCTGAGCGGTCCGGCTGGCGGCGCGACGATGCCGGCGTCTGGCGCCGGGCGGAGGAAGATCGACAGCTTGCCGGCGCTCCCGAAGTCGCTCTCGGACAAAATGTTGCGCAGCAAAACAGGCGCACCCTCACCTCGCTCGATGCCACGCGGCGGCGCACCGCACGCGGGGTCGGTCTGGCGTGCTGTTTCAAAAATGTCGGCTTTAGCCTGGGCTTCCCCGAACATTGTTCAGCCTGGGTGGAGTTGCATGGGCAGGAGCAGATCGAACGCGCCGTGGTCGGCTGTGTGGGCGCTGAAGTGGGGCAAGGGGCGCACACGCTCTTTCAACTGGTGGCCGCCGAGGTGCTGCACCTCGACCCGGCACGCGTCGAAGTGCGCGCCGACTCCACCGAGGTGACCGGCTCCAGCGGCAGCACTTCCGCCAGCCGCATGAGCTTCATGGCCGGCAACGCAATTCAGGGCGCGGCCGAGCGTGCCTTGCGCGAATGGCGTAACGAAGAACGTCCGGCGCACGCAGAGTTTATTTTTCACCCCCGGCCCACAACTGCCTACCATCGCGAGACCGGCGCGTCCGATCCAAACATTACCTACGGCTATTGCGCCCAGGTCGCCGAGGTGGAGGTCGATCTCGACACCGGACACGTGAGCGTGCTGCGTCTGATCAGCGCCAACGATGTCGGCCGCGCCGTCAATCCGCAGCAGGTGGAAGGACAGATCGAGGGCGCTATCGCGCAGGCAATGGGCTGGACGCTGCTGGAGAAGTATGTGCAGCGCGACGGCCGCGCCGTGTCGCAGCACCTGAGCACCTATCTGATCCCTGGCGTGCTCGATGTGCCGACGGTGGTCGAGCCGATTATTCTGGAGTTTCCTGACCCGCAAGGTCCGCTGGGCATCCGCGGCATGGCGGAGATGCCTTTTATCCCGACCGCGCCGGCCATTGCCGCCGCCATCCACGATGCCACCGGCGTCTGGATCGACGAGTTGCCTTACACGCCGGATCGCGTCTGGAAAGCGCTGACCGCCATGCCCGAGCCGCGCTGAGCCTTATCGATGCGTATCGCCCTCTTTGCTGACACTCACGGCAACCTGCCGGCCACGGAAGCTGTGCTTGCTGCCATTGCGCGCGCCCAGCCCGACCAGATCGTCTGTCTGGGCGACGTGGCGATCTTTGGGCCACAGCCGCGTGAAGTGCTTGCCGCGGTCGCCGAGCTTGCTTGCCCCGTCGTCATGGGCAATACCGATGACTGGGCGCTGCATCCGCTGCCGCACGCGGAACAGGACGCGATGACCGCGCTGTACAATGCGGTCGAAGGGTGGGGCGCGGCGCAATTGACGGCTGCGGATCTCGCCGTGGTGCGTTCGTTTCAGCAGACGGTGCGCCTTGACCTGGGCGACGAGCAGACCTTGCTTTGCTATCACGGGTCGCCGCGTTCGTTTCACGAGGCAATTCGCGCCACGACTGACGATGCCACGCTGGACGACATCTTTGGCGGCGATACGGCCTTGCTTTGCGCGGGCGGTCATACCCACACCGCCATGGTGCGCCGCCATCGTCACCGGCTGATCGTCAACCCAGGCAGCGTCGGCTTGCCCTTTGCGCTGCGGCGCGACGGGTCGGTCTATAACCCGCCGTGGGCTGAATACGCGCTGATCGATTATCGTGCGCCAGGCGAGGTGGAAGTTTCACTGCGCCGAACTGCGGTGGAGATCGACCGCATCATACAAGCAACCCTTGCCAGCGGCATGCCTATGGCCGACCGCTGGCTCGCTGATTGGAGCTTATCATGACCGAAGTTTTTCGTTGGGGAATCCTGGGGCCAGGCAACATCGCCGCCAAATTTGCGACGGGGGTGGCCGCGCTCGACGACCAGGAAATTATCGCTGTGGGGTCGCGTACACAAGCCTCGGCGGACCGCTTTGCCGATCGCTTCGATATTGTACGCCGCCATGTCGGCTACGAAGCGCTGGTCGCCGACCCAAATGTCGATGCGATCTATGTGGCGACGCCGCACAATTTTCACCACGACCATACCGTGTTGGCGCTGCAGCATGGCAAGCACGTCCTGTGCGAGAAGCCTTTTGCGATCAACGCGGTGCAGGCGCAGGCGATGGTCGACGAGGCGCGGCGTCAAAAATTGTTTCTGATGGAGGCGATGTGGTCGCGTTTTTTGCCGATCATCGTCGAAGTGCGCAAGCTGGTCGTCGACGGCGCCATCGGCAAGGTGCAGATGGTGCAGGCTGACTTTGGTTTTCGCGCCTCTTTCAACCCGGCCAGCCGTCTTTTCGACCCGGCGCTGGGCGGCGGTGCGATGCTCGACGTCGGCGTTTATCCTATTTCGCTGGCGACGATGCTGCTCGGCCAGCCGGATCGCATCGCCGCGCTTGCCGCGTTGGGCGCCACCGGCATCGACGAAAATATGGGCATTGTGCTCGGCTTCCCCGACGGCGAAGTAGCTTTGCTGGCGACCACCGTGCGCGCCACGACGCTCCAGGAGGCCGTGATCCTGGGCGACAACGGCTCGATCCGGGTGCACAGCCCGTGGTGGGTCGGCGACGCGCTCACGCTGCAACGCGCCGGCCACGCGCCGGAGGTGATGCAGCGACCTTATTTTGCCAACGGCTTCAGTCATGAAGCTATTGAGGTGGCAGATTGCGTGCGCGCCGGCAAGCTGGAAAGTGCTGTCATGTCATTGGATGAATCGCTGCAAGTCATGCGGATCATGGATGAAATCCGCGCCCAAGTGGGTATGAAGTACCCGATGGAATAGGCGTGCGTCTTCACGCCCTGGGATGGCTGCTGGCGCTGGCGGCGATGCTCGCTGCATGCCGCCCCGCGCCTGGCAAGCCAACGTTGCCGACGAGTGTGGGCCAGCCGTCGCTCGCTGCAAGGGGAACGCCGTTGCCACCACTTGCGCGCGCCACACCGGTTGTTTTCCCGACGCCCACCCGTGCGCGCGCCGGGTCTACGTCCACGCCTTTGCTGGTGAGCGAACCCATGCCGGCTTCCGGTGCATTCCCGACGCTGGCTGACTTCTGGGATGGCCGCGCACGCTTTGTCGTGGATGTAGACGACGCCGGCTTGCCGATGGGCGAGTCAGCGAGCGTCGTGCTGAGCAATGGCGAGGTGTGGTCCTACGTCCACGCCAGCCAGCGTTCGGCTGGCGTCCTCGACTCCTGCGGCGCGGCGGTGGATTTCCCCGGCTGCGTCGTGATCTATCGTAGCACGGATCGCGGCCTCTCTTTTGCCCTGCCTGCCGCGCCGATCTGTCTTATTCCGTGTCGCCAATGTCCATGTGAAGCAGATGTCGACCACATGGCGCAGCAACAGTATCCACGCGTTTTCTACGATGGCCAGCGTGCGTGGATGGTCTACGAGTACCTGGGGCGCGTGATGCTGCGCACTTCGCCTGACGGTCTGCGCTGGTCAGAGCCGGAGCATGTCGCCGATTCGGTGGTCTGGCATCTTTGGTATCGAGACTGCCCCGCCGAGGAGCGCATCGGCGAACATCCTTTTGCTCCCTTCAATTACGAGTGTCTGCGCGGCGGGCCGCCGGGGATTATCGTCGCGGACGGCGTCGTCTATGTTTTCATGGCGCAAGGGCAGAATCCGGGCGCGATGGGCTGTTTCAAGCGGCCAGCCGATGAGGACGGCGCCGCCTTTGCGCCTTGTGCGCATAATCCACTCTTCGTCGGCGCGGCAGACTACGGCCCGTTGCAGGCGACGGAGGCCGCCGCCAATCCCTTTTTCGACTTTCGCACCATCAGTTCGGCTGAGTTGCAGCGGCTGACGGAAGGCGACAGCCACCGCTATTACATGCTCTACGAAGGCGTGCGCGGGCCGGCCGCGGGCGATCCAGGCGATACGCAGTTCGGGCTTGGGCTGGCGCGCTCCTTGACCGGTGCGGTGGATGGCGCATGGGAGAAGTATCCGGGCAACCCGATACTGGTCGATCTGCCCGGCAACATCGGCGTGGGTCATGCCGATCTGGTCGTGCTGGACGGGCGCACCTATCTTTACACGTCGTTGGACGGCGTCACGCGGAGCCGGTTGATGTTGATTTGGGACGCAGCCAGAGAGTAAGGAAGGCCAGGAAAACGATCCCGGCGGCCGCGGCCAGGAAGCCCCAAGTCAAAGTGGAGGGCCAATAAGTGAGCGTCACGGTCGATGCTCCGGCCGGCACGGCCACCGCACGCAGTGCACCGTTAACCTGCTCGATCTCCGTTGCGACGCCATTCACCGTCGCTGTCCAGCCTGGATACCAGAACTCGCTCATGATCAGCCAGCCAGGGTGCGGGGTCGTGGTTGTGAAACTCATCCGGGTCGGCGCATATGCCGTTACCTCGGCTGGCGCGACCGCATCAGGCGGCAAAAGGTTGTCCAGATCGGCGTCGGCGGGCGCTACCCACGCGCGGGGCAGAAAGCGCCGATTTGCATAGACTTCGATGCCCTGGGCCGGCCCAAAGACTTTCTCGAACTTGCCCTCGGGCAGCGGCGCGCCTTCCTTCACGAGCACATATTTGACGTTTAGCATGTCATAGAGGCGCGTGGCGCGGCCACCGGTCGCCTCCCAGAAGGCCGCATAGCTGCGCAACGCCAGCGGATTGTCGATGCCGCCCACATCCTGCAGGCCGGCCAACGCCGCGGCGTCGGGTTGCCACAGACCTTGCAGATCGGTGCGCGTGTCGATGCGGAACAGATCGGCGTCGCCGCGCAGAAAGGTGATCACGTCATCGTGCTGGAAGCCTTGCGTCGGGTCGGTTTCGCTGATATCAGTGTACGCGCCCGCCGCGGCCAACTCGATGTAGAGCAGTGCAATCATCAGGATGGAAAAAGCGCCAAAGGTCAGCCGGCGGTGTTGGCGCGCCGCGATCAGGCTCCATGCGCCGAGCCACGCCACCACGGCAATCGCCAGCGCCAGCGCGGCCAGCGACGCGCGCAGAAATACGGTGGCGTCGGCCTGCATCACGAAAAGAAGTGTGTAGGCGATGATCACACCCAGCGCCAGCAGCGCCGCGCCGCCTTTCAAGAAAGCCGTCACCACGTTCGCACGCGCCGCACGCACGGCCACGGCGTCGAAGCCGACGGCTGCCGTCACACTCATGCCTAGCGTCCAGAGAATAATGGCGCGCGCCGGCGCGCGGAATTGGTCGAACATCGGCAGCAGCAGCGTCAGCCAGCCATGCACGACCGTGTAGACGCCAAGCGCCACGATGAGGCCGAAGCTTGCCATACCGACCCACATCCACAGGCGGCGCCGCTGTGCGGGTAAAGCCAGCACGATGCCACAAAACGCTGCTATCAAAGCCGTTGCGCCGAGATAGGGCAACTCGACGCGCTCCCACAAGCTCCAGTGCAGCGCCGGGCCGCGGCCAAAAAGCGACGGCGTAACCAGTCCGGCCAGCATCTGCGTCGGCGCCAGAGAATAGGCAACGGTATCCTGGTAGGTGAACTCGGCGCGGGTTGCATAGCGGGTCAGCTCCAGCGCCGGCAGCAGGATCGGTGCGGCGAGGAGCGCGGTCAGCAGCGCCGTTGCCAACAGCATTCCTAACGGCTGCCATGGCCTGGCTCCCGCCGGACGCACTTCGTAAGCGGCCGTTATCATCCAGCCGATCGTGAGGATCACCAGCGCCAGCCCGATGTAGAGCGTGCTCTGCGCATGGCCGGCATAGCTGCTGACTGCAAAAAGCAAGCCTGCCACCCCCGGCCAAAGCCACCGTGAAGTTTGCAGCCCACGCACAAAGGCCGCCAACACCCAGGGCAGCCAACTGAGCACCGCAATCAGATTCAGGTTGCCGAAATGGATCAACAGTGGGTCGGCAAAGGCAAAGGTGACTGCGGCGAAGAAGGCCGCGGGACGGCTCACGGGTTGTTCCGGCCAGCGCAACGTGCGCAGCAGAACGTACATCCCCAGCCCTGCCCAGAAGAGATGTCCAACAGCCAGCCCTTGCAACGTGGCGTATGGAAAGTTCGGATTGATGAGAAAGAGCGCCAGATGGGGCGGATAGAGAAAACCAGCCTGAATATCGCCGATGAAGGGTGCGCCGCCGTAGAGTGTTGGGTTCCAGAGCGGCAGCCATCCTTGCGCCAGTTCGGCCGCGGCAAAACGATAGGTTGGAAAGAGGAAACTGACAAGGTCGCCGCCATCCGCGGGCTGATAGGCGGCGCCGCTCAACGTGCGCCAGAAAAATCCAAAGACAAGGCCCCACAGCAACCCGCCTGCGAGCACATCCATCCACAGACCGTGCGCGGGTTGGCGGTCTCGGTCGCGCCGATAGAGTTGCCCCATCACCACCAGCCAGATAAAAATCAGGAGCGCTGACCAGATGAGAGTCATGGCTTGCTTGGTGGGGTGGATTGAAGGCTTATCATTCCCGTAGTATACAATTGTCATAAAATCGACGCAAAGAGATCGTTTACTGATTGCCTTTGTGAATTTCAATCTCCATCGTGCTGTGATAACATGCGGGTACTGGTGGTTTTGGCTTGAATCGAACCCAACTGGAGTCATGTCATGAAAAGCTTTTTAAAGTTCCTCTTTTTTGCTGCGGTGGTAGCCGGCGTTGTCTATGTTCTCAAGCAGATTTTCGCACCTGCAAACGGCGGCTCAGCGTCCACGAGCGGCGTTCTGCCCTCACAGCCTGTCAAGTCGCTGGACGACGCACCGCTAGGCGGCAAGATCAGCGAGGAATTGCTCAAGATCCTCGTTTGTCCTGAAGACAAAGGGCCGCTGGAGTTGGTGGATGATGGTAAATTCCTGCTCAATCCACGCAACGGGTATAAGTATCCGATTCGCAACGGGATTCCGGTCATGTTGATCGAAGAAGGGAAAAAATACCGCGATCCCAATTTCACCCCGAACGCTGCCTGATGCTTACGATCGCTGGTTAACAACAAAAACCCTGGGAAGGTTCACCTTCCCAGGGTTTTTGTTGTTAACTGACTTCAGCCACGCGCGGTCCGGCGATTTGCGCCATTGACCGCCCCGCCGGCTCAGCGCCCGATCAGCGGGAGATAGTTGAACTCCACCGGTTCCATCGCCACGCCGATCACCTCCGGCGGGCTTTTCAGATCGTCCCACATCTGCCCCAACACCACGCCATCCTCGCCGCCGCGCGCGCGCAGAAAATCGATGTATTCCTTGGACGCCGTCTGATAGTAGAGCACAACAGCCACGGCCACCGCGTCGTCGGGCAGCGGATAGGTTGTCACGTCCCAATATTGTCCATCGGCATAGGTCGCGCCGATCGGGCGCAGGCCGGGCTGGTCGAAAGCTGCCACGGTGTAGCCGCGCGGCGGGATGCGGTTATCCTTGAGCACGTGGTTGTTGAGCACAAAATGGAGGGTTTCGGTGATGGCCGCGCCGCTGTCGATAGCCAGCTTCGCCTCGTACACCTTGAGATAAGGGTCGTCTGTCAGCACACCGGTTTGCGCATCGTAGGCGCCCGATTCAAAGACAAGCTGGCCATCGGCATTGTACGCGCGCACATTGAGCCAGATGCGGCGACCTTCTGGATAGCCGGTCGGCAGCTTGTGGCCCGTTTCGTTTGTCACACGCACCGTCACCTGCCTCGTCGCGGCTTCCGGGTCGAAGTCGAGCGTCACCGTCGCCGCACGTTGCAGCATTGCACGCGCGGAGACCATGGCCGCATTCAGATGCACGGCGTCGCCTGTCGCCTTCAGCCGCCAGCGCGCATCTTGCAGCAGACGCGGCGCCCAGGTGTTGGCGCCGGCAAAGCTATGCTCCGGCAGGCAGCCGTTGGTGACGCAGTCGCGATTCACATCGCCGATAGCCGCCGGCCCGGTCGTGCGCGGCATGTGGCAATCCTGGCACGTGCGCACGATGCCGTCGGGTTTGCTGCCGGCGAATTCGGGTGCAAAGACGCCTTGGGAGGTGGCGTAATCGCTCTTCAGCCATTCATCGTAGGTGCGCTCGATGGGGAAAAGCTCGCCCTGTGCAAACGAAGGCGCGGCCATGTCCTCGGCGTTCGGCGCGTACCGTCCGGCCACAGGATCCCAACTGAGCGTAGGATTGTCGAGATTGTGACACGAACCGCAGACCCGCGCCTCGGTTACAGGATTGCCGCTCTGACCGAGAAAGTCGGTGCGCCAGGTGGCCTTGGGGTGCGGCGGCGCGGGCGAAAGCGCGAAGGGGCCGCGGCGATTGTCCTCCGGGTCGAGGATCAGCATGGCCGACCCGACATGGTCGATCGGCAGCGTGGGCGAAATGGCGCCGCGCACTGCCGCGTCCCTGGCGACTGCCGCGGCCTCGCCGCCGGTCGGCTGCGGGTCGATCATGCGGTGGCAGACTTCACACGCGACGCCGGCGGCCAGATCTGTGGCTTCCAAAATGCTGCCGTCGGCCGGATGGCTGCGGCCATCGTACCAGCCGCGCGGCGTATGACAGCGCAGGCAGAAGTCACCGGCATTTTCAGCGTCCTGATTGGCGATGTGCAGCGCCGCCCAGAAGATGGGGTCGCGTCCCGCCTGGCTCTTCATGCTGCCGCGCCAGGCGCCGTAGATCGGCGACGTGTGACAGCCCTGGCAACTCGCCGGATCGATGATGGCGTCGACCAGATGTTCGGGCTGCGTGCCGGGCAGAAAGAAATCCGGGTCCGAGCTAGCCGCACCGGAAGTGCGAATCGTCAGCGCCGCCTCGCGGGTGAATGTCCCCGTTTCTGGAACAGTGACGACTGCCACGGTGGGGGCCGCCCCGACAAAGCCGTTATTGACGGTGACCTGATAGGCGAGCGTGATGGTCTGGCCCGCACCGATTGCTCCCTGCCAGGTCAACGTGGGCGCATTGGCTTGATTGACCGCGCCGGTGCTGGCGCTGAAAGAATTTGGCACATAACGGAATGCGTTTGGTATCTGGATCGACGCCTGCACGCTGCCGTTGCTGGCCCCGCTGCTGTTGCGCAAGGTCAACGTATAGGAGACAATGTCGCCGGCCACTGCGTTTGTGGGTGCGGCTACAAAAGTCGTGCCGTCCAGGGCCGGGCGCGGTGCGTTTGTGTCGACAAGCTGATAGATCTTGCCGCCAATCGCAATGACAAACAATTCGCCCTGTTCATTCTCTCCAAAGGAGGAGAACTGGTCATTCGTGTCTCGCTCCAACTGTTTGGTGGACCAGCCGGCGCCGGCGCGCTGTGTGCTCCAGATGCGCCCCTGCGCAAAATCGGCAAAGAAGTAGCGCCCCTGAAACGCAGGGAACGCGCCGCCCCGATAGACATAGCCGCCGGTCACCGACTGGCCGTCGCTGCGGGGATAATCCAGGATCGGCGGCGTAAAAGGGCCGGAACAGTCGGCCAGCGTCGAGCGCTCCAGAAAACCTTCCCGGCAATCCCACCCAAAGTTGAGACCACCCGCGGCGCCGGCCAGGTGCAGGCTGATCTCCTCACGCGCGTCTTGGCCGACGTCGCCGATGAAGAGATCGCCGGTCTGCCGGTCAAAACTGTAGCGCCACGGGTTGCGCAGCCCTCGATCCCAGATTTCGGCGCGCGCATCCGTGCGGTTGACAAAGGGGTTGGTCGGCGGGATCGTATACGTTCCCGTCGGCCCGACGCTGATGCGCAAGATTTTGCCCAGCAGCGAATTGAGATTTTGCGCTGTGTCCAGCGGGTCGCCGCCGCCGCCGCCATCGCCGAGGCCGATGTAGAGATAGCCGTCAGGGCCAAACGTGATCAGCCCGCCATTGTGATTGGTGAAAGGCTGGTTGCGCGTCAGCACCCACTCCTCGCTGGTTTTGTCGGCGCGGTCAGGGTCAGCCGTCACCCGGAAGCGCGCCACCACGGTGTCGTACCCGTCGTTGCGGCCGTTGTCTTCCGCTTCGGGTGGACGCAGATTTTTGTCGATGTGATTGTAATAGACAAAAAAATAGCCGCTGGCTGCATAATCCGGCGGAAAGGCGACGCTCAAAAAGCCGGCTTCGCCATCGTTGCCCACGTGGTCGCTGATGTCGAGAAATGGCTGCGCCAGCAACTGGCCTTGCTTGATGATGCGGATTGCGCCACTCTTTTCGACGACGAAGAGGCGCCCCGAACCGTCGCCGGCGTGCGTCAAATACACGGGTTGATTCAGCCCAGACGCCGCCAGCCGCAAATCGAAGTTGGCGGCGTCGCCTTCGCTGTGCGCGGCGCTCGCGTCGAGCACCACCCAAAGTGTGATGGCAAACAGCGCGATGACGGCGAACATCAACCCGGCCAACCCCTGGATAGTACGCATAACATCACCCCTTTCATAGCATTGAGATGGGTTTGTGACGCCCGCTTGCCAGCGCTGCGAGACGTGCTCGCCGACATACTGAAGCATATTTGGCCTTGTCAATGGCTTTGGCGTCGTTGCTCACTTCATGATACTCTACAGCATACTATCATTCTTGTGTATTCTATCCACTTTTTCCTTTATAATGTCCTGTGCAACCTTCCATAAATCATGCTCGATAAGGAGAAACGCGTAATGATCCGATCTATCAGAACGTACACGCTCTTGGCGATGATAACCCTGTTCGTGCTCGTGCTTGGCGCGTGCGGTGGCGCTCAGCAGCCCACGCCGACTGCCACGGCCGTGCCGCCCGTAGCAGAGGCGACCGCCACCCCAGTGCCGCCGACCGAAGCGCCTGCAACAGAAGTCCCAGCCACCGAAGCAGCGACTGAGGAAGCCACTGCCGTCGAACCCACCGAAGCAGCGACTGAGGAAGCAGCCACCGAGGAAGCCACCGAAGCCGCGACTGAGGAAGCAGTCGCCGAAGCCACCGAAGCGGCCACCGAGGAAGCTGTTACTGAAGCAGCCGCCGCCGCTGATGTCACTCAGGCGCCGGCCGCTGATGCCACCGCAGGCGGGATCACCGTCCAAAGCGCCCGTCGTGTGACCAATGTCATCAACGAACGCGAGGCGCCTTTCGCCGCCATCTCGCCCGATGGCGCACAGATCGCCTGGTTCAACCAGACGGGGCGCCGCGCCGACAGAACCGGCATGATTTGCCTGTTCACCTTTGCCAACGCCGACAAGACCTGCCACGATATGCCGACCGGCGCCTTCCGCGACTGGCCCTATCAGCTCCAGTGGTCGCCCGACAGCACGACGATCGCCTTTACCGAAAACCCCGTGCAGTTGGGCAACGATAGCGATATCTGGATCTTCACAGCGGCCGATGGCACGTTCCAGAACCTGACCGACGACGGCGTCACCGGTTCATGGCGCGGCAACGCAGATGCACTCATCGACTATCTGCCCTCCTGGAATGCCGCGGATGGCAGCATCGTCTTCTGGCGCGTCAAGGCATTGGGTTTCCCGAACTTCGAGGTAGCCCTTTACAAAGTAACGCCCGGCAGCGAGGCCGAACTGGTGCGCGACCTGACCGAGGCGCTGCCGCAGCAGATCTTGATCTTCCAGCAGGAATCCTTCTACCTGGATGGCTTCTCCGCGGTGTCGCCCGATGGGACGAAACTGGCCGCCATCGTGAATGACGTCAGCGGGTTTGGCGCACAGGCTAACCTTTGGGTGATCGATCTGACCGACGACACAGTCGCGCCCACGCCGGTCATGAGCTTCGCCGATTATCAGTCGGCGGTTCCCAATTGGCCTGGCGTCCCGGCCGCCCCCGTTGGCCTTTCCTGGACCGCGGATAGCGCCGGCCTTGTCACCGTCGGCTTTAGCAATCTTGGCAATTCGACGCCCTTCATGGTCTTCTTCTATGTCGATCCGGCTGCCGGCTCCTTCACGCCGGTCGTCGACTTCAGCGGCGTTGAGGATTCCAGCGCCTACTTTGCCACCGCGCCAGGCTCCGACTTGCCGTGGCGCGCTTTTTCGCCGTGGACAGGCTCGCTTTCGCCCTCCGGTGCCAAGCTGCTCATGCTCAACGATCTGACAGGACGCATGGGGCTGTTCACGTCGCCCTTGCCGCCCACTGGCGGACTGCCGCCGGTGGCCACGGCTGCGAATGAGTCAATCGCCTCGACGGTCACACGTTCCAGCCGCGCCGCCAACGGCATGATGCTGATGTATGGCCTGCTGTTGACGATCTCGGAAGAATAACTCCACTCCCTTGCCTGGCAGTCGCAAGGCTGTCAGGCAAGGTCACTATCATGTGGTCATCGCAACTCGATGCCAAACTGCATCCTCCTCGCTTACGCCGCACCTTGACGACGCGCCCTCACCTGCACGCGCAGCTCGATAATGGATTAGCCGAGTATCACCGTCTCCTGCTGGTGAATGCGCCCGCGGGCTACGGCAAGACGACGCTCGTTGCCGAATGGAGCGCAAGCTATGGGCGTCCAACCGCCTGGCTCAATCTGGACGAAACCGACAGCGACCCACTCCAGTTTGTGATGGGGGTGACGGCGGCGTTGCAAACGATCATCGATGGCTTCGGCGCCACGGTCATGCGCCGGTTGCAGACGACGCGTCGCGCCAGCAGCGGCGCAGATGATGGCTTGCCGGCGTTGATCGACGCGCTGACGGCAGATTTGGCGCAGTCCATCCCCTGCCTGCTCGTGCTGGATGACTTTCATCTGGCCGCCACACCGCCTGTTTGTGCTATCGTCCAGGCGCTGCTCGATCGTGCTCCGGCGCTGACGCTCGCCCTCACAACGCGCAGCACGCCGGAGTTGGCGCTGCCGCGCCTGCGCGTGCGCCATCAACTCACCGAAGTGACGGCGGCGGATTTGCGCTTTTCGCCCGACGAAACGTTGCGCTTTTTGCGCCATACCATGCAGATCGACATTGCGGCCGACCTGGGCGCCGCGCTGACGCAGCGCGCCGAAGGCTGGGTCGGCGCGCTGCAACTGGCCGCGCTTTCCTTGCAAGGGCTGGACCCTGCGCGCCAGGCCGCCTTCGTGGCAGCATTCGACGGCGATCATCGCTACATCGCCGACTATCTGTCCGATGAAGTGCTGCGCCAGTTGTCGCTGGAACTGCGCAACTTTCTACTCACCACCGCCCCGTTGACCCGGCTCTGCGCTCCTTTATGTGATGCATTGCTGGCCGAGGCGGCCAATGGCGCGCTGCCCGCGCCGGGGTACAGCCAGACGATGCTGGAAACCATCGAGCGACGCAACCTCTTTTTGACGCCGCTCGACGCCCATCGCCAGTGGTATCGCTACCACCCGCTCTTCGGCGACCTGCTGCGGGCGCGATCAGATCGGGAGCGACCGGAATTGACGCCTCGGCTGCATCGACGCGCCGCGGCCTGGTGGCTGCAAGCCGCCGACGCCGACGCGGCCATGCACCACGCGCTGCAAAGTGGAGATCCATCCTTTGCGGCCGACATCGCGCAGCAGTTTGGCGTCCCGATGGTGGGCGGCAGCCGGCTGGGCGTCTTCCTGCACTGGCTGCAACAACTCGACCCCGCGGCAGTCGCCGTACGGCCCTATCTCCTGGCCGCCGCAGCCTGGGCGCATGTGCTCACGGGTGACGTCGACCAGGCCCTGCGCGACGTCACACAGGCAGCCGCGGCCTTACCTCATTTCACCGGCCTCGTTTCAGCGGTCGATCGACGCCAAATCACCGCGGCCGAGGTGAGTGGACATCTGCACGCCGTGCGCAGCTATGCGGCGCGGCTACACGGCGACGACGACAGCGTGATGCGCTACGCGCACCGCGCGCTCGAATATCTGCCCAGCGACGCCTACACCGTACGCAGCGTGGTGGCGCTAAACCTGGGGCTGTTGGAGATCGAGCATGGTGATCTCGACGCCGCGCTGCGTTCGTGTCAAGAAGCCTATCTGATGGGGATGCACAACACGGCGAATCTTTTCGTCGCGATCAGTGCGCTTGATTTACAAGGCGAGATCTATCTAGGGCGGGGCCAATTAGCGGAGGCGACAGAGCGCTTCCAGGCCGTGTTGAAGCTGGGCGCGCAGGATGGCCCGCTGCCTCCGGCTGTGGGCATGGGTCATCTGGGGCTGGCGCGCATCGCCCTGTTGCAGGACGATGTCGTGGCCGCGCGCCAGTTGCTCAGCCACGGCAGGCAGCTTGCCCAAGAGATTGCCTCGTCAGAGGCGATGCGTCAGGCCGCGCTTTTTGCCGTCGAAATCGCGCTCTACACAGGCGACGTGGTGCAGGCGCGCCGCCTGCTCGCCGACATCGATGTTCACGTCCCGTCAGGCCATGCCGGCCATGATCTGAGCGAAACGTACGCGGTCATTGGTAGCCGGCTGGCGTTGGCCGAGGGCGATCTGGTGGCTGCGCGCGCCTGGTTGGATGATCTGCCGTCGCGCACGGAAATCGTGCAGCCGACCGGGGCGAAGACCCCTGAAGCGCAGCAGCGACAGGACAGCGGCGCCATCTTGCAACGCGCCCGGCTTTTGTTGGCGCAACAGCAGGCGACGGCGGCGCTTCGTCTGCTTGGCGAGCTTATGCAGCAGGCGCAAGCGTGCAACGATTGGCAGACGGCAGTGACGGCCAGGTTGCTGAGTGTGCGCGCGCATAGCTTGCAAGGCGAGCCTGCCGCTGCGTACACTGCCACTGTGGACGCGCTGCGGCTGTCCGCGCCTCAGGCAGCCATTGGCCTGTTCGTGATGGAAAGCGCAGCGTTGCGGGATCTGATCGAGCGCGCGGCGCACAGCGAGCCGGATGCGTCGGCCTTTGCCGTGCGTGTGCTGCAAAGGACCCAGCCAGCCACATTGCCGCTGATCGATCCGCTCAGCGCACGCGAGCTGGAAGTCCTGCGTTTGATGGCGGCAGGCTACACCAACAAGGCCATCGCCGCGGCGCTGATCATTGCGCCCTCCACCGTCAAGACGCATAGCAACCACATCCTCGCCAAACTCAATGCCGCCAACCGCACCGAAGCCGTTGCGCGCGCACGGGCGACGGGGCTATTGCCGTGATCGATCCACCCTTCTGATCCACCCATTGGCGGATGCTTTGCCGCGCTATTTGCTCCATAATCAGGACAAAACTTGATGGAGGAATCACAATGGTGCGGCAAATGAAACGACGGCAGCAGGTGCGCAGGGGTCTACTCCTGGTTGCCATGCTGATTTTTCCCCTGATCTATTACTACCTGTCTCCCTATCTGATCGTGGAAGCCAGCGCACGCGGGATCGTCAACGGCAGCTTTATCGTTTTTGCGTTGTTGCTGGTGAGTGGGCTGATCGTGGGGCGCGGCTGGTGCGGCTGGGTCTGTCCCGGCCGCGGGTTTGCAGGAAGCGTGTCTTGCGGTGCAGAACAAACCGGCGCGCACCGGGCGGCTCGACTGGATCAAATGGGGCATCTGGGCAGTGTGGATTGGCGTCATTGCTGCGTTGGCGTTTGCTGCCGGCGGCTATCGTGCCATCGACCCGCTTTACCCAAACGACTCCTGGATTTCTATCGTCGAACCCGCGGGGTTTATCGTCTACTACGCAGTGGTGGGGACGATTGTGCTGCTGTCCCTGGCCTTTGGCCGCCGTGCGTTCTGTCATTATGGCTGCTGGATGGCGCCCTTTCTGATCATCGGGCGGCAGGTGCGCAACCGGCTCAGACTGCCGGCGCTGCACTTGCAGGCCAAACCAGCCGCGTGTGCAGGCTGTAACATCTGCACGCGCACCTGCCCGATGAGCCTCGACGTGATGCAGATGGCGAAAAGCAATGCAATGGAACACCCCGAATGCATCCTCTGCGGTGCGTGTGTTGACGCGTGTCCGAAAAGTGCGATCGCGTATCGCTTCGGTTCAATTAAGGCGTGAGTGTAAAGATGAACACAAGGAAAGTTCTGATTTTGGATGGCGCACTCGAGGGTGATCGGGCAACGCCCGCCATTGCCGTCCATGCCCATCAAACGTTGATCGACGCTGGCTGGACAGTCGAAACCATCTCCCTGCGCGCCCAGAAGATCGCCTATTGCCTGGGCTGCTTCGAATGCTGGGTCAAGACGCCGGGCCTGTGCAGGATCGATGACGACGGGCGCACCGTGACCGCGGCGATGCTGGCAAGCGATTTGGTGATCTATCTGACGCCACTGACTTATGGCGGCTACTCGTCGGAGCTCAAGAAAGCATTGGATCGCAGCATCTGTCTGATCTCGCCTTTCTTTATGCGCATCGACGGCGAGGTGCACCACAAGCCGCGCTATGACCGTTATCCGGCTATCCTCGGTCTGGGCGTCTGCGCGGTGCAGAACGCCGCCCACGCGGAACTTTTCGCCCGTCTCGTCGCACGCAATGCTATCAACCTGCACGCGCCCGCGCAAGGTGCAGTTGTTGTCAATCGCAACGACGATGGAGCAGCTATCGCCGCCGCGCTGCACGCCGGCTTGGCTCACCTGGGCATGGGAATCAACACGGAGGCGTTGGCATGAAATCCACCAGGCAAGCGGTGCTGCTGATTGGCAGCGCCAAGCGCGCAGGTGAAAGCACATCGGAGGCGCTGGGCGCTTATCTCGCCACACGTTTGCGTGTGCAGGGCGTCGAAGTCACCACCTTTGCCGTGCACCGCGCCCTGCGCACGCCGGCGCGCACCCGCACGCTGCTCGCCGCAGTCGATGACAGCGACCTGCTTATGCTGGCCTTCCCGCTCTATGTGGACACACTTCCCGCGCTCGTGACGCAGGCGCTGGAGACAATCGCCGCGCACCGCCACGCCCTGGGCGCGCCGCGCCCATCTTGGCTGTTGGCCCTTGCCAACTGCGGCTTCCCGGAGGCAGCGCACAACGAGGTAGCCCTTGAAATTTGTCAGAACTTCGCCGCCGAAACTGGTATGCGCTGGGCCGGCGGATTGGCGTTGGGCGCGGGCGGCGCCGTGCATGGCGGCGCGATTGCCGGCCGCGGTATGACGCACACCGTTGCCCGCGCGCTCGACCTGACCGCGGCTGCACTGAGCACCGACCAGCCTGCCCCGGAGGAAGCGCTTGCGTTGATGCGCACGCCGTTGATGCCGGGCCGACTTTATACATTGATGGGCAACCTCGGCTGGCATCGCATGGCGCAGCGCAACCGCGTCTGGCGGCGTCTCGATGACCGCCCACTCACTTAGATTCCATACCCACAGCCTTACCTCAGCAAGATTCATGACGACGCCGTTGTGAAGCCGCCCTGCCGGCGCCCAGCCATGTGAAAGCGCGAACATTTCACGTCGGCGCCCCTCTAGCAACACTGTTGCGCTTGAAAGAACATTGGTATACTTGGCGAGAGTATCGCGTGGCATGAGGCGCGCCGACGCGTCATCCACCGTGCGGTGTAATGCCACCGGCTGCGGAATGTGGCGAACTGCCTGTCTTGCATCGATCAGCAAAGAGGAAAGGAGAAGTATGCCGGATACGCCGAAAATTGTGGTGGTCGGCAGTTTTGTCGTGGGCATCACCTTTGGCGCGCCGCGCCTGCCGGTGTTGGGCGAAACGTTGATGGGGGATTCATTCGACCTGGGCGCGGGCGGCAAAGGCGCCAATCAAGCGATTGGCGCAACCCGCTTAGGGGCAGATGTTCACCTGCTTGCCTGTGTGGGCGATGACCTTTTTGCCGATATGGCCTTCGACATCTTCAGGCGCGAAGGCATGGCCCTCACCCATCTCCACCGCATGAGCGGCATCCATACGGGAGTTGGCGTCGTGACGCTGCTGCCCTCCGGCGAAAATTGGATTGTTGCCGATTACGGCGCCAACCTGCGCATGACGCCCGCACACGTCGATGCTGCCGAAGAGCTCATTGCGCAGAGCGATATCGTGCTGACGCAATGTGAAGTTCCGCTTGAAACCGTGGCGCACGCCATGCACCTGGGCCGCAAACATGGAGCGATGACGATCTGGAATCCCGCGCCTGCTAAACCAGTCAGCGCCAGCCTCCTGGCGAACGTCGATTTGTTGACGCCCAACGAAACTGAAACACGTATTCTCTTGGGGCTTCCACCCGATGATCCCACGCCCACACAGGAGCTTGCGCGCCGTCTGCTCGGCTTCGGCATTCAGCAAATTGTGGTGACCAAAGGCAAACAGGGCGCGCTGATCGTCACGCCCGATCGGTGCGAAGAGCTTCCTGCGATTCCCGTGAAAGTCATTGATCCCACGGGCTGCGGTGATTGTTTCAATGCCGCCCTGACGGTAGGACTTGGCCAGGGCATGTCGCTCGCCGCGGCTGCACGCCAGGCAACCTACGCCGGCGCGTATATGGCAACCCATTTAGGGGTAATCAACGGGTTGCCAACCCGCGCACAGCTAGATGAATTTAGGGCGTCGCACCAGATATGAATCCCAACAAAAGGATCAAACTTCGATGTCAGCAGGCTATCAATACGCTGGATTGCATAACGCCAAACAACCCGGCTTCAGTGTGCAAGCGTGTGCGGCCCGGCTCCATCACCTGGCTTACGCGGAGGAACGGCTGATGTTCCTGCAGGCGGCCCACCTGGTCAGCACGCCGGCGCGCGATGTCAAAGCGCTGCTGGCGCGATTGCAATACGAGGATGGTCAACATGCGGGCCAACTCAAGGCGCGTGTGACCGAGTTGCGCGTCGCGCACAAGAAAGCCTTCGCCGCGCCGGACACACCCCTGGCGCTTGTTTTCGATGAGGCCATGCACGCGGCCAGCAGCGCAGAATTGTTGGCCAGTCTGGTGGATGTTTTCAAACCAGCCTTGCTGCAAGCCTACCGCAGTTATGCTGATGAGGTGCTGCATGTCACGATCGCCCGCCGCCATCTAAAGGATTGGTTCCACGGCGACCAGCAAGCGTTGATTGCGCTGGCGCAAAAGGGATTGGACTTTCGCACCCAAACCCGCCAACTGCGTCCACCCGCACCGCTGCCGGATCTGCACCATGTGATCGGCGCCGGCTGACTGTAGCAAATGGCTGCGATGCCTTCCTGGTGCTGCGCATCGTCTGGCGCTGGCTGGATCGGGGCGAACTGTGAAAATTCACCCAACTTTCCAGCAAACGGAGATAGAACGCGGATAACGCGGATCGAGCGGATTTTGGCTGATCTGCGAATATCCGCCAAATCCGCATTATCCGCGTTCTATTTTTTTCCTGCGTTCCATTTCACTGTTCATCCGATTCTCTGCACACTTATGCGCTCCGACTCACTTGCACCCGCAGCCATCGCGCTGCTCAATGTAACCAAATGCTACGGCGCGTTTGCCGCGGTCAGCGACCTCGACCTGACCGTGCCGGCGGGCGAGGTGCTTGGCTTCCTCGGCCCCAATGGCGCGGGCAAGACGACGACGATCCGCCTGCTGCTCGGCTTTCTGCGCCCCAGCGCCGGTGCAGTGCAGCTGCTCGGCCACGACATGGCCGACCCGGCCGCCGCACTGCAAGCGCGTGGCCGGCTTGGCTTTGTACCCGACGTCGCCGGGCTGGACCTGGCCGCCACCGGCCTCTGGCTGCTCGACGACCTCGCCCGCCTGCAGCGCCGCCCGCCCATCGACCGCGACCGGCTGGTCGACGCGCTGGAGTTGCGCAGACAGGATCTGCGCCGGCCCATGGGTCGTCTCTCGCGCGGCACGCGGCAGAAGATCAACATCGTGCAGGGGATGCAGCATCGGCCCGACCTGCTCATCCTCGACGAGCCGACCGAGGGGCTGGACCCGCTCGCCAAGCGTGCGCTCTTTGGCCTGCTGCGCGAGTTGCACGGCCGCGGCGCCACGATCTTCTTCTCCTCGCACGTGCTCAGCGAGGTCGAGGATCTCTGCGACCGCGTCGCGCTGATCCGCGGCGGGCGGCTGGTGGCGGTCGATCGCATCGCCGATTTGCGCAGCCAGATGCAGCGCCGCGTGACTGTCCAGTTGGATGAAGACGCCGCCGCGCACGCCGCGCAACTTGCTGCGCTGCCCACCGTCACCGGGCTGACCCGCCTCGACGGGCGCTGGCAGTTCCTGACCGGCGATCTGCCCGCGACGCTGCGCCTGCTCGCCACGCTGCCCGTCGCCGATGTCGCCATCGAGCCGCCGTCGCTGGAAGACATTTTCCTGCGCTACTACCGGCCGGAGCCAGCGCGCGATGCATAATCTGGGCGACGTCGGGCTGATCTTCTGGAGCACGCTGCGCCGCAAGCGCTTCTCGCTCTTCTGGTTTGCACTCTCGGCCGGCGCCTTTCACTGGCTGGTGGCGGTCAGCTTTCCGGCCATCGGTGGCATGGACGCGGTGACGAGCGTCGTGCGCACCTTCCCGGACGGGCTGCGTTCGCTGCTCAAGCTGGCGCCAAACCTGCAGGCCGGCTTTGGCGCACAGGATTATCTGGCCTTCACCTGGATTCACCCGCTCTTTATCGGCCTGGGCGCGGCCTTCGTCGTCTCGCGCGCCACCGAAGGGCTGACCGCCGAGATCGAGCGCGGCTCGATCTACCTCGTGCTGAGCCGGCCCGTGCAGCGTTGGAGCTTCGTGTTGGGCAAGGTGCTGGAGATGGTGCTAGGCGCCGGCGTGATCGCGCTGGCCGCGTGGCTGGGGCTGGTGCTCGGCGTGCAGACGCTGCCGGTTGCGCTGCCGCTGGCCCACTATCTGCTGGCTGCGGGCGTGGCGTGGCTGCTCTTTGCCGCGCTGGGCAGCGGCGCATTTCTGATCGCAAGCTGCTTCAGCCGCACTGCGCTCAGCAACGCCTTGGGCGCGGCCTGGACGATCCTGGCCTTTGTGCTGGACGTGATCCCGTTTTTCGCCAACTCGCCGCTCGGTTGGATCAATCCCTGGCGCCACTACTTCCCGCAGGAAATCGTCGCCACCGGACAGGTCGATCCGTTCGGCCTGATCGTCCTATTTGCCTGGTTGGTGGGCGGGGCGGGCGCGGCCGTTGTGATCTTTGACCGCCGCGATCTGGCGTAGGCGATAGCCGGGTTGTTGGCGAGTCCTAGCATGGCGGCTTTACAAAGGTCTGGCGCAAAATGTCAAATGCTTGTAGACTCTTTGCGCGGCAGGCGCTGCCCTGTGCGCTGTACAATCACCTTGCGTGGCAGATCATGCCCAGCAGTTTGCACCGAATGATGCACAGAGAACAAAGCGTATGAAACCATGATGCGCACGACCAGAGTGATTGCACGCTTTCTTGTGTTGTGGTTTGTCGATGGCCTGTCGCTGCTGCTCACCGCGGCCATCTTCCCCGGCATCACCTTTATCGAGCCGGCTCTGTCGCTGATCCTGCGGGATGCCTTTGCCGCGGCCTTTGTGTTGAGTATCGTCAACCTGGCGATTCGTCCAATTGTGTTGCTGGTGGCGCGGCCTTTGGGCTTTATCGCGGTTTTTGTGCTTGGCTTCCTGGTCAACGCCCTGGCGCTGCTCCTCACCGCGCAGCTTCTGCCTGTGTTCGAGGTGGCGGGCTGGCCGAGCGCGCTCGTGGGCGGATTTGTCTTTGCCGCCATTGGCATCATCCTGACCGGTCTCCTCGAAGTCAACGAGGAAGGCTCTATCTATCAGAGCCTGATCGAACGGTTGGCCCGCCGCCACGCCTATACAGACGCAGATCCAGGAGGGCGCGGGCTGGTTATGCTGGAAATCGACGGGTTGAGCTACCACCATGTCAAAGCCGCTATTGCGGACGGGCGTCTGCCCACCCTCAAGCGGCTGATGGAACGTGAGCGTTTCCACCTGTCGCGTTTTGACTGCGGCATCCCCTCGCAGACATCCGCCTGTCAGGCCGGCATCCTCTTTGGCGACAACAGCGACATCCCCGCCTTTCGCTGGTATGACAAGGACAAACAGAAGCTCTATGTGTCGGGCTCGGACGCCGCCGAGCTCAACCGCCGCTATGCCAAGGGCGATGGTCTTCTACGCGGGGGCGCCAGCATCAACAACATGCTTGATGGCGATGCCCTGAAGTCAGTCCTGACGCTGGCCGATCTCTTCGATGGCGACGACGAGGAGCAAGAGCGCCGCGCCGAAGACATCTACCTGCTCATGCTCAATCCCTATTTCCTGGCGCGCACCCTCATCTTTTTTCTGGTGGATGTGGTGCGGGAACTCTGGGAGGGCTGGCAGCAACAGCGCCAGAATATACAGCCGCGCCTCAACCGCCTGGCGCACGGCTACCCCTTTGTGCGCGCCGCCACCACGGTGCTGATGCGCGACATGGCCGCCAACCTCGCCATTCTCGACATCCTGCGCGGCGCACCCAGCATCTATGTCACATGGCCCGGCTATGACGAGGTGGCCCACCACTCCGGCCCGTGGACGCGCGACGCCTTCCGCGTGCTCGCCACCTACGATCAGATCATTGCCCGCATCGATCGGACGATTCGAGAAAAGGCGCCTCGCCCCTATGACCTCATCATCCTCTCCGACCACGGCCAGTCGTGCGGCGCCACTTTCGAGCAACGCTATGGGCTATCGCTGAAGGAGTTTATCGAGCAGCAGCTACCCCAGGGCACAACCGTTGCGCAGTCAATCGGTGGTGATACAGGGATCACCTCCTTGACCGCTGCTTCCGGCGAATTGGAGAATATCAAGCAGCGTGGCGTCGGCGGCGCCGGCGGACGCGCCTTGGTGCGCGGCGGACAACGGATGCTTGAACGCGGCGTGCGCCCGCGTGAAGCCATCACTGTCGCATCTGGCGCTGACCGGCCGGCACAGGTGACTGCCTACGGCAGCGGCAATCTGGCGCAGGTTTACTTCGACCTGCACCCGCGCAAGATCAGACTGCCTGAACTGGACGCCGCCTATCCGGGCATGGTGGATGCGCTGGTGCGGCACGCGGGCATCGGCCTGGTCTGCGGCTATGACGAGCAGGGCGCGCCGGTGGCGCTGGGCAAACAGGGGCGGCGTAATCTGCACACCGGCGCGGTGGCGGGCGAGGACCCACTGCTGCCGTACGCGCCGGCGGATCCCCAGACCTACGGGCACGCTTCGGTGGAGACGCGCGCGTGGCAGGTGCGCCGCGTGATGGACTTTCCCCACGCCGGCGACTTGATGGTGATCAGCACGCTCTATCCAGACGGCAGCGTGGCCGCGCTGGAGGAACTCATCGGCAACCACGGCGGGCTGGGCGGCGAGCAGACCGACGCCTTCCTTTTCCACCCACCGGACCTGATCGTGCCGCCTACACGCAACGCAGTCGATGTCTTTCACATTCTGAACGACCGCCGCCAGCAACCGGTTGCTGCCAAGCCGGGGCCTGATCTGCCTGCCGCGCAATCCGGCGCCGGGGCCTGGTCGCCGCGCAACCTCTGGGCGGGTGTGAAGGACATCCGCACCTGGCTGCCGCTGGCCGGCCGCGCGCTGATGCTGGATCGATCGGCCTACCAGGCCGTGGTGGCCGACCCGCACATGACCGGGCCGGCGCTGCTGCTGGCGCTCGGATTCCTCACGGCAGCGGTCCTGGCCCGCTATTGGCAACTTTACGGCCCGCTATTCAACCTGCTGCTGATCGGCGTGAACATCGCCGTCTGGTTCGTCTACGTAGCGGGCATCCACATCGCAGGGCGGATCATCGCCGACAAAGGCTCGTACACGCGCACGCTGCGCGGGCTTGGCTTTGCCAGCAGTCTGGCTCTGATCCGGTTGCTCGGTCTTGTCCCGGCTTTGACGCCGCTGGTTGGACTGGTGAGCATCTGGCTGAGCCTCATTGCGGTCTGGATGGGCGCCGCGGCGGCGCACAATGCGAAGGGCTGGCGATCCATCATCCTGCCACTCCTGGGCGTAATTTTTGCTATTTTGGCGCCGGTGCTGTTGCAGATGATGGTGAGCGGCGCGGTTTTCAGCGTCCGCTCTTTCCTGTCGCAAATTGGTTCTTTCAATTGGTAAGATTCCTATGCTCCAAGCTGTTCTGGACTACTTTGCTCTGGTCTTCGAAGTCATCGGCTACACGCTGCGGCTTGATCCAAAAGCCTATCGGGAGGTGATCCTCTATCCGAACGGGACACAGATCATCCGGGTGGA